>JAESGS010000708.1_pt1 | contig 17329 bp, 8 predicted proteins | sample 9269761 | NCBI WGS metagenome assembly JAESGS01 (sample SAMN15741799, study PRJNA653493) | algae metagenome | isolation source: Cyanosarcina radialis HA8281-LM2 and co-occurring heterotrophs from damp... | place: USA: Makauwahi cave, Hawaii | collected 2011-01-06 | reverse complement strand
TGGTTGGTCCCTTAGATAGCCTGATCCGATGCCCCGGCCCCCACAGCCGGGGCATCATCTTTTTTGTTCGGCAAAGCCGAACAGGGACGACACCGGCCCGCTCCCCCACCCGGCCTCCCCACATAGTATTCTATGGGAGGTCGGGTGGGGGAGCGGGCCGGTGCCGCTTCCGGCGTCAGCCGGAAAATAATCAACTAATGAAAATCCCGCGACTTGGGCAGGATACGCACATCGCGCGGATGGCCATGCTTCGTGGCATAGCCGCGCGGCAGCTGCGGGTGCTTGACCTCGTCGGCGCGGCAGACGTCGGGTTCGAAGCGCCGGTCGCTGCCCAGCGTATCGAGCATCGCGGTGCGATCGACGATCCGCGTCGCCATCAGGTGGATCACGCCTTCCTTGCTCCGCTGCACCTCGCCCTCGGCGAGCATCAGCCGCGACGCCATGACGGCGCGGCGATAGCGTTCGAAATGACGCGCCCAGAGCAGGATGTTGACGATCCCGCCCTCATCCTCGAGCGTGATGAAGATCGCATTGCCCTTGCCGGGGCGCTGACGGATCAGCACGACGCCGGCGGTCCGCACGATCGACCCGTTCTTTGCCGCTGCAACCTGAGAAGCGCTCAGCACACCTTCGCGCTCGAAATCGCGGCGGAGGAACGCCATCGGATGGCCTTTCAGCGACAGCCGTGTCGTCTGGTAATCGGTGAGCACATGCTCGACGAGCGGAGTGGGGGGCAACTGCGCATCCTCCTCGGCACCGAGCTCGTCGGTTTCGGCCGCACCGAACAGCGGCAGCACGCCCTGCCGAACGCGCCGTGCATCCCATAGCGCCGGTCGCCGTTCGAGCCCCATCGACCGACACGCATCGGCCTCGGCCAGCAGGCGAAGCGCGCGCGACGGCAGGTTCGCCCGGCGCGCGAGCTCCTCAACCGAGGCGAAGGGGGTGGTGCGCGCATCGGCGATCTGCTCCGCCCATTCCTCGCGAAACCCATCGACCTGCCGGAATCCGAGCCGCAGCGCGAGGCTGCCATCCGAGCGCCGCTCAAGACTATTGTCCCAATGACTGGCGTTCACATCGACCTCGCGTACCTCGACCCCATGCCCCTGCGCATCGCGCACAAGCTGCGCGGGCGCGTAAAAACCCATCGGCTGCGAATTGAGTATGCCGCACGCGAAGACCGCGGGGTGGTGGCATTTCAGCCACGACGACACATAGACGAGCTTGGCGAAGGACTGGGCGTGGCTTTCGGGAAAGCCGTAGCTGCCAAAGCCTTCGATCTGCTTGAAGCAACGGGCTGCGAAATCGAGTTCATAGCCGCGACGGATCATGCCGCCGATCATCTTCTCCTTATATTGATGGATCGTCCCGGCATTGCGGAAGGTCGCCATTGCACGCCGCAGGCCGTTGGCCTCATCGGGGGTAAATTCTGCGGCGACGATGGCGAGTTTCATCGCCTGTTCCTGAAAGAGCGGCACGCCCTCGGTTTTTCCGAGCACCTCTTCGAGCTCGTTCGCTTCCGACCCGGCTCGTAGGGGCAGCTCCGGTTTTTCCTCTTTGTTGCGACGCCTCAGATAAGGGTGGACCATATCGCCTTCGATGGGACCCGGTCGGACAATGGCGACCTGAATCACCAGATCGTAGAATTTGCGTGGCCTGAGCCGCGGCAACATGTTGATCTGCGCGCGGCTTTCGACCTGGAACACCCCTATGCTGTCGCCCTTGCAGAGCATGTCGTAAACGACCGGATCCTCGGGCGGCACGCTCTTGAGATCATGATCCTCCAGCTCGTGCAGCCGCATCAGGTCGAAACATTTGCGGATGCAGGTCAGCATCCCGAGCGCGAGGACATCGACCTTCATCAGTCGCAGTTCGTCGATGTCGTCCTTGTCCCATTCGATGAAGGTGCGATCCTCCATCGCGGCATTGTGAATGGGCACCGTCTCATCGAGCCGGTCCTCGGTCAGCACATAGCCACCGACATGCTGCGACAGGTGGCGCGGGAAAGTGAGTAGCTGCGCGACGATCCATTGCAGCCGCGCAATATCGTCCAGCTCGGGATCCAATCCTGCTTCGACGAAGCGCTCAATGGGCATCTCGCTGCCCCAGCTACCCCAGGTCGTGTCGGCAAGCCGTTGCGTGACATCCTCGCTGAGGCCCAGCGCCTTGCCGACCTCACGGACAGCGCTGCGCGGCCGATAGTGGATCACCGTCGCGGCAATGCCCGCGCGCCGCCGCGTGTAGCGGCGATAGACATACTGCATCACCTCCTCGCGCCGTTCGTGCTCGAAGTCGACGTCGATGTCGGGCGGCTCGCGACGTTCTTCGGACAGGAAGCGCGTGAAGAGCAGATTGTTGGCGATCGGGTCGATCGAGGTGATCTCGAGCAGATAACAGACGAGCGAATTCGCCGCTGAACCGCGCCCCTGACATAGAATCGGGGGGACTTGGGTCCGAGCGAAATTGACGATGTCGTGGACGGTCAGGAAATAGCAGGCGAAATTGCATTTGAGGATGAGGGATAGTTCCTCATCGAGCACCTCCTGCCAACGCTTGGGCAATCCATCCGGGTGAAGCCTGTGCGCAGCTTCCATCACCATATGTTCGAGCCAGCTTTGGGGCTCCCAGCCTTCGGGGACCGGCTCGTGCGGATATTCATACACGAGATCGCGGAGCGAGAAGGTGATGCGGTCCAATATACGGATGCTTTCGTCGACCGCTTCGGGGCAGTTGCGGAACAAGCGGTGCATCTCCTGCGGCGATTTCAGATGGCGCTCGCCATTGGCGCGGAGCAGGCGGCCGGCGTCGGCCAAGTTGGTCCCCTCGCGGATGCAGGTCACGACATCGTGCAGCGGCCGCTGTTCGCGGGTCGCATAGAGTGCATCGTTCGTCGCGAGCAGCGGAATGCCGATCCGGTCGGCCAGCGCTTGCAGCCGGGCAAGGCGCCGCCGGTCCGAGCCCCCGTACTGCATCGTCGCGCCGAGCCACAGCGCGCCGGGCGCTAATTGGGCGAGGCGGCGCAACAGGAATTCATCCTTCTCCGATGCCATCGCGATCAGCAGCATGTCCTCGCAATGGATCCGCAGATTCTCGAACCTCATCACGCAATCGCCCTTTTCGGTGCGGCGATTGCCGATGGTGAGCATGCGGGTCAGGCGGCCCCAGCCGTGGCGTGTGGTCGGATAGGCGATGATGTCGGGGGTGCCGTCGTCGAAGACCAACCGTGCCCCGACGACGATCTTGAGCGGCGGCAACTCGATTCCCTTTTCGGCCGCCTTCTCGCCCAGCTTGCGCAGCCCGGTCAGCGCCCGCACCACGCCAGCAACGCTGTTTCGGTCGGCGATCCCGATCCCTGGCATGCCGAGCCTGATCGCCTCGGCGACCATGTCGATGGCATGAGAGGCGCCGCGCAGGAAGCTGTAGTTGGTCGCCGCGACCAGTTCCGCAAAGGCGGGCGTATCGCTCATGCGAACACCCCATGGATATACCAGCGAGGGTGATCCTTCTCTTCGTAGAGGCCGTGGCGGAAGAGCCAGAAGCGGCGGCCCTGCGCATCTTCGACGCGGTAATAGTCGCGCGTCAGTCCGCCATTGTCGCGGCGGCGCCACCATTCGGCGGCGATGCGTTCGGGGCCTTCGTAGCGTCGCACCGCGTGCGCCTGCCGGCGCCAGCGGAACTGGTGAGGCGGGCCGTCGGGGACCTCGGCGATCACCTCGATCGGTTGCGGCGGGTCAAAGAGGTGAAAGGGGCGTGTCGGGGGTTCGCCGGGGTCGGGTTCCTGCCAAGGCGAAGGCACGGGCGCGTCGATTGCGGGGAGCTCGAGCTGGGCCTGTTCGGGAATATGCGTATCGGCGGGGCGCAGCCGCCGCACGCGCCCCCGCCCGAGCCGCGTCGCGAGCCGGTCGGCGAGCTCGTCCATCGCGGCACCCTCGTTCGCCGTGCGCACTGCCCCGCCTTCGAGCTTCAGTTGCGTCGCGCCGAGCGCTTCGAGCCGCGGCACCGCGAGGCGGATCATGTCGAAACCGAAGCCGGGATCGAGCGGGTCGGCGAGGCTGTCCATGCGCTCGGCGAACAGTCGCATGACCAGACCCACGTCGCGTGTCGGGTGTCCGGTTTCGATCGCGATGCTGCGCGCGAGGCCGTCGCTGCGAAAGAAGGTCGCACGGAAATGGCGTCCGCCCTTGCCGCGCTCGCCAAGCGCCTCGATCGCTTCACCGACGAGTTCGGCGAGGATTTTTGTGGCGTGCGCCGTGCTGCCCAGCGGTTCGGCAAACCGGCGTTCGGCGACGACGGGGGGCAGGGCGATTCGCGGGTCGAGCGGGCTGGGTGCATCGCCGAGCAGGCGGCGGAGGGCCATCGCGGCATCGGCGCCGAAGCGCGCGGCGATATTCGCCATCGGGCGGCTGGCAAGATCGCCGATCGTCTTGAGCCCCGCGCGGACGAGCGCGGTCGTCGCCTCGGTGTCGAGTTCGAGCGCCGCGACGGGAAGCCGGCGGATCGCCTGCCCTTCATCGGGGGCGGGGCGCGTCTGGTAGCGCGCGAGTGCGCGCGCGGCATCGGCGGTGGGGCCGAGCGCATGGCGCAGCGTCAGGCCCAGCCGTGCAAGGCGCATCTCTATATCGGCGACCAGTTCTGCTTCGCCGCCGTACAGATGCTCGGCGCCCGCGATGTCGAGGATCAGCCCGTCGGGCGTATCGAGCGCGACGAGCGGGCTGTAGCGCGCGCAGCCCTGCGCGAGCCGGTCGAGCCACTCCTGGTCGAGCACCGGATCGTGCGGCACGACGGCGAGCTCGCCGACCTGCGCGCGCGCATCGGCGAGCGGCATGCCGATGCGCAGCCCGACCGCGAGCGCCGCCGCATCGACGCTCGCGATCCGCATCGCGCCGCGCTGCTTCTCGGCAAAGACGAGCGGGGCGTCAGGCGGCCGCGGCGCCGTGCGAAGCCATCGCTCGGCGGGCAGGAAGGGGAAGAAGAGCGCCAGATAGCGCCGGGTCCCCAAAACTTTTTTCGTCATGGTTCCAGTCCAATCGCCAGCGCTGGCCAGCCGGGCCGCCGCGCCAGCGCAGCAATTCGAGGTCGAAGGCGGGGGCGCCGGGGGCATTGGCTTCGAGGGCGTGCGACGCGGCGGCGGCGACGTTCCAGCGCGTCTCGGCGACACTCGGCGCCGGGACGGCATTGAGACGGAGCATCAACAAGGTCGTCCCCGCATCGCGCGCGCCGAGCGCGAGGCGGCGGCCCGCAGTGAGGTCGAGTAAGGGAAATTTCCCCCAGCTTTCGACGATCACTGCCGCTGACCCGGCGCAGCGGATCGCATCGTTGGCGCAGGCGAGCAGCATCTTGGGATCGGCGGTCTCGACGAGCAGAAGCCGGTCGGGGTCGCCGCCGAGTTCAGCGATGCCGGGGGCGTAGATATGGCCGGTGCGCTTGCCGGCATCGCTCGTGCGCAGCCAGATCAGCGGCGCCTTGCCCGGCGTGCGTAAGGCCATGAGCGCCGCAAAGGCGGCGGCGCTCGTCGCGTCGAGCGCGTCGGCGGCGAAAAATTCATGGATGCGCCCGGTTGCAAGCCCGCCGCCGATCGCGGCGTCGAAGCGCGCGTGCCCACTCGCCAGCCAGTCCTCTGCCCGGCGGCTTTCGAAACCGCCATCAGCGGTCAGCCGGGCGATGCGTTGGCGCAGCCCGGCGAGTTGGGAAGACGAATCGCGCATCATTTGTTCCTGATATGTTCTATTAGCGCTCTCGCGATGGCGCTTGTCAAGAAGGGTCAGGAAATGGTGCGACTATAAAAGGTTAGCGCGCGGCTGTTTCGGTCCCCGCGCTGCTGTCGCCGCCGAGCGCGCGGAACAGCGCGATTCGCGTGCTAACGAGCAGCAATTGTGTCCCGATCTCGCTTCGCCGCGCCGAATAGAGGCTGCGCTGCGCATCGAGGCTGGAGAGGAAGCTGTCGACCCCGCCCTTGTAGCGCGCGTCGGTGAGCGTTGCCGTGTCGCTTGCGGCTTCGGTGTTCGCGGCGGCGGCGCGGACGCGTTCGGATATCGTGCCCTGCACCGCGAGCGCGTCGGCGACCTCGCGGAACGCGGTCTGGATCGCGCCTTCATAGCCTGCGAGCGCGGCGTCGCGCTGTGCCTCGCTGACCGCGACCCCGGCGCGGCGGCCGCCGGCGTCAAAGATCGGCGCGGTGGCATCGCCGCCCGCCGACCAGTTGAAAGACCCGCTGTCGAACAGGCTGCCGAGCGCATTGCTGGCAAAGCCGAGCAGTCCGGTGAGCGAAATCGACGGGAAGAGCTGCGCGCGCGCGACGCCGATATCGGCGTTGGCTGCGCGCAGGCCATATTCGGCCTCGATCACATCGGGGCGGCGGAGCAGGATTTCGGAGCTGACCCCGGCAGGCAGCGACACGATCGCCGGCGTGACCTCGGTCAGGCTTGCGGGCAGCAGTGCGCGGTCGATATCGCCGCCGACGAGCAGGCGGATCAGATTCTCGTCCTGCGCGAGCGCGGTCCTTTGTTGTGCGATCGAATCCTCGGCGGTCGCGAGAATCTGTTCGGCCTGGCGCAGGTCGGTGCGCGGCGCGACACCGCCGTCGAGCCGCGCCTTGGTCAGCCTTACGCTTTCGCGCGCATTGGCGGCGGTGTCCTCGGCGATTTTGAGGAGGTCGCGGTCGGCGCCATAGGTCGCCCACGCGTCGGCGAGATTGGCGATCAGCGCGAGGCGCACGGTGCGCGACGCCGCCTCGGTGCCGAGCGCGCGATTGCGGTCGGCCTCGGTCGCGTTGGCGAGCTTGCCGAACAGGTCGAGTTCGAAGGCGGTGATCCCGCCGCGCAGCGAGAAGTCGCCGCTGCCGTTCCCGGTGCCGCTATCCGAATATCCCGCGCCCGCGTTCACCCCGAGTTCGGGGAATTGCCCCGACCGCGTGACGCGAACCTGCGCGCGCGCCGCGGCGACATTGGCGTAAGCGACGCGGAGGTCGCGGTTGTTCGCGAGCGCCTGATCGACGAGCGATTGCAGCCGTGGGTCGGTGAAGACGCTTTTGTACGAGAGGATCGGCAGCGCCGCCTCGCTCTGCAGCAGATAGGCGTCGCCGGCGGGCCAGCTTTGCGGGACGGGCGGCGCCGGCAACACCGTCTTCGGCGCGAGCGAGCAGCCGGCGAGCATCAGCGTGCTGGCGAGGAAGAGGGGCCGGATCATGCCGGCACCTCCGCCGCGCCTTCGCCCTTATCCTTGCCGAAGCGCGCGCGCACCGCCGCCAGCCCGTCGCGCACGCCGCGGCGGACAAGCACGAAGAAGAGCGGGATGAAGAAGATGGCGAGGAAGGCGGCGGTGAGCATGCCGCCGATCACCGAGGTGCCGATCGCGACGCGGCTGTTCGCGCCGGCACCGGTCGCGATCGCGAGCGGCAGCACGCCGAAGATGAAAGCGAAGCTCGTCATCAAGATCGGACGCAGGCGGATGCGCGCCGCGGCGACCGCGGCCTCGATCACGCGCTTGCCCTTGCGCTCTTCCTGCTCGGCGAACTCGATCATCAGGATCGCGTTTTTCGCGGCGAGCCCCATCGTCGTGAGCAGCCCGATCTGGAGATAGACGTCGTTTTCGAGACCGCGCAGGTTCACGGCGAACACCGCGCCGATCAGCCCCAGCGGGATGACGAGGATCACCGCGAACGGGATAGACCAGCTTTCATAGAGCGCCGCGAGACAGAGGAAGACGACGAGCAAGGACAGGCCATAGAGCAGCGGCGCCTGCCCCGAGGAAAGCCGCTCTTGATAGGAAGAGCCCGACCAGGCGACGCTGGTTCCGGGGATTTCGTTCGCCATCCGCTCCATCTCGTCCATCGCTTCGCCCGAGCTGGTGCCAGGGGACGGCTGACCCGAGATTTCGAAGGCGGGCACACCCTGAAAACGCGAGCTGCTGCTTGGGGTCGTCGACCAGCCGGTCTTGGCAAAGGCGGAGAAGGGTGACATTTCGCCGTCGGCCGAACGGACATACCATTGGCCGAGGTCTTCGGGCTTCGCGCGATAGGGGGCGTCGCCCTGGACATAGACGCGCTTGACACGGCCCTTGTCGATGAAGTCGTTGACGTAGCGGCCGCCCCATGCGGTCGCGAGGGTCGAGTTCACGTCGGCATTGTCGATGCCGTAGGCGGTGAGGCGCTGGGTATCGACGTCGATCTTCAGCGTCGCGACGTCGGGAAGGTCGGACAGGCGCACCGAGGTCAGCTTCGGATTCGCGTTCGCCGCGGCGAGCAATTTTTCGCGCGCTTCGACAAATTCGGCGCGGCTCATCCCGCTGCGGTTCTGGAACTGCATGGTGAAGCCCGCCGAATCGCCGAGCCCGCGCACCGCGCCGGGAACGAGCGCAAAGATTTGGGCGTCACGAAGACCGCTCAGCGCCTTGCGCGCGCGTTCGGCGATCGCGTCGGCGGTGTTGTCCTCGCCCGGGCGGTTATCCCAATGGGTAAGATTGACGAAGCCCTGGCCTGTGTTCTGGCCTACCGCACCGCCACCGCCACCGCCGCCCGCGACAAGGAACAGCGCCTGCGTGTTCGCCTTTTCGGCGGTCAGCAAATATTTTTCGATAGCGTCGCGGACCTCGAGCGTCCGGCCCTGTGTCGCGCCCGCGGGCAGGCGGAACTGCACCTGGACACGCCCCTGGTCCTCGTTGGGCAGGAAGCCGCTCGGCAGCCGCAGGAAAAGGAAGGCGAGCAGCGCGAGCAGGACGACATAGATGCCGAGGAACAGCCATTTGCGGTCGACCACCTTGGTGACGCTGCCGACATAGCGCTCGACCGTATGGTCGAAACGCGTGTTGAATCCGTTTTTGGCACGTTCGAAAAAGGCGTGGACGCGGGGAAAGCGGCCGCCTTCGGCAGGGGCATCGCCATGCCTCTTGGGCTTTAACAGGGTCGAAGTGAGCGCGGGGCTCAGGATCAGGGCGACGAGCACCGACAGCGCCATCGCCGAGACGATGGTAACCGAGAACTGTCGATAGATGACGCCGGTCGACCCGCCGAAAAAGGCCATCGGCATGAAAACCGCCGACAGCACGAGCGCGATCGCGATCAGCGCGACCTGTAGCTCCTTCATCGACTGGATCGTTGCATCGCGCGCCGACATGCCGGGATTTTCTTCCATCAATCGCTCGACATTCTCGACCACGACGATCGCGTCGTCGACGAGCAGCCCGATCGCAAGCGTCAGCCCGAAAAGGGTGAGCGTGTTGATGCTGAATCCCAGCATATAGAAGATCGCGAAGGTGCCGAGCAGCACGACGGGCACCGCAATCGCGGGGATCAACACCGCGCGCCAGCTTTGCAGGAAGACGAACATCACGAGGATCACGAGCAGGATCGCCTCGAACAGCGATTTCTGCACTTCGCTTACCGACAGCTTGATGAACTCGGTCGAATCATTGGCGTAGCTGTAAGTCAGGCCGTCGGGGAAATCGGCGGACAGTTCCTGCATGCGCGCCTTCACCCGGTCTGCGGTCTTGAGCGCGTCGGATCCGGGCGACAGCGAGATCGACATGCCGGCGCCCGGATGGCCGTTGATACGGACGACGGTGCTATAGCTTTCGGCGCCGATCTCGACGCGCGCAATATCCTTGATCCGCACCGTCGAACCATCGGTCAGCGTCTTCAGGACGATATTTTCGAATTGTTCGGCGGTCTGCATCCGCGACTGGGCGGTGACGGTCGCGTTGAGCATCTGTCCCTGTGGTGAGGGCAGGCCGCCGACTTCGCCCGCGGCAACCTCGCTATTTTGCGCGGTGATCGCCGAAATCACGTCGCTCGGCATCAACGACACCGCGGCGAGCCGCTGCGGGTTGAGCCAGATGCGCATCGCGTGCGGCGCGCCGAAGATATTGACCTCGCCGACCCCCTCGACGCGCGACAGCGGGTCCTGGATGTTCGACGACAGATAGTCGGAGACGTCCTGAAACGAGCGCGTGTCGGTGGTGTCATAGACACCGACGAGCAGCAGCGTGTCCGAATTGGCCTTGGTGACGCGGATGCCCTGGCTCTGCACCTGCGCGGGCAGGCGCGACAGGGCCGACTGGATCTTGTTCTGGACCTGCACCTGCGCGATGTCGGGGTCCGTCCCCTTGGCGAAGATGGCGGTGATATTCGCCTGTCCGCGCGAACTCGATTGCGAACTGAAATAGAGCAGGCCGTCGATCCCCGTCAGCTGCTGTTCGAGTACCTGCGTGACGCTGTTCTCGATCGTCTCGGCCGAGGCGCCGGGATAGGTGGCGCGGATGTTGACCTGCGCCGGAGCAATGTCGGGATATTGCTCGATCGGCAGCAGATAGAGCGCGCCCACGCCGCCGAGCATGACGATGATCGCCAGCACCCATGCAAAGATCGGCCGGTCGATGAAAAGGCGCGACATGAGGGGTTACTTGCCCTTTGCCGGGGCGTCGCCGCCCTTGGGAGCGCCGACCCTTTGCGCCTTGCTCGCGGACACGGGGCGGATCGGCGCGCCCTGCCGCAGATTGCCGATCCCCTGCGTGATCACGCGGTCGCCGGGCTTCAGCCCGTCGGTGACGACCCAGTTGGCACCCGAGGTGCGATCGGCGACGATTTTGCGCCGTGCCGCCTTATTGTCCTTGCCGACGAGATAGACGAAGGCCGAGCCGTCGAAATCGCGCTGCACCGCGGCCTGCGGCAACAGGATCGCCGACGGGTTCACCGCCTGATCGAACAGCGCGGTCACGAACATGCCGGGCAGCAACACGCCGCGGGGATTGGGAAAGCGCGCGCGCAGCGTCACCGTGCCTGTCGCCTCGTTCACCGTCACTTCCGAAAACTGGACGGTGCCGACCGGACCATAGGCGCTGCCATCCTCGAGCCGCAGGCGCACCGACGCGCTGCCGGCGGTCACCCCGCCGCTCTCGATCGCCTGACGCAGCGTCGTGAGCTCGGCGCTCGACTGCTGCATGTCGACATACATCGGATCGGTCTGCTGGATCGTCGCGAGCGGGGTCGCCTGGCTTGCGCTGACGAGCGCGCCGGGGGTCGCTAGGCTGCGCCCGATGCGGCCGCTGATCGGCGCAGTGATCGTGGCGAAGCGCAGGTTGATCCGCGCGGTTTCGAGCGCTGCACTATTTTGCGCGATCGCGGCGCGCGCCATGCGCGCCTCGGCCAGCGCATCGGTATAATCCTGCTCGGCGACCGCCTGCATCTTGGCGAGCGGTGCGAGGCGGCGCGCACGTTCCTCGGCGGCCTGCGCGCTCGCGCGGGCGCTGGCGAGGTTGGCGGCGGCCTGATCGACGCTTGCCTGATAGAGGCTCGGGTCGATCTGATAGAGTGGCTGGCCGGCGCGCACGAAGCCGCCTTCGGTGAACAGGCGGCGGCGGATCAGGCCAGTGACTTGCGGGCGCACCTCGCTCGTCTCGAACGCGACGGTGCGTCCGCCGAGCGAGGTGGTCACGGGCACCGCCTCGATCCGGGCGACGACATAGCCGACCTCGGGCGCGCCGCGGCTACCCTTCTCTTCTTCGGCGGTACAGGCGGCCAGCGACAGGGCGATGACGCACAGCGCTCCGGCGCGGAGCAGCGGCCTCTTGTCCAGCATAAAGGTCAATCTCGTTTCGGGTCGCAACGGAAAGGGAGGTTTTGCGCCTATTCAACCCATTGCCCCCCTGCTGGCAAGTGCAATGGGCGTGATGAGACAATTTGCGACATTTTTTTCATCGAACGCCGCGATTGGCGATCATGGCAAAGTTGTCATACCACCTTGGCAGTTGTCATACAATTATTGCTTGACAGCGGCCCGGTAATTCCCGCATCATTCGTGACACCGGTTACCAGATCCGGCAACGAAATAAAAAGAGGGTGGCCAAGCGTCGGGCCGTGATGGGTCGATCGTCTTTCGCCACCGTTTTGGGAAATCATGGGCGAACGGGCGTTGTCCGTCGTCGGCGTGGGAGGATGAAGATGGCTATTCAGGCAAGGCGGGGTGTCCGTACATTGGCGAAACTGGCAAGCGGGGCGTCGCTCGCGACGCTGGCGCTGTCGCCGGCCTATGCGCAGGATGCTGCTGCGCCGGCAGAGAATGACGCGATCGTCGTCACCGGTATTCGCGCCTCGCTCGAACAAGCCGCCGACATCAAGCGCGAAGCCGATCAGGTGATGGACGTCATCACCGCGGAAGATGTCGGCAAGCTGCCCGACGCCAACGTCGCCGAGGCGCTGCAACGCGTCACCGGCGTCCAGATCACCCGTGTTTTCGGCGAAGGCCAGTCGGTGTCGGTGCGCGGCCTGCAACAGGTCCGCGTCGAAGTCGACGGGCGCACCCTGCTCGGCTGGTCGGCGCGCCTGTCGCCGCCCGAGAACGACCAGCTCGGCCGCTCGTCGGGTCTGGATTCGGTTCCCTCCAGCCTGTTCGGCCGCCTCGAAGTGCGCAAGTCGCCGCTCGCGAGCAATGCCGAAGGCGGGCTCGGCGGTACGGTGAATCTCGTCACCCCCAAGCCTTTGTCGTTCAAGGAGCCGACGATCTCGGTCCGCGCGCAGGGGGTCTATTCGGAAAATTCGGACAAGTTCGAACCCGCGATCACCGGTTTCGCAACGACCAAATTCGCCGATGGCCGCATCGGTGTCATGATCGCCGGCGAATATCAGAAGCGCACCTCGAAGACGCAGACGTTCGAGCGCAACAATTTCCTCAACCGCACCTATACGGGTGTCGGCGGCGGCGTGCTCCCGACCCCGGTGCTGCTGCAATATGAGGAATTCACCGTCGACCGCTCGCGGCTCGGCCTCAACGGCGCGATCCAGTTCGAGGTCACGCCCGAATTCACGATCACCGCCGACGCGCTTTATTCGAAGCTCAAGACCGGGCGCCGCCAGGACTTTTTCGCGTTCCGCCTTCCCACCGGCACCAACCCCGTCACCAACCGCGTCGTTGAGGATGGCATGGTCGTCGCGGGCAACGCCAACGGTACCGTCACCACCGCGGGGCAGATCCGCAACGAACCGACCGAAAGCTTCCTCTATGGCCTCAACGGCAAATATGAGGGCGACAACGGGCTGACGATCGAGGCCGACGGCTATTACAGCAAGGGCACGATCGACCAGACGATCCAGATCATCACCTTGCAGGGCACCGCGCTCGTCCCCGGCGCGTTCGATTTCCGCGACACGACGATCCCGTCGCTGACGCTGTCGGGACCGTTCAATCCGACCAACTATGCATCCTATAATCCCGCGACCAATGGCGTGCGCAGCAACCGCCTGCTCGGCCTGCTCGACGAATGGACGGGCAAGCTCGACGTCAGTTACGAAACCGGCGGCGTCACGATCGCGGCGGGGGTGCGCTACACCGACCTGCATGCGCGCTCGAACGCGTTCCGTAGCCAGGTTACCCCGACACGCGCCGAGATCGAGCCGTATCTCAAGCTGGTCGATGCGGGCGATTTCCTGTCGAACATTCCGGGGACCTTCCCGCGCGGCTTCCTGAGCACCGCGCCGACCTTCGACTATGTCTTTACCCGCGCGCAGGCGGCCGAACCCAATCCGAATGCGAACGGCCGCTCGACCTTGCTGCCCAATCTCCAGCGCGATTATGACTTCAGCGAAAAGACACTCGCCGGCTATTTAATGGTGTCGGGCGAGGGCGAAATCGCCGGCATCCCGTACAAGGCGAATGCCGGGGTTCGCATCGCGTCGACGCGGCTGTCGGTCGACAGCTATGTCAACGTCGGCACCGTCAGCACGCTGCGCAACGACAAGAACCGCTATACGAACGTGCTGCCGAGCGCGAACGTCGCGTTCAATATCACCGACGATTTCCTGATCCGCGTGTCAGGGTCGCAGACGATGCAGCGTGCCTCGATCGCCGACCTCGCGCCGTCGACCTTCTTCAACGCGACCAACCTGTCGGTCACCGGCGGGAATGTCGATCTCGAGCCGCCAATCTCGACGCAGGCCGACGTCAGCTTCGAATATTATACGGGCAAGAGCTCGCTGATCTCGGGCGCCGTCTTCTACAAGGACGTCAAGAATTTCATCGCGAGCTTCGTCACCACCGGGGTCGACACCACGCTCGACCCGCAAGGCCGCGAGCTGACCTTCTCGCGCCCCGAGAACCTCTCGAGCGCGAAGATCAAGGGTTTCGAAATCGGCATCCAGCAGTTCTTCGATTTCCTGCCCTCGCCGCTCGACGGCTTCGGGGTGATCGCGAACTATACCTATTCGGATTCGGAAGACAGCGCGGGCTTCCCGCTCGTCGCGGTGTCGAAGAACAGCTACAACCTTGTCGGCCTGTACGAGAAGGGTCCCTTCTCGGCGCGTATTGCATACAACTACCGCGACGAGGCGGTGTTCGAATTCTCGGAAGGACGGCCGAGCTTCGTCGGTTCGCGCTCGCAGCTCGATGCGCAGGTCGGGCTCGACATCACCAAGAATATCGCGCTGTCGTTGCAAGCGCAGAATCTGATGCCGAAAAAATCGGCGACGACCGAGTATAGCAATTTCAACACGACCGCGCTCAACAGCTATGCCTTGTCCGAGCGGCGTTTCTCGGTCGGCGTGCGCGCGAAGTTTTAAAGAGGTCCCCGGCATGGCGGCGCAGGTCGCGCGCCGCCATGCCACCGGGCCGCAGGGAGTGTATCGGATTATGATTTCGGGTGATCGGCGCGCGCGCCTTGTTTCGGTTCTGGCGCTCGGCGCGGCGCTCATTCTTCCGGCTCAGGCGCAGCCCGCGAAATTGCCACAGATCCTTGTCGACCCGGCGACGGCTGCGGCGAACCCGTTGCCCGATTTCAGCTATGCCGGCTATGGCTTCGGCCTCGCACCGATCCCCGCCGATGCGGGCACCATCATCGACGTGGCCGCGCACGGCGCGATCCCCGACGATGGCCTCGACGATACCAAGGCGGTGCTGCGCGCACTCGCCGCCGCCAATGCGGTGAAGGGCAAGGTCACGCTGCGTTTCCCCAAGGGGCGCACGCAGATCACCGAGGTGCTGCGCATCACGCGCAGCGATATCACCCTCGACGGCGCAGGAAACGGGCCGGGGGGCAGCGAGCTGTGGTTCCCGCGCCCGCTGAAGCTCATCGACAAAAGCCACGATTATGACGAGCTGCGCGAATATCTGGTGCGCGAAAAGAAACAGCAGGTCGAGCCCGAGCATAATATCGACTATCTGTTCACCGAATATACCTGGTCGGGCGGGATGATCTATGTCGCGCCCGAGGGCAGCCGCCCGGTTTCCTACGACGGGACAAAGGATGTCCGCGATCCGGTGCTCGCCAACGCCATATCGGGCAAGCAGTTCGGCCGCACGCTGACCGTCGACAATGCGGCAAAGCTCAAGGTCGGCGACGTCGTGCAGCTGCAATGGTTTTCGGTCGACGGGCCGAAGAGCCAGATACTGAAATCGCTCTATGGCGACACCGACCTGCCGATCGGGTCGCACCACTGGACCTTCCCGAACCGGCCGGTGGTCGCGCAGGCGACGCGCGTCGTGGCGGTGCGCGGCAAGACGGTGACGCTCGGCGATCCGTTGCTCCACGATATACGCGCCGACCAGCCGGCGGTGGTGGCCGACTGGAAGCATCTCTCGAACGTCGGCATCCAGAATCTGCGGCTGCAATTCCCCGAGGCGCCGGCGTTCGGCCATCATCTCGAACAGGGCTATAACGGTATCTACATGACCGGCGTGTTCGACGGCTGGGCCCGGAAGCTGACGATCGACCGCGCGGACAGCGGCATCCTCACCGACAATGCCGCGAGCCTGACGATCGCCGACATCACCACGACGGGCGACCGCCGGGCGCATTATTCGGTGCATGTCGGCGCGGTGCACAATGTGCTGGTCAAGGATCTCAAGGTCGAGAACCCCGTCGTCCATCCGGTCAGCATCAACACGCGTTCGACGCGCTCGGTCTTCCTGCGCTCGGTCGTGGGCCGCGATGCGATCATCGACCAGCATAGCGGCTCGAACCACCAGAATCTGTTCGATGCGATCGAGATGCATATCGACCCGAAGCTGGTGAAGGGCGCGTGGCAATATCAGCTGTGGGTCGGCGGCGGCGCACCCTATTGGAAGCCGGGGCACGGCCTCTACAACACGCTGTGGAACGCGAAGCTGGTAATGCCTGAAAGCGTACCCGCCGATGCGACGGTCGCGATCACGAGCGGGCTCGAAGGCCCCGGCGAGCGGATCGTCGGCCTCCACGCGAACCGCAAGATCAGCGTCAGCTACAAGCCTGCACCCTATATCGAAGGGACAGGGCAGGCGGTCGACGCCGTGCCGTCGCTCTACGAATATCAGCTCGCGCGCCGGCGCCGCTGATCTTCAGCTCTTCGAAGGCGGCGCGACCGATTGGCGCTCGATGAAGGTCGAGGCGAGGACAGCGTCTTCGGCGACCTTGGTTCCCGGCGCGAGGAAATCGGGCACCAGCGTCTGCGCGGCGCGGATGCCCATCTCGTGGATCGGCCAGCGCACCGTGCTGAGCGCGGGCCAGATATGCGTCGCGGTCGGGCTGTCGTCGAAACCGATGATCGAAAGCTCGCCAGGAACCTTGATCCCTTTGCCGTGCGCGACGCTCATCAGCCCCGCTGCCATCTCGTCGTTCGAGCAGAAGACTGCGGTCGGCGGAGCGGGCAGTGACAGCAGGGCTTCGCCGGCCTCGATACCGGCGGTGTAGCGGTAGTTGCCCGGCGCATAGAGTTCGGCTGGAAGATCGAGCCCGGCCTCGGCGAGCGCCTCGCGGAAACCCTCTTCGCGCTCGGCGGCCGAGCGGAAACCGATCGGGCCGCGCACGAAACCAATGCGGCGATGGCCGAGCGCGATCAACCGGCGCACCGCTTCGGCCACGACCTCGCGATCGTTCGACGAAATACAATGTTTCGCATCGTCGAGTGGCGCCGACCCGATGCGGACATAGCGCACGCCGAGATTCTCGCAGAGCGCAGCAAGGTCGTCATTTTCGGAAATCGGGGGCAGCAGCAGCGCGCCGATCGGGCGCTGCTTTTCCAGGAAGGTGCGTACATCGTCGAGCATCGCGTCCGACGCGCGGTCGACCGGGCGGACGAGCAGCGCGAGGTCGCTGTCCCTGATCGCGTCGAGCACGCCGCGCTGGAAATTGAGCACCGTCTGGGCGTTCGGATTATCGTGGAGCAAAGCAATCAGGAAATTGCGGCGAAAGGCGAGCGCACGCGCCTGTGGATTGGGGACGAAGCCGAGCTGTTCGATCGCCTTTTCGACCGCAGCGCGCGTCTTGTCGGTCAGAAACTCCGAGCGATTGATCACCCGGCTCACGGTCTTTTTCGAAACCCCCGCAAGCGCCGCGACGTCGTTGATCGTCGGTTGCTTGCCCCCCGGCCCCTTAT
>JAESGS010000706.1_pt1 | contig 17362 bp, 14 predicted proteins | sample 9269761 | NCBI WGS metagenome assembly JAESGS01 (sample SAMN15741799, study PRJNA653493) | algae metagenome | isolation source: Cyanosarcina radialis HA8281-LM2 and co-occurring heterotrophs from damp... | place: USA: Makauwahi cave, Hawaii | collected 2011-01-06 | reverse complement strand
CAGCGAATCGCAGATGGTGAGCTGCCATGTCCCCGCCGACCCCTGTCCGTTGAAGCTGGCGAGCGAACCCTCGGGACGGAATGTCCGCTGGTATGGCGGGGCGGCGGACGTGTTGTCGTTGGTCGTGTGGGTCGAGATGCTCGCCGCGGCGCTGTCGTCGAACAGGACGTTCAGATTGTCCGCCGACGTGCCGACATTGGTGATCAGATTGACTACGGTGCCGCTCGGCGACACCAAGGTCGCGCGGACGTCGCCGCGATATGTGTGCGTGAACTGGACGCCGATATTGACGTCGGTGACCTGTGCGTTGGCGGCGACGGTAAAATTGCGCACCATCGGGTTGGTGCAGGTCGTCGCAGTTTCGCTGATCGTCCCGGTCGTGGTGTTGCTGTAGCTGCTCGTCGTCTGTGCGGCGGCGGGATTGCTGGCAAGCGTCAACGCCAGCCAAACGAGCATGAGACATACTCGCACAGACTGCAAACACTGGCCCCCACGCCAGCGGTATCGGCTCTGGTCCCGCCGTTGCATGGCACCGCTATGCGCTCCGCATAGCTAATATCCGGTTAAAATCGGTGACTTGACGGCGATTCTGTTCGGAGGCGGGACAGAATTGGGCGTAAGGCTATGCGCCCGACCAGTCGCCATGCTGCGCCATCCATAACCCGATCGCGGCGATGGCGGCGGTTTCGGCGCGCAGGATGCGCGGGCCGAGCGCGATGCGGCGGACGGCGTCGTGGGCGATCAGCATGTCGCGCTCCTTGTCGGTAAAGCCGCCTTCGGGGCCCGTCAGGATCGCGGCGGGTGCGGGCGCATCGACCTTGGCGAGCGGGACGCCCCCTGCTTCGTCGGCGAACAGCAGCGTGCGGTCCGCTGGCCAGTCCTTCAAGAGCTGGGGCAGTTTGATCGGTTCGGCCAGCGTCGGCAGCGCGGTCCGCCCGCATTGTTCGCACGCCTCGACGATCTGCGCTTCGAGCCGCTCGCGCTTGACGCGTTCGACGATCGTGCGTTCGGTGATCACCGGCTGCAGGCGGGCGACGCCGAGTTCGGTTGCCTTTTCGATGATCCAATCGAGCCGCGCCTTCTTTACCGGCGCGAAGCAGAGCCAGAGGTCGGGAACCTGCTCGATCGCCTTGGTCTGGCGTTCGATGCGCAGCGTCAGGTGCCGTTTCGCCGCATCGGCGACGACCGCAAGCCATTCGCCGCTGATATTGTCGAACAGCAGGATCGGATCGCCTGCCTTCATCCGCATCACATTGAGCAGATAATGCGCGGCGGCGCCGTCGATCATCGGGACGGCATCGAGCCCCAGCGGCAGGTCGACGAACAGGCGGGGCGTGCTGGCGGGCGGCCAGGCGGGCGTTGCGGGCATGCCGCGCCGATAGCAGACGGTGGCCCCTCGTGCACCCATATGCTGCTCGCCCGGTGCCTGTTCGATCACATCGGTGACGGCAAGGTCACATCATGATCGAACTGGGCACCGAACAGACTTCGCTATTTTACTGAACCAATCGGGCGGTCTGAAGCGCCGTCGAGAACAGCTGCTGAAGGGCCGTGGTGATATTGTCATTGGCCGTCACGGTCTGCACCAGCGGCGCCCCGTTTGTGCCCACCGATGCGCAACTCTGCAGCTTGGTGAGGACCTGATCGGAACTACCCGCACTGCCGCGCGGATAGGGAGAGGGGGGCGCGGGCAGGAACGGAGCGATGTTCGACTGAGACCAGGCATCGCCAACAAGCGATTCCGGCAGATATTGCGTATAGAGGACCGCAATCTTGATCCCCTTGGCCTTGATTGCCGTGCACAGGGCGAGGTCGCTGTCCCGCAACGGCCCGAAATAACGACCGCTCCCGTTCGAGTTGGCCGGTTGGTCGAGCATGCCGTCGGAGATGATAAACAGGATTTTCTGCGGCACTGCTCCAGGCGCGCCCGTTCCCGCGGCAGGGATGGTGTTGATGTTGTTCATCACCGTGAGCATGCCGGTCACATCCGTGGCCCTGTCATCGTTGCTAACACCCTTGGTGGGCTCGGAGTTCTTCCACCAATAATCGTCCCCGGGGAACATGGACGAAAAGTTGCTTCCGTACGAATTGACGTTGGTCAGGGCATTCAGCGTCTGGACGGCCGTGCCATTGGTAGATTTCTTCCAGTCGAAAGAAAACATCTGTGCGCGGTAGGTGACCTGGTATTGGGTAGCCTGGTTCGCGGCAAACGGGATCAGCTGGGTTGCCGCCGAAACGACGTCATCCTTGCGCAGGACAATCTTTGCGGGGCTGCCGTAGATGAGGCCGTAATTGTGGGTCAACCAGTAGCCGTCGGCCCAATATCCGGAATCGAGATCGACCGTCGTTGCGGCACTGTTTCCAACCTTCGTGGATTTCTTAATAACAACAGTGGAGTTATCGAAATTGTCTAAGCTATATGTGACAGTAGTTGTAACACCATTTTTGGTGGTTGAGGTATTCATCGCACTTTCATTGCTGTCATACAGCCTCTTATTTGCCTTGTCCCAACGATAGAACACATTCTTTTTGGGAGAGTTTGCTGTATAGTAATTTGTAGATAGCAGGATGTGGCGACCGTTCTTGTCTTTGATATATATATTGTCGGTGTGCGATGCCTGCATGTGACACGCAAAGGCGCAACCGTTTGGCAGACTGGTATCGGTCGTATTTTTGGTCGCTGCGAGAATCTTGGTGATTCCTTCTGAAGTTGCTGGCAACAGCATCGATGGCGAATTGTCCATCACCAGGTAGAAATCGACATTGGGCGGCTGCGCCGCGCTTGCTGAGGAGATGCCGCTTACGGTCAGCGTGTCGACCCCCAGAATCCCGCCGAACATGTTGATCGACTTGGCCCTGTAGCTCACCGTCGCCTTGCGCAGGTAGCCCACGGCCCCGGCTCCCCCGGAGGCGGAGCTTCCTTCCGTGACGACGGGGTTTACAACCAGATCCTCGTAGCCCGTTTCCAGCGAAGCCTGCGCATTGAACATATTGGTCGCGGCCGTTCTGGACTGCCCGTTCGACTGCAGGATCATCGCCGGGGCGACGGCCGCCAGCGCGGCAGCATCGGCCGCGGCGTTCAGCTTCGTCTGCAAGCTCATGGCGCGCGCATAGTCGACCCCGAAGCCGAGGATGAAGGTCAGCGGAATGATCGCAAACCCCATGATCATGTAGACCCCGCCCTTCTGGTCGGCTTTCAGCCGGGAAAGGAACGGAGCCCTTGGCGTCGCAGAGCTGAGCTGAGGAAATATTTTGGTCATAATATATCCACCTAGTAGAGCCGGGGAACCATATAGATCGTGTCGGTCATGGTCGTGCTGGTCATCGGGAGATAGCTGATGAAGGGCGCGTAATTATAAGTGATCTTGCCCATGAACAGCCAACCGCCGGCGGTGCCGACCTGGGTCTTCTGGCTGGTGCCGATGGCAAGGTTTCCGCAGACATTTGTGCCGTCCGGCGAAACCGGGATCATCGCAGAGGTGATCATATTGCTAGGGATGGTGACGATGCTGCTGCTCGTCTGCGCCTCGCTTCTCGGAAGCGTGCCCTTGGTATGGCTCGAGAGTGTCTCGGTTACGGTGCTGCCATTGACACTTTGCGTCTGGGCCTTCGTCCAGACGACATAGGCTCGGGTGGCATCGCAGACCCGGAGCAGCGAAATCTGCTCGGTCGCAGCGTCGAGCTTATAGGGCGCCAGGACGACGGCACTGGCGCTCATTTGTGATCTCGCGTTGGCGCTGTCGGGGTCGTTGTAAATGATCGTCGGGGACATGGTCCGGCTGACGAGGTCGACGAGCGAACGGGTCGCGACAGTCACCTTGCGGCTGGCGCTTACCCTGTCAGACAGATAAACGCCGCCCGTGTACATGAGGACGAGCACCGGCAGGGCGAACGCGAATTCCACGATCACCGCGCCGCGCGTGTTCCGGGTGAGGCGCCTCAGCATGTGGGCTGCGATGTGGGACATGCGTAGTCCTCCGTCGTGAACACCGAGGTGGCCACGAGTTTGCGATTGGCGTTGGGTTCGTTGATCATGTTCAGGCCCAGCGGGCCTTTTCCTGTCGGCCACAGGTAGATCAGTTGCAGGACGATGATGCGGTTCTTGCCGCTGCCGCCCGACTGGTAATTATAGCCCGCGCCCGTCGAGACCAATACGCCGTTGCTGTCATAGGTGAATGTCGGCGAATTGGTGGCGCTAGCGACGTTGTAGCTCGTTGCGGTGGTCACATGCACCGTGAGCCGCGAGCAAGATAGCAAGGGCGGCAGCAGCGCGTCGGTGCTGACGGTTTCGCCGGCGGGATTGGTACCCGAAAGGCCATTGCAGATCGCCGTCTTGAAATCGCTCGCCGACAGGCCGACGGTCCCGTTGGGCGCTCGCGTCGTTTGCGCGAAGCCGGTCAGCATCAGGCGCCCCGCGCCCTCGGCCGTCGTCTCCAGCATCTGCTGTGCGAGATAGATCAACATCGTATACATGATAGCCAGCAGGAGCGCGATGAATGCTGGTCCGACGATGGCGAACTCCATGGCCGCCGTGCCCGCACGGCTTTTCCACAGATTCTTACCGAACGGACCCACGGCCCTCCGGGCGCGAATCCTCTTGCGCAAAATTGCCATGTGGGTCCCCCTTTGTGGCCGTTTTCCATGAACAGGGTTCAAATTTGGTAAATGGCCGGACTTCGGGGCCGCGGGACGGCCGAGGGTGGCGACGCGTCCGTGCCCAAATGGGACAGTTCCGCGGCCAGGTTGTTGATTTCGGGTGCAACCAAGAGATTGCGTGGCTGCAAGAAATTTGCGGGACCGCTGGTTATTCTCGCCGAGGGAGGAGTAAAAGGCGCGTCTTTCGCCCTGTGGCTCCGTCTATTCGAACCAACGCGGCATCGGGGGATCCACCTCCTTGAAAATCCAATCGGCCATTTATCGTGCGCGCCGTGCCTGCTATCGCCCGCGCCAGATGACTGCCACCCATCCTCCCGATAGCCAGCTGCACGGATTCGTGGCGTTGTTGCCCGCCGCGGCACGCCCCTATGCGCTGCTCGCGCGGTTCGACCGGCCGATCGGCTGGTGGCTGCTCTATTGGCCCTGCGCCTGGGCGCTCGCGCTCGGCGGCGGCGCGATCAGCCACTGGCCCTTGTTCCTGTGGCTGCTGATCGGCGCGGTCGCGATGCGCGGGGCGGGATGCGTGTATAACGACATCGTCGATCGTGACCTCGACGCGAAGGTTGCGCGGACGGCGTCGCGTCCGGTCGCGAGCGGGGCGGTGTCGGTGCAGAGTGCGCTACTATGGACCACGCTGCTGTCGCTCGTCGGGTTGTTCGTGTTGCTGCAACTGCCGCGCCCGGCGCAGATCGTTGCGCTCGCCAGCCTGATCCTCGTCGCGGGTTATCCCTTCATGAAGCGTATCACCTGGTGGCCGCAGGCGTGGCTGGGGCTGGTGTTCAGCTGGGGCGCGCTCGTCGCATGGGTCGCGGTTGGCGGGCAGGAGGGGTTGGCGCTGCCCCTGCTCTACGCCGGCTGCATCGCGTGGGTGATCGGTTATGACACCATCTATGCGCTGCAGGATATCGAGGACGATATGCTGATCGGCGTGAAGTCGAGCGCGCGTGCGATGGGGCGGCATGTGAAGGGCGGCGTCGCTTTATGCTATGTGGCGGCGCTTGGCTTTTGGGGCGGCGCGCTGTGGGCGGTGCGGCCCGACCCGCTGGTGCTGGTCGCGCTGCTGCCCGCGGCGGTGCATCTGACCGGGCAGGTGGTGACGCTCGACCCCGCGAATGGCGAGGATGCGCTGGCGAAGTTTCGCAGCAATCGTTTTGCCGGACTACTGATTTTCGCGGCGATGCTCGTCGTGGGTATGGCGCCCTAATTTCATTCGGCCGCGAGCAATTCCTCGGCGCCGCCGAGGTCGACCGACACGAGCCGGGACACGCCGCGCTCGACCATCGTGACCCCGAACAGGCGGTGCATGCGCGCCATCGTCACCGCATTGTGGGTGACGATCAGGTATCGCGTGTTGGTTTCGCGCGCCATGCGGTCGAGCAGGTCGCAGAAACGCTCGATATTGGCGTCGTCGAGCGGCGCGTCGACTTCGTCGAGGACGCAGATCGGCGCGGGGTTGGTGAGGAAGAGGCCGAAGATCAGCGCCACTGCCGTGAGCGCCTGTTCGCCGCCCGACAGCAGGGTGAGCGTGCCGAGGCGCTTGCCCGGCGGCTGCGCCATGATTTCGAGCCCGGCTTCGAGCGGATCGTCCGAATCGACGAGTTCGAGATGCGCCTGCCCGCCGTTGAACAGCGTCGTGAACAGCCGCTGGAAATGGGTGTTTACCGCCTCGAACGCGGCGAGCAGGCGGACGCGGCCCTCGCGGTTGAGGTTGCCGATCGAGCCGCGAAGGCGGTGGACGGCCTGCGTCAGTTCCTCGATCTCGGCGGCGTTCTTCTCGCGCTCGGTGTCGAGTTCGGCGAGCTCGTCGGCGGCGACGAGATTGACGGGGCCGAGCCGCTCGCGGTCGGCGACGAGCCGGTCGTGCTGCGCCGATTCGGCATTGGCATCGCTGACCGTCTCGCCGTCGAACCCCGCCTTTTGCGGGAGCAGCGGCGGCGGGCATTCGAAGCGCTCGCCCGACAGCCGGCCCATTTCGATGCGACGCTGCTCGGCATTTTCGGAGCGCGCGATCGCGCCCGCGCGGGTTTCGCGTGCGGCGGCGACGCGTTCGCGGATGGCATTGAGCGCGGTTTCGGCTTCGCGCAGCGCGGCCTCGGCGGCGCGCTCCTGCGCTTCGGCAGCAGCGACTTTTTCGCGCAGCGCCGTCTGCTGTGCTTCGGCCGCGACGCGCTGTTCGGCGAGCTTGGCCGGGGCGTCGGCGAGCTTCGCGGCTTCGTCGGCGAGCGCTTCGGCGCGCTTGTCCATTTCGGTCACGCGGCGCGCGGCCTCGCCCGCGCGCGCCTTCCAGCTCTTGATCTCGGCGCTGACGACCGCCTGCCGCTCGCTGAGCGATGCAAGCGTGCGTTCGTGCGCGGCGAGGGCATCGCGCGCCGCATTGGCGTCGGTCCGTGCGCGTTCGGCGGCCTGCTCTTCGGCATCGAGCGCGGCGCGGGCGATGCTGTCGTCGGGCAGCGCGGCGAGCGCGGCTTCCTGCACGGCGAGCGCGTCGGCGGCTTCCTTTGCGGCGTCGGCGATTTCGGCGAGGCGGCGGTCGAAGAGCGCGGCGGCGTCGCGATGGCGGTCGAGGGCGGCCTGCGCCTGGTCGGCGGCGCGCAGCGCGGCGCGGCGCGCTTCGTCGGCCTGCGCCAGCGCCTTGCGCGCGGCGGCGGCGGCTTCGGTCAGGGCCGAGGCCTTGGCGGCGGCGGCATCGCGCCGGTCGCGCAAATCCTGCACGCCGAGTTCGACCTGCGGACGCTGCGCCGCAAGTTCGTCGAGGCGGTTTTGCCGTTGCAGCCGCTCGGTCGCCGTGGCGCCGTCGCCCCGCGTCACGAAGCCGTCCCAGCGGCGCATCACGCCGTCCAAGGTGACGAGGCGCTGGCCGACCGCGAGCGGCTGGCCCGTATCGGCGTCGGCCACCGCGACCTGCGCGAGACGGCGCGCGAGCGCGGCCGGGGCCTTTACATATTCGGCAAGCGGCCCGGTGCCGGCGGGCAGCGACGGATCATCCTTTGTCGCATCGGCGCCGCCCCAGCTGCGCGCGGCGTCGCGGTCGGTCCCGGCGTCGAGATCGTCGCCGAGCGCGGCGGCGAGCGCGGCTTCATAGCCCGGCGCGACGCGGAGCTGGTCGAGGATGCGGTCGGCATCGCTGCGCGCCGCGGCAAGCGCGCGTTCGAGTGTCGATGCCTCGCCCTCGAGCGCTGCAAGTGCAGCGCGCGCCTCGGCGAGACCGGCTTCGATGCCGGCGAGGTCGGCGGCGGTCGCCTCGCGATCGGCCTCGGCCTCCTGCAGCGCATTTTCGGCGGCGCCGATCGCGGCTTCGGCCGCCTCGGCCGCCTGCACGCTGTCGGCCTGCGTCGCGGCGAGCGCGCTGCTGTCACCGAGCGCTGCAACCTCGGCATCGACGCGCGCCTTGTCCTGGCCCACGCGGCGCACGGCGGCTTCGGCGCTGTCGCGCGCCGACACCGCGATCCGCCGGTCGGCGGCTTCGCTCGCGGCCTTGGCGCGGGCCTGCGCCAGCGCGACTTCGGCATCGCGGAGGCGCGCCTGCGCGGCGAGGTTCGCTTCGGCGAGCGCGGCCTTGCCGGCATCATGGCCGGCGATCTCCTGCGCGAGCGATTTGGTTTCGGTATCGAGCGCGGTCAGTGCGGCATGCGCTTCGCGCGCGAGCTCGCCCTCGTGCGCGCGGTCGTCGGCGATACGCCGCTGCTGCGTCGCGAGATCGTCGAGCCGCTGGAGCGCCGCGCGCTCCTCGCCCTGCAGGCGCACTTGGGTTGCGGTCGCTTCGGCCAGCGCATCGCGCTGCGCCTGCGCATCGCTGCGCGCCGCGGCGACGCGCGTCGCGACCTCGGTCTGCGCCTTCGATATCGTTTCGAGCTCGTCTTGCGCGGTCTTGACCGCGGCTTCTGCCGCGTCGGCGTCGCGGCGTGCCTGATCGGCGGCGGCGGCAGCGTCGCGCCAGCGGGCGTAGATCAGCCGCCCCTCGTATATGCGAATATCGTCCGAGAGCTTCTTGTATTTCTCCGCCGCGCGCGCCTGCCGGCGCAGCGCATTGGCGCGCACTTCCATGTCGGCGACGATTTCGGACAGGCGGGTGAGGTTGGTTTCGGTCGCGCGCAGCTTCTGCTCGGCGTCCTTGCGGCGCACATGGAGCCCCGCGATCCCCGCGGCTTCTTCGAGCATTGCGCGGCGGTCGGTCGGCTTGGCGGCGATGACATTGGCGATCTTGCCCTGGCTGACGAGCGCGGGGCTGTGCGCGCCGGTTGCGGCATCAGCGAAGATCAGCGCGACATCCTTCGCACGCACATCGCGGCCATTGGCGCGATAGGCGCTGCCCGCGCCGCGCTCGATGCGGCGGATGACTTCGAGATCGTCGCCGTCGGCGGCGTCCGACAGGCCGGCGACGAGCGCGCCCTCGGTGTCGCAATGGAGCGCGACTTCGGCAAAGTCGCGCGCGGGGCGCGACGAGGTGCCGGCGAAGATCACATCCTCCATCCCGCCGCCGCGCATCGATTTGGCGGAGGATTCGCCCATCACCCAGCGAATCGCTTCGAGCAGGTTCGACTTGCCGCAGCCGTTCGGGCCGACGACGCCGGTCAGCCCGGGCTCGATGCGCAGTTCAGTGGGTTCGACGAAGCTTTTGAAACCGGTCAGGCGCAGCCGTTTTATCTGCACGGAACGCCCCCGTGCAGCTCATCGAATCGGAGCTGGTGCAACCTTGTCGTCACAAATCCCCCATGCAGCCGTCATGCCGCGCGGCGGGGGGAGTCGCAAGGGGGGTAAGGTTAACCCACCCCCCTTGGAAAATTCGGTCAGCGTGCGCCCATCGTGCGCAGGCGGTCGCGGAGCAGGCCCCAAGCGGCGACGCCTTCGACAACCTTGCCGTTGATGATGAAGGTCGGGGTCCCGGTGATCTGATATTTCTCGACCCCGGCGTTGGTGCCCTTTTCGATCGCCTCGACATTTTCGACCTTGCTGAGGCACGCCTGGATCGTCGCGGCGGGAACGCCGCGCTGCTGGTAGAATTGATCGATGCCCCAGCCCTTGGCGAGCGCGACAAAGCGTTGCGCGGGCGGCAGCTTCATCGCTTCCTCGATCCCCGGCTGCGGCTTCGAAGCGCCGGCGATGAAGGCTTCATGCTCAAGGAAGGTCGCATCGGCGAGCGGGAAGAAGCGGTCGGGGCCGGTGCATTTGACGATGGCGCCCGAGATGGCGTCGACCGGGTGGAGCATGAACGGGGTCAGCTTGTACGAGACGCGGCCGGTGTCGACAAAATCGCGCTTCAGTTCTTCGTGCGAATCCTGCGCGAATTTCGCGCAATGGCCGCAGGTGAAGGCGCCATATTCTTCGAGTTTGATCGGCGCGTCGGGGTTGCCCATCACGACGCCATCGCCGTCGACGCGCACGACCTGCGACCAGCTCTTACCGGCGGGGGGCGCGACCTTGGCGACCACATCCTGTTCCTTGGCGGGATCCTCCGCGCCGCCGCCGCAACCGGCGAGGGCGAGCGCGCCAAGCGACGACAACAGGGCGATACGAAGCGATGCGTTCATCTTTTTCTTTCTCCACGGAAACGGGAATGTGGGGCTTTTAGGCGGCCTTGATCGCGAGGTCGAGTTTCGATTTGAGCGCAGGCCAGGCGGTGACGCCGGCGTTGCGGCCATTGACGAAAAAGCTGGGCGTGCCTTCGACGCGGTCGGCGTTGAGGCCGATGTTCGTCATGCCGGTAAGTTCGGCCTGCGCGACTTCGCTGTCGAGCGCAGTGTCGATCTGCGCCTGCGTATAGCCGCGCGCGCGCATCAGCGCGGTAAGGCCGGTGCCGGCGGCGATCTTGCGCGCGCGCTCGCCGGTGGTGCCTTCGAACCAGCGCGTCTTCTGCGCCTCGGTCGCCTTCTGGATTCTGGCGATCATCGCGGGGAAATTGTTGAAGAGCGCCTGATGATTGCCAGCGAACGCTCCGGGACCGCCGCAGCGTGCGAGCAGCGCGGCGGTCATGTCGACCGGATCGCGTACGAGGTTGCGATATTCGAAGAGCACGAGCCCGCGATCGACATAGCCCGTCTTCAGAGGCAGCGTGCCCGCTTTGGCGAAGTCGGCGCAGACGTGGCAGGTATAGCTGAAATATTCGACGAGCCGCACCTTTGCGGCGGGGTTGCCGACCAGAAAGGCGCCGATAGGGGTGGTCGTGACGGTTTGCGACCAGAGCGTCGGTTTCGCAGGGGTCGCGGCGATCAGACCGAGCGCAGCGCCTGATAGCGCCAGCACCGCCGCGCGGCGATCGAGAAGCGGTTCATCAAAAGCGGACATCGTCGGCCGTCTTTCCTTTAGCTTATGCGAGGGAGCTTGGGCGTCGCCGCCAGTCCTGCCGCCATGCGTTCGAGCACGGTGCGCAGTTCCGGGTCGCCGATGTCGCGCAAACTATCCCCCAGTTCGGCGGGTACGGGTTTCAGCATTGCCGGCGGCTGAACGGGCGCGGCAGGGGTGACCTGCCCGTGCGTCATGCGGACCTGCGCGACGGCGGCATAGCCGAAGAAGCGGTTGACCGCGCCGATGATGTCGGGCGCGACATGTTGCAGCATCGGCGCGTGCGCGCCGCTGATCGTCAGGTGGAGCGTGCCGCCGGCTTTCTGCCCCGCGGGGAAGCGGATCATCGCGGGCTGGGTGACGTCGGCGAGCTTGTCGCCGACGATCTCGCGCCAGCGGCTGACCACCGAGCTTTGGACAAAGCCGAATTTGCGGAAGGCAGCGCGGCCGATTTCGGGAACGAGATCGGAGACCATGCGCGCTTCGCCGCCGCGCGGGCGTTCATAGGGGCGCGCCGGCGCCTTTGCCGCTCGCTTCGCCTTTGCCTTGGCCGGCCGATCCTCTCCCGCGTCTTTCGCCATGCCCGGCGCCATGCCATAGGCGGGGGGTGAGCGTCCAGACTTCCGACATGGTAAGCGATTTCGCGGAGCGACTGCTCGGCTGGTACGACCGGTCGGCGCGCGCGCTGCCGTGGCGCATCGCGCCGAATAGCGGCGGCGAACCCGATCCCTATCGCATCTGGCTGTCCGAAGTGATGCTGCAGCAGACGACCGTCGCCGCGGTCGCGGGCTATTTCGCGCGCTTTACCGAACGCTGGCCGACGGTTGCCGATCTGGCGGCGGCCGACGATGCCGACGTGATGGCGGCGTGGGCGGGGCTCGGCTATTATGCCCGCGCGCGCAACCTACTCGCTTGCGCGCGCGTCGTCGCCGCCGAGCATGGCGGGCGCTTTCCCGACAGCGAGGCAGAACTGCGCTCGCTACCCGGGATCGGCGATTATACCGCCGCATCGGTTGCGGCGATCGCCTTTGGGCGTCCGGCGGTTGTCGTCGATGCCAATATCGAGCGCGTGATCGCGCGCCACCGACTGATCGAGACGCCGCTGCCGATGGCGAAGCGCGAGATTCGCGCCGCGCTGACGCCGCTCGTTCCCGCGGATCGACCGGGCGATTTCGCGCAGGCGCTGATGGATCTTGGCGCGGGCGTCTGTACGCCGCGTTCGCCAGCTTGCGCGATCTGCCCGCTGATGGCCGACTGCCGCGCGCGCGGGCGGAGCGATATCGAGCGCTTGCCGGTCAAGCCGCCGAAGAAAGCGAAGCCGCGTCGCCACGGGATCGCGCACTGGATCGAGCGGGACGGGAAACTGTGGCTCGTCCGCCGGCCCGACAAGGGCATGCTCGGCGGGATGCGCGCGCTGCCCGGCGGCGAATGGGGCGATGCGCCGCCGCCCGAGTCGGGCATCGTCAGCGTCGACCATGGCTTCACCCATTTCGACCTGACGCTGGCCTTGGTGCGACTCGCGGCCCCCGATGCCGCAGCGGAAGGCGAATGGTGGCCGATTGCGGAGCTTGACGCGGCGGGGCTGCCGACGCTCTATCGCAAATTGACCGACAAGATGCTGGAGAGAGATGCATGAACATGATGGTGTCGCGCCGCGCGCTGATGGGCGGAATGGCGCTGGCGGGTGCGGGAGCGCTGCTGCCGCGCGCCGCGCTGGCGTGGAAGGTCGACGGCGCCGCGCTCTATCCCGTGACCAATGCGTTCATCAAAGGCTTTGTCGACCGCCGCGAACTCGCGGGCACACTCGCCGCGATCGGCAAGGGGCAAGAGGCGCCGGTCTTTTTCGGCGCGGGCGTGCAGTCGAACGATTCGGCGACGCCCGTCGGCCCCGATACTTTGTGGCGCCTTTATTCGATGACCAAGCCCGTCACCGGCATCGCGGCGATGCTGCTGATCGAGGACGGCAAGATGAAGCTCGACCAGCCGATCGCCGATTTCCTGCCTGCCTTTGCCAAGATGAACGTGCAGAATGTGCCCGACGGATCGATCACCGATGTGCGTCCCGCGAAGGGCCCGATCACGGTGCGCCAGCTGCTCACCCACACCGCGGGGCTCGGCTATAATATCATCCAGAAGGGGCCGATCAAAAAGGCCTATGACGACAATGGCATCGTCGGCGGGCAGGCGAGCCGGCTGCCGATCCCCGGTTTCGCGCCGGTGACGCCCGCGCCGAGCCTTGCCGCGATGGCCGACCGGCTGGCGACGCTGCCGCTGGTCTATGAGCCCGGCACCAAATGGAGCTATTCGATCAGCCTCGACCTGATGGGGCGGTTGATCGAGGTCGTGTCGGGGCAGGCGTTCGACGCCTTCCTGAAGGCGCGGCTGTTCGATCCGCTCGGCATGACGAGCACGGGCTTCATGGTGGCCGCGAAGGATGTCGGGCGCTTCACGAGCAATTATGCGCCGTTCGGCGGTGCGCTGATCCCCTTCGACCCTGCCGCGAGTTCGATCTATCTCGATCCGCCGCCCTATCCGTTCGGCGGTGGCGGGCTGGTGTCGAGCGCGCGCGATTACGACCGCTTTCTCGCGATGCTGCTCGGTGAAGGGGCAACGGGCGGCGTGCGCGTGATGAAGGCGGAGACCGCGCGGCTTGCAATGTCGAACCTCTTGGCCGACAGCGTCGACCGCAAGGGGACGTTCATCGACGGGCAGGGCTTTGGCGCGGGCGGGCGCGTGTCGCTGCCAAGCTCGCCGGGCGGCGAGGGGATTTTCGGCTGGGCGGGCGCTGCGGGCACGATCGGCTTCGTCCACCGCGGGCTCGGTTATCGCGCTGCGGGCTATACGCAGATCATGCCGCCCGACGCGGTGTCGTTCCAGGGCAAGTTCGGCGAGACCTTCTTCCAGGATGTGACGCGCTGATGCCTTTGCCGCTCGGTTTCACCGGCGCGTGGCTCGACCGCGCCGATCAATTGCGGACAAATGCGGAAGCCTTTGCCGCCGCAACCGCCGATCCGCGCGCGGTCTGCCTTGTTCTCGACGGCATCGACTTCGTGCCGGGCGAAGGCGGCGGTCTCTCGTGGGAACCGGTCGACGCGGCCGATGACCGCGCGCTGATGCTGCTTGGCATCGACGACGCGGGAATCCCGCATTTCGTTCGTGAGGCTGCGCAGGGCGCGCGCATCGACGCGCGGTCGCGCACGGTGATGCGGTTGCTGCCCTTGCTGTCGGGCGCCGATGCGGCGCTTTACGGCGGTGCGCGCAGCCTTGTCGACTGGCACGCGCGTCATCGGTTCTGCGCCGTATGCGGATCGCCGACCGAGCTATTTCGCGGCGGTTGGGGGCGGCGCTGCGGCAGCTGCAACGCCGAGCATTTCCCCCGCGTCGACCCCGTCGTGATCATGCTGGCGGAATGCGACGGACGCGTGCTCGTCGGGCGGCAGGGCGGCTTCCCGCCGGGCTTCTTCTCGGCGCTCGCGGGGTTCGTCGAACCCGGCGAATCGCTCGAGGAAGCGGTCGCGCGCGAGTTGTTCGAGGAGGCGGGAATCCGCGTCTCGGACGTGACTTATGTCGCTAGCCAGCCCTGGCCCTTCCCTTCGTCGCTGATGATCGGGTGCCGTGCGGTCGCGAAGGACCCCGCGCTGACGCTCGACACGACCGAGATCGAGGCGGCGATGTGGGTCGACAAGGCCGAGGTGCGCGCGGCGCTCGCCGGCGACATGGGCGCGCCCTTCATGGCTCCGCCGCCGCTGGCGATTGCGCGCTACCTGCTGGAGGATTGGGCGGGCTAATCAGCCCTGCTTGTTCGTAATCCTGCGGATTTCCTTGGCCACCATCGTCTCGACGAGCGCGGGCAGATTGGCGTCGAGCCATTCCTTGAGCATCGGGCGGAGCGCGTCGAGGACGACATCCTCCATCGTGCGGCCGGCAACGGTCGGTGCGGCGACGGTCGCGGCGGCAACGGCGGGTGCGACGGCTGCGGTCAGGGCTTCGAGCGACTGGCGCGCGGCATCGGCGCTGGCTTCGGAGACAAGTTCTTCGGCGGCGGGCGCGGCTTCGGCCGAATCTTCCTCGTCTTGGAGGTCGAGAATGTCGTCGGCTTCGGGGACGCGGATTTCGCGCGCCGAACCGGGCGCCTCGTCACGAGCGATTACGCGCCGAATCGACGACAAGATATCTTCCATCGAAGGTTCCCGCGACATATCGCCCATAACCCAACCCCCTAAACCATCGCGATTACCGGATGGTTAACCGTTCCCTTACCGATTTGCGGGGCGATTCGCCAAGCTTTATTGTGGCGTCAGCGAGGGCGGCCCCACGGGAACGCTGGCGGTTGCCGCCGGGACGGCGCGCGTGTCGGTCGCGACCTGCTGCGGCTCCGGATCGTCGGCCCAATCCCAGATCTCGCCTCGCACGCGCTTGTAATTGACTTCGGGATCGTAAAGGGCGCCGCCACCGATGCCGAGGTCGCGCGCTTCGGCCTTGCCCATTGCGGCGAGAACCGAGAAGGCGGCGACATAGGAGTTGCGCTGCGCCGACACGAGTTGGACCTGCGTGTTCAGATATTCCTGCTCGGCGTTCAAAATGTCGAGGATCGACCGCGTACCGACGCTGTTTTCGGCGCGTACGCCCTCCAGCGAGAGCGCGTTGGCGCTCACTGCCTGCTGCGTCGCGGTGATGATCCGTTCGTTTGCCTGCCACGCGGCATACGCGCCCCGCGTCTGTGCGATCACGCCGCGTTCGGTTTCGACATATTGCTCGATCGCCTGGCTGCCGCGCGATTGCGCCTGGCGCACCTGCGCCGAGCGGCGCCCGCCGGTGAAGATCGGCAGCGTTACCGAAACGCCTGCAGCGGCGGCGGAGGTTTCCTGCGTCACGCCGACGCCGGTGACGCCGCTGTTCAGCGAGCCGAGGTAATTGTTATAATTGCCGCTGAGCGTCGCGGAGAGCTTCGGTGCGCGCGATGCCTTCGCGGCGCCGATATCGGCCTTCGACGCATTGACCAGCTGATTCGCCGCTTCGATGTCGGGGTTGTTGGTCAGCGCGATCGCCACGGCTTCCTCGGCGTTCGCGGGCAGGTTCGGCAGCGCCGGCGGCGCCTGCAAGTCGGTCGGCGCGTCGCCGACGAGCCTGATATAGGATTCGCGGCTGCCGATCAGGTTCGCCTCGGCGTTGCGCAGATCGCCTTCGGCGAGCGCGAGCCGCGCCTCCGACTGCGCGACGTCGGTGCGCGTCAGGTCGCCGATCTCGAAACGATCGCTCGTCGCCTGCAAATTGGTGCGCAGGACCGAGACATTCTTCTGGTTGAGCTGGACGATCGCCTGATCGCGGATGACGTCCATATAAGCGCCGACGGTCTGCGAAAAAACGCTCGCTTCGGTCGCGCGAAGGTCGGCCTGCCCGGCTTCGACGCGAAATTTGGCGGCGCGCACGGCATTGCGGACCGCACCGCCCTGATAGATAGGCACCGACAATTGGCCCGACCCCGTGATCGAGCGCATCGGCGAGTTGAAGCTGTTGCCCGGGGTGATGATATTTTCTTCGTAGTCGGCGCGGGTGTTGACCTCCGGAAGGCCGAAGCTCTTCTGGATCGGTACATTCTCGTCATTTGCGCGCTGTCCCGCGCGAGCGCCGGTCAGCGTCGGGTTATTTTCATAGGCCTTGGCCAACGCGCCCTGCAATGTTTCGGCCTGCGCCGCCGCGGGCAAGATCAGCGCACCGATCGCGAGGCCGGCGAGCCAGCTGGACCGGCGACGGGGCTGTTTCTTATCGTTGTAATTCATAAAGATGTCAGCCCCGCAACAGGAAGAAAATGGTCTTAAAACTGGAAGCCCGCCGGTGCGGCAAAGCCCGGCAAGGGCGCGACGTCCATGTCGGCAAAGCTGCGCAACGCGACCGCGCCGCCGGCCTTCACGCCCTCGACGAGCCGCGTCACCGCGCCTTCGCGCCGCGCCGCGACCAGCCGGCCGCCGTCGGTGAGCTGCGCAATGAGAGCGTCCGGCAAAGTTTCGATCGCGCCTTCGATGATGATGCGGTCGAACGGCGCGGCACCCGGTGCACCTGCGGCCAAGGGGCCGGCAACCCAGTGGATATTGTCATGGACGATCGCGCCCTGCGCAGTGGCCATCAACGCGTCCTGTTCCTCGACAGCGTGAACTTCGGCACCGAGCAGCGCGAGCAAGCGGGCGGTATAGCCCGTCGCGCTGCCGACCAGCAGCACGCGTTGGCCGGGACGGATCGCCGCGGCTACGAGCATGCGGCCGGTAACCAGCGGCGCGTTCAAGACGCGGCCATGTCCCAGCGCGATCGCGCGGTCCATATAGGCGACGCTGGCGAGCGCGGCGGGCACATGCGCCTCGCGCGGTGCCGCGGCCATCGCGCCGATGACAGCAGGGTCGATGACGTCGTTGGTCCTGAGCTGGCTGTCGAT
>JAESGS010000704.1_pt1 | contig 17463 bp, 11 predicted proteins | sample 9269761 | NCBI WGS metagenome assembly JAESGS01 (sample SAMN15741799, study PRJNA653493) | algae metagenome | isolation source: Cyanosarcina radialis HA8281-LM2 and co-occurring heterotrophs from damp... | place: USA: Makauwahi cave, Hawaii | collected 2011-01-06 | reverse complement strand
CGGCGCGGCGCTTCTTGCGATCGTCAAGGCCGTAGCGATCTATGCGATCCCGTTCGCAATCGTCTACACCTTCATCGGCATGCCGCCGGTGCCGCGGACGATCGGTCTGATCCAGCCCATATTGCTGGTGCTTTTTGTCGTTGGGTCGCGCGGGATCGTCAGTGGTTGGCTCGGCGGCATCTACCTCAATGCGGTCGCCGCCGCCGACAAGCCACAGGCAATCATTTATGGTGCGGGCGCGTCAGGTCGCCAGCTGGCGTCGGCGCTGCAAGTCAGCGGACAGGTGCGCGTGGTCGGCTTCCTCGACGATGATCCGACTTTGTGGAAAGCGACGATCAATGGTCTGAACGTCCATTCGCCCGACAAGCTGGCTACTCTTATCGCGCGGCATCGTATTACCGACGTGCTGCTCGCGATCAATCAGGCCAGCCGCGCGCAGCGAGCGTCGATCATTGCCCGGCTGAAAGGATCGGGCCTGCACATCCGCACGATGCCGGGAGTCGACCAGCTTGCGCGCGGTATCGTATCCTTTGGCGACCTGCGCGATCTCGACATCGAGGATTTGCTGGGGCGCGCGCCGATTCCGCCCGATGTTGAGCTGTTGCACAAGAATGTTACCGGCAAGGTCGTGATGGTGACCGGCGCAGGCGGATCGATCGGCAGCGAGATTTGCCGGCAGATCGCCCGGCTGGCGCCCGATATCCTGCTCCTCGTCGATTCGAGCGAATATAATCTCTATGCGATGCACCAGGAACTCGTGCGCGACATGGAAAGCGGCCTCGTCAACGCACGGTCTGTCGTGCCGCTGCTCGCCACCGTACGGGACCGAAGCCGGCTCGACGAGATCATCGGCACTTGGCGCCCGCATACCATCTATCACGCCGCCGCTTACAAGCATGTGCCGCTGGTCGAGCATAATTTGCTCGAAGGCGTAGCGAACAATGTGTTCGGAACGCTAAACTGCGCCCTTGCCGCGCGCGAGCATGGCGTGTCCGCCTTTGTACTGATCAGCACAGACAAGGCGGTGCGCCCGACGAACGTCATGGGTGCGACAAAACGACTTGCGGAAATCACCCTGCAAGCGCTGAATGCCGACGGCCTGCCCACGAAATTCTCGATGGTCCGTTTCGGCAATGTGCTGGGATCGAGTGGTTCGGTGGTGCCGCTGTTTCGCAATCAGATTGCGGCCGGTGGCCCGATCACGATTACCGATCGCGAGATCACCCGTTATTTCATGACCATTCCCGAAGCCGCGCAATTGGTCATCCAGGCGGGCGCGATGGCGAATGGTGGCGACGTGTTCGTGCTGGATATGGGCGAGCCTGTGAAGATCGTCGATCTTGCCCGCGCCATGATCGAGCTTTCGGGCCTCAGCGTCCGCGAAGAGCATAACAGCGACGGCGACATCGCGATCGAATATGTCGGCTTGCGGCCGGGCGAAAAGCTTTATGAAGAGCTTCTGATCGGCAATGATCCGATGCCATCGGCGCATCCGCGTATCCTGCGCGCCAACGAGCCCTTCATCGCATGGGCGGAGCTTCGCGTCGCGCTGGAGCAGCTCAATGCGATGATCGCCGAGCGCAAATCGCTGGCCGCACGCGAGCTTCTGCGAAAGCTTGTCGTGGAATTCGAGCATAATGGCGATCTGGTCGATTTCGTAGCGCTCCGCCGTGACGAAGGGGTGGTTAGCAGCTAGACCTCTCGTCGACGCCTGTGCTAGCGCGCGCCCGAACATCATCCCCCCGAAACGTATCGAAGATCAGGACAACAGCATGACCAAAACCGCGCTCATCACGGGTGTTACCGGACAGGACGGCGCCTATCTGGCGGAGCTGCTGCTGGCCAAGGGGTATCAGGTGCACGGCGTGAAACGGCGGTCGTCGTCTTTCAATACCGGTCGTATCGATCACATCTACCAAGACCCGCACGAGAGCGGCGCGAAGCTGCATCTCCATTATGGCGATATGACCGATTCGACCAATTTGATTCGGATTGTCCAGGAAGTCGCGCCGGATGAAATCTACAATCTGGCGGCGCAAAGCCATGTTCAGGTCAGTTTCGATACGCCTGAATATACAGCGAATGCCGACGCAATCGGTACGTTGCGGCTGCTCGAAGCGATCAAGATCCTCGGGCTGACTCAGAAGACCCGCTTCTATCAGGCCTCGACGTCCGAACTCTATGGCTTGGTGCAAGAAGTGCCGCAGCGCGAGACGACGCCCTTTTATCCGCGTTCACCTTACGCCGCGGCAAAGCTTTACGCCTATTGGATCACTGTCAATTATCGTGAGGCCTACGACATGTTCGCCTCGAACGGCATCCTCTTCAATCACGAAAGTCCGATCCGCGGCGAAACCTTTGTGACGCGCAAGATCACGCGCGCCGTGTCCGCGATTCACCTCGGCATTCAGGAAAAGCTGTGGCTCGGCAATCTCGACGCCAAGCGCGACTGGGGTCATGCCCGCGATTATGTCGAGGGAATGTGGCGCATTTTGCAGCACGATCGGGCCGACGACTTCGTGCTTGCGACCGGGCAAACGCAGACCGTCCGGCATTTCGTCGAGCGCGCCTTCGCGCACGTCGATATCACCCTCGACTGGCAGGGCACCGGCGTCGATGAACGCGGCGTGTGCACCAAGACGGGCACGGTTCTGGTCGAAGTCGACCCGCGCTATTTCCGCCCGACCGAAGTCGAACTGCTGATCGGCGATCCCGCGAAGGCCAAGGCCGAACTCGGGTGGGTGGCCGAGACGAGCTTTGAACAGCTGGTTACCGACATGATGGAGGCCGACCTCAAGGCTGTCGCGCGCGAAGCCGAGCATCGCCGTGTCGACGAAGAACAGTCGCTGCTTCCGCGTTCGGCAGCCTGAAGCCGTGTCGATGTTTGATCTGGCGGGCCGCCGCGTCTGGGTTGCTGGGCATCGCGGCATGGTTGGCCAGGCGCTTGTCCGCCGACTGGCGCGCGAGGGATGCGAGCTGATCGAGGCACCGCGCGAGCGGGTCGACCTGCGCCGGCAGGCCGCGGTCGAAGCGTGGATGGAAGAGGCACGGCCCGACCTCGTCTTTGTCGCCGCAGCAAAAGTCGGGGGCATCCACGCCAACGACACGCGCCCGGCCGAATTCCTCTATGACAATCTGATGATCGAGGCGAACATCATCGAGGCTGCCCGCCACGTCGGTACCTCGAAGCTCGTCTTCCTCGGTTCGTCGTGCATCTATCCCAAGTTCGCGCCGCAGCCGATCAACGAGGATGCGCTGCTGACCGGGCCGCTCGAGCCGACGAACGAGTGGTATGCGATTGCCAAAATCGCGGGCATCAAGCTGTGCCAGGCCTATCGTCATCAATATGGCCTCGATTTCATTTCGGCGCAGCCGACAAATCTTTACGGCCCGTTCGACAATTTCGACCTGACGTCCAGCCATGTACTTCCGGCGCTGATCCGCAAGGCGCACGAAGCGAAGCAGGTGGGCGCCCAGGATTTTACCATCTGGGGTAGCGGCAAGCCGCTCCGCGAATTCCTGCACGTCGACGATCTCGCCGACGCGCTGGTCTTCCTAGCGCAAAATTATTCGGCGCCCGAAATCGTCAACATCGGCAGCGGCGACGAGATTGCGATCGGCGACCTGGCCGAGATGATCGGCCGCGCGGTCGGTTTTGAAGGAGCGATCCTGCGCGACGCGTCGAAGCCCGACGGCACGCCGCGCAAACGGCTCGATACGTCGAAGCTCGAAGGTCTCGGCTGGCGCGCATCGATCGACCTCAAGGACGGGATCGATGGGGTCTATCGCTGGTATCTGGAAAACCGGGCCTGACGCTCCGATTGCCCTGGCAGGCGTAGCGGCCACCTGTTTGGCCATTGCTTGGCGGAACTTGCGTTCATGACGTCAACGTCCGACATAGGCGATCGGAGGAGCGGCCGTGCAATTAGCATTCAACAATAGTTTTCACGATGAGATGGAGGGCTTCTACGCTCCCGCCGAAGCCGCGAAACCATCGGCGCCGAAACTCCTGGCTTTCAATCATGGCTTGGCGCAGCGGTTGGGGATCGACGACGCCGACGTCGATGAAGGGCAACTGGCGCAATTGTTTTCGGGACTGGCGCTTCCCGCGGGAGCCGATCCTCTCGCGCTAGCCTACGCCGGGCATCAGTTCGGGCATTTTTCGCCGCAGCTGGGCGATGGCCGCGCGTTGCTGCTGGGCGAAATCGTGGCGCCCGATGGTGCGCGATTCGATATTCAGCTCAAGGGATCGGGCCCGACCGCCTTTTCGCGCAACGGAGACGGCAAGGCTGCGATCGGGCCGGTGTTGCGCGAATTTCTGGTGTCGGAAGCGATGGCCGCGATGGGCATCCCGACAACGCGTGCGCTTGCTGCGGTCGCGACGGGGGATCGGGTCCAGCGTGAACGCGCGCATCCCGGTGCGGTGCTGACGCGCGTTGCAAGCAGCCATATCCGCGTCGGAACCTTCCAATTCTTTGCCGCCCATTTCGGCGCCGACCATGTCGTCCAACTCGCCGGTTACAGCATTCGCCGACATTTTCCCGACCTCGCCGAAGCCGACAACCCGTCACTCGCACTGCTCGACCGCGTTGTCGGCCTGCAATGCGAGCTGATCGCCAATTGGCTTGGCGTCGGTTTTATCCATGGGGTGATGAATACCGACAATGTCGCGATCAGCGGCGAGACGATCGACTATGGGCCCTGCGCCTTCATGGATCGCTTTTCGGTGAACACGGTCTTCAGCTCGATCGACGAAAATGGTCGCTATGCCTATGGTCGCCAACCGCAGGTTTTGCACTGGAACATGGCGCGGTTCGCCGAGGCGCTGCTTCCCGCGATCCATCGGGTATCGCCTGCCGATGTCGACGCGGCAAAGGCGCTGGTGGATGCGATCCCCAACCGATTTCGTGCGGTTTGGCATGCACGGGTCAGAGAAAAGCTGGGGTTGCTCGTCCACGACGATGACGACAGCGAACTGATCGATTCTCTCTTTGACGACCTCGAAGAACATGACGTTGATTTCACATCCTTCTTCCGCGCGCTCGCGATGCTGCTGCGCGGCGACGGCGCGCTGTTCGAAAGCTTGCTTCCGGCGCCCGATGCGATGGCGCCGTGGATCGCCGACTGGTGGGAGAGGATCGCGCGGGAGCCGACGGGGCCGCTGGAACATGCGGCTGCGATGGATGCCGTGAACCCGCTCTATATCCCGCGCAATCAACTGGTCGAAGCCGCTTTGGTCGCTGCGGAGGCGGGCGATCTCGCGCCGTGGCTCGAGCTGCTTGAGGTTGTGCGCCATCCCTACATCATTCGCCCAGGATTCGAGCGTTTTGCTGAGCCGGCCGCGGCCGACGCCGGCCCCTACAAGACCTTCTGCGGCACCTGACGCTAGCTGCGGTTGAGCCGGTGCGCCGCAGTTGCTAGGGGCGGTGCCATATTGATCAGAGGATAAGTCATTGCCCCCAGCAAATTCGCCGCATGCGCCGTCCGTCAAAATCGCTGTCGTTGGTACGGGCTATGTGGGTATTTCCAACGCCATTTTGCTGGCGCAGCGTAATGAGGTGGTCGCGCTCGACATTGATGCCGGCAAGGTGGAACAGATCAACGCAAAGCGATCGCCGATCGCCGATCCGGAGATCGAGGATTATCTCGCCAACAAGCCGCTGAACCTGATCGCGACCACCGACCGCGATGCGGCCTATTCGGGCGCGGCCTTTGTCATCGTCGCAACGCCCACCGACTATGATCCCGACACCAATTATTTCAACACCCGCACAGTCGAGAGCGTGATCGCCGATGCGCTGGTGAAAGCGCCCGATGCGCTGATCATCGTCAAATCGACCGTCCCGGTGGGCTTCACCGAACGGATGCGCGCGGAGCTTGGCACCGATGCCATCGTCTTCTCGCCCGAATTCCTTCGCGAAGGGCGCGCGCTGTACGACAATCTCCATCCCTCACGGATCATCGTCGGCAACACCCACCCGCGCGCGGCCGCGTTCGCGCAGTTGCTTCTGGAAGGTTCGCTGAAGCCCGAGGCCGCGATCCTGCAGACAGGCAATACCGAGGCCGAGGCGATCAAGCTGTTCGCCAACACCTATCTTGCGATGCGCGTCGCCTTCTTCAACGAGCTCGATACCTATGCTGCGGCGCATAGCGTGGATTCGCGGCAGGTGATCGAGGGCGTGTGCCTCGATCCGCGGATCGGGCAATTCTACAACAACCCGTCCTTCGGCTACGGCGGATATTGCCTGCCCAAGGACACCAGGCAGATGCTCGCGAATTACAGCGAAGTGCCGCAAAACCTGATCCAGGCGATCGTGTCGTCGAACACGACGCGCAAGGATTTCATTGCCTCCGAAGTGATCAAGCGTGCTCCGCGCGTCGTCGGCATCCACCGGCTCGCGATGAAGGCGGGGTCGGACAATTTCCGCGCCAGTAGCATCCTCGGCGTGATGAAGCGGGTGAAGGCGAAGGGCATTGAGGTGATCGTCTATGAACCGCTCGTCGAGGAAGATCGCCTGTTCAACTCGCGCGTGATCCGCGACCTTGAGGCGTTCAAGGCCGAAGCCGACGTGATCATCGCGAACCGCGTGACCGACGACCTCGCCGATGTCGCGGACAAGGTCTACAGCCGCGATCTCTTCGGCGCCGATTCCTGAACGTCCCTTCTGGCGCAACTCGCCGCATCGCCGGGAACTGTCCCATTGTCGGAGAGTTAGCTTATCGAACGGGGAGAAACGGGTTGCACAGCCATATCTCGCAAGCCACAAGTTTACATCGGTGGCCAGCAGATGAAAAAGTCTGAAATTTCGCGTGAATGCTCAGGTCGCCGATCCTTGCGGGTCCGGCGGTTGCTAATTGGCGCCACCTCCTTTCTTTGCTTGGCCTGGGCTGGCGTCGCCAGTGCACAGCAGGTCGAACCGCCCAAGGTGGTTCGCACGATTGAAACCACCAAATCCGAACCCATCGCGGCGCCTTCGCCGCCTCCGCCCGAGGCCGTTCTGCCCGCGGTCGAACCGATTATCAGCGACGAGGAGTTCGAGAAGGCGATTCCGCCGATCCGGGCAGATGACGACGCGGAGCTTGACCGCCCGCTGGAATCGATCGCCGATTTCGAAAAGCGTCAGGCCGCCGAGGTCGCCAAACGCGCAAATCCGGCGGCTGACGGAAGCGCCGATGCAACGGTCGAGACGCAGCCGCCACAGGTGGATGGCATTCCAGTGCCGGCATTGGCCGACGGCGATGCGGTCGAAGCGATCGGCGACGCGCCGATCACTGACAGCGAGCTCGCCGCACCGCTGCCGCCGCTCGAAAGCTTTAACGTCGAACCCGTTCAGTTCGCCGAACCCGAAGATGACAAGGACAATGTGGAGATCGCCTATTCGGTGAAGGTCAACGGCCTCGATGCAGCCGACGACAGCACCGACGTCGATCTCGCCGACCTGTTCGGCGACCTGTCGGCGCTGTATGACGGCGACGGCAAGGCCGACAACGCCGCGATGATCCGCGCACGGCTTTCGGCCGATGGCGAGTTGATGCAGCGGGTCCTCGCGTCCGAAGGCTATTATGACGCGATTGTCGACACCCGCATCGACCGCGGCGAACGCGAGGAAGGGGCGGAAGCGCAGGCGGGGCAGCCACGCCAGCGCCGGTCGATCACCGCAGTGATCGATGTGAAGCCCGGCAAACGCTACACGCTCGCCGACATCATCATCGACGCCGCGCCGACGATCCCGCCGACCTTGATCGCCGACAATTTCCCGCTCGCGGTTGGCGAGCCGATCGTCGCGCAGCGAATCCAGGGCGCCGAAGCCGCGATTGCGCTCAAGCTGCCGCAGGAAGGCTATCCTTTCGCCAAGGTCGGACAGCGCGACATATTGCTCGACGGTGCGACGGGCGACGGCGTCTATACGCTGCCTGTCGATATCGGGAAACGCGCGCGCTTCGGAGGGATCGAGACGACGGGCGACCTCGCATTCAATGCCGAGCATGTCGAGGTGCTGGCGCGTTTCAAGCGCGGCGACCTCTACGATAGCCGCATGGTCGACGACCTTCGGCAGGCGCTCGTCGCCACCGGCCTGTTCTCGAGCGTCGCCGCCGAGCCGCAAGCGACCGGAGAAAGTGCGGGCGACGACACCGAATATGTGACAATGCTTGTGACGCAGCAGGCCGGGCCGCCGCGAACGCTCGCCGCCAGCGCGGGTTATGGCACCGGCGAAGGTATCCGGCTGGAAGGGAGCTGGACGCACCGAAACCTGTTCCCGCCAGAAGGCGCGCTGACCTTCCGGGGGGTGCTAGGTACGCAGGAGCAGGGGATCGGGGCGACGTTGCGCCGCTCAAACGCCGGCCGCCGCGACCGGACCATGGAACTCGTTACCGAGGTCACGCGGAGCAATTATGACGCGTTCAACGCGATCACTGGCCGCGTCGGGGTGCGTGTCAGCTATGATTCGACGCCGATCTGGCAGAAGAAGTTCACCTATGCCTATGGCGCCGAGCTGATCGCGACGCGTGAGGATGATTATGATTTCGATAAAGGCGAACGGTCCTACGACTTCTACACCATCCTCGGCCTGACCGGACAGGTCGGCATGGACCGCACCGATAGCTTGCTGAACCCGACCAAGGGCTTTCGCATTACCAGCCTGATCCAGCCCGAAGGCTCGCTCGCCGGTCGCTTCTCGCCTTATGCGCGGCTCCGGACCGACGTCAGCGGCTATTATCCCGTAACCGACAGCATCGTGCTCGCGGGGCGCGTGCGCGTCGGATCGATCCTTGGTGCGGCGCGCGAACGGCTGGCGCCGTCACGGCGCTTTTATGCGGGCGGCGGCGGATCGGTTCGCGGCTTCGGTTATCAGGAACTGGGCCCCAAGGATCCGAACAACGACCCGATCGGGGGCCGCAGCGTCGCGGAGGCGGCGTTCGAGACGCGCTATCGCTTCGGCAATTTCGGTGTCGTCGGCTTTGTCGATGCCGGACAGGTCTATCGCTCGTCCGCGCCGACCTTCCAGAATCTGCGCTTCGGTGCCGGCATCGGTGCACGCTATTACACCAACTTCGGTCCGATGCGCTTCGACGTCGCGACCCCGATCGGGCGCAAGCCGGGTGAGGCACGCGTCAGCGTCTATGTTTCGATCGGTCAGGCCTTCTGATGGCCGACGACGCCGCCTTCGCCGAAGACGAAGCCGTGCCGGCAAAGACGCCGCGGTCGTGGCCGCTTACGATATTGCGCTGGATCGGGCTGAGCCTGCTCGGGCTGGTGCTGCTCTTCGCGCTGTTCCTCGTCGGGCTCAACAGCGACGCGGGACGGCGGTTCGTCGTGACCCAGATCGAGAAATATGAATTCGAAAACGGGATGAAGATCGGCATCGGCCGGCTCGACGGGTCGCTTTATGGCCAGATGGTCATCCGCAACCTTACGCTGTCCGATCCGAAAGGCGTCTTCCTTTCGTCGCCCGAGGTGCGCGTCGACTGGCGGCCGATCCGCTATCTCGCAAACCATCTCGACATTCGCTCGGCCACCGCGGCGACGATGACGATGCGCAAGCTGCCCGAATTCAAGCCGGTTCCCGATACCGGCGAGCCGCTGCTGCCCGATCTCGACATCGACGTCGGGCTGGTACGCGTCGACCGCTTCGTCTTCGAACCGCCCGTGGCGGGTGAACGGCAGGTCGCGAAACTGAACGGCAAGGTCGCGATTGCCGACCGCCGCGCACAAGTCACCGCCAATGCCGAGACGATCGCGGGCGGCGGCGGGCAGGGCGATGTGTTGAAACTCGTGCTCGATGCGGTGCCTGAGGCGAACCGGCTCGCGGTCAAGCTCGATCTTTCCGCGCCGAAGGGCGGCGTGCTCGCCGCGATGGGCGGGTTCGAGGAAACGCTGACCGCCAAGCTCGACGGACGCGGTGATTGGAAGCTGTGGAACGGCAATCTGACGGCGAATCTTGGCGCCGCGCCGCTCGCGCGCGTCGCGCTGACGGGGCGCGACGGCACCTTTACAGCCAAGGGCACGGCGCAGGCGTCGCGGATGCTGGCCGACGGACCGGTCGCAGCATTGCTGGGGACCGAAACCGCGATCGATCTCACCGCGCGGCTCAACAAACGCAAGGCTGCGATCGACGGGCGACTGTCGTCCGATGCCGCACAACTCGGAGTCAGTGGCGGGATCGACCTTGGCGCCAATCGCTACGAGGGTCTGAAGCTGGCGGCCAATATCCTCCGCCCGAGCGCGATCGCGCCGGCGGTGCGGGCCAATGGCCTTCGCGCCACCGCGACCCTCGATGGGGCTTTTGCGTTCCCGACGGTGGATTATCAGGCGAACGCCAATAGCCTCGCGGTGAACGACATCATCGTCGAGGGGATCGTCCTTGCGGGCAAAGCGCGCGTCGACGCCGATCAGATCGTCATTCCCGTCGCGGGCAAGGCTACGCGTATTCGTGGGCTTGATACTGTCGCGGGCGGGACGCTGGTTCAGGTGCGGCTCGACGGTGATCTTGCATACAGCAATGGCCGTATCCTTAGCGACAATCTGCGGCTCCGCTCGCCGCGCATCGATGCGAAGGCGATCCTCATCGCCGATCTCAACAAGGGATTCTACACCGGCGCGATCGACGGGCGGATCAACGATTACCGGATCGAAAGCGTCGGCATCTTCGACATCGACACCGACGCCGACCTCAAGACTGCGCCGCGCGGCGGGTTCGAGATTGTCGGCAATGTGCGCGCGCGCTCGACGCGGCTGTTCAATTCGGGGGTGCGCGATTTCCTCGGCGGCAATGCGACGGCTTCGAGCGCGGTGCGTTACGGCACCGACGGGATCATTCGCTTCTCGGGCCTCCGCCTGTCTGCGCCGCGCCTGCGCGTGACGGGCGGGCAGGGGAGTTATGCGCCGAACGGCCAGATTCGCCTGACCGCGCAGGCCCATTCGACCGACTATGGTCCCGTCGGCGTCCAGCTTGCCGGAACGATCAGCGATCCGCGCGCCGTTGTCACCGCCGCGCGCCCCGGGCTCGGGATCGGGCTCGCCAATCTGGTCGCGAAGATCAACGGCGCGCCGAACGGCTATCGCCTCGCGGCGACCGGCGATACCGATTACGGGCCGCTGTCGGCCGATGTCGTGCTGCTGACCGCCAAGGGCCCGCTGACAATCGATGTCGAGCGCGGTGACCTGTCGGGGATCGGCTTCAACGGGCGGCTGGTGAAGAGCGATGCCGGGCCCTTTGTCGGCCAACTCAACGCGTCGGGGCAGGGGCTCGGCGGTCTCGTCCGGCTGACCGCGGCGGGGCAATATCAGGCGGCGGCGATCAACGTCCGTGCCAACGATGTTGTGCTCCCCGGCACCGCCAAGCTTGCGGTCGGTTCGGCCATCGTCGACGCCGATGTGACGCTCTACGACACGCCGCATATCGTCGCCGACATCCAGATCGCCGACACGCAGATCCGCGACTATGACATCGCCGTCGGCCGCGTGAAGATCGACTATCGCAACGGAACCGGCAAGGCACAGGCGCTCGTCGAGGGAACCAGCGGGGTTCCGTTCCGCATTGCCGCCGACGCCGACCTCCAGCCCAAGCTGTGGCGCGCGTCGGTGCAGGGCCGCGCGACGGGCATCAATTTCCGTACGACGTCGCCCGCGCGCATCATTCCCGGTGCCGATGGCTATGAATTGCTGCCGACCAACATCAACCTCGGTCGCGGCAGCAACGCACGCGTCGCGGGACGCTTCGGCGACGGCATCATGATTCAGAGTCGGCTCGAACGCGTCAACATGGCGATCCTCAACGCCGTTTATCCCGACATGGGGCTCGGCGGCCGCGCGACGGGGAGCCTCGATTTCGAGCAAAGGAATTCGGAGAGTTTCCCGCGCGCCGACGCGCGGCTGACGATTACCGATTTCACACGCACGACCGCCGCGTCGGTCAGCCAGCCGGTCGACGTCAATTTTGCCGGCAAGCTGCTCGCCGACGGCGGCGAGGCGCGCGCGGTGATGCGCAAGCGCGGCAGCGTGATCGGGCGCCTTCAGGCGTCGCTGCGCCCGCTCGGCGCGGGCGCGGGCACGTGGACCGAGCGGCTGATGGCAGCGCCGCTCGGCGGCGGTATCCGCTACAACGGCCCCGCCGACACGCTCTATTCCTTCTTCGGTCCCGCGACGCAGCATGTGTCGGGGCCGATCGCGGTTGCCGCCGATTTCAGTTGCAGCGTCTCCGATCCGTGCCTCGAGGGTGTCATCCGCGGCAAGGACATGGTCTATGAAAACCAGACCTATGGTACGCGGCTTACCAATATGGTCGTGAACGGCCGCTTCACCGGCAACCGGCTGGAGATCGAGCAGCTTACCGCGAGCGCGGGCGACGGCACGGTGCAGGCGAAGGGCTTTATTAGCCTCGCGTCGGCCGACGGCTATCCGATGAATATTTCCGCAACCCTCGACAATGCGCGGCTCGCGAAGAGCGAGAATATCGCTGCGCGCGCGACGGGCAATCTGACGCTCGAAAAGGTCGCGGGGCAGACTGCGCTGCTCTCGGGCAGCCTGCGCCTACCCGAAACGCGTTATCGCATCATCCGCGAAGGCGCGGCGCAGGTTCCGGTGCTCACCGGGGTACGGCGCAAGCCGCCCGCAGGACGCCAGCGGATCAGCGGCGACGGGCTCCAAGCGGTCGGCGGCAGCCTGTTCGACCTCATCCGCCTCGACATCGCACTGAAGGCGCCCGACGAAATCTATGTCAGCGGCATGGGGCTCGAATCCGAATGGAAGGCCGATGTCGTGCTGCGCGGTACGACGCAGGATCCGCGTGTCACGGGCGAGATCGAACTGGTGCGCGGGACACTCGGCTTTGCGGGCCGCTCGTTCGAACTGCAGGAGGGCAGGGTGACCTTCCCGACGGGTGAGGCCTTCGATCCGGCGATCCGCCTGCTCGCGAGCGACACGATCGAGACGGTCACTGTCAGCATCAGCGTCACCGGCCGCGCGAGCAATCCGCAGATCGCTTTCTCCAGCGTCCCCGGCCTGCCGCAGGACGAAATCGTCTCGCGCATCCTGTTCGGCGATTCGATTACGACACTGTCGCCGCTGCAGGCGGTGCAACTCGCCTCATCGCTTAACACGTTGAGCAGCGGGGGCGGGGGATTGAGTCCGCTCGGCTCGCTCCAGTCGGCGACGGGGATCGACCGGCTGCGTGTCCTCGGCCCTGACGATACAGTCGGGCGCGGCGCAGCGCTCGCCGCCGGCCAATATATCACCAAGGATATCTATCTGGAGGTGATTACCGACGCGCGCGGCTATACCGCGACGCAGCTCGAGATCAGCCTGACCCCGGCGCTGTCGCTGCTCAGCCAGGCGGGCGGATCGGGCGGATCGAACCTCAGCATCCGTTACCGCAAGGATTATTGATGCGCGCGGCCGTTCTCCTCGTGCCGTTGCTGCTGCTGGCGGCGTGCAAGGACGAGCCGCGCTTCGAGGAGCGCTACGACAAGGCAACCAAGGAGATCGAGGCGCGCGCGAAGGCGATGGACGCCGATATTGCCAAATCGGACGAAGCGGCCGCCGCCGTATCGGCAGACTTGCCAGAGCCCGCCAAGCCGTCTAACGCGCCCACGTCATCTGGGGAGTAGCCAGCCGCCGTTCACGGCGGGCCACCGTGTCAACATACTCGGCCGAGGGGTCGTGGTGCGGTGGAAGCGGGAGACCGCTTGGGCGAGACCAATGGCATCGACCTTCGTCCGGGCCGGGCGGCGGGTTCGATGTCTATTGGAATCGCGAAGCCGCCCGGCCCCGGAGTACCCATGGAAGCCCTGTTCACCTCGACCGCCGTCGTTGCGCTCGCCGAAATCGGCGACAAGACCCAATTGCTCGCGATCCTGCTTGCGACGCGGTTCAACCGGCCGGTGCCGATCATCCTCGGCATTTTGGCCGCGACGCTCGCGAACCATGCGCTCGCGGCGTTGCTTGGTGCGCAAGCGGCCGCCTTGCTCGACAGCCCGGCCTTTCGCTACGCCATCGGACTTTCGTTCATCGCGATGGCAGCGTGGACGCTGATCCCTGACAAGTTCGACGACGATGACGCACCGAAGCCTCGGTTCGGGGCGTTTCTGACGACGCTCGTCGCCTTCTTCCTTGTGGAGATGGGCGACAAGACGCAGGTCGCCACGATAGCGCTCGGCGCGCAATATCATGACGTCTTCGCGGTCACCGCGGGAACGACGCTCGGCATGATGATCGCCAACGTGCCCGCGATCTTCCTCGGCCACGAACTGCTCAAGCGCGTCGATCTTGCGAAAGTTCGCATGGTCGCGGCGGCGCTGTTCCTCGTGATCGGTCTGTGGGTTCTGGTGCAGACCGCGGGCTGGCTCGGCTAGTCCGCGTTGCGCCCGGCAAGGGTGCGTTCGAAATTCCAGCTCGACGCACACATTGCGTCGAGATCGCGCTCCGCCGTCCAGCCGAGCTCGTTCGCGGCGCGTTCGGGGCTGGCGAAGCAGCTCGCGACATCGCCATCGCGGCGCGGGGCGATGCGATAGGGGATGCGCACGCCGTTCACCCGCTCGAACGCCTCGACCATGTCGAGCACCGAGTAGCCCTGGCCGGTGCCGAGGTTCCAGATCGACAGCGGCTGGCCGGTCTTGCCGATCGCATCGAGCGCCGCGACATGACCGTCGGCGAGGTCGACGACATGGATATAGTCGCGGACCCCGGTACCGTCGGGGGTGTCATAATCATTGCCGAACACCGACAGTTTGGCAAGCCGCCCGGCGGCCACACGGCTGACGAAGGGCATCAGATTGTTCGGGATACCGTTCGGATTCTCGCCGATCAGCCCGCTGTCGTGGGCGCCGACCGGGTTGAAATAGCGCAGGATCGCGATGCGCCATTCGGGATCGGCGGCGGCGACATCGGCGAGCATTTCTTCGATCATCAGCTTGGTGCGGCCATAAGGGTTGGTCGCCGAGGTCGGATGATTTTCGTCGAGCGGCAGATATTGGGGCTGGCCGTAAACCGTGGCGCTCGATGAGAAGACGAGCGTCTTTGCGCCGCAATCGGCCATCGCTTCGAGCAGCGACAACGTGCCGCGGACATTGTTGTCGTAATATTTCATCGGTTCGGCGACCGATTCGCCGACGGCCTTCAGCCCGGCAAAGTGGATCACCGCCTCGATCTCATGATCGCGCATCACTTGGCGCAGCGCATCGCCGTCGCGGATATCCCCTTGAATGAGCGGAATGGCTGCGCCGGTGATCGCTTCCAGCCGTGTCATGACCGATGGGTCGCTGTTCGATAGATTGTCGAAACACACGACATTGTGGCCCGCCGAAACGAGCGGTGCTGCGACGTGGCTGCCGATATAGCCCGCACCACCGGTCAGTAGAATATTCATTGCTCGATCATCTCCATAGGCGCTCAGCGACCGTCGCGGACGGACCTATTCTATCCGCGACATCCTGCCAAATGTTTGTCCGTCGGCCATGTGCCGGTTTTCGTGTAACCTTCGCGGCGATATCGGCGAACAGGTCATCAAACGCCGTCATCTGCGTCGCCGGCTCCGGTGCGCTTCGTCAGGACATACGCCAAATGAGCATCGACGAACCTTCGCTCGCACGGCTGATGGCCGCATCGCAGCGCGGGGATCGTGCGGCCTATCGCGCGTTGCTGGGCGATAGCCGCAAATGGCTGACCCGTTATTTTGCGCGCCGCATAGCGCCGCACCATATCGACGATCTGGTGCAGGAAACGCTCGTTTCGATGCACCGCAAGCTCGCGACATGGGATAGCAGTCGCGCTTTCTTGCCGTGGCTTGCGGCGATCGCCCGCTATCGCTGGATCGACATGCTTCGCCGCCAGCGCGACGAGGCCGAACTCGGCGACAATGACGCCGCGGTCGGCGCCGAGGACGAGGCGGTGCATGCCAAGCTCAGCATCGACCATCTGCTGACATTGCTCCCTCCGGGACAAGCGCAGGCGATCACGCTGGTGAAGATCGAAGGCGCCTCGATCGCCGAGGCATCCGAGATCAGCGGCCAGAGCGAGTCGTTGGTCAAAGTGAATATCCATCGCGGGCTCAAGAAGCTCGCCGAACTGATTGAGAGTGAATGAGATGAACGACGCATCGATCGACGATCTGATCGACGGTTTGGCAGGCGATCTGAAGCCGGTGCGCCCGCGGCGCGTCGCGCGCGGATATTTGTGGGTCGCGGCCGGATGGCTGGGCGTCGGGGCGGCGCTGATCGGCCTGTTCGGCGCGCGGCACGATATCGCCGAGGGCGCCATGCCGCCGATTTCGATGCTCAGCTTCTGGCTGATCGCCGCCGCAGGTGTCGCGGCGGCGTGGAGCGCGCTGCGCATGGGCTTGCCGGGCGTCGGCCGCGACTATGGCGGATGGCGCTGGGCGGTCGGCGCGCTGCTGGCTCTACCGCTCGCGGCGCTATTCGTGTTTTTCGGTGATAGTCACGCCGCAGCCGAGGCCGCACATGGCAGCTTCGAGGGGCGATGCCTCGCGCAGGGAGTCGTGGCAGGGCTGGGCGTCGGGGCAGCGCTCTTCCTCTGGCTGAAGGCAAGCGCGCCCACTTCGCCGACGCGGGCCGGCTGGGTGATCGGGATCGCCGCGGGCGCGGCGGGAGCGACGATCGTTGCACTGCTCTGCTCGAGCGACGACCTTGTCCATATCACCCTCTGGCATGCATCGGCGGTGCCCGTTTCGGGGATCGTAGGCCGCCTGCTCTTGCCGCGCTTCTTGCGTTGGTAAGCGCGGCGCGAAGACGATGGTATAGTCGCTTCCCCAATAATCGGGTCTTCAATCGCCACCCCGAAATAAGCAGTCTCCACGCCGAACCATTCCGGTGGGTAGGATCGATAAGCCTGTTCGCCCCGCCGGAGTGCCTTTCGACGAAGGGCAGACGGCATGTGCGTTGGCGGCAGATATTCGACCGGCTTAGCGGCCCCGCGGCGCGCTTCGATATTCCACGCCGTCGAGGAAAATGTCGACGACCGACGCTACGAGGGCTTCGCGCTCCGCCGTTTCCGGTGGCTCGCGAAGCCCCAGCATCACCTGCAGATGCAGGTTGCCGCGGATCATTCCAACAAAATGATCGCCCGCCATCGCGCAATCGCCGGTCCGTATCTCACCGCGTTCCCGCGCCCCAACGAGCACCTCGGCAAGCGTCGCGGCTGCGCGTCCCGGACCAAGATCGTAGAAGCGGCGGACCAGATCGGGGAAGCGCGCGCATTCGGTGATTGCGATGCGGTAAACGCCGAGCAGGGCGGGCGACATATAGATATCGATCAGCCGGTGGCCGAAGGTGGTGAGCGTTTCGCGGAGGCTCTGGCCCGCCAGATTATCGATCGCCAGCGCCGACAGCGCGCGGCCCGCCTGCTGCGACACGATCGCCGCGAACAGCCCCTCCTTGTTGCCGAACTCGCTGTAGATATTGCGTTTCGATCCACCCGTGCGCTCGATGATGTCGTCGATACGCGTCGCG
>JAESGS010000703.1_pt1 | contig 17528 bp, 11 predicted proteins | sample 9269761 | NCBI WGS metagenome assembly JAESGS01 (sample SAMN15741799, study PRJNA653493) | algae metagenome | isolation source: Cyanosarcina radialis HA8281-LM2 and co-occurring heterotrophs from damp... | place: USA: Makauwahi cave, Hawaii | collected 2011-01-06 | reverse complement strand
GTGCGGCATTCGCGCTTGCGGTGGGCCTCGAAGACTCGGCACCACCCTACAAGAAGCGGGCGAGACGCCCGCGGTCCCAGGACCGAACGCCTTACCGTGCCGCCTCGCCATAAGCGCGCTTTAGGTTCTCCGGCGTGAAGACCTCCGCGACCGGTCCGCTCGCGATCAGCCGGACGTTCAGCAGCGCCACCGAGTCGAAGTACGTCGGCACGGTGTTCAGGTCGTGATGCACCACGAGGATCGTCTTCCCCTCGGCCCGCAGGCCGCGGAGGATTTCGATCACGGCTTTCTCTGTCACCGCGTCCACGCCCTGGAACGGCTCGTCGAGGACGAACACGTCCGCGTCTTGCACCAGGGCCCGCGCCAGGAACGCCCGCTGCTGCTGGCCGCCGGAGAGTTGGCCGATCTGCCGGTCGCGGAGGGCCGTCAGCCCGACCTGGGCCATCGCCCGCTCCGTGCGATCGCGTTCCGCACGGCCGGGCCGCCTCAGCCATCCGAGGCGGCCGTAGGTTCCCATCCGCACGAGGTCGAAGACGGTCGTGGGGAAGTCCCAATCGACGGAACTTTTTTGCGGGACGTAGGCCAATCGTTGGCGCTGCTCGCGATAAGGTCGGCCATGGATCAGCACCTCACCGGAGACGACGGGGATGAGGCCGAGGACGGCCTTCAGAAGGGTGGTCTTGCCCGCGCCGTTCGGCCCGACGATGCCCATGAGGACGCCGCCGGGGACGGACAGGTCCACGTCCCAGAGCGCGGGCTTCTCGCGATACGCGACGGTGAGGTCGTGGACATCGACCGCGGCGGTCATGGGCTGGCTTTCAGGGCACGCACGATGACGGTCATGTTGTGCCGAATCATGCCGAGGTACGTCTCGCCGGGCGTGCCGGGTTCGCCGAGGGCGTCGGAGTAGAGCGCCGACTCGCCGCCGATCAGTTGAACCTTGTGCCCGTACTTTTGCTGCGTGGCGTCCATCACGGCTTGCAAGCCCTTCGACGGCACGGAGGTTTCACCGAACACGGCCGGGATGCGGTTGTCGGACAAGAACTTCGCCAGGTCGCTCACGTTTTTCGTGCCCGGTTCGCTGACCGTCGAGACGCCTTGCAGCCCGTGGACCTCGAACCCGTACCGGTCGCCGAAGTAGCCGAAGGCGTCGTGCGACGTGACGAGCTTCCGGCCCGCCTTCGGGATCGTGTTCGCCAACTCCTCGAGTTCGCGGTCCGCCTTCAGCATCTCGGCCCGGTAGTCGGCCGCGGCGTTCTCGTACCCGGCGGCGTGGGCCGGGTCGGCCTCCTTGAGCGCGGCCGCGATCGGCGGCAGGCAGTCCGCCCACAGCCGCGGGTCGAACCAGACGTGCGGGTCGTGCGGCCCGTCGCCGCCGTCGCCGGCCCGCAGCTTCTTCTCGTCGAGCGCCGCCGTGACCACGACCGTCATCTGCCCGGCCCGCGGCTGCTCCAACACGTCGCCCATCTTGCCTTCGAGGTGCAGCCCGTGGTGGAAGACGACCTTCGCCCGCGTCAGCTTCTGAATGTCGCCGGGCGACGCGGTGTAACGGTGCGGGTCGATGCCCGGCCCCATGAGGCACTCGACGTGAACGCGGTCGCCGCCGACCTCCTTCACGGCGTCGGCGATGAGGCTGGTCGTGCAAACGACCGAAAGTTTACCGTCGGCCGGGTCCAATTGCGGAGTGCATCCGCACAGGAATAGGGCGAGTAAGGGAATACACAAGTACAAGCGGCACATGGCTGTCTGGTTGAAGATAGTTTCAGCTAACTGTCTAAATTAGTCTAGGCGAACACGAGCCTCTCGTCAATCCCTCCCGCTTTTTCCTTGCAATTGTGGCATCGCCGTGATTAACTTTGCAATGCAAAGTTAATCACGGGTTCGGAGGACATGGAATGACGGACCAATGCGCGGCGGGAGTGGGCGTCAACACCTCGGCGGAGTGGGTGCTGTACTTCGAGGCGAACGCCCGCGCGGTGCGGCCGGTGCCGTGGCACCTCGGTGCGGACATCACGCCGGCGGAACTGGACGCGGTCCGCGACTCGGTGCGGGCGTGGCAACTCGGCGAAACGTCCGACGGCCGCCACCTGCTCGCGGCCGCGGCGAACTACGCGGCCGCCGTCGGCGACCCGGACTTCCTCGCGGCGGTGCGGTTGTTCATCGCGGAGGAGCAGCGGCACGGCGCGGCGCTCGGCCGGTTCCTCGACCTGGCCGGCGTCGAGCGGGCGAAGGCCGACTGGGGCGACACGCTGTTCCGAATGGTGCGATACCTGTGGCCGACGATGGAGGTGTGGGCGACGCCGGTGGTGATGGTCGAGACGCACGCGTTCGTCTTCTACAACGCCGTCCGCCGGGCGACGAAGTCGCGGGTGCTGCGGGCGATCTGCGAGCAGATTCTCGCGGACGAGGTGGCACACATCCGCTTCCAGTGCGAGCGGTTGGCCGTCCTGCACCGTGGCCGGTCGCGGCCGGTGATGTGGGCAACGATGCTCGCGCACCGGTTCCTGTTCGCGGGGATCACGCTGTTGATCTGGGTCGGCCACCGGCGGGCGCTGAAGGCCGGCGGCTACGACTTTCGCGCGTTCTGGCGGTCGGCGTGGTCGAAGATGCGGCGGGCGTGGGAGTTGATGAGGCCCCAAAATATATAGCCGCCGGCTTGCCGGCGGGGTTTTGCGATTCCAAAAAGCCCGCCGGCAAGCCGGCGGCTATATACGTCCGACCTAAGCGTACCGCTTCGCCGCGTCGAGCAGCTCGTTGCACGCGGCCTGGAGGTCGCGGTTGCCCTGCTCCCTGCCCTTCGCGAGGCCGCGCTCGGCGAACGTCGCGGCCCGCTTGCCCTGCTTCGCGCCGAGCATCGTCTCGGCCGCCTTCACGTACATGTTCCCGTCGGCGGGCGTGCGGTCGAGGATCGCGTTGTACTCGGCCTCCACCGCGTCGAAGTCGCCCTTCTTCGCGAGCACGGCAACTTTGCGGAGGGCGTAGTCGTTGAACCGGCGGCCGTCGTTGTTCGCGGCGTCGTACCGCGACCCGTCGTCGGCGACTCTCAACACCTCCGCCGTGTCGCCAGACGCGAGGGCGGCGGTCATGAGGCAGGCGTAGAACGGGTAGCGGTCCGGCTTCGCCGCGTCGGCCGGCTTCGCGGCCCCGGCCTTCGCGAATGCCACGGCCAGCTCGCGGGCGTCCAACTTGATCGCCGCCTTCATCGCGTCTTCCAGTTCGCCGACCGTCAGCTCGTCGGCCACCAGCCCGGACAGGTCGGCCGCGTTCATCGCCGTGAAGTCGCGCTTCGCCGGCTTCGCCACGGCCGGCTCCGGGGCGGGCGTCGGCGCGGCGACGGACACCATCTCGATGCCGAGCTTGTGCCGGAGGCGGTTGAAGTCGTAGATGCTAATGGGTTCGATCGCCTCGCCCCGCTTCTTCCGCGGGGCCGCGCCGAGCAGGCAGCCCTCCAGGAACTTGATGACGCCGAGGACCCGCTTCCGCATGAGCTTGCTGCCGACCGCGTCCATCGGGCTGACGCCGCCGAGCGACCGGAGCGGCTTGTGCAGCCACGGGCCCTCGAAGTAGTTGGTGGCGTAGTCGCCGAGCTTCTTCTCGGCCTCGTTGATGTCCGCCGTCCGCACCGGGTAGGCGAGGGCGTCGAGCGCGATGTCGCCGAACTGGATCGGGCCGATGTTGTAGTTCGGCTCGCCGACCGCCAGGTTCAGCCGTTCGCGGAACTCGGTGACGACCTTCTTCAACGTCTCTTCCGCGGGATACCAGAGGCGGATGACGCCGGCGGTGATGTTGATGTTCGCGACGACCTTCGCCAGCTTCGTGCCGGTTTCCAGAATACTCGGCAACTGCTCCACCACGAGGGCGCTGAAGTACGACCCGTCCTCGGACATCTGCGGCGCGATCAGCCGGCCGCTCTCGACGAGCGCCTGCAACAACCCGGACACCGCCTCCGGGTCGCGGATTTGCATGAACGCCCGGTGCTCGACGAACTCCGCGTCCGCCTCCATCCCCTGGCCGCACTTCAACACCTCGACGAGCGCCGCCGCTTCTTCGGCCCGGAAGTCATCGACTTCGAGTTCGACCGACTTGTTGAGCGCCTCGACGGCCTGCGGTTGCTCGCCGAGCCACGCCCGGACGAGGCCGAGGTTGAACCACGCGGCCGGGTCGTCGGGAACCTGCTGGACGAGCGCCTCGTAAGCCTTCTTCGCCTCGGAGAACTTCGTGACGTTCACGTCGGCCGGCAGCCGCTTCGTAGTCGGCCGGAAGGCGTAAGCCTTCCGCGCCGGTTCCGGCAGCCGCGAGTCGGGGCCGAACATGGCGTCGAACTGGGCGTGCAACTCGGCGTCGCCCTGTTGGATGTTCACCGCCTTCTCGAACACCGCCCGGCAGGCCACGGGGCGGTTGAGAAGCAACTCGATCCGCGCGATCATCTCGCACGTGTCGGCGATCGGCCCGGCCGCCTCCGGCGGATAGGCTTCGAGCGCCTTGCGGAACAACAGCAGCGAGCCGAGGACTTCCCCTTCCGAGTGCCGGAACATGGCGCGGGTGAAATACGCCATCGCGAAGTCGGGCTGGACCGACAATGCCTTCTGCACCGCCTGTTCCGCCTCTTCCGTCTTGCCCTCCATGAACAGCACGTTCGCGTAGTGACACCAGACCTGCGGCGATTGGGCGTGCGACTTCGTCAGCCCTTCCATCGTCCGCAGGGCCGCATCGTGTTGGCCCTGTTGCTGTTGCTGCATGGCGAGCTGGAGCTGGTCGAAGTAGCCGATGCAGCACCACTTGAACTTCTTGCCACTCCCGCAGGGGCAGGCGTCGTAGGGGTTCAGAGCCATTCGCGGTGTCTCGGGGGGAGGCCCGGCCGTGGCGGCGGGCGGTCCGGCTGGGGGTGAAATATCCCGTCAGGATATGGCTTTCGGTCCGGTCGGAAAACGCGGTCGGGAAGTTTGACACCCCGAAATGCTGACCTACTGTTTGGTGAGCCGAAAAAACCACGACCGGTCACAAACCGGGCGTGTCGGCTACGTCCCGGCGGCACGACACCCAACGCCCGCGGACCCACCCCTTTAGGATTCCGGCATCATGGTGACGAACGATCTCGGTGCGTGTGAATGGTTCGTGTGGGATCTTCGGCGCAGCGGGTTGATCGACCGCGGGCAACTCGACCAAATCGTCAGCGACTTCCTGAAGCGGAACCCGCGGGCCGAGGCCCCGGCCCTGGCCGAGTACATGGTCGAACAAGGGACGCTCAGCGCGTTCCAGGCCGAGCGGATTCTCAATGGCAAGACGCAAGGGCTGGTGCTCGGGCCGTACATCCTGCTGGACGCCATCGGCCAGGGGAGCATGGGACAGGTCTACAAGGCCGCGTCCAAGAACGACCATACCGTTTACGCGATCAAGGTGCTGCCGCGGCGGAGCATGTGGAACGTCCGGCTCGCCCGCCGGCAGGTCCGGTCGTTCGGCCAGTTCACGCACCCGGCCGTGCTGCCGTTCGTGGACGTGGGCACGGCCGGCGGGCTGCACTACCTCGTGTGGCCCCTCGCCGAAGGGGAGACGCTCGAAGGGTTGATCCAGCGGGAGGGGAAGCTGTCGGTCCAGCAGACGGCGCTCATCGGCGTGCAGGTGGCCCAGGGGTTGGCCATCGCCCACCAGAACACGCTGTTCCACGGCCTCGTGAAGCCGTCGAACATCATGATCGGGTCGGACAACCAAGCCCGCATCCTCGACTTCGGCATCGGGTCGCTGCTCGTCGAGAACGAGGGCGAGTCGCTCGTGGACACGATGTCCACGGCCAACACGCTGACCAGCGGCCTGGACTGTGCCAGCCCGGAAAGCATCCTGGAGCCGACGAACCGCACCCCGGCGGGCGACCAGTACAGCCTCGGCTGCGTTCTTTACACGTGCCTGGCCGGGCGGCCGCCGTTCGCGGACGGGAGCGCCGTCGAGAAGATGATGGCCCACCAGATGAAGGAACCGGATTCGCTGAAGGAACTCAACCCGGACGTGCCGGACACGGTGATCGAGGTCGTCCACCGGCTCATGGCGAAGAAACCGGAAGACCGGTACGGCGGGCTGGACGAAGTGGTCGAATCCCTGGAGCCGTTCGTCGGCGACCTGGCCGTGACCGCGGCCGAGAACCCGAGCAACGCCGGCCGCGCCGGGCTGTCCGGTTCCCGCCCGCGGCTGAGTTCGCTCGGCGGCGGCACGCCGCAACCGCAGCCCGGCTTCAACGGCCGCGCGTCGGCCCCGGCCCAGACGCCGCCGCCCGCGCCGTCCGCGTTCTCCGCGCCGCCGGCCACCGGGTTCCCGCCGACGCCGGGGTTCCCGCCGGCCGGGCCGGCCAAGACCAACCCGGCCGCCCGCGCCAGCGGGATGGGCTTCCCGGCGGCCCCTCCGGGCGGCCCGCCGAAGAGCAACGCCGCGGCCCGCGCCAGCGCTATGGGCAGCGGGATGGGCTTCCCGGCCGCCCCCCCGGGCCGGTCGAATGCCGCCGCCCGACAGAGCATGGGCGGCGCGGCGAGGCAGAGCATGGGCGGGGCGGCGAAGCCGCTGCCCGCGCCGTCGCCGGTGCGGTCGAGCCAGCCGATGATGCCGAGCCGGGCCGCGTTGAACCTCCCCGGCTTCGATCCGGGCGAAGTCCCCCTGACGCCGGTGCTATCCGAGCCGCCGCCGTTCGCCGACCCGTCCCGCCAGAGCATGCCCGGCGGGTGGGTTCCGCCGGACGACGAGCCGAAGCCGAACGGGGCGTTCGGCACGCTCGGCCTCATCCTGGCCGCCTTGCTGCTGGCCAGTTTGGTGTTTCTCGGTGCGACTGTTATGATGAAGTAACCCGTCATAGAACGGTAGAAACGGCTCCGCGGCCAGGGTGACGGGTGACATATCGCCCCATCCTCGCCGCGGTTGTTGTTTTCCGGCCTGGGACCACGGGCGTCCCGCCCGCCACTCCCAGCCGCGTAAGACAGGTCACCGGTGTCGTGAAGGTGAGCGGGCGGGACGCCCGCGGTCCCAGGGTCGGCTTCCCTTAAACTCCCGTCATCTCCTACAATCCCCTGAACAGTCTTCTTCCCCGGAATGGTGTCCGCGTGACAGCGATGGGCTTGCCGTCGAACTCGAAGCCGGGGCGGAAGCGCGTCGCGGTCCTCGGCTGCACCGGGTCGATCGGCACGAACACGTTAGACGTGGCCCGCCACCTGCCCGACCGGCTCGAAATCGTCGGCCTCTGTGCCCACTCCCGGTGGGACGACCTGGCGACGCAGTGCCACGAGTTCCGGCCCCGGTTCGCGGTCGTGACGTGTCCCGACACGGCGAAGCGAGTGGACCGGTCCCAATTCCCCGCGGACACCCGCCTGCTCTTCGGCAACGACGGCCTGCTCACCCTCGTCACGGACCCGGACATCGACATCGTGGTCGCCGCCATCGTCGGCGCGGCCGGGTTGATGGGGACGTGGGCGGCGCTGGAGACGGGCAAGACCGTCGCGCTGGCGAACAAGGAAACGCTCGTCGTCGGCGGGCCGCTGGTCATGGACCTCGCCGCCCGCCGTGGGGCGAAGCTGCTTCCCGTGGACAGCGAGCACTCCGCGATCTTCCAGGCGCTGACCGGTCATGGCGCGCGTGACGTGGCGAAGGTCGTCCTCACGGCCAGCGGCGGGCCGTTCCGCGGAAAGATCGCGGCCGAACTGGCGAACGTCTCCGTGGAGCAGGCCCTCGACCACCCGACGTGGAAGATGGGGCCGAAGATTACGGTCGATTCCGCCACGATGATGAACAAGGCGCTGGAGATGATCGAGGCCCGGTGGCTGTTCGGCCTGCGGGCCGAGCAGATCGACGTGGTGATCCACCCGCGGTCCGTCGTTCACTCGTTCGTCGAGTTCGTGGACGGCTCCGTGCTGGCGCAGCTCTCCCCGCCGGACATGCGGCTGCCAATCCAGTTGGCGCTGCTCCACCCGGACCGGGTGAGCGGCCCGGCGAGGCGGCTCGACTGGCGAACGCTGTCCGACCTCCGGTTCGAGCAGCCGGACCGCGCGACGTTCCCCGCCCTCGACCTCGGCTTCGAAGTGGCGGCAAAGGGCGGCACGGCCGGGGCGGTGCTGAACGGCGCGAACGAGGCGGCCGTCGCCCGGTTCCTGAACAAGGAAATTGCCTTCCTGGACATCGCCCGGTGCTGCCGGGCGGTCCTCGACTCCCACGATTACGACCCGGCCCCGACGCTCGGCGGACTGATGACCGCCGACCGGTGGGCGCGGCAGGAGGTGGCCCGTTGGACAACCCCGTGAACACCCCGGACACGACCCCGCCGCCGACGGCGAACGGCAAGCCGCACCGCGCCGCCGCGCCGGTCGAGCCGCCGGAGCCGACGCCGTCGTCGTGGCTGCGGGAGAACCTCGTCAACATCGTCATCGGCCTCATCTGCCTGGTGGTCGTCCTCCGCTACCTCGACCCGCTGAGCGTCGTCCTCGCCGCGGCCGGGCTGACGTTCATCATCTTCATCCACGAACTCGGCCACTTCGCGGCCGCGAAGCTGTGTAACGTCCGCGTCGAGGCGTTCAGCATCGGGTTCGGCCCGCCGATCCCGTTCTGCGCGTACAAGTACGGCGAGACGACTTACAAGCTGTGCATGATCCCGCTCGGCGGGTACGTCAAGATGCTCGGGGAAGGGGACAACGCGAGCGACGAGGACGCCGACTCCGACCCACGGTCGTTCAAGAACCAGACGGTGCCGGAGCGGATGCTCATCATCTCCGCCGGCGTCATCATGAACATCCTGCTCGCGTGCGTGCTGTTCGTGATGGTCTACATGAACGGCCTCGAAGAGATGCCCGCCACCGTCGCGCAGATGGAGGCCGGCGGCACGGCGTGGCGGCAGAACATCCACAGCGGGACCGAGATCAAAAAGATCGGTAATCGCGCGAACCCGTGGTTCGACGACATCCGGCCGATCGTGTGGGGGACGGACAAGGGCGACCTGATCGACCTGACGCTCGACTACAAGGGCCAGCGGCGGGAGATCAAGGCGGAGCCGATCCTGGACGAGGGCGCGCCGTTCCCGATGCTCGGCATCACGCCGACGGAATCGCTGACGCTCGTTCACGGGAAGAAGGTCGAGTTCCCGCCGTACCGGGTGGACAGCCCGGCCGCGGCCGCCGGCGGGGCGGACGGGTTTCGCCACGGCGACGTGCTGGTCGGCATGACCGACCCGGACGCGCCGGGAAAGGCCGTCACGCCAATCGAGGCCGGGCCGAACGACCCGGTCGGGGACGTGTTCGTGTACTACCGCCGGCTCGCGCGGCTGGCCGGCGAGCCGATCACGTTCCACGTCCGCCGACAGGGGCAACCGGACGGCGACGTGGTGCCGATTACCGTCGCCCCGGCGTTCCGCCGCGAGACCGGGTTGCGGATGCGAATGGGCGCGATCGTCGCCACCCGCGCGGGGTCGCCCGCGGACATCGCGAAGGTCCAGCCGAAGGACGGCGCGAACCCCGGCGACCGGATCGTCGAGGTCGAGTTCGCGAACGCCGACAAGACGGTGACGGTGCTGGCCGCGGGCGGGAAGTCCGAGCAAGCCTCGTCCGCGTCGCGGCTGGTAAGGCCGCTCGACCCGGTCCGGCTGCCGATCGAGTTGAACAAGTGGGCGGAGCGGACGCCGGGCGAGAAGGCGGTGAAGCTGACCGTCCTCCGCGAGCAACCGGGCGACCACTCGGAGAAGCGGGTGACGGTAGAACTGACGTGGGACGCCGTGGGCCGGTTCGACCAGACGAACGGGATCATGAAGGCGCAGACGCCGCTCGCGGTCAACGGCCTCGGACTGGCGTACCACGTCCAGGCGGTGGTGGACGCCGTCGCCCCGGACTCGCCGGCCGCGGCGGCGGGGATTCAACCGGGCGACGCCATCGAGGCCGTGAGGGTCAAGGCGAAGGAACACAACGGCGAGATCGACCAGGGCCGGTGGGAGAACGTGAAACCGCACCAGTGGGCGTTCGTGGACGACATGCTCCAGCGGATCGCGCCGCACGAGTGCGAGGTCCGGGTGAACCGCGGGGGGCAGAAGGTCGAGGCGACGCTGACGACGCGGGAGGACCGCGACTACCCGCTCGACGACCGCGGCCTCTTGCTGATGCCCGAGTACCGCATCCAGAAGGCGAACGGCGTCGGCGAGGCGCTGGAGATGGGGCTGTACCGGACGCTGCGGATGGTCCAGAGTACGTACATCAACTTGTACGCGATGCTGTTCGGCCGGGTGTCGGCGGTGCAGACGATGAGCGGGCCGATCACGCTCGCCCGCATCTCGTACATCCTGGCCGGGCAGGACATCTGGAAGCTCGTCCTGATGCTCGCGCTGATTAACATCAACCTGGCGGTGGTGAACTTCCTGCCGATCCCGGTCCTGGACGGCGGGCACATGATGTTCCTGGTCTACGAACTGTTCCGCGGCAAGCCGCCGCCGGAGCGAATCCACATCCTGCTCACCTACGTCGGCCTATTCATGGTGCTGTGCTTGATGCTGTTCACCATCGGGCTAGACATCTATCGACTGTTGAAGCTGTGGTTGAGATGGTAATTGGGCTGAAAGCCCCGGCACGGCCGTGCCGGGGCTTTCAGTCTTCGATCACGTCCTCGATGCGGAAGATCGTGGCGACGCGCTCGCCGTTGTTTTTGTTCTCCGCCTTGCACCCCACGTAGAGTATCCGCTTCGCCCCGTCCTGGGTCGAAACCAGGGCTGGCGTCGAAAGCACTTGCAGCGTCTTCTTCGCGTACTCCGCCAGGTCGCGGACCCAGAACGGCTCGCCGGTCGCCGGGTTCAGGCACATCGCGCGGCCGTCGATGGACACGGCGTACAGGGCGAGCGTCGCCCCGCCGTTCGCGTGCGTCGAGACGACCGGTCCGGCCGCGAACGTCGGGCCGACGGACCGCTTCCACCGCGGCTTGCCGGTCGCGCGGTCGAGGGCGTACACGAACCCGTCCTTGCAGGCCGCGTAAACCGTCCGCAGGTCGGCGGCCAACTCCGTGTGGACCGACTTCGGCAGGTCGTACCGCCACACGATTTCGCCCGTCGTCGCCGAGACGCAAACGACCGCCCCCTTCGCGGCCGTCTCGCGAGGCACGGCCCCGCGTTCGTCCTCCGTCGAGAGGTCGTCGAGCAAGTTGCCGGTCCCGAGGCCGTAAAAGACGAACTTGTTCCGGCCCAACGGCGCGCCGAACGACCGCAGATCGACCGGCGTTCGCCACAGCACCTCGCCGGTGTTCACGTCCGCGCACAGCAGCGCGAGCGTGTTGTACCCGCTGCCGAAGAAGACCCGCCGGCCCAGGACCGCCGGCGGCGTATCGACGTGCAACTTCTGCGACAGCCCCGCGACGTGCCACTTCTTCTGTCGCGTCTCCGGGTCGAGACAAATCAACCCGTCGTCCCCGGCGGAGAAGATGAGCCGCTTGTCCGTGTAGGCCGCGCGGCCTTCGGTGTGGCTCTCGGTCTCGTAGTTCCACCGCGGCTGTCCCGTCGCGGCGTCGAGGCAAAACATTCGCCGCCCCGAGTCCGTGTGCAGCCCCTCGCCGACGTAGAGTTTGCCGTCCGCGACCGTCGGCGTGCAGTAGACCGGCTGCAGGTCGCCGCCGTTCGTGAACTTCCAGACCGGCTGCCCCGTCGTCGGGTCGGCGCACCACACGCTTCCCGTGCCGCCGGCGCTCTCCGCGCCGAAGTAGAGGCGGCCGTCCGGCCCGACCACGACGCCGGACATCACCTCGTTCGCGCCGGGGAATGTCATCGCGCGAACATCGACGAGCTTCGGCCCGGTCGCGTCGGTCGGAACTTCGCCTTGCTCGCCCGACGGCCCGGTCCACGCCGCCCCGCGCGGAACGCTGTTCGCGAAGAGGCCGACGCCGAAGGCCAGGACGCCGAAGAGTGCGAAGCTCTCGCCGGAAATGCTGAGCCGCGTCTTCACGTCCGGCCCGTCCGTTCCGCGCGTCAGGATGCGGTAGAGGGAGTAGGCCAGGGCCGCAACGATCCCGACGGCCAGGGCGAAGAACTCCCGCCACGGCACGTCGAGCAGCTTCGCCCGGTCGCCGAGCCACATCGCGACGATGGCGAGGAAAAGTACCAACGCCGCGAGAACGCCGATGAGCACCAGCAACGTCGTCTGGGACGGCGTCGCGGTGACCGCCGGGTCGTCCGCGGCCAACCGCCGGTAGCGGCGGCCGGACCAGAGCAGGCCGACGAGCGTGATGCCGATCACGTACAGCAGGAACGCTTGCGGCGAGAACGCCCACCGGTCCGGGAGCCATTCGCGCACAACGAGGTAGACCGTGGCCAGCGTCGTGTTGATGCTCGCGACCGTCAGGAACGCACGCCACTGCTTCATCGCGACGGCCAGCCGCGCGAACAGGCCGGGGAACAGGGCCGCGACGACGGCCAGCGGCGCGACCAGCACGGTCGTCGGGATCACCGCGAACAGCGCCGGCGATCGGACCGCCAACCCCTTCTTCTCCGGCAGCGGGCCGAGACCGGGTTCCTCCTTCTCGTTCGCGTCCGGCGGGGCCGCCTTGCCGCTCACCGCCTTCTCGACGACGGCCCGTAGCTCGGCCGTCGTACCCTTGAACGTCCGGCGGAAGTACGGCTCGCAGTGGAGGAACGCCCACGTCACCGCCTTCCCGTCGTCGCCGGTCGTGCCGCGGACCTGGAACCACGTCCCTTCGAGGAACCCGAACGTCACGTAAGTCTTCTCCACCTTCGTAACGAACAGCAGCAGCTTCCGACCCGGCGTGAGGCGGTCGAGCATCGCCTTCGGGTGGTCGTCCTTCTTCGCGAAGCTGTCCCCCTTCAGGTTCACCGGAAAGGACGCGAAGTCGCACTTGCCCTTCAGGTTTTCCTCGAACTTAAATACGACGCCGGGCTTCGTCGGGTCCACCTTCTCGACCTCGGCCGCGACGATCATCGTCGCGTCGCCGATCACGTCCTTCAGCGGCGTCAGCTTCTTGATAACAGCCTGAGCGGGGGACAGAAGCGTGAGGGCTATTACGGCAACGAGCGGCCAGCGGAGGGGGTGCGTCACGTCGGACACTCCGGCGGAATCGGTGCGAGCGATTGTACCGGTTGGACGCGGCGCGGGGCAGAAGGTTCAACGAAAGGCGACGACCGCTAGCACGATCACCAGCACGACGGCCGCGGCGACGGCGGCCGGGACGAGCCACGCCGGGCGGGGCGGGGCGGCGGCTGCCCGGGGCTTCGGCCGGTTGATGATGGGGGTCGGTTGCGGTTGCGGCGGAACCCACGTCGGCGCGGGCTGCGGCTTCCGCGGGTTGCTCGGCGTCGCCGACGGTCGGCCGGCTGGCGTGAAGTACGCCTCGTCCGGCGGCGGCAGCGGCACCGCCGCCCACCCGCTCAGCACGTCCGCCACCTCGTCCGGCGTCTGGTAGCGGTCCTCCGGCTTCTTCGCCATCATCGTGAGGACGACCTCGAACAGGTCGGCCGGCACGCCGTCGATCGGCGGCGGGTCCTGGAACTGGTGGTACAGCAGCTTCTGCGCGACGGTCAGGTTCGCGAACGGGGTGTGGCCGGCGAGCAGGAAGTAGAGCGTCACGCCGAGGCTGTAGATGTCCGACCGGATGTCGAGGTCGTCGGCCCGCAGCGCCTGCTCTGGTGAGAGATAGTCCGCCGTGCCGAGGATGACGTTGTCCTTTTGCAGCTTGGTGATTTCGTCGTCTTCCGATTCGGCGAACCGGACCAAGCCGAGGTCGAGGATGCGGACCACGCCGGCGCGGTCGAGCAGCAGGTTGCCCGGCTTGATGTCCCGGTGGATGAGGCCGGCGTCGTGGATGTGCTGCATCCCGGCCGCGGCCTGAAGCACGTAGCTCACCGCCTGGGCCGGGGGCAGCGGGCCGACGTTGTTGACCAACTCTTCGAGGCTGACGCCGTCCACGTAGTCGAGGACGATGTAGTAGTGCCGGCCCTCGGCCTTGTCGAAGTCGTAGGCGCGGACGACGTTCGGGTGGTTGAGCGTGGCCGCGGCCCGGGCCTCCCGCATGAACCGGTTGAGGGCCAGCTTGTCCGTGTTGTCCTTCAGCTTGAGCATCTTCACCGCGACGCGGTGCTTCATCATGGAGTGCTCGCACAGGAACACCTGGCTGCCGCCGCCGACCCCGATGGGCATCAGCACCTTGTACTTGCCGATGAAGAAGTTCTTGTACCGGCCCTTCAGCAGGTGGTTGGCCTGGAACAGCGTGAGGTGGCCGTCCACGACCATCTGCCGGGCGAGGTCCTCGGCCGTCTTGTGCAGCATGTCCCGCGACGCGGCGTACCGGTCGATCACGGCGTCCGCGACGACCTTACTCTTCTTCGCCAACGCCAGGAACTCGGCACCTGTGATGGGTTCGGGCATGACGACCGACTTCAGGTTGAGTCGTGGGGAAGTACCACCGCTATTCTGCCGCCCGCAGCCGCGGTTGCCAATCGGGTCCGGGCTGAAAAGTTGGGGGAGCCGTGAGGGTGGTGCGGGTTGTCCGGGTCGCGGTTGACAACCGGAATCGCCGCGTGGCATAACGCTCTGGGGTTACGGACGGACTCCGAGACTCGCCCCCAGAACAAGGACGGACTCGCGATGTCGGGAACAGCCATCGAGCTTCGCACCCGGATTGAGAACAAGTCGGCCGCGGTCGGCATCATTGGATTGGGGTACGTCGGGCTGCCGCTCGCACGGGCGTTCTGCCGGGCCGGGTATCGCGTCGTCGGGTTCGACATCGACGCGACGAAGGTGGCGAAGTTGAACGCCGGCCGCTCGTACATCAAGCAGATTCCCAACGCGACGATCGCCGAGATGCGGGCGAGCCGGTTCGCCGCAACGGACCAGTTCACGAAGCTGGGCGAGGTGGACGTTGTCATCATCTGCGTGCCGACGCCGCTGACGGAGTCGCGGGAGCCGGACCTCCAGTACGTGGTAAACTCGGCCCACGCCGTCGCCGGACAGCTGCGGCCGGGGCAACTCGTCGTGCTGGAAAGCACCACCTACCCGACGACGACGCGGAACGTGATTTTGCCGATCCTCGAACGGTCCGAGATGACGGTCGGCGAGGACTTCTTCCTCGCGTTCAGCCCGGAGCGGGAGGACCCCGGCAACCAGACGCACTCCGTCAACACGATCCCGAAGGTCGTCGGCGGCATCGAGGCGAACAGCAGCGGGCTGGCGGCGCTGCTCTACGGCAACGTCGTCGAGAAGGTGGTGCAGGTCAGCACGCCGGAGGTCGCGGAGGCGTGCAAGATTTTGGAGAACACGTACCGGGCGATCAACATCGCGCTGGTGAACGAGCTGAAGGTGCTGTACGACCGGATGGGCATCGACGTGTGGGAGGTGATCGACGCGGCGAAGACGAAGCCGTTCGGGTTCCAGGCGTTCTACCCCGGCCCCGGCCTCGGCGGGCACTGCATCCCGATCGACCCGTTCTACCTGACGTGGGTGGCCCGGCAGTACGGCATGAACACGCGGTTCATCGAGCTGGCCGGCGAGGTGAACACCGGGATGCCGGCCTACGTGGTGGGCAAGGTGGCCGACGCACTGAACGACGCCGGGAAGCCGGTGAAGGGGAGCAAGGTCGCGATCCTGGGGATGGCGTACAAGAAGGACATCGACGACCCCCGCGAGTCGCCGGGGTTCGAGCTGATGGACCTGCTGCTGAAGAAGGGCGCGGTCGTGACGTACAACGACCCGCACATCCCCGAGTTGCCGCCGATGCGGCACTACCCGCACCTGCACATGGAGAGCCGCGAGCTGACGGCGGAATACCTCGCGGCGCAGGACTGCGTCGTGATCGCGACGGACCACACGGCCTACGACTACGCGTGGATTCTGAGTGCGGCGAAGCTGGTCGTGGACACGCGGAACGCGACGAAGAACGTCACGACCGGCCGTGAGCGGTTGGTGCGGGCCTGATCTTGGCGAGCGGGGGGCGTAAGCCCCCTGATTCAGTGAGGGATGTTCATGAGAATCAGGGGGCTTACGCCCCCCGCTCGCCTTTCGTCGCCGTCATTCCGGCGTCACGTCCAGGCACACGATCCGCGTGTTGTCCCGCAGGTACAGCCGGCCGTCCACGAGCGTCGGGGCGGCCCAGCAATCGCTCCCCTTCAACACCCGCTCCTTCTTCTCGATCAACTTGAACGAGTCCGGGTTCGCCTCTACCAGGAACACCGTCCCGTCCTGCGTCAGCCCGATCAGGTGCTTGTCCGCCAGGATCACCGTCCCCTTGTTGATCCCGCGGCCGTCCCACACCTCAGTCCCCTCCCGCATGTCGATGCATCGAAGCGTGTTGTCGTCGAAGCCGTACAGGTGGCCGTCCTTGTGAACGCACGTCGAGTGGTGGTTCCGCATCAGCTTCCCCGGCCGCATGTAGACCGGCTTCGCCGTCTCGCCCTCGACGTGCAGCAGGGCGCACCCTTTTCCGTAGCCGGACGAGATGAACACCCAGTCCGCGACGACGACCGGCGTGGCAATGTTCCCACTAAACTGCGTGGCCCACGGGTGGCTGAAGAGCTGCTTGCCGTCCTCGGCACGCAGGCCGAGCAGGGCGTCGCCGGTCATCGCGAGAATCGTCCGCACCCCCCCGAACGTCGCCGCGACCGGTGAACTGTACCCGTTCGGGTTCGACCCGGCCGCCCACTTCTTCTCACCACTGATCCGGTCGAACGCGGCGACCGACCCGTCCTTCCCACCGGGCTGGACGACGACGAGGTCGCCCTCGATCAGCGGCGACGACGCGATCCCCCACTGCGGGACTTCCGCCCGGAACTCCTTGACCAGGTCGTGCCGCCAGAACTCCTGCGGGGCTTGGCCCCCGGGCGGGTTGGCTTCCAGGCAGAAGAACTGGCCCGTGCCGCCGACGACGTAGACGCGGCCGTCGTGGACCGTCGGCGTCGCCCGCGGCCCGGCCGTGTACCCGCCGCGGATGACGGTGTAGTCCGCCGGGGACGTGACCTCCCACACCGGGTTGCCGGTCGTCGCGTCGAGGCACATGACCCGCTCGGTCTTGCTCGTGCCGTCGTAGTCTGTGGTGTAGACCTTCCCGCCGACGACGCTGCACGAGGCGTAACCGCCCTTGCACGGCACGGCCCAGAGTTCCGCGGGGAACCGCTTGTCCCAGTTCGTGCGGAACGCGCCCGCCGGGGCGCGGCCGTCGCGGGTCGGCCCCCGCCACTGCGGCCACCCGACGGCGGCCCCGGCCGGGGTGTCGGCCAGCTTCGCGGCCTTGATCTTCTCGACCTGCCCGGCGTCCGTCGCTTCTTTGTCGAAGGCGTGCGGGAACCGTTTTTGAAAGACGTACACCGCCCCGACACCGACGGCGAGCAGGCCGAAGACGACGACGGCGATCCGCCACTTGGGCCGCGGGTTCGTGGTCATGAGGGTTCCGTGTGAAGTGAGCGATCGGAGAGCTTAGCACGCGAACGGCCCGACTTCCGAAGTCCGGCTTCGACTTCGGAAGTCGATCCCATGCAGCAGGTGGTTGCCGTCGCAACGGCGAGCGTCGCGGCGTAAGCGCGACGTGTCTCAGCGGGTCCG
>JAESGS010000700.1_pt1 | contig 17753 bp, 14 predicted proteins | sample 9269761 | NCBI WGS metagenome assembly JAESGS01 (sample SAMN15741799, study PRJNA653493) | algae metagenome | isolation source: Cyanosarcina radialis HA8281-LM2 and co-occurring heterotrophs from damp... | place: USA: Makauwahi cave, Hawaii | collected 2011-01-06 | reverse complement strand
GCTACAGCGGGGCGGCGAGCTTCGACTACACGGTCAGCGACGGCCAGGGCGGTCAGGACACGGGGAGCGTGAGCCTGACGGTGCTGGCGGCGAACCTCCCGCCGGTGGCGGCGGAAGACACGGCGAGCGCCAGCGGCACGACGATCATCAACGTGCTGGGCAACGACAGCGATGCCGATGGCGGGACGCTGAGCATCGACGGCTTCAGCCAGCCGCTTCACGGCACGCTGACGCTGAACGCCAACAACACCTTCACCTACATCCCGGCGGCCGGCTACAGCGGCCCGGACAGCTTCACCTACACCCTCTCCGACGGCCAGGGCGGCACGGATACCGCCACCGTCAACCTCAATGTTACCGTCACGTCGCCTGCCGCGAACTTCCGGCAGAGGCTGACCGACGCCGATGAAGCCTCGTGGGCCGCGCTGAACATCAATCAGTTCGTCGACGTGTGGGCGCCGGCGGAGTCGCGACCGTTCTTCGGTAGCCCGGACCGCGTCATCTCCGCCTGGAGCTCCATGGCGTGGGACAGCAATCGCGGGGACCTGATCTTCTGGGGCGGCGGCCACGCCAATTACGGCGGCAACGAGGTGTACCGCTGGCGCTCCAGCACGATGAGCTGGGAGCGGGCGTCCTTGCCGAGCGCCATCGTCCAGACATCCTCGTACCCGTCCTACGAGACGGTCGACGGCCCGATGAACGCGCCCGTGTCCTCGCATACCTACGACAACCAGGAATTCCTGCCGATCGCCGACAGGTTCGTGACGTTCGGCGGCGCTGCCTACGGCACCGGAGGAGGCTTCGTCGACGGCCAGGGGCGCACAGGCCCCTATTTCTGGGATCCGTCGAAGGCCGATGGCAACAAGGTTGGCGGGCTCGACGGGTCCGCGGTGGATCCCTCGGTTTCCGGCGGCCAGATGTGGGAGAACCGCGACAACCTTCTGCCGTCGCCCGGCGTGGGCCGTCCGGGCGATACGCAGCAAGGGTTGGTCGGCGGCACCACCGCCTATGCGCAGGAGAACGGCAAGGACGTCCTGTACATCAACGACAGGAATCTTTGGAAGTACACGATCCACGACGTGAACGACCCGACCAAGGATACGTACGAGATGGTCGGCCGGTACTGGGAGGGCTACGAGATCGTGCAGGGTGCCGGCGCGTTCGACCCTGGCCGCAACCTCTTCGTGCGAACGACCGGTGGCGCCAACTTCGTCTACTGGGATCTCGATCTTGCAGGTCCCGGCAACAACAATCGCCGGTTCACGCCGACCGTCGTCAACGGCACGTTCGATTTCAGCAAGCTGTCCAGGTACGGGATGGATTTCGATTCGAAGCGCGGCGTTTTCGTGCTGTGGAACGGCGATCCGGAGGTCTGGATCCTGACGCCGCCCCCGGACGCGTCGACGACGGGGTGGACGCTGACGCGACAGGAACTGTCGGGATCGGCGCTTCCGAATGCCACGGACGCGATTTCGCCCTTCAGCGGCGCGACCGGCGTCCTGGGCAAGTGGAAATACGTCGCGGAGCAGGACATCTTCCTTGGCGTGATCGACCCGATCGCGGGAACGGTCTGGGCCTACAAGCCGGACGGCTGGCAACCGAACAACAGCCTGCCGACGCTGATGGTCGAGGACCTCTCTGGCACCACGCTGGCGCCGGGCGCGACGATGAGCGCGAACGGCTTTTTCGACTGGACCGATGCGGATGGCGACCGTGTCCGCTTCCGCTTCACCGATGAGACGGTCGGCGCGTCGTCGGGATTTTTCCGGCTGGCCGGCGTCGATCAGGCCGACGGAGCGACGATCGATGTCACCGAACAGCAGCTTATCGCGGGTGCTCTCGAATGGGTGGCCGGCGCGTCAGGCACGGACCAGATCACCGTCGTCGCGAGCGACCCGTTCGGCGACAGCGCGAGCCAATCCTTCACCACGCCGGATGTTGGCGTCGGGCTGACGGCAATGATGGCGTCGCTCGGCGCGGACACCGATCCGCAGGACGATCAGGCGCTGGCCATGGCCGATACGCTCGCGCAGGGCGTGCCGATGCTCGCGGCATGCGAACTGGCTTGCGCGCCCGAGGGCCAGGGCGTCTCGCTGATGCCCCCGCACCCGGACGAGATGTATCTCGGCACCGGTAACCAGCTCGGTGCCTGAGGACGGGGGCTAGGCGTCTTCGGTCGAGGCGGCGGGGGTCGCCGCCTTGGCCTTGCCCTTGCTCTTGGCCTTGGCTTTCGCCTTCTTCGGCTTCGCGGCCGCGGGCGTCCCGGCGGCGGCCGGTGCGACTTCCGCCTTCGCGGCCTTGCCGCCGCGCTTCTTCTTGCCGCCACCCTTGGCGACGCGCTCGGCGATCAGGGCGACCGCTTCGTCCAGCGTGATTTCCTCGACCGTGCGGTCCTTCGGGATGTTGGCGTAGACCGAGCCGTGCTTGACGAACGGCCCGTAGCGGCCGACGCCGGCCGTGACCTTCTTGCCGTCAGCCGGATGTTCGCCGAGCTGACGCTGGTTGGCCGGTTCTGCTTGCCGCCGTCCGGTCTTGGGCTGCGCCATGATGTCGACCGCGCGGTTGAGGCCGACGGTGAGCAGATCGTTGGTCGACTCAAGCGAGCGGTACTCGGTGTTGTGCTTCAGATACGGCCCGAAGCGGCCGAGCCCGGCCAGGATCGGCTTGCCGTCGGACGGATGCGCGCCGACCTCGCGCGGCAGTGCCAGCAGCTTCAGGGCGATGTCGAGATTGACGCTCTCGAGCGGCACGTCCTTGGGTATCGAGACGCGCTTGGGTTTGATGTCCTCGCCGCCTTCGCCGAGCTGCAGATAGAGCCCGTACGGCCCCTTGCGCAGGCTGACGACCTCGTTCGAAACAGGATCGACGCCGATCGTCTTGGTGCCCTCGAAGCCGCCATTGCCGGTGCCGTTCTCGACGGCGAGCGGGCGGGTGAAGCGGCAGTCCGGATAGCGCGAGCAGCCGATGAAGGCGCCGAACTTGCCGAGCTTGAGCGACAGGCGCCCCTCGTTGCAGCCCGGGCACAGGCGCGGGTCGCGGCCGTCGGGCAGGGCAGGGAAGAAGTGCGGCCCCAGCTCCTCGTCGAGCTCGTCGATCACCTCGGTGATCGTCAGGTCCTTGGTGCTGCCGACCGCCTCCGAGAAGGCCTGCCAGAACTCGCGCAGGACGTCCTTCCAGTTGGCGCGGCCGCCCGAGATGTCGTCGAGCAGCTCCTCCAGCCGGGCGGTGAAATCGTACTGGACGTACTGCGTGAAGAAGCTCTCGAGGAACGCCGTGACGATGCGGCCGCGGTCCTCCGGGATGAACCGGCGCTTGTCGAGCTTCACATAGCCGCGGTCCTGCAGCACGTCGAGAATGCTGGCATAGGTCGACGGCCGGCCGATGCCGAGCTCCTCGAGCTTCTTGACCAGGCTGGCCTCGCTGTAGCGCGGCGGCGGCTGGGTGAAGTGCTGCTCCGATTCCGGGTCGCCATGGGCCATGCGGTCGCCCTCGGCCACCGCCGGCAGCACGCGATTGTCCTCTTCGTCGCCGTCGGCCGGTTCGTCGCGGTCCTCGCGGTACAGCGTGAGGAAGCCGTCGAACACGATGATCGAACCGGTCGCGCGGAACACGGTCTTGCGGTCGGCCGAGGCGATCTCGACCGCGGTCTGGTCGAGCTCGGCGCTTTCCATCTCGCTGGCGATGGTGCGGCGCCAGATCAGCTCGTAGAGCCGGCGCTGGTCGTTGTCGAGGTACTTGGCGACGTCTTCCGGCCGCTTGAACAGGTCGGTCGGACGGATGCCTTCGTGCGCTTCCTGCGCGTTCTTGGCCTTGGTCTTCCACACGCGCGGCGACTCAGGCACGTATTTCGCGCCGTACTGCTTGCCGATCAGGTCGCGCGCCGCGGCGATCGCCTCGCGTGACAGCGTGACGCTGTCGGTACGCATGTAGGTAATCAGACCAACGGTTTCGCCGCCGATGTCGACACCTTCGTAGAGCTGCTGGGCGATGCGCATCGTCCGGCTGGCGCCGAGGCCGAGCTTGCGCGAGGCTTCCTGCTGCAATGTCGACGTGGTGAAGGGCGGGAAGGGGTTGCGCCGCGTGCGCTTCTTCTCGATGCCCGCGACCGCATAGGGATCGCCGGCCAGGATCGCCGCGATGGCGCGCTTGGCCTCTTCCTCGGTGCCGAGCGCGAACTTGTCGAGCTTCTGGCCGTTCAGATGCGTGAGCTGCGCCGTGAAGGTCGCGCCCGATGGCGTGCGGAACTCGGCCGCGATGGTCCAGTACTCGCGCGGCTTGAAGCGCTCGATCTCCGTCTCGCGCTCGCAGATCAGGCGCAGCGCCACCGACTGCACGCGGCCGGCCGAGCGGCTGCCCGGCAGCTTGCGCCACAGCACCGGCGACAGGTTGAACCCGACCAGGAAGTCGAGCGCGCGCCGGGCCATGTAGGCCTCGATCAGGTCGCGGTCGAGGTCGCGCGGGTTCTTCATCGCGTCGAGCACGGCGCTCTTCGTGATCTCGTTAAAGACGACGCGCTTGACGTTCAGATGCTTGAGATTCTTGCCGTCGCTCAGAACTTCCTTGAGATGCCAGGAAATCGCCTCGCCCTCGCGGTCCGGATCGGTGGCGAGATAGAGGCTGTCGGCGTTCTTGAGCGCCTTGGTGATCTCGCCGAGCGGCTTCTTGGCGCGGTCGCCCACTTCCCAATGCATGGCGAAGTCGCTGTCGGGCTCGACGGCGCCATCTTTTTCTCTCAGGTCGCGGACGTGCCCGAAGCTCGCAAGCACGGTATAGCCGGGCCCGAGATACTTGTTGATGGTCTTCGCCTTGGCAGGCGATTCAACGACGACGACTTTCATACGTCGGCTTCCAGCTTCAACTTCACTCTGCGGTATGTGGGCCTAAAATACTGTAATTCAACCAGAAACCTGGTTACCCGGGTGTCTCGTCAGGCGGCCCGCCAGCTCCAGCTCGAGGAGGATGGTCAAGACTATTGCGGGTGCTAATTGGCACTGCCGGACGATTTCGTCAACCGGCACCGGGGTCGGCCCGAGTTTCCCGGTTACGCATTGACGCGCGGTTAACAGCCCAGCTTCGTCGAATTTAATGGGGGCGGGCAACTCCGGATCCGGGGCCGGAGGCTCCCGGATGGCCGCCGGAAGGCCGCCCAGGCTTGCCAGGACGTCGGCGGCGCCCTCGGTCAAGGTGGCGCCGTGCCGGATCAGGTCGTTCGTGCCGCGGGCGCGCGGGTCGAGCGGCGACCCTGGAACGGCGAAGACCTCGCGGCCCTGCTCGCCGGCCATGCGCGCCGTGATCAGGGAGCCGGATTTGGGCGACGCCTCGACCACCACCACGCCCACCGCGCTGCCGGACACGATGCGGTTGCGCCGGGGGAAATGCCGCGCCTGCGGCTCCAGGCCGGGCGGCATCTCGCTGATCGCCGCGCCGCGCTCGACGATCTCGGCATAGAGCCGGTCGTTCTCCGGCGGGTAGACCACATCGACGCCGCCGGCCATCACCGCGACGGTCCCCGTCGCGAGCGCGCCTTGATGCGCCGCCGTATCGATGCCGCGCGCCAGGCCGGACACCACGACAAGCCCGGCCACGCCGAGATCGGCGGCAAGCTGCCGCGCGAAGCGGACGCCATTGGCCGAGGCATTGCGGGCGCCGACGACGGCGACCGCGCGCTGCGCGAGCATCTCCGCGCGGCCGCGCACGAACAGGACGGGCGGTGCGTCCGAAATCGCCGCGAGCATCGCCGGATACTCCGCTTCGCCCCAGGCGATTGCGCGGGCGCCGAGCCGTGCCGCCGTCGCGATCTCGTCCTCGGCCATGGCAACGCTCGGGATGCGCGGCGCCTTCGCGCGGCCGCCGCGGCGCGCCAGGTCGGGCAGGGCGTCCAGCGCCGCGCCGGCGCTGCCGAAGCGTTCCAGGAGCTGAAAGAAAGTGACCGGGCCTACATGTTCGGTGCGGATCAGGCGCAGATAGTCGCGCCGCTCGCTGTCGCTCAACCTCCGGCCCGGGGCGGTCACGCGCCGCGTTCCCGATGGCCGATCCTGGTTTCGGTGCCGCTCAGGAGGCGGCGGATGTTGGCGTGGTGCTTGATCCAGACGAGGACGGCGAGGATGGCGGCAAAGATGGCGATCTGGCGGTCACCCAGCGATTCGGCGCCGCCCGCCCACAGCAGCGGCAGGTACAGCGCATAAAGGGGCGCTGCCGCCAGACAAAGAAGAGCGGCGAGGGAGGAGTAGCGCGTCACGGCCGCGACGATCAGCCAGGTGATGCAGGCGGCGACGCCGACCGGAAACGCGATGGCGAGCAGGACGCCCAGCGTCGTCGCCACGCCCTTGCCGCCGATGAATTTGAGCCAGACGGGGAACAGGTGGCCGATGACCGCGCCATAGCCGGCCATCAGCGCCATGTCGGGTCCCCAGAGGCCGGCGATCAGCACGGCGACCGCGCCCTTGGCGCCATCGAGCAGGAGCGTTCCCGCGGCAAGCCCCTTGCGGCCGGTGCGCAACACGTTCGTGGCGCCGATGTTGCCCGAGCCGATGCTGCGGATATCGCCCAGCCCGGCCAGTCGCGTCAGGACAAGTCCGAACGGGACCGAGCCCAGCAGATAGGCGCCGGCGAACGCGGCCAGATAGTAAGGCCACACCAGGGACCAGCTGATTGGTTCGGGCATGTCAGTTCAGCGCGAACGCCGTCGCGCCGTCGACCAGGCTGCGCAGGACCCGGCCCTGCACCGGCCGTCCGTCGAAGGCAGAGTTCTTCGACTTCGAGCGGAAGTCCTTCTCGCGGATCTGCCAGGGGCGCTCCGGGTCGAACAGCACGAGGTCCGCCGGGGCGCCCTTCTTGAGGCGACCCGCATTCAGGCCGAGGATGCGCGCCGGCGCGAGCGACAGCCGCTCCATCAGGGTCAGCACCGACAGGTGATGGTTATGGACGAGGTCGAGGCTGATCGGCAGCAGCGTCTCCAGCCCGATCATGCCCGAGGCGGCCTGCGCGAAGGGCAGCCGCTTCGAATCCTGGTCATGCGGGGCATGGTCGGACGCGATCACGTCGATCGTGCCGTCCTTGAGGCCCTGGATCACCGCCTGGCGGTCTTCCTCGCTGCGCAGCGGCGGCGACACCTTAGCGAAAGTCCGGTAGTCGCCCACCGCGATCTCGTTGAGGGCGAAGTAGGGCGGTGCCGTGTCCGCCGTCACCGGCAGGCCACGCGCCTTGGCGCGGCGAATGGCATCAATTCCGGCCGCTGTGGAGACATGGGCGGCGTGGTAGCGGCCGTTCGTGATCTCGACCAGCCGGAGGTCGCGCTCGAGCATGATCACCTCGGCCATCGGCGTGATGCCGGGCAGGCCGAGCCGCGTCGCGATCTCGCCCTGGTTCATGCAGCCGCTCTGGGCAAGCGACGGTTCTTCCGGGTGCTGGATGATGGCGCGCCCGAACGCCCGCGCATAGGACAGGGCGCGGCGCATGACCTGCGCATCGGCCACCGCCTGCGTGCCGTCGGTGAAGCCGACCGCGCCCGCCTCGGCCAGCAGGCCCATCTCGGTGATCTCCTGGCCCGATAGCCCGCGCGTGACGGCGGCATAGGTGTAGATCTTGACCAGGCTGGTCTCGCGCGCGCGCCGGGCGATCGATTCGACCAGCGCCGAATCGTCGATCACCGGCTTGGTGTTCGGCAGGCTGACCATCGACGTGACGCCGCCGGCAGCGGCCGCCTGGCTCGCCGTCGCGAAGGTTTCCTTGTGCTCCTCGCCGGGCTCGCGGAGCTGCGTACGCATGTCGACGAGGCCGGGTGCGAGGCAGGCGCCGCCGCAGTCGAAGGCTTCGACGCCCTGGCTGCCGAGCGCCGAGGCGCGCGCGAGATGGTGCCCGAAATCCGCGATGGTCCCGTCCGCGATGACGATGCCGCCCGCGGAGTCCAGCCCGCTGGCCGGATCGAGGAGCCGCGCGTTGACGTAGGCGATGGGCGGACCGCCCCTGCGCCCGGGTTCCCCCCGCTGTGCCTTCATCCGCGTGCGTCCGTGTTCGACAGGAGGTTGCGCGTGAGGATGTCGAGGCAGGCCATGCGCACGGCGACGCCGATCTCGACCTGCTGCTGGATCAGGGACCGCTCGACGTCGTCGGCGATCTCGCTGTCGATCTCGACGCCGCGGTTCATCGGGCCCGGATGCATGATGAGCGCGTCCGGCTTCGCCATGGCCAGCTTCTCGCGGTCGAGCCCATAGAAGTGGAAGTACTCGCGCGTCGAGGGCACGAACTTGCCCTGCATGCGCTCCGTCTGCAGGCGCAGCATCATGACGATGTCGCAGTCGCGCAGGCCCTCGCGCATGTCGGTGAACACCTCGACACCGAGCCGGTCGATCGCCGACGGAAGCAGGGTGGGCGGCCCGATCACGCGGACCCGCGCACCCATCGCATTGAGCAGGTGGATGTTCGAGCGGGCGACGCGGCTGTGCAGGATGTCGCCGCAGATCGCGACCGTCAGCCCCATGAGCTTGCCCTTGCGGCGGCGGATCGCCAGCGCATCGAGCAGGGCCTGGGTCGGGTGCTCGTGGGTTCCGTCACCGCCGTTGATGACGGCGCATTTGACCTTCTCCGACAGCAGCTTGACCGCACCTGAATCGGGGTGCCGGACGATCAGCACGTCCGGCAGCATCGCATTCAGGGTCATCGCCGTGTCGATCAGCGTCTCGCCCTTTTTGACCGAGGACACCTCGGCCGACATGTTGATGACGTCGCCGCCAAGCCGCTTGCCGGCCAGCTCGAAGGACGTGCGGGTCCGGGTCGAATTCTCGAAGAACAGGTTGATGATGGTGCGGCCGCGGAGCAGGGCGCTCTTCTTCTCGGGCGCGCGATTCTGCTCGACATAGGCTTCGGACAGGTCGAGCAGGAGCGTGATCTCGTCGGGCGAAAGCCCTTCGATTCCCAGCAGATGCCGGTGGCGGAAACGACCCAGCGAGTCGTCGATGCGGGGAGTGGGAGCGGTGCCCAGGCGAGTCATTAAAGCGGCCTTATACGCGCAAGCCGGCGCCCGGGGCAAGCCGTCCGAGCAGGGCCGTACACGGAACATTAACTCTGATTGTTCAACCTTACCGGATCGACCGGCGCAGGCCGGCGTCAGGGGGACGGAAACACAAATATGGCTGAGCGCGCGGCCGATATGGCCGTCATTGCCGATGTGGCGAAGCAGGCGGGCGTGCTGGGCGTCGAGATCGCCGACGTCGCGGGCCATGTCGACGACGTCAGCATCAGGGTCAAGGCGCAGGCCGACCTGTTCAAGGAATTGCGCGCCGCAGCCGTCGAGCTGTCCGCCAGCAACGAGAAGATCGCCGCCGCCTCCGCCGAGGCGGCCTCCGTCACCGGCGCGGCCAGCAAGGAAATGGACGCCTCGCGCGTCAAGGTCAACGAGTCGCTGGGCGAGATCGGCAAGCTGGTCGACGTGGCCTCGGGCTTCGCGCGCGAGATCGACGGGCTGCGCGAAGCGCTCGAGCGCGTCGGCAAGGTCGCCCAGGGCATCGAGGCGATCGCCCGGCAGACGAACCTTCTGGCCCTCAACGCCACCATCGAGGCGGCCCGGGCCGGGGAGGCCGGCAAGGGTTTCGCCGTCGTCGCGGGCGAGGTGAAGGCGCTGGCCGGACAGACCTCCAAGGCCACCGCGGAGATCGATGCCACCCTCAAGGCCCTGACCGAGCGCACGCAGAAGCTGCTGGCGCAGAGCAGCGAGGCGATGAAGCGGGCCGAGACGGTCCAGGCGGGCACCAGCGCCATCGGCGGCGTGTTCGAGACGATCGGCACGTCGATGGCCGGCATGAACGGCAAGGTCGAAGGCATCCGCGGTGCTGTCGGCGAGATCGACAAGCGCTGCGGCCATCTGCTCCAGAATTTCACGCAGGTCAGCGAGAGCGTCGCCAAGTCGAGCGAGAACCTCCAGGCGGCAAGCGGCCAGATCAACAAGCTGCTCGGCATCGGCCAGGACCTGATCCAGCTCACGGCGTCGGCGGGAGTCGAGACGATCGACACGCCGCTGATTGCGCTCGCCCAGGCGGGCGCTGCGAAGGTTGCCGCCGCGTTCGAGCAGGCGCTGGCGCGCGGCACGCTGTCGGCGGCCGATCTGTTCGACGAGAAATACGCGCCGATCGCGGGCTCCAACCCGCAGCAGTTCATGACGCGCTTCGTCGCCTTATGCGACCGCGTCCTGCCCGATATCCAGGAGCCGATGCTGGCGTCAGACGCCCAGATCGTGTTCTGCGCGGCCATCGACCGCAACGGCTTCCTGCCCACGCACAACAGGAAGTTCTCGCAGCCGCAGGGCAAGGACGTCGCGTGGAACACGGCCAATTGCCGCAACCGGCGCATGTTCAACGACCGCGTCGGCATGGCCGCGGGCCGCAACACCAAGCCCTTCCTGGTCCAGACCTACCGCCGCGACATGGGCGGCGGCCAGTTCGCGCTGATGAAGGACGTGTCGGCGCCGATCACCGTGCAGGGCCGCCACTGGGGCGGTTTCCGCGTCGGCTACCGGGTCTGATCCAGCGCCATCCGCGCGACGCGTTCGACTTCCGGCAGCAGCGGCACCACGCCGGACTTCATCTCCTGCAGCGTGATCCAGCGCACCGCGGCGGCATCGTCGGCGGCGACGGCCTCGCCGGCGCGCCAGTCGGCCAGCACGGCCAGTAACACGTAGTGGAACGTCACGCTGCCGTCCGGCTTGCGGTCCATCACGTCGAGATGGGTGAGCACGCCGCGCGCATCGGCGACGACGCCCGTCTCCTCCTGCAGCTCGCGCAAACCGGCCTCGACGATCGTCTCGCCACGCTCGACATGGCCGCCGGGGAAGCCCCATTTGCCGATGTAGGTGCCGCGCGAGCGTTGCGCGAGCAGCACCTGATCGCCGCGCCGCACCACGACGATCACGCCGACCACCGGGCGCTCGGTGCTCATGCGGTCACGCGCTTGCGGTCCATCCTTCGAGACGCCGACCGTCGCTCCGCGACGCTCGGCTCCTCGGGATGAGGGTGTTCTGTTTGTCTGTAAAAGAAAGACCTCATCCTGAGGAGGCCGCGAAGCGGCCGTCTCGAAGGATGGGCCACGAGACCCATCATCACACCACTCCTCGCTGGCGCAGCGCGTCGACCTCCGCGGCGCTCATGCCGAGCAGCTCGTCGAGGACCTCATCGGTATGTTGCCCGCATACGGGCGGCGGGCGGCGGTAGGCCGGCGGCGTCTCCGACATCTTGATCGGGCTGGCGATGATCGGCACGTCGACGCCGTTCCGGGCGTGGTGCATCTTCACCACCATCTCGCGCGCGATCACCTGCGGATCGGCAAAGACCTGGTCGATCGTGTTGACCGGGGAGCACGGCACGCCCGCGGCGGCGAGCCCCTCGAGCCAGTAGTCTCGCGGCTTCGTCCTCGTGATCGCACCGACGGCAGCGTCGCAGGCGTCGCGGTTGGCGAGGCGCTGCGGATTGGTCCTGAAGCGGGGATCGTCGGCAAGGGCAGGGTGCCCGGCGAACTCGCAGAATTTCCGGAACTGGCCGTCGTTGCCGATGCCGAGGATGACGTAGCCGTCGGCGCTCGGAAACACATTGTAGGGAACGATGTTCGGGTGGCCGTTGCCGCGCCGCGTCGGCAACTGTCCGCCGACAAGATAGTTCATGCCTTCATAGACCAGCCACGCCACTTGCGTGTCGAGCAGCGCCACGTCGATCTGCTGGCCCTTTCCGGTTGCGTCGCGGTGGCGCAGTGCCGACAGCATCGCGACCGCGGCATAGAGGCCGGTCATCAGGTCGGTGATGCCGATGCCGACCTTCATGGGTTCGGAACCGGGCTTGCCCTCGGGCTGGCCGGTGATGCTCATGATGCCGCCCATGCCTTGCGCAAGCATGTCGTAGCCGGCGCGCGGCGCGTACGGTCCCGTCTGGCCGAAGCCGGTGATCGAGCAGTAGATCAGGCGCGGGAACTGCGTCTTGAGCTGTTCGTAGCCGAGCCCGTACTTGGCGAGGTCACCGACCTTGAAGTTCTCGATCAGGATGTCGCATTTCGCGATCAGTTTTTTCGCCAGCGCCTGGCCCTCGGGCTTCGACAGGTCGAGCGACACGGACCGCTTGTTGCGGTTGATGGCGAGGTAATACGCGCTCTCGGCGGTGTCCTTGCCCTCCGCGTCCTTGAGGAAGGGCGGGCCCCATTTGCGCGTGTCGTCGCCGGCACCGGCGCGCTCGATCTTGATCACGTCGGCGCCGAGATCGCCCAGGATCTGCGTGCAGGACGGGCCGGCCAGGATGCGGGTGAGGTCGAAGACGCGAAGGCCGGAGAGGGGGAGGCTTTGTGTCATGTTTTCAGTGCGAACGAGGGCGCGGTCCATTCAATACAAGAAGCGTCACCCGCGGACTGACTTGCCCTCGGACTTGATCCGAGGATCCGCGGGTCCATTGTGCCGCTGGCGCGATGGATGCGCGGGTCAAGCCCGCGCATGACGCTCTATACCGGGCCGGCACGACCTATTCAGCCGCTTTCTTCTTGTCCATGTGCAGGTAGCCGTCGCGGGTCTGCGGGAAGCGGCGACCGAGGATGGACGATGCGACGAGGGTGCGCAGCACCTGCGCCGTACCGCCGGCGATGGCGAACATGCGCGCGTCGCGCACATAGCGCTCCATCGGGTTGTTGCGGGAATAGCCGGCCGCGCCGAAGATCTGCAGCGCGTCGTTGGTCACCTTGATCGCCGTCTCGGCGGCAAGGATCTTGGCGCGCGCGGCCTCGGTCAGGTCCGGAAAGCCGCCCGGCGGCGCGCACGCCACCGCCTTCCAGATCAGCGCGCGCGACGCCTCCAGGCCGATCGACATGTCGGCGATGATCCATTGCAGGCCCTGGAACTCGGCGATCGGCCGGCCGAACTGTTCGCGCTGGTTGGCGTAGCGCAGCGCGTGCTCGTAGGCGCCCTGGGCGAGCCCGAGGGCCACCGTCGCGGCGCCGATGCGCTGGCCGTTATAGGCATCCATCAGATCGGCGAAGCCATGGCGCAGGCCGCGCGGCGGCCGCAGCAGCATGTCTTCGGGCACTTCGAGATTGTCGAAGATCAGCTCCGTCTCGGGAATGCCGCGCAGGCCCATGGCCGGCTCGCGCTTGCCGACGATCAGGCCCTTCGGCGTGCCGGCCTTCGGGTCGCGCACGACAATGAAACCGCCGATCCCTTGCTCGGCGCCTTTCTCGTCGAACACGCGCGCGAAGATCAGGTGCAGGCGCGAGACACCGCCGCCCGTGATCCAGTGCTTCTTGCCGTTGATGACGTAGCGGTCGCCGCGCTTGTCGGCGCGCGTGGTCATCTGCGTCGCGGCGCTGCCGGCCTCCGGCTCGGTGATGCAGATCGCGGGCTTGTCGCCCGACAGGACCAGGTCGGTCGCGAGCTTGCGCTGCGCCGGCGTGCCGTATTTCACGATGGCGCCGATGGCGCCCATGTTGGTCTCGACGACGATGCGCGCCGACGGCCCGCAATGCTTGGCCATTTCCTCGATCACCAGCACCGCGTCGAGATAGGGGCGCCCCTGGCCGCCAAGCTCGACCGGAATGGTCATGCCGACGAAGCCGCCGGCCTTGAGCCGCTCGACATGGTCCCACGGATAGGCTTCCGTGCGGTCGATCTCGGCCGCGCGCGGCGCCATATGCGCCTGTGCCATCGCGCGGGCCCGCTCGCGCAGCTCCTGCTGCGACGTCGTCAGTTGGAACATCATCGCGTCCTCCAGCTTCCGGCCCGCATCATTCGGTCCCACGGCGCTCCGGTCAAGGTCGGCGCGCCCGGTTTTGTCCTCTTGGCAAATCGGGCTTAGGCTTGTCCGGGGGCGGGAGGTCGACCGATGGCGGAGATGACCTCATGGTACAAACGCGAGGACGGGTTCAGCCTGATCGAGATCAGGCTGGCCTCGGTGCAGCAGCTCTTCAATTCCTTCGACCCGTCGCCCTTCCACGAGAAGGACCTCGATGCCGACGCGGAGGAATACATCGTCGATGCGGTGCGCGAGTTCCCGCTTACCGCGCCGCTGAAGCTGGTCTTCCATCTGCCGCCGGATCAGGCCGCCGCGCCCGCCGTCGCGACGCTTGCCGAGGCGATCCACAACTATTTCGAATACCGCCGCGATGCGACGGCACGCGACCTGCGCTTCCTGCTGCATGAAGGTCGCCGCGCGCTGGCCATCGGCCTGGCCTTCCTTTCGGCGTGCCTGGTGGTGCGCCAGATCCTGTTCATGGGGACCGGCACGATCACGGAGATCATCGGCGAAAGCCTGCTGATCGGCGGCTGGGTCGCCATGTGGCGGCCGATGGAGATCTTCCTCTACGAGTGGTGGCCGGTGCGGCGGATGCGGCGCGTCTATGCGAAGCTGGCCGAAATTCCGGTGGTCTGCCGGCCGGCGTCGGGGCCGGAGGTCAGCCCAGCAGGGACAGAACGAGCGGCAGGGTGACGGCGGCCAGGATCGTGTGCACCGTGATGATGCCGGCCATCAGCCCGTGATCGCCGCCGAGCCGGCGCGCGAGCACGAACGCGGCCGGGGCGGGCGGCAGGGCCGCGAACAGGACGGCGATGGCGGTGGCGAACGGATCGACGCCGACGATCCGGCAGCCGGCCCAGACCAGCAGCGGCGATGCGATCAGCTTCAGGACGGTCGACAGCACGAGGCCGAGCTGGCCCGCGGCGAGGCTGCCGAAATTGAGCCCGGCGCCGACCGCCAGCAGGCCGACCGCCAGCGCCGCGCGGCCAAGCGCGTCCAGCACCGGCGCCACGAGCGGCGGCAGCAGTGTCCCGGTGAGATTCAGGGTCAGGCCGATGATGGAGGCGAGGATGAACGGATTGATCGCAAGCTCCGTCACGGTCCGGCCGAACGATGGCGCCCCCGCGCCGGCATGGCGCGTCACGGCGACGACCGACAGGATGTTGGAGATCGGGATCATCAGGGGCAGCAAGGTGGCGAGCAGCGCGGTCCCGGGCCTGCCGTGGAGGGCCGCGACCGCGGCCAGGCCCACATACGTATTGAAGCGGATGGAGCCCTGGACGACGGAGCTGAAGGTCGATCCTTCCATGCGCAGCATCGGCCGCAGGGCCATGAGCAGCGCGAAGGTCGCCAGCATCGACGCCGCGAGGATGCAGGCGACCGGCACGACGACGGGGAGCGAGGCGCGCGCCTGCGCCATGCTGACGACCAGCAGGGCGGGAAAGAGGATGTAGTAGGTGAGCTTTTCGATCGGGTCCCAGAACGCCTCGCTGCGGAACACGAAGGTCTTGAGCAGGAAGCCGAGGGCGATCAGCGCGAAGATCGGCGCGAGCGCCGCGACCGTGGGGCTCATGGGCGGCGGTGGCGCAGGTGATCCAGCAGGCCCTGGAGGATGTAGGCAGCGGCGGCCTTGTCGACCAGCTCGGCGCGGCGCGCGCGCGACAGGTCGGCCTCGATCATGCCGCGCGTGACCGCCGCGGTGGACAGCCGCTCGTCCCAGAAGGCCAGCGGCAGGTCAATCTTTGCCAAAAGATTGTGCGCGAAGGCGCGGACGGACTGCGCGCGCGGGCCCTCGCTGCCGTCCATGTTGACCGGCAGGCCCAGGACGAGGCCGCCGACGCCATGCTTGCCGACGATGGCGAGGAGCTTCTCCGCATCCGCGGTGAACTTGCCGCGGCGCAGGGTCTCCAGCGGCGAGGCGATCGCGAGCGTGGGGTCCGACAGGGCCAGCCCGATGGTCTTCTCCCCGACATCGAAGCCGAGCAGGCGGGCGCCTTTGGGGAGCCCGGCCGCGAGGTCGGTGGGGTTGCGGATCGGCATTTTGGGGTGTTACGTTCCGGCCCGTTTTTCAAGGAAATACTGAAGAGATACTGAATGTCGCTCGACAAAGCCACCGTGGCGCGCATCGCGACGCTCGCCCGCATCAAGGTCGCGGACACGGATCTCGACCGCATGGCCGGCGAGCTGCAGACGATCCTCGACTGGGTCGAGCAGCTCAACGCGCTCGACACGTCGGGTGTCGAGCCGATGACCTCGGTGGTCGAGGTGACGTTGCCGCAGCGCCAGGACGTGGTGAACGACGGCGGCTATGCGGACCGCATCCTCGCCAACGCGAAGGACCCGGTGACGGTCGGCGAGGGCGGCTTCTTCACCGTGCCGAAGGTGGTGGAGTGATGATGGCGCTGACGGACCTCACCATCGCCGACGCGCGCGATGGCCTGCGCAAGAAATCCTTCTCCGCGAAGGAGCTCGCCAAGGCGCATGTCGCGGCGATGGAGAAGGCGCGCGAGCTGAACGCCTTCATCACCGAGACGCCCGACAAGGCGCTGGCCGGCGCCGATGCCGCCGATGCGCGGCTGGCCAAGGGCGAGGGGCGGCCGCTCGAGGGCATCCCGCTGGCGATCAAGGACCTGTTCTGCACCGAGGGCGTGCTGACCACGGCGGCGAGCCACATCCTCGACGGCTTCAAGCCGCCCTATGAGTCGACCGTCACCGCGAATCTGTGGAATGCCGGCGCGACGATGCTGGGCAAGACGAACCTGGACGAGTTCGCGATGGGCTCGTCCAACATCACCAGCTACTACAAGCCGGTCAAAAATCCGTGGAAGCGGCCCGGCGAGAACCGGCCGCTGGTGCCGGGCGGCTCGTCGGGCGGCTCGGCGGCGTCGGTCGCGGCACGCATCGCCATGGGCGCGACGGGGACGGACACCGGCGGCTCGATCCGCCAGCCGGCAGCGTTCTGCGGCCTGGTCGGCCTCAAGCCCACCTACGGCCGCTGCTCGCGCTGGGGCATCGTCGCCTTCGCCTCGTCGCTGGACCAGGCCGGGCCGATGACGCGCACGGTGCGCGATGCGGCGATCATGCTGCGCGCGATGGCCGGGCACGATGCGAAGGATTCGACCTCGGTGCCGCGCCCGGTGCCCGACTACGAAAAGGCGATGACCGGCGACGTGCGCGGCCTGAAATTCGGCATTCCGAAGGAATATCGCATCGACGGCATGGCGCCGGAGATCGAGAAGCTGTGGCAGCAGGGCATCGAATGGATGAAGCAGGCCGGCGCCGAGCCGGTCGAGATCAGCCTGCCGCACACCAAGTACGCGCTGCCGGCCTATTACATCATCGCGCCCGCCGAGGCGTCGTCGAACCTCGCGCGCTATGACGGCGTGCGCTTCGGCCTGCGCGTCCCCGGCGGCAGCCTCGACGAGATGTACGAGAACACCCGCGCCGAAGGATTCGGCGCCGAGGTGCGGCGCCGCGTGATGATCGGCACCTACGTGCTGTCGGCCGGCTATTACGACGCCTATTATCTGAAGGCGCAGCGCGTGCGCAGCCTGATCGCGCGTGACTTCACCGAGGCGTACAAGAAGTGCGACGTGATCCTGACGCCGACGGCGCCGTCGGGCGCCTTCGCCATCGGAGAGAAGGCCGACGATCCGATCGCGATGTACCTGAACGACGTATTCACGGTGACCGTGAACCTCGCCGGGCTGCCTGGCATCTCGGTGCCGGCCGGCCTGACCGCCGACGGCCTGCCGCTCGGCCTGCAGCTCATCGGCCGCGCCTTCGACGAGGAGACGCTGTTCCGCGTCGCCGGCGTCGTGGAACGCGCGGCGAACTTCACCGCGAAGCCGGGGACCGGATCATGATCGAATGGTTTTCACCTCTCCCGCTTGCGGGAGAGGTCGCGAGCGTTAGCGAGCGGGTGAGGCGCGCCGCCGCAGGCGGCGCGTGCGCGCTGCGCGCGCACCCCTCACCCTACCCACACCCGCAGGCGGGAGAGGGTCC
>JAESGS010000697.1_pt1 | contig 18048 bp, 20 predicted proteins | sample 9269761 | NCBI WGS metagenome assembly JAESGS01 (sample SAMN15741799, study PRJNA653493) | algae metagenome | isolation source: Cyanosarcina radialis HA8281-LM2 and co-occurring heterotrophs from damp... | place: USA: Makauwahi cave, Hawaii | collected 2011-01-06 | reverse complement strand
CGTGATCGTCGCGTCGGGGCCGATGAAGCGTTCGACCGACGAGTGTCTGATGTCGCGCTCGTGCCACAGCGCGACATTCTCCATCGCGGGCGTCACCGCGCTGCGCACGACGCGCGCGAGGCCGGTCAGGTTCTCGGTCAGGATCGGGTTGCGCTTGTGCGGCATCGCCGACGAACCTTTTTGGCCCGGCGAAAAATATTCCTCGGCCTCGAGCACCTCGGTACGCTGAAGGTGGCGAACCTCGACCGACAGGCGTTCGATCGACGATGCGATGACGCCGAGCACGGCAAAGAACATCGCATGGCGGTCGCGCGGGATCACCTGCGTCGAGACGGGCTCGATCGCAAGGCCGAGCTTGGCGGCGACATGCGCTTCGACACGCGGGTCGATGTTGGCGAAGGTCCCGACCGCACCCGAGATGGCGCAGGTCGCGATTTCGGCGCGCGCGGCCTGGAGGCGGAGCTTGCAGCGCGAGAATTCGGCATAGGCCTCGGCGAGCTTGAGCCCGAAGGTGACGGGTTCGGCATGGATGCCATGGCTGCGGCCGATCGTCGGGGTCAGCTTATGCTCAAAGGCACGGCGCTTGATTGCCTCGAGCAGCGCGTCGAGGTCGGCGAGCAGGATGTCGGCCGCTTGGGCGAGCTGGACGGCGAGGCAAGTGTCGAGCACGTCGGAGCTGGTCATGCCCTGATGCATGAAGCGCGCTTCGTCGCCGACATTCTCGGCAACCCAGGTCAGGAAGGCGATGACGTCGTGCTTCGTAACCGCCTCGATCGCGTCGATCGCGGCGACGTCGATGGCGGGGTTTGTCGCCCACCAGTCCCACAGCGCCTTGGCGGCGGATTTGGGCACGGTGCCGAGTTCGGCAAGGGCGTCGGTCGCGTGCGCTTCGATCTCGAACCAGATGCGAAACCGATTCTCGGCCGACCAGATCGCGGTCATTTCCGGCCGTGCGTAACGCGGAACCATTGATTTTCCTTCCTTTTCGGGCGCCTTGTCGCGGAATTCCTACGGAACCACGACGGGCCGCCCCCTAGCAGGGACGGGGCGTTTCGCCAAACCCCGCGGCGGCGCAACTTTGCGGAAAGACGATGGGTTGCTCCTATGCCCCATCAGAAAGGCGACGGGTCGCAACAGCCCACATGTCGCCGCTACAGGAGAATAATTGTGTTGAAACAAGTGCTTTTGATCGGTGCCGCGGCAATCAGCTTCCCCGCTCTGGCCCAGACGACTGCTCCGGCGGAAGAGCCGGCCCCCACGACGCAGTCGCAGCCGGCGCCGACCGACACGACCACGGACCCTGACAAGAAGCCGACGGACGAAACGAAGCCGACCGATCAGGCGCCCACCGAGGACGCGACCCCGAGCGATACGCCGCCTGCGGCCGAGCCGGCCCCGCCGGCTGACGAGCCCGCTCCGGCCCCCGAAGAAAAACCCGAATCGGAACCGCAGTAACCCTAAGTGACAGGAGATAGACCATGATTAAGCAGATGCTTTTGATCGGCGCTGCCGCCATCAGCTTCCCGGCCCTCGCGCAGACGACGCCCCCGGCGTCGGACCCGGCGACGGCCGCCCAGCCCGCCCCGGCCCCCGATACGGCCAGCCCGGCGCCGGCGCCTGACGCGTCGACCCCGCCGGCCTCGACCGAGCCGGCACCGTCGGGTGCGGCAGCTGCCAGCCCGACGCAGATCGCCCAGATCGTCGAGCAGGAATTCCCGACCTATGACGGCGACAAGAATGGTGACCTCAACGAAGCCGAGTTCGGCGCGTGGATGAAGAAGCTGCGTGCAGCGACCGATCCCAGCACCGATGTCGAATCGGCCGAGGTCAAGACGTGGATCGGACAGGCGTTCGCCTCGGCCGATGGCGACAAGTCGGGCGCGGTTAACAAGACCGAATTGACCGGTTTCCTGTCGCGCGGCGCCTAAACGGCAGCCCGCGCGGGGTGGTGCAGCCGTCGGAGCGATCCGGCGGCTGCATCGCTGTGGGCGCGACTAATCGGGTTGCTCGACCGCGACGATCGTCAGCCGGTGCTCGATCCCGCCGCGGTCGGGCCAGTTGATCGACTGGCCGACGCTGAGGCCGATCAGGCCGGCGCCGACCGGGGTCAGGATCGACATCCGCCCGGCCGAAATGTCGGCTTCGGCGGGATAAACCAGGCGTACGGTTCGTTCGCCGTTCTTTTCATCGACGAACGTCACGCGCGATCCCATGGTGACGACGTCTGATGGGATATCGGTGCGGTCGCAAATGGCAGCACGATCGATCTCGTCGAGCAGCAATTCATAGAAGCGGACCGAATCGCGCTGCTGTTGCAGCGTCAATTCCGTCAGGGCATCGGCTTCGCTGTCGATCATGCGGATATGGGGCATCGCGGCCCCGCTTTTTGTCTTGGTCATGGCGCGGACTTTCCGGCTGGCGCGCGGCTATCCACCACGCGCGGCAATATCTGGACGGAAGGTGCCCCGGGTTCGGGGCAATCGCGCCGGAACCCGGGGCTAAATGCCCGCGAGAAGTTGACCCCCGTCATGACGGAAGCGGAGAAGGCTGCGCCGAATCTGCATGGTCATGATGATGTGGCCGCGGGCCGGGGAAGTCAAATTTGGCTAGAGCAGCCCCATCGCGCGGAAGCTGCGATAATCGCTGCCGCCGATAATGATATGGTCGTGAAGCGCTATCCCGAGCTTGGCCGCTGCTTCGGCAATGTCGCGGGTAATCGCGATATCCTGCCGGCTCGGTTCGGGGCTGCCGCTCGGATGATTATGGACGAGGATGATCGCCGAGGCGCCGAGCTCGAGCGCGCGCTTGATGACTTCGCGGACATAGATCGCCGACTGGTCGATGGAGCCTTCGCTGGCGAGTTCGTCGCGGATCAGCATGTTGCGCGAATTGAGATAGAGGACGCGGACGCGTTCGACGTCGATCGGCCCCATGTCCGCGCGTAGCCAATCGAGCAATGCGTCCCAGCTGGAAAGCAAAGGCTTCTCGCGAAACTCGTCCTTGAGCATGCGGAGGCCTGTCGCCTGGACGATCTTAAGCGCCGCGATGCCGGTGTCGCCGAGCCCGTCGACCCGGCGCAGCGATTCGGGATCGGCGCTGACGAGCTGTGCCAGCGACCCGAATTCTCGGAGCAGCGCCTTCGCGAGCGGCTTGGTGTCGCGGCGGGGTATCGCGAGGGTGAGCAGATATTCGACCAGCTCGTAGTCGGCGAGGCCTTCGGCGTCGTCGAGCAGCCGGGCGCGCAGCCGCGCGCGATGCCCAAGATGATCCGGCGTATCCCTGTCCCCCATTACGCGGCAATAACCGCCTTGTGACGCGCACTCAACGGTCATAGGACAAGGATGATGGCGAACCGGATCAATCTCCTGCATCGAAACGGGATTTCCGGCGTTCGTCTCCTGAACAGGGTTCGGGATGAGGGACGAGATTTTGCCGCCATGACGTCATCGGCCAACTCCCATGACTGACGCGGCACCCGGCGCGTCGCCGCGATTCAAATATCGGACTTTGCTGTTCAAGAAGCGCTGGCTGACCGCCGGCGCGGTGATCGTCCTCGTCGCCGGCGTGTGGATCGCGCGCGAGCCGATCGCCGACGAGTTCATCCGCGACCAGTTCGAAAGCCGCGACGTGCCCGCACGCTATGCGATCGACCGCATCGGTTTTCGCAGCGAGATATTGTCCAACATCGTCATCGGCGATCCGAAGCGTCCCGACCTGACCGCGAAGCGCGTCGAAGTGCTGCTCGGCTATGGCTGGCGCGGCCCCTATGTTTCGGGGATCAACGCCGAGGGTGTTCGGCTTTATGGCCGCTTCGTCGATGGCCGCCTGTCCTTCGGCTCGCTCGACAAGTTCCGCGATCCCGAAAGCAAGGATCCGTTCGCCTTGCCCGACCTGTCGGTCGCGCTACGCGATGCGCGGGCGCGGGTCGAAACGCCGTGGGGCAATATCGGCGCCGCGCTCAATGGCGGCGGTAATCTGCGCCGCGATTTTACCGGAAAGCTGGCACTTGTCGCGCCGCGGATTGCGGCGGCGGGGTGCAGCGGCGAGGATATGAGCTTTTACGGCACAGTGCTGGTTCGCGATGTCCGGCCTCAACTCGTTGGTCCCCTGCGTGGCAAATCGCTGCGCTGCGCCGATGGCAGCGTCACCGCCGCGTCGCCGCAAGTCGCGCTCGATCTCTCGCTCTCCGAAGATTTGCAAAGCTGGAAGGGCAAGGCCGACGCGAGCATCGCGCGGCTTGTCGCGGGGCCTTTCGCGGCCGACCGGATGGGCTTGGTTGCACGTTTTGACGGAACCTCAGTGCTGACAAAGCTGGATGTCGACGCCGAGATGGCGCGGCTCCGCGGCGTCGATTTTGCGGCCGAGACGGTCAACCTCGAGGCCAAGGGCAGTGTTGGCAGCGCGGCGCCGAAATTTGACGGAAAGATTGGCTTTGCTCGTGCGAGTGGCAGTGCGGACCTGCGTCGCTCGCTCGCCGAAAGTGCGCGCGGCTTGGCGGGCACGCCGGTCGGGCCGCTGGCGGCGAAGGCTGTAGTAGCGTTGAGCCGTGCGTTGGCCGATGTCAGCGGCAGCGCGGGCTTCGCGATGGCGGGCGAGGGGCCAACGGCACGCGTCGACCTGATTGCGCCCGAACTGACGAGCGCGAGCGGAGCACGCTTTACGGGCAGCGCCGACAGCCGCATCGGCTATCTCTATGGCGCTGATGAGCCGGCGATGATCGCGACGGGGCGCTGGAGCATCGCGGGCGGCGACCTGCCTTCGGGAACGCTGAGCCTCGATCGCAACGCGGATGGCAGGGTAACGGGGCTCGCCAGCCTCGATCCCTATAGCGCCGAAGGCGCGCGGCTGGCGCTGACGCCGGTGCGGTTTTCGGGCGGCGCGGGCGGGTTGATGCGCTTCGCCACGGCGGCAACACTGTCGGGGCCGCTCGCGGGCGGGCGCGTCGAGCGGCTTACGGTGCCGCTGAACGGCTATCTGGCGCCGACGGGCGCGCTTGCGTTCGACGGCGGGTGCAGCCGCATCGCCGCCGACCGCATCGAGGTCAGCGGCTTCCGGCTCCGTCGAAGCGCGATTGACCTGTGTAGCCGCCCCGGCGCACCGCTGCTGAGCGCGGGACCCGATGGGCTGCGCGGTTATATCCGCACGCCCGGCATCGCGCTACGCGGAACGAGCGGGAGTTCGCCGTTCAGTCTGAAAAGTGGGGCGGCGAATATCGACCTGTCTGCGATGCGCTGGTCGCTTGTGCTGGCCGATATCCGGCTGGGTGAAGGCGAAAGCGTTACGCGATTTATCGCTCAAAGCCTTACCGGGCGCTCGACGCCGCAGGGGATGGCGGGCGATCTGCGTGGGGCTGCTGGCAAGATCGGAGCGGTGCCGCTCAACATGAGCGAGATTGCAGGGCAATGGCGCTTTGCGAATGGCGCGCTGACGCTCGACGGCGGATTGCTGCTTACCGACGCCACGCCCGATCCGCGTTTCTTCCCGCTTGTCAGCCGCGATGCGAATCTGCGCTTCGCGAACGGGATCATCGAGGCGAAGGCGGGCTTCAGCGAACAAAAGACCGGAACGAAAATCCTCGACACCCTGATCCGCCATCGGCTGGCCGACAGCAGCGGTTCGGCGGACCTGAGTGTAAAGGAACTGCGCTTCAACGAAGCCTTCCAGCCCGACCAGCTCACCAGCCTCGCGCTCGGCGTCGTTGCCAATGTCCAGGGATCGGTGGTGGGCGACGGGCGGATCGAATGGACCGCCGACGGCGTCACCAGCCGCGGGACTTTCGCGACCGCCGATACCAGCCTCGCCGCCGCGGACGGCCCGGTGACCGGGCTGACGACGACGATCAGCTTCGACGATCTGATCGGGCTCAAGACCGCGCCGGGCCAGATCGCGAAGATCAAGGAATTGAACCCGGGCATTCCGGTGCTCGACGGCGAGATCGAATATCGGCTGCTCGGTGACAATCGTGTGCGGGTCGAGGGCGGAAGCTGGCCCTTTGGCGGCGGCAAGCTGCTGCTCCATCCGACGACGCTCGATTTCAGCGCGGAAAATGCACGCCGCCTGTCGTTCGATATCGTCGGGGTCGACGCCGCAGTGTTCCTGCAAAGCTTCGGCTTCGACAATATCAACGCGACGGGCGTGTTCGACGGAACGCTGCCGGTCGAGTTCGACGGGATGGGCGGGCGGATCGTCAATGGCCGCATCGATTCGCGCGGCGGCGGCGGGACGCTCGCCTATGTCGGCGAATTGTCGAACCGCAATCTGGGCGTCATCGCCAATTTTGCCTTTGGCGCGCTGCGCAGCCTCAAATATGATGATCTTACGATCATCTTGAACGGGGACCTCGACGGCGAAATGGTGACCGATATCCGCTTTGGCGGCGTGGGGCAGGGCGAAGGCGCGACGCGCAATTTCCTGACCAATCAGGTCGCGAAACTGCCGCTGGTCTTCAATGTGAAGATTCGCGCGCCGTTCCGTCAGTTGCTCACATCGGCGAAGGGGTTTTACGACCCGTCGCTCTTGATTGAACAGAATTTGCCCGCGTTGATGCGCGCGCAAGAAGAAGCCGAAGCCGCCGCCAAAGTCGCGCAACCACCCGTTCAGCCTCCAGAAAGCGAGCCCATGCGATGAAGACAAGCAATATTGGAGCAAGGAGGCTTGCCATATACGGTCGGATGGTTGCGGTGATCTTGGGTGCGTCGGCGCTGGTCGGCTGCGTGCAGATCGATACGCCCGACAAGCCGATCGAGATCAACCTGAACATCAACATCCGTCAGGAAGTGGTGTATAGGCTGGATGGTGATGCCAAGAAGCTCATCGAGCAGAATAGCGAGATATTCTGATGGGGAATGACAAGATGACGAAGACGATGTGGAAACCGACCGGACTGGCGCTGGCTGCGATAGCAGCGACCGCCGCCGTTGCGCTCGCCGTGCCGTCGGCGATGGCGCAGCGCGATCCCGCCTATGCCGCGGCGCGCGCCGCCGGACAGATTGGCGAGCAGCCCGACGGCTATCTGGGCTTTGCGACGCCCCCGACCCCGGCGATCCGCGCGCTGGTGCAGGACCTCAATATCAAGCGCAAGGCGGCCTATACCACAAGCGCGCAGTCGACTGGCAGCACGGTCGAGCAGTTCGCTTTTACCAGCGGTTGCAACCTGATTGCGCAGACCAAGGCGGGCGAGAAATATCAGACCCCGAGCGGCGCCTGGAAAACACGCGACGGCAGCCCGCCCGAACGCGACGCGCGCTGCCCGTAAGCGGTCAAATTGAACAAAGGGGCCTGCGGGCCCTCAGATGCCGCCGCGCCCCTAAACGCGGCGGCATTTTTGTGCGCCGGTGGTGGAGTCATTTTTGTGCGCCTGCGCACAAGCATTGACTTAATGGGACGTCGTTCCTAAACGGACCGCGCCTTAGGGGTACCCCGAATTTTCGGGCCTTTTTTTGTAGGCGGAATCGGGAGCTTCCCGTTCTGTTTCAGGAGGATGGCGAGGAAATGACGGGGAATGGCAGCGATCCGGAACTTGGCTCTGAGGATTCGCGCCTGGTCTCGCTCGAGGAGCGATTGGACCGGGCCGAAGCCGCAGAGGCAAAGCGGACCGCAGTGAGTGCCGGACCGGAGACCGATGCGAATTACAAGCTCGGAAACCGCGTTCTGGCCGAACTGCTGGGCGGGATCGGTGGCGGCGCGCTGGTTGGTTGGACGATCGACCATTTCGCCGGCACGGCACCCTGGGGCCTGTTGGTGGTGCTGTTCCTCGGAATAGTTGTCGCCTTCAGAAACATATTTCGGATTGCGAACGTTCGGCCCGCGAAGCCGGACTGACGGGGATTTAGGCGAGGTATCGCGTGGCGGATCAAGGTAAAGTGGACCCGATGCACCAGTTCGAGGTGCAGAAGATGTTCGACATGTTCCATGTCGGCAATCATGAGGTCGCCTTCACCACGAGTGCGATGTGGATGCTGATCGCCGGCCTGCTGTTGTGGGTCTTCATGATCGGCGGGATGAAGCGCCAGCTCGTCCCCGGTCGCTGGCAGGTTGCCGTCGAAGGCTTCACCGGCTTTATTTCTGGCATGATGAACGCCAACATCGGCCCTGAAGGCCGCAAGTTCACGCCTTATGTCTTCTCGCTTTTCATGTTCATCCTGATGCTGAACGTGATCGGCCTCATGCCGTTCGGTCTGTTCGGCGTGCACCCCTTTACCGTCACGAGCCATTTCGCGATCACCGGTTTTCTGGCGATCCTGAGCTTCTCGATCGTCCTGATCGTCGGTTTCTGGCGCCACGGCCTGCACTTCTTCTCGCTGTTCGTGCCGCACGGTACGCCCTGGTGGCTGCTGTGGCTGATCCCTGCGATCGAACTCGTGTCGTTCCTCGTTCGCCCGTTCAGCCTTGCTCTGCGACTGTTCGTCGCGATGACCGCAGGCCACGTGCTGATGAAGGTCTTCGCCTCGTTCATCATCGACGGGATCGCCGCCGGTCCGGCTGTCGGACTTGGCGTCGGCATTCCCAGCATGGCGCTGATGGTCGGAATCAGCGGCCTCGAGCTGCTGGTCGCGGGTATCCAGGCTTATGTTTTCGCGCTGCTCACGTCGCTCTATCTGAACGACGCGATCAATCTGCACTGATATTTCAACCGTATAATCAACGTTTTTCCCAAGGAGTATAAAATGGACGTTCAAGCTGCTTCGCTCATCGGCGCCGGTCTGGCCGCTATCGGTGCCGGTATGGCTGCCATCGGTGTGGGCAACGTCTTCGGTAGCTTCCTCGAAAGCGCGCTGCGTAACCCGGCTGCTGCCGACGGCCAGCAGGGCCGCCTGTTCATCGGCTTCGCGGCTGCCGAACTTCTCGGCCTGCTGTCGTTCCTTATCGCGATCCTGCTGTACCTCAAGGCAGCCTGATTTCGCTCGCGGGGCCGGCTGGTTAAAGCCGGGCCCCGCGACTGCTTTTCTTTTGTCGGTCGAGTAAACCCATGCCTCAAATCAGCCAATTCGCTGAAAGCTGGTACGCCGCATCGCAGATTTTCTGGGTGCTGCTGACCTTTGGCTTCGTCTTTTTTGTCATCGGCCGCGGCATGCTGCCGAAGATCGAGGCGACGGTGGACGCGCGCGACCGCAAGGTGGCCGATGATCTGGCCGCGGCCAAGGCCGCACATGCCGCTGCCGACAATCTCGAAGAAAGCTATCGCCAGCAGAACGACGCAAGCCGCGCCGCTGCGCAAAAGGCGGTAACCGACGCCAAGGACAAGGCCGCGAAGGACGCCGAAAAGCGTCTGGCGAAGGTCGATGCCGAACTCGCCGACAAACTCTCGGCGGCCGAAGCCGACGTCAATGCGGCGCGCAGCTCGGCGATGGCGGAAATCGAATCGGTCGCGGCCGAAGCAGCGGGCGACCTTGTCGCCAAGCTGTCGGGCGTGAAGGTCGCTGCGGCAGATGCCAAGGCAGCGGTGAAGGCGGTGCTCCATGGCTAATGTTCTGACCATATTGTCCGAAGCCGCGGGCGAAGTGCATGCCGAACCGGCGTCGTTCGGGTTCATCGATGCGACCGTCTGGGTCTCGATCGCAATGGCGATCTTCATCGCCATCCTGCTGTGGAAGAAGGTGCCGGCGATGGTCGCGGGCATGCTCGACAACAAGATTGCCGAGATTTCGAAGCAGCTGAAGGAAGCCGAAGCGCTGCGTCTCGACGCCGAATCGCTGAAGGCCGAATATGAGGCGAAGCTCGCCGACGCCGCGAAGGAAGCTGACGAGATGCGTGCCCGCGCCGATGCCGAGGCCGAAGCGCTCGTCGCCAAAGCCAAGGCCGATGCGACCGCGCTGATCGCACGCCGCAAGCAGATGGCCGAAGACCGCATTGCCGCGGCCGAAGCCGGCGCGCTCGCCGAAGTTCGCACGGCGGCCGCCAAGGCCGCGACCGACGCGGCAGCGAAGCTGATCGCCGACAAGCATGACGCCGCCGCCGACAAGGCGCTGGTCGATCAGGCCATCGCGGGCGTCGCCAAGGGCTGATCGCTTCGACATCGCCGAAAACAGAGCGCCCGCGGATTTCCGCGGGCGTTTTGCTTCGGGCGTTCAGTTCGTCCCCACCAGTCCGGCGACCCAGGCTTTCGTGGCCGGAAAATTGTCCATTGCGCGCTGATATGCCGGGCGCGCTGTGGTTCGCGCGATATAATCTACTTCCGCCGTGCCGAACGCGAAGCCGATAGTGCGCTCGGCAAATTGCAGCGCGTAAGTCACCGATATGTCCGCCGCAGTGAAGCTATCGCCCGCAACATAAGGCGCCTTCGCCAGCTGACGGCTTACGAGACCCAGTCGGCTTTTGAAGATGTCGAGGGCCCAGCCCGTCGTCCAGTTCGTCCGCTCGCTTTCGGGGGCGAGGATGACCGTTGCGACGATGGCGTTGACCGGCCCGGCAAGCCCCGCCTCGCCCATATGGAGAAATTGCAGATAGGTGGCGAAGGCCGGATCGTCCGTTGCGGGGACTAGCGATCCCCCGCCGTACCGCGCGAGCAGATATTCCATGATCGCAATCGATTCGACCATGATCGTGTCGCCATCGACGATCGCTGGGATGAAACCCGCCGGATTGACCGCGAGGAATTCGTGATCATTCTCGATCCCGTCGAGCAGGTCGACCGGTCGCAGCCGATAGGGAAGCCCCAGCTCTTCGAGCAGCCAGGCGACGCGGAAGCCTCGACCTTCGCCATATAGCGTGATCATGCCGCGCTTTTCAGAATTTGATCATGATCCGCCGCGCCAGTGCGGGCGAGATGCTGTGGACGAGCTGCAAGATCTTCACCATGCCGACGTTGATTTCGGTCTTGCCAGTGCGGATCCCGCGGACGATTTCGGCCGCGCAATCATGTGCGGTCATTTTTTTGCCGTCGCGCCTCGCGGTCATGTTCGTCGCGACCACCGGCGGCAGTGCTTCGATGACGCGGACGTTGCTGCCCTTGAGCACATAGCGCAGGGCCTGCGTGTAAGCGCGAAGCCCCGCCTTCGTTGCACAATAGACCGCGCCGCTTCCGCACGGCGCGATGGCGAGGCCCGATGTGACGTTGACGATTGCCGCCTCGGGCTGCGCCTTCAGCGTTGGCAGAAGCCGGGTGCAAAGCGCGATCGGTGCGTCGAGATTGGTATGCAGACACGTTTCCGCGATGGCGAGCGTCGCGGCGTCGTCGACAGCATAGTCCATCGCACCGACCCCGGCATTGTTGACCAGAAGCGCGAGCGGCTTCCCCGCGACGCCTGTGACCACCGCATCGACACCAGCGCCGGTCGACAGGTCGCCTGCGATCGTGCCGAAACCGAGCCCCGCCATCGCCTGCAATTTTTCCGCCGACCGCCCTGTGACGATCACATTCGCGCCCGCCGCCTGCAATTGCAGCGCGATCTCGCGTCCGATCCCGTCGCTGCCGCCGGTGACCAGCGCGAGCTTTCCACGTAAATCCATGCGACCCCTCCCATGAGCTTTTACCTCGCGCACTATGGCGGGTCGCATCGCCATCGCCTACATGGAAAATCATGGCCCGTCCGAACGCTCCCGACCGATTCAACGAAGAAAAAGCGACCTATGTGATCCGCGGCGGCGACGGGGAGGGCGACCAGCCCGACCTTGAGCGCGGCGCCGAGGCGATCCGCAGCGTCGTGCGCAAATTGCCGATGCGGCCTGGGGTTTACCGGATGCTCGATGCCCGCGGCGACGTGCTCTATGTGGGCAAGGCGCGTGCGCTCAAGAACCGGGTGACCAACTACACGCAGGTTGCCCGCCTGCCGCAGCGGCTCCAGCGCATGGTGTCGCAGACGCGCGCGATGGAGATCGTCACGACAACGAGCGAGGCAGAGGCGCTGCTACTTGAGGCGCAGCTGATCAAACGCTACCGCCCGCCGTACAATGTTCTGCTGCGCGACGACAAAAGCTTCCCCTTCATCCTGCTGCGCACCGACCATGATTTTCCGCGGGTGCAGAAGCATCGCGGCGCACGGCGTGCGAAGGGGCGCTATTATGGCCCGTTCGCGAGTGCGGGGTCGGTTGGGCAGACGCTTAACGCGCTGCAGAAAACCTTCCTGCTGCGCAGTTGCACCGACAGCTTCTTCGCGAACCGTTCGCGGCCGTGCCTGCTGTATCAAATCAAGCGCTGCAGCGCGCCGTGCGTCGACCGCATCTCGAAGGAAGATTATGCCGGGCTGGTGAGCGACGCGCAGGACTTCCTCGAAGGGCGCTCGACCGCGGTGCAAAAGCGGCTGGGCGCCGCGATGACCAAGGCGGCGGAAGCGATGGATTTTGAGCAGGCGGCGGTGATCCGCGACCGGCTGAAGTCGCTGACCTTCATTCAGGGCAGCCAGTCGGTGCACGCCGACGGCCTGGGCGATGCCGATGTGTTCGCGCTCGCCGCGAAGGGCGGGCAACTCTGTATTGCCGGCTTCTTCATCCGCGGCGGGCAGAATTGGGGGCATCGCAGCTTCTTCCCCGCGCATGTTGCGGGCGTGCCCGAGAGCGAGGTGATGGCGAGCTTCCTGATGCAATTCTACGAAGGCGTGCCGCCGCCGAAGCTGATCCTCGTCGACCGCGAACCCGAAGAATGCGCATTGCTCGCCGAGGCGCTAGGCGAAAGCGGCAGTCGCAAGGTCGAGATCAGCGTCCCGCAGCGCGGCAATCGCCGACGGTTGCTCGAACAAGCGGTGCGCAACGCGGGTGAGGAGCTTGATCGGCGGCTTGCCGAGGGCAGCAGCCAAGCGAAGCTCGGTCGCGAACTTGCCGAATTGTTCGATCTCGAAAACCCGCCGCAGCGCATCGAAATCTACGACAATAGCCATATCCAGGGGACGAACGCGCTTGGCGCGATGGTCGTCGCGGGACCCGAGGGCTGGATCAAGGGCGCGTACCGCAAGTTCAACATCAAACGCGCCGAAACGCAGCCGGGCGACGATTTCGCGATGATGCGCGAAGTGTTCGAGCGCCGTTTCGCGCGCGCGATCGAGGAGGATCCCGAACGGACGAAGGGCGAATGGCCCGACCTCGTGCTGATCGACGGCGGCAAGGGGCAGGTGTCGGCGGTTGCGGCGGTGTTCGCCGAGCTGGGGATCGACGACCTGACCTTTGTCGGGGTCGCCAAGGGGCCCGACCGCAATGCCGGGCGCGAGACCTTCTATCACCCCGATGGCCGCGAATTCACGCTGCCGCCGAACAATGCCGTGCTTTTCTATATCCAGCGGCTACGCGACGAGGCGCATCGGTTCGCGATCGGCGCGCATCGGCAGAAACGCGCCAAGGCGATGGGCAGCTCGCCGCTTGACGAGGTTCCGGGTATCGGTCCGTCGCGCAAGAAGGCGCTGCTGATGCATTTCGGCACCGCGCGCGCGGTCCGCGGTGCGAGCCTGGAAGATTTGCAGAAGGCGCCGGGCGTGAGCGCCGCGGTCGCGCAGGCGGTGCATGATTTCTATCATTCGGGACGGTGAGGGGAGTTTTTATGGATTTTGCAGCAGCCATGCCGCTCGCGGGAACGCTCGGCGTTACGATCCACGAAGGCAGCAAGGAGCGTGTCGCGGGCAAGCTGCCCGTGCGTGCCGAAATCTGTACCGCGGGCGGGATCATCCATGGCGGCGCGATCATGGCCTTTGCCGATTGCCTTGGCGCCGTGGGCGCATTCCTGACGCTGCCCGACGGCGCGAACGGCACGACGACGATCGAGAGCAAGACCAATTTTCTCGGCGCCGGGCCGGTTGGGTCGGTGCTCGTTGGCGAGGCGACCCCGGTAAAGATCGGCAAGCGGCTTTCGGTGTGGCAGACGCGCATACGGACCGAGGATGGCGCCGAAGTGGCGCTGGTGACGCAGACGCAGATGGTGCTTTGACCAGCCTGACTGCCGTCGCCATCGTCTGCGCGGTGCGCGCGCACGGCGAGCACGGGGCAATTGTACGGGCGTTGACGCAGGAAGCCGGGTTGGTCGCGGGCTATGTGCGCGGCGGTCGGTCGACGCGGCTGCGGCCGATCCTGATCCCGGGCAATCTCGTCGCGCTCGAACTGCGCGCGCGGACCGCAGAGCAGCTTGCCGGCGCGACCGCCGAGTTGCTGGAAAGCCGCGCGCCCTTGCTCGCCGAACCACTCGCGGCTGCGGCGATCGATTGGGTGACCAGCCTCACCGCTTCGACCTTGCCCGAGAGTCAGCCCTATCCCGCGCTTTACTCCGCGCTGTCGGCAGTCCTGGACGCGATCGGGGTGGCCTCGTCGGCACGGCAATGGGCCACGGCGTTGGCGCGTTACGAGTTGCTGTTGCTGGCCGAACTGGGGTTCGGGCTGAATCTCGAGGAGTGTGTCGTGACGGGGTCGTCGGCCGACCTTGCGTTCGTCAGCCCCAAGTCGGGCGGTGCGGTGAGCGCGGGCGCTGCGTCGGGTTATGAGGAGCGTCTGTTCCGCCTACCGCCGTTTTTGCGTGGACAGGACATCAGCCCGCCGATGGGCGACGTCCTCGACGGTCTCGTCATCACCGGGCACTTTCTCGACCGTGACGTCCTAGACGGGCGCAACCGCGACTTGCTGACCGTAAGGGAAAGATTGGTCGACCGGCTGGGCAGGGCGGTTGCGTGATCCGCCGCCGCTGTCTAAGCGGCTGGCGAGACACGAAAGGGCGACATAGTGCAAATCCTGCTGCTGGCTGGCGACGGTATCGGTCCGGAGATCATGGCGGAGGCCGAGAAGGCCCTTGCTGCGCTCGATCTGCCCGTGACGCTCGACCGCGCGCTTGTCGGGGGGGCAGCCTATGAGGCAGCCGGCCATCCACTGCCGCCTGAGACGCTGGCGAAAGCGAAGGCCGCCGATGCGATCCTGTTCGGCGCAGTGGGCGATCCGCGGTTCGACACCGTCGAGCGTCATCTGCGCCCCGAACAGGCGATCCTTGGCCTCCGCTCCGAACTCGGCCTCTTCGCCAATCTGCGGCCCGCCAAGCTGTTCGCCGGGCTCGAGGATAGCTCGGCGCTGCGCCCCGAGGTCGCAGCCGCGATTGACCTGCTGATCGTCCGCGAACTCAACGGCGACGTCTATTTCGGCGAAAAGGGCATGCGCACGACGGCCAGCGGCGAGCGCGAAGGCTATGACATCATGTCGTACAGCGAGAGCGAAGTGCGGCGCATCGCGCATGTCGCCTTCCGTGCAGCGCAGGGCCGCCAGAAGCGCCTTTGCTCGGTCGACAAGGCGAATGTGCTCGAAACCTCGCAGCTGTGGCGCGACGTGGTGATCGAAGTCGCCGCCCAATATCCCGATGTCGCGCTCAGCCATATGTATGTCGACAATGCCGCGATGCAGCTCGTGCGCAATCCGGGGCAGTTCGACGTCGTCGTCACCGGCAACCTTTTCGGCGATATCCTGTCCGATCAGGCCTCGATGTGCGTCGGGTCGATCGGGTTGCTCGCCTCGGCATCGCTAAGCGAAGGCAAGCAGGGGCTTTACGAACCGATCCACGGCAGCGCCCCCGATATCGCGGGCAAGGGCGTCGCCAACCCGCTTGCGATGATCCTGTCGCTCGCGATGCTGCTCCGCCATTCGGGTGGCGACGAGGCGAGTGCTGCGCGGATCGAGGCGGCGGTGGCCAAGGTGCTCGCTGACGGGTGCCGCGGTGCGGATCTGGGGGGCAATATGGGAACGACGGCATTGGGCGATGCGGTCGTTGCAGCTTTGAACGGATAAAAGAATGAAGAAGACGACGGGCCTCGACCGGAACAAGACACGCAACTGGCATCCGGCAACGCAGGCGGTGCGCGGTGGCACTTGGCGCAGCGAACATGGCGAGACGTCGGAGGCACTCTTCCTGTCCTCGGGCTATACCTATGACAGTGCCGAGGAAGTGGCGGCGCGCTTCGCTGGCGAAGAGCAGGGCATGACCTATTCGCGCCTGCAGAACCCGACGGTAGCGATGCTCGAGGAGCGCATCGCGCTGATGGAAGGCGCCGAGGCGTGCCGCGCGCAAGCCACGGGTATGGCGGCGATGACCACGGCTTTGCTTTGCCAATTGTCGGCGGGCGACCATATCGTCGCGGCGAAAGCCGCGTTCGGTTCGTGCCGCTGGCTCGTCGATCATCTCTGCCCGCGCTTCGGTATCGAGACCACCGTCGTCGACGGCCGCGACAACGACGCGTGGGAAAAGGCGATCAAGCCGAACACCAAGGTCTTCTTTTTCGAAACACCCGCGAACCCGACGATGGATATCGTCGATGTGAAGCATGTCTGCGCGCTGGCGAAAGCGCACGGCATCACGTCGGTGGTCGACAATGCCTTTGCGACCGCGGTGCTGCAGCGCCCGATGGATTTCGGCGCCGATGTCGTCGCCTATTCGGCAACCAAGCTGATGGACGGGCAGGGGCGCGTCCTCGCCGGCGCGGTGTGCGGGACCGAGAAGTTCATCAACGATGTGCTGCTGCCATTCCAGCGCAACACCGGGCCGAATCTCTCGCCCTTCAACGCATGGGTCGTGCTCAAGGGCCTCGAGACGCTCGATCTGCGCGCGCGGCGCCAGTCGGAGAATGCGCTCGCGGTCGGCAAGTTCGTCGAAAGCCGCGTGCCGCGCATCCTGCACCCGGGCCTCGCAAGCCACCCGCAGCACAATCTGGCGATGAGCCAGATGGAGGCGTGCGGGCCGATCTTTTCCTTCATACTCGACGGCGGCCGCGAACAGGCGATGGGTCTGCTCAATGCCCTCGAACTCGTCGATATTTCGAACAATATCGGCGACTCGCGCAGCCTCTGCTGTCATCCGGCCTCGACCACCCACTATGGCGTCAGCGCCGAGGCGCGCGCCGATATGGGCGTCGTCGAGGGCATGCTGCGCATCAATATCGGGCTCGAAGATCCGCGCGATATCATCGCCGATCTGGACCAGGCATTGACCAAGGTCGGGCTTTGAGCGACGCTGGCCCCATGAGCACGATGATCGACTCCTTCTTTCCCTTTGCGGCGACCACCGGAGCAATCACCGTGCGCGTGGCGGTCAGCTATCTGCCCGAGCAATCGCATCCGGCGCTTGGCCGCTGGTTCTGGGCCTATCATGTCCGCGTCGAAAATCATGGCGAGGAAGCGGTGCAGCTGATCAGCCGCCATTGGCGGATCAGCGACGGGCGCGGCCAGATCAGCGAAGTCGAGGGCGAGGGCGTCGTCGGCGAGCAGCCGTTGATCGTGCCCGGTGGCGCCTACGACTATGTTTCGGGTTGCCCGCTGCCGACCCCCGAGGGGTCGATGGTGGGAAGTTATGCAATGGAGTTAGGCGACGGATCGCAGTTGCTCGTCGCGATCCCGCATTTCCCGCTCGTGGCGCCTGCGACCGCATCATGAAGCGCACGCACCTGCCGCTGAACGCCCTGCGCGTGTTTGACGCCGCTGCCCGGCATTTGAGCTTCACGCGTGCGGCCGACGAGCTCGCGGTGACGCCTGCCGCGGTGGGACAACAAATCCGCGCGCTCGAGGATATGCTGGGCGTCGTGCTGTTCCGCCGCACGCCGAAGGGGCTGGAATTGACGGGCGAGGCCGACGCAGGTCTCGATGCGCTGCGCCAAGGCTTTTTGCAGTTCGAAGAATCGGTGCGCGCGATGCAGGCCGGGCAATCGTCGCAGTCTTTGACGATCGCGGCGCCGCGCGACTTGACCGCGAAATGGCTTGCGCCGCGCCTCGCGCGCTATAGCCAGCAGGCGCCCGATGTGCGCTTCACGCTGGTGTCGGCTGACGGCGGGATCGATTTCACCGAAGCAAACCTCGATCTCGCGATTTTCTGGACCGACGGTGCGGGCGAGCATGAAGGCGTAGCGCTGGCCGACGCGCTGATGGTTACCGTTGCGGGGCCGGGCAGCAACAGCGATACGCGCATCGCGTGGCCGGGTTGCCCGGCGGGCGATGGCGAACCGGCCCTGCGGCTGGGCGACGCCGGGCTAGCGATCGACGCCGCGGCGAACGGTCTGGGACATGCGAATGTGCCGGCGATGCTCGCCGAGGCAGACATCGCGGCCGGCCGCGTGCGGCAGGTCGGCGACAGCGTTGCTGTAAAGCGCGGTTATTGGCTCGTCGCGCCGA
>JAESGS010000696.1_pt1 | contig 18093 bp, 20 predicted proteins | sample 9269761 | NCBI WGS metagenome assembly JAESGS01 (sample SAMN15741799, study PRJNA653493) | algae metagenome | isolation source: Cyanosarcina radialis HA8281-LM2 and co-occurring heterotrophs from damp... | place: USA: Makauwahi cave, Hawaii | collected 2011-01-06 | reverse complement strand
TTCCTGGGTACGGAACACGGCCGCGTCTTCCTGCATGGCGCGCTGCATCTTTTCGCGCAGCACGGCCGTCGGCGTCGAGCCATCGGCGTTACGCAGGCGGTCGAAGCGGTCCATGATCCGGTCGCAGGAGGCCTTGTTGAGTTCCGGCACCGGCTCGTTGCGGTCGATGACCTGGCCGGCGCGGATGGCGGCGGCACGGCCGAAGACCACGAGGTCGATCAGCGAGTTGGAGCCGAGGCGGTTGGCGCCGTGCACCGAGGCGCAGCCGGCTTCGCCGACGGCCATCAGGCCGGGCGCAATGCGCTCCGGGTTTTGGGCATCGGCATTCAGGACTTCGCCCCAGTAGTTGGTCGGCACGCCGCCCATGTTGTAGTGCACGGTCGGCAAAACCGGGATCGGCTCTCGGGTCACGTCGACACCGGCAAAGATCTTCGCCGATTCCGAGATGCCCGGCAGGCGCTCGTGCAGAACTGCCGGATCGAGGTGATCGAGGTGCAGGAAGATGTGGTCCTTGTTCTTGCCGACGCCGCGGCCTTCGCGGATTTCCATCGTCATGCAGCGCGAGACGACGTCGCGCGAGGCAAGGTCCTTGGCGGACGGCGCGTAGCGCTCCATGAAGCGCTCGCCTTCGGAGTTAACGAGATAGCCGCCTTCGCCGCGTGCGCCTTCGGTGATCAGGCAGCCCGCACCGTAGATGCCGGTCGGGTGGAACTGGACGAACTCCATGTCCTGCAGCGGCAGGCCGGCGCGTGCGATCATGCCGCCGCCGTCACCGGTGCAGGTGTGCGCCGAGGTCGCCGAGAAGTAGGCGCGGCCGTAGCCGCCGGTCGCCAGCACCACCATCTTGGCGGAGAAGCGATGGATCGTGCCATCGTCGAGGTTCCAGGCGACGACGCCGGTGCAGCGGCCGTCATCCGACATGATCAGGTCGAGCGCGAAATACTCGATGAAGAACTCGGCGTTGTTGCGCAGAGACTGACCATAGAGCGTGTGCAGGATCGCGTGGCCGGTACGGTCGGCAGCAGCACAGGTGCGCTGGACCGGCGGACCTTCGCCGTAGTTCTGCATGTGGCCGCCGAACGGCCGCTGGTAGATCTTGCCTTCGGCGTTACGCGAGAACGGCACGCCATAGTGCTCGAGCTCATAGACCGCCTTCGGCGCTTCCATGGCGAGATACTGCATGGCGTCGACGTCGCCGAGCCAGTCGGAACCCTTCACGGTGTCGTAGAGGTGCCACTGCCAGCTGTCCGGCGTCATGTTCTGCAGCGAGGCGGCAATGCCGCCCTGGGCCGCAACCGTGTGCGAGCGGGTCGGGAAGACCTTGGTGATGCAGGCGGTCTTCAGACCCTGCTCGGCCATGCCGAGGGTGGCGCGCAAGCCGGCACCGCCGGCACCGACGACAACGACGTCGAAGGCGTGGTCGACATATTGATAGGCCTTGCCGTTTGCAGCGGGTGAACTGTTCGATGCCATGGCGAAATTACCCTGCAAAAGCGATCTTCAGGATGGCGAAGAGACAGAGCCCGCCAACCGCGATCGTGAAAAATGTATTGAGCATGAGAAGCACGATCTTCATGCCTTCGCCATGCACGTAGTCTTCGATGATCACCTGCATGCCGAGCCGCATGTGAACGAGGCCCGAGAGCACGACGAGCGCCATGACGACGGCGACGAAGGGGTTCGCGAGCGCGGCGACGACATCCGCATAGGGCGCGCCTGCATAGCGAACGAGAAAGATGACGAAGAAGATCAGCAGCGGAACGTTGGCGACGGCCGTCAGGCGCTGGCGCCAGAAATGATCCGTGCCTTCCTTGGCCGAGCCAAGACCGCGAACCTTGCCGAGAGGAGTGCGCATATCCATGAGTATTCTCCCCTCAGTCAGCGAACGAGATAGCCGACCACCCAGATCAGCAGCGTCAGCGCCACCGAACCGATGATCGTTGCCTTGGCCATCTTGGTGGCGAAGTGCTTCTCGTAGCCGTAGCCGAGATCCCAGGCGAAGTGGCGCAAGCCGCCGAGCATGTGGTGCACCAGCGCCCAAGTATAGCCGAACAGCACCAGCTTGCCGATCAGCGTACCGAACAGCCAGCTGACCCAGTCGTAATAGGCAGCGCCCGATGCGGCGGCGATCAGCCACCAGGCGACGAGGATGGTCCCGAAGTAGAGCGCACCACCGGTGATGCGGTGCACAATGGACATGACCATCGTCGGGATAGGTTTATAGATTTGAAGATGCGGCGAGAGTGGCCGGCTTCTTGTGACATTCGTCATCGGAACCTCACGGAATGCCCGGATTTCCGCCCAAAAAACTGGACGATTTTAGTCCGGTATCGCACCTGATTGTGCGCAATTCAGTCATTCGGACCTTTAATCACCATAAAGCTTAACGACAAGTGTGTTTGCGGTGCAAAATCAATTTAATCGATTAGACGAATTGCGCCATTTTCCTGCCAGCCGGAGACATGGGGCGGCGTTAACGATAGCGACAAAAAGCCAAGCAATTCCGTGACTTTCACGACGATGTGGCCCAGAGTGCTCTTAACGATTTGTTAAGCCTCACCCGGAGGGCGAGCAGAATGATTCTGTTCAGGGCAATCCATGCGACCAAAGTGCTAGCGCTTGCCGGCCTGGTCATCGCCAGCAGCTACATCCCGATGGAAGCTCGAGACCGGGGCGGACTGTCGGGGGTGCAGACGCGAACACGCCATGTCAGGATGAACGCCGATCACGGCTATCCACGTCACGATTTCGACCGGAGGGGTTATCGCAACGACTGGGACCGCCATCGCGGACCGCGCCGCGACTGGGCGTCCAACGGTGGCCCGCCGGAAGTGAACACGCGCACCCGGCACGTTCGCCTGCCGCGCTACCGCCCCTACCCCGGCGCTTACGCCGGACGGTCGGAGCATCGCGGCGGATGGATGCGCGACGGAGCCGGCCGCGACTACTGGACATCCGATGCGCGCAGGCACGACGGTCGCCCAGGCATCTATGACGTGCCGCCGCAGGTCTCGACCCGCACGCGCCATGTCCGCCTGCCGCAATATCGGGCCTATCCCGAGCGGTGGGGCAATGGCGGCGGATGGGGGCGCGATCAGGCCGGGCGCGACTACTGGACATCGAGCAACCAGGGCCGGGACTATCGCCCGAGCTATTATGGCGGTGATGAATATCCGGACGTCATTCCTGGTATCGGCACCTATGTCGGCGGCATTTCGGCCTATGTCGACGTCGGCAACGGCATCTACTTCAACCAGGAAGGCGACTACGGCTACGCGGATGAGGCAGACATTGCGCCGCCGCCCGAGGCGAAACGCGGCAAGATCATCAACGTCACGCCACAGACCATGAACAGTTCCTGCACCTACGAACACGGCGTCTGCGTCATCCGCCGGTAATCGCGACTACAGCGATATCAGCCCGTCAGGCCAACGGTTTCGATGATCGGGGGCATCGTCGGAAGTGCGGGTATGATTAATCGCGTACGGCCGTGCCAAAGCGCCAGACGGTGGTACGCTTGACTTCGCTGTCCTCCAGCGCCCGGGTGACGGGTACCTCGTAGCTGGCAAGCGCCGTCATCATTTCGCGCGGACAATAGGAACGTCCGGGATCGCCGACGATCACCGAGGCGCCGCTTGCTGCAAGTCTCGAAAACCACGGCTTCAGCCGGTCGGCAAAAGCCTTGTCGTAGAAGACGTCGCCGGCGAGATAGACCTCGGCTTCAAGATCGCGGCCAGTGACGTCCTCGCCGGTATAGGAAAGCGTGACGCCGTTGAGTACGGCATTGAGCCGCACGGCCGTTTCCGCCCAGGGGTCGATATCGGCGGCCAGTACCGATACTGCACCCGCCTTCATCGCGGCGATCGCCACCAGACCCGAACCGGAGGCAAAGTCGACGACACGGCGGCCACGCACCACTTCGGGATGATCGAGGATGTAACGGGCAAGCCCCTGCCCGCCGGCCCAGGCAAAGGCCCAGAACGGCGGCGGAAGGCCGATCTCCTGCAACTCTTCCTCGGTCTTCAGCCAGAGCTCATGCGCTTCCGTCGCCAGGTACAGCCGGATCTCCGGCACATGCGGCGGCGTGAGCACATCGGTGTTTTCGAGGATGAAGCTTTCCGGATCGGTCTTCACAAAACTCTCCGCGCCTGCCCGAGCGTCCCGGACAGGCGGAAAACAGGACTAGCGCGGCGGGTTGTCGAGCCCGCCCATGCGGCAGACCTCGAGCCATTCGTCCTCGGTCACCGGCTGCACCGACAGGCGCATGGAGGTGACTAGCGACATATTGGCGAGCTTCGGATTGTCCTTGATCTCCTTCAGCGTCACCGGCCGCGGCATGTCGGCAACCGCGCGGATATCGACGCAGTCCCAGCGGGCGTCACCCTCGGCGGTCGAATCCGGATGCGACAGCGCGCAGACCTCGGCGATGCCGACGATCTCAAGTCCTTCGTTCGAGTGGTAGAAGAAGCCCTTGTCGCCGATCTGCATCGCCCGCATGTTGTTGCGCGCCTGATAGTTGCGCACGCCGGTCCATTCGGTGCCCTTGGCGCCCGCATCCTTCTGCATCTGCCAGGACCACTTGAACGGTTCAGATTTGTAGAGCCAATGCGCCATCTCGGTCTCAAGCCTCCGGATTGTTGAAGACCCAGTTGAAGGCCTTGATCTCGACATTGGAAAAGAGCCCGGCCTTTGCATAGGGGTCCGCTTCAGCAAGCGCGCGAGCCTCGTCGATTGTCTCTGCCTTGACGAGCACCAGGCTACCGGTCGGCTTGCCGTCGTCACCGAGGAACGGACCGGCCATCTTCAAAATGCCTTTGGCATTGAGATCGTTGAGATAGGCGACGTGATCGGGGCGGGTATCGAGCCGAAGCTGCAGCGCGCCTGGCTTGTCGGTGCAGTGAAGTGCGAAGAGCATGCTTCCTCCTAGAGTTTTCGTTGGCGCGGGATGCGGGCGGAAGACCGCCGCTCCCTTCATTCCTGGGTGATCGGGCGGGTCATCAACTGTTCGAGCGCAGTGCGGACATCGAGCCTGCCGTCGATGATCGCCGCCACCGCTTCGGTGATCGGCATTTCGACGCCGAGATCATGGGCGACGCGGGCGGCAACCGACGCGGCGAACGCGCCTTCGACCAGCTCGCCCTTGCGCCCGCTGGCCCGACCATCCTTGCCGAGCGCTATGCCGAAACGCAGGTTGCGCGACTGGTGGCTGGTCGCCGTCAACACGAGATCGCCGAGGCCGGAGAGACCACGCACCGTATCGGCCTCGCCGCCTTCGGCAGCAATGAAACGCGACATCTCCGCAAGGCCGCGCGAGATCAGCGCGGCGCGGGCGCTGTCGCCAAGGCCTGCGCCCTCGACGATGCCACAGGCGATCGCCAGCACATTCTTCAGCGCGCCGCCAAGCTGCACGCCGATGCGATCCTGCGAGGGATAGAGCCGGAAGGTCGGGCCCGAGAGCACCTCGGCCAGCATCGTCGCCGTCTCAGCATCGGCCGCGGCGACCACCATCGCGGTCGGCAGCCCCTTGGCGATGTCGGCGGCGAAGCCCGGGCCGGAGAGCACGCCGATCGCATGGCCGGGCAGCTCCTCCGCCAGCACATCGGTCAGGAGCCGGCCGGTCGCCTGCTCCATACCCTTGGCGCAGGTGACGATCGTGGCGGCCGCATTGATATGCGGGCCATACTGGCGTGCCGCATCCCGGTGCGCCTGCGACGGCATGACGAAGAGCACGACTTCGGCGTCCACCAGGACGGAGACGTCGGCCGTATGCTTCAACGCCGCCGGCAGGTCGATACCCGGCAGGGCATCCTCATTGCGGCCGGTGTCGCGGCAGGCTTCGGCAATCTCCGCACGACGGGCAAGCAGCGTCACGTCGCTGCCTTCGCTCGAGGCGGCAACCGCGGCGAGCGCGGTGCCAAAGGCGCCTGCGCCGACCACGACGATCTTCGGCCCGTTCTTGGAAATGTCGCTCATGCTCTATCCGTATGCTTTAAATCTTGTCACGCCTTGGCGCCGCGCTTGCCGGAACCGAGGAGCGCCTGCGCCTGGGCGTCGAGCGGCCAGCGCGAGCGCGGCGCGACATCAAGCCCGTCGGCCGCCATGCCTGCCGCCAGCCGTTCGGCACCGGCCCAGGCGATCATTGCCGCATTGTCCGTGCAGAGCGAAAGCGGCGGCGCGATGAAGTCGAAACCCGACTGTGCGCACAAGGTCTGCAGCGTCGAGCGCAGCACCTGGTTGGCGGCGACACCACCGGCAACCACCAGCGCCGGGCGCGCCACACCGCCATGCTCAGCCTTGAAGCGCTTCAGGCCGCGACCGATGCGATCCTTGAGCGTGCGGGAAATCGCCCGCTGGAAGGAGGCGCAGATATCGGCGATGTCCTGCTCCGTTACCGGCTCCAGCGATTGCGCCGCCTGGCGCACCGCCGTCTTCAGCCCGGAGAAGGAGAAATCGAGCCTGGCATCGCCGACGAGCGGGCGCGGAAAATCGAAACGCTGCGGATCACCGGCAAGTGCTGCCCGCTCGACCGCCGGACCACCCGGATAGGGGAGGCCGAGCAGCTTGGCCGTCTTGTCGAAGGCTTCGCCGAGCGCATCGTCGATCGTCGTGCCCCAGCGTTCGTATTCGCCGACGCCCTTGACGAGGATCAGCTGCGTGTGGCCGCCGGAAACGAGCAGCATCAGGTAGGGGAAGGAGAGCCCGTCGGTCAGCCGCGCCGTCAGCGCGTGGCCCTCGAGATGGTTCACGGCATAGAGCGGCTTGCCCGTTGCCCGCGCGATCGCCTTGCCGGTCATCAGCCCGACGATCAGGCCGCCAATCAGACCGGGACCACTTGTCGCAGCAATGGCGTCGATGTCGGAAAGCGTGACGCCGGCCCTGAGCAGCGCTTCCTCGATCAGCGTGTCCAGCGCCTCCACATGGGCGCGCGCCGCGATCTCCGGAACCACGCCGCCATAGGCGCTGTGCTCTTCCAGCTGGCTTAAGACCACGTCGCCGAGGATATGGCCCTTGCCGTCGGAATCGCGCAAAATGACAGAAGCGGCGGTTTCGTCGCAGCTTGTTTCTATGCCGAGGATGCGCAGGGGCGGAGACATCAGGAACTACTCAAAGATTGCGGTCGCACCGAAAGGTGGGTACACGGAACTCCGGTAACAATGGATAGCCTTTGATGCAAACAAAACCTTTCCGGATCGGCACGCGCGGCAGCCCGCTGGCGCTCGCTCAAGCCCATGAAACGCGCGATCGCCTCGCAGCGGCGCATGGTCTGGCGCCGGAAATGTTCGAGGTCGTCATCCTCTCGACCAAGGGCGACCGGATCACCGACCGCTCGCTCGCCGAGATCGGCGGCAAGGGCCTTTTTACCGAAGAGATCGAGCAACAATTGCTGTCGGGCGAACTCGATTTCGCCGTGCATTCGTCCAAGGACATGCCGACGAAACTGCCTGACGGCCTCTGTCTTTCCGCCTTCCTGCCGCGTGAGGACATTCGAGATGCCTTCATCGGTCGGACGGCAAAAAAACTGATGGAACTGCCGCAGGGCGTGACGGTCGGCTCGTCGTCGCTGCGCCGCCAGGCGCTGATCCGCCGACTGCGTCCGGATATCAATGTCATCACCTATCGCGGCCAGGTGGAAACGCGGCTGAGAAAGCTCGCCGAGGGCCAGGTCGATGCAACGCTGCTCGCCTATGCCGGCTTGAAGCGGCTCGGCATGACCGACGTTCCGACCGAGCTTCTCGACCCCCAGGAATTCCCGCCGGCCCCGGCGCAAGGCGCGATCTGCATCGAAAGCCGCATCGGCGACAGCCGCATCAACGACCTGCTCGCCGCCATCGACGATCCCCGCACCCATGAGGCAGTCGCCTGCGAGCGTGGTTTTCTCGCGACGCTCGACGGCTCGTGCCGCACGCCGATCGCCGGCCTCGCCACCTCGGACGGTACCCATCTCAGCTTTTCCGGCATGATCCTCACGCCCGACGGCCAGACCCATCACCGGGTCACGATCGAGGGAAAGGCCACCGACGCCGAAGCGCTTGGGCAAAAGGCCGGCGAAGAGATCCGCACCAAGGCCGGCCCCGGCTTCTTTGCAAGCTGGACTTAAAGCCATGCGCGTGCTCGTCACCCGGCCGCTTCCCGCCGCCGAGGCGACGGTACGCCGGCTGGAAGCCGCCGGCCACCGGCCGATCCTGCTGCCCGTGTTGCAGGCGACACATCTTACCGCCGTCTCCGTCGCCGCGCTTGCAGTGCCGCGTGCGGCGATCGTGCTCACCAGCGCCGAAGCCGTCCGGGTGCTCGTCTCGTCCGATGCAGACCTGTCACAGCATCTGGCGACCCCGTGCTTCTGCGTGGGCGCTGCCACGGCGCAGGCAGCAGCCGGGCTCGGGTTCACCGATCTGCGCATTGCGGAGGGAACCGGCCAGTCCCTGGCGGAACTGATCGGCGCGACCATCGACACGCTGATGCCACTTCCCCTGCTCTATCTGGCAGGAACGCCGCGCTCCGAAGGGCTGGAAAAGGGGCTGAGACAACGCGGCATCGAGCACCGGACGGTCGAGTGCTACCGCATGGAGCCGATCGCCCATTCGCGCGCCGCGATCGAAGATCTGCGGCGGAGCAGCCGTCCTGACGCCGTGCTTTTATACTCGCGGGAGACCGCGCGACAGTTCGTTCGCCTGCTTTCCGAAGCCGGTGTCGATGCCGCTTCCTTTGCGCCGCGCTACCTCTGCCTCAGCCCCGTGGTCGCCGAGGCGCTGCCGGGTAACGTCGTGGCGGAGACCGCCGCAAGGCCCGATGAAGACAGCCTTTTCAGTCTTCTCTAACATGGAATTCATCCAAAAACGGAACGGAGGGGCTTTCCCTCACCGTTCCGGCTGACTAGGTTTGAAGGAAGAGCCGACAGGCATCAACGGTAAGAGGTCACCATGGTATCGGAAAACCCGCCGCGCCGCTCGAAGTCCGAGAAGGAACCGCTGACGATCGACCTCGAAGCGGAGAAAACCGTTGCGGAACCGACCGGCCCGGAAGCAACTGGCGAGACGCTGGCAGACGCTGCGACCGAAAACACAGCGCATAAAGCCGAGACGGATGAGCCGATAACGGACACCAGCGACGACAGCGCCGCCGGATCCCGCCTGGACGAAGAAATCGAGGAGCAGCGCGCAGATGCCGCCGCCGATGCGGCCGCTGCCGTCTTCGCCGAAGAGCCGCCGCATGTGGCCCGCGAGCCGGAACCGGCACCGCCGCAAAAGCCGGTATCGAACTCCGGTGCGCTCGCGGCCGGCATCGTCGGCGGTCTCGTGACGCTGCTCGGCTTCGGCGGCCTGCAATATGCCGGCATCGTCCCGGGGCTTGGGCCGACCCGCGGCGTCGAGCAGAACATTTCCGGCGAATTGCAGACCCTGCGCGACCAGATCGCAGCGCTGCCCACCCCCGCAGCCGTCATCGACAACACCGCACTCGAAGGTCGTATCGCCGCTCTCGAACAGTCCGCCTCCCAACCGGCCGCAAACGGCGCACCGAGCGCCGAGGTCGCGACGCTGAAGGCGGAAGTCGACAATCTCACCAAGGAGCTTGCAGGCCTGAAGACGGCGCTCGCCGATGCGCAGCAGGCGGCAACCGCCGAGAAGGCGGAACTGACGAGCCGCATCGAGACCGCCGAGCAGAAGCTCAACGAGCCGGTCAACGATATCCAGATGGCGAAGGCCGTCGCCGTTACGGCGCTAAAGTCGGCCATTGATCGCGGCGGGCCTTTCCTCGCCGAACTCGACGCGCTGCGCAGCATCGCGCCGGATGAACAGGCCGTTGCCGCGCTCGCCCAGGATGCCCAGCTTGGCGTGCCGACCCGGACTGACCTGCGCCGCGAGTTCCCGAAGACCGCCGATGCCATGCTCGACGCTCTCAACCAACCGGATCCGAACGAGGGCATCTTCGACCGGCTGGTGTCCAGCGCCATGTCCGGCATTCGCGTGCGTCCCGTCGGCAGCGTCGAAGGTGAAACGCCCGAAGCCGTCATCGCCCGGATCGAGGACAAGCTGAACAATGGCGACCTCAAGGGCGCCGCTCTGGAATGGAATGGCCTGCCGGACGCCGCCAAGCCGGCGGGCGAGGCTTTCAAGGCCAAGCTCGACCAGCGTTTGCGGGTCGAAGCCGCGATCGATGCCGCTGTCGCTGCGACGATGGCAAAACCAGGCACGGAAGGCTGAGGGAACCAGATATGATCCGCATTCTGATTTTCATCCTGATCGTGCTTGGTCTCGGCCTCGGCTTCGCCTGGCTCGCCGACCGGCCGGGCGAACTCTCGGTCGTCTGGCAGGGCCAGTTGATCGAAATGAGCCTGATGCGTGCCGCGTCGCTGCTGATCTCGCTGATCGCCGCCGTGCTGATCGTCGTCTGGCTGGTGCGCACCATCTGGCTCTCGCCGCACACGGTCACCCGCTATTTCCGCGCCCGCAAGCGCGACCGCGGCTATCAGGCACTGTCGACCGGCCTGATCGCCGCCGGCGCCGGCGACGCCAATCTTGCTCGCAAGATGACCGCCCGCACCCGCGGCCTGATCAGCGCCGACCAGGAACCGCTGATCCACCTGCTCGAAGCCCAGACCGCGCTGATCGAAGGCAAGTACGACGACGCCCGCCGCAAGTTCGAGCTGATGGCCGACGATCCGGAGACGCGCGAACTCGGGCTTCGCGGTCTCTATCTCGAGGCCAAGCGGCTCGGCGCCCACGAGGCCGCGCGGCAATATGCCGAGCGCGCCGCCGAAAAGTCGCCGCACCTGCCCTGGGCAGCGCTTGCAACCCTCGACAGCCAGAGCCAGGCGGGACAGTGGGACGATGCTTTGCGTCTGCTCGACCAGAGCCGTGTCGCCCATGTGGTCGACCGCAAGGAGGCCGATCGCAAGAAGGCGGTGCTCTTGACCGCCCGGGCCATCAGCAAGCTCGACGGAGACATGAAGGCGGCGCGCGACGATGCGCTCGCCGCGCTGAAGCTCGACGAACATCTGGTGCCGGCGGCGCTGACGGCCGCCAAGGCGCTGTTTCGCGAGGACAACCTGCGCAAGGGCACCTCGATCCTGGAGAAGAACTGGAAGCACGAGCCCCATCCGGACGTGGCGCGGCTCTACGTGCGCGCCCGCGGCGGCGACACTGCGGTCGACCGGTTGAAACGGGCGCGCAAGCTCGAAGGCTTGAAGCCCAACAATGCCGTGGCGATGGCTGCCGTCGCCGAAGCCGCACTCGAAGCGCGCGAACTGCTTCTGGCTCGCACCAAGGCGGAAGCCGCCGCCCGGCTCGACCCGACCGAGAGCATCTTCCTGCTGCTTGCCGACATAGAAGAGGCCGACACCGGCGACGAGGGCCGCATCCGTCACTGGATGGCGCAGGCACTGAAGAGCCCGCGCGATCCGGCCTGGACGGCCGACGGCGTGACCTCGCCGACCTGGCTGCCGGTCTCACCGGTGAGCGGCCGGCTCGATGCCTTCGAATGGAAAGCGCCGCCGCATACGCTTTCGGCCACGGTCGACCACGACCAGTCGAACGCCGACGAGGCGATCCGCAGCCTGCCCGCCGTGGTGGAGGCGCATGTGCACCAGCCCGCACCCGCAGCCCGGCGCAGCGAGACGCCGGTGATCCTGGAGGCCGAGCGCGAGGAGCCGCGTCCAGCGCCGCAGCCGATCAAGGTCGCCGAGCGCAAGGCGCAAGAGCCGGTCGCCGACAAGCCTCCGGTCAAGGCGGAGAAGGAAGAGGGTGCGAATGGCGAGCACAGGCCCGATCCCTTCTTCGGCCGCCCGCCGGATGACCCCGGCGTGCGCGATCCGGCCGCTGGCGAGAAGGCGCCGGAAAAGACGACTTTCCGATTGTTCTGAGTTCTCAAGGGGCTGTGGCAAAATACATGTTTGAACGCTTACGGACGTTTCTCGATGGTCTGACCGGCCCGGCGAAGCGCATAGAGCATGGCGATCCGCGCGTGGCGGTCATCGCTCTCTGTTTCCAGGTGATGGAGGCCGACGGTCGGATCCTCGCGTCCGAGCGGCGCAAGATGCGCAAGGTCATCAAGGAGCACTACAAGCTCGACGATGCCTCGCTCTCCGCTTTGATCGAAGCCGGCGAGACTGCCGAGAGCGAGGCGATCGACTTCTACCAATTCACCGCCGAGCTCAAGCGCCACCTCTCCGAGGAGCAACGCGTCGAACTCGTCGGCATGCTCTGGGACGTCGTCTATGCCGATGGCGAGCGCAGCGAGATGGAAGATCACGTGATCTGGCGTATTGCCGATCTGCTCGGCGTTTCCGGTCGCGACCGGGTGTTGCAGCGCCAGGAGGCGGCGGCCAGAAGCGACACGGTCGAGAAAGCCGAGTCACAACAGGATAACTGAAATGCCGATGCCCGACGACAGCGCCCGAAAACCCGTCCTGATCATCCTGCATCAGGAGCGATCGAGCGCCGGCCGCGTCGGCCAGATACTCGAGCAGAAGGGTTTTGGGCTCGACATACGTCGTCCGGCTCTCGGCGACGATCTGCCGGAAACGCTGGAACGGCATAGCGGCACGATCGTGTTCGGCGGCCCGATGAGCGCCAATGACGAGGAAGAGTTCGTCCGCCGCGAGATCGATTGGCTTTCAGTGCCGCTGAAGGAAAACAAGCCCTATCTCGGCATCTGTCTGGGCGCGCAGATGCTGGCGCGCAACCTCGGCGGCTCGGTGGCCCCCCATCACGAGGGCATGACCGAAATCGGCTGGTATCCGTTGGTTGCGACCGAGGCGGGCAAGGCGCTGATGGACTGGCCGGCCATGGTCTACCATTTCCACCGGGAAGGCTTCGACCTGCCTTCCGGCGCCGAGCTTCTCGCAACCGGCGACACCTATCCCAACCAGGCCTTCCGCTACGGTGACAATGCCTGGGGCATCCAGTTCCACGGCGAACTCACCCGCGCGATGATGCACCGCTGGGTCGTGCACGGCGCCCACCGCTTCGAGATGCCCGGTGCCCAGGTGGGCAAGGCCCATCTCGACGGCCGCATGCAGCACGACGGGCCGCTGCGCACCTGGATGGAAAACTTCCTGGAACTGATCTTCCTGCGCGATGAACGGCTGGGAGAAAAGGCGGAAAGCGCGTAACGCGCCGTCCGCTCGCACCGCTTACTTGTGGTGATCGGGCACGTCGAGCGTATCGATCTTGCGCAGCTGCGGGAAACCGAGCGCCCAAAGCCCTGAGACCAGCAGCGTGCCCATGCCACCGAAGACGACGGCAAAGACCCCACCGAAACCGGACGCCATCATGCCGGCGCGGAATTCGCCAAGTTCGTTCGACGCGCCGATGAAGACCATGTTGACGGCGTTGACCCGGCCGCGCAGTTCGTCCGGCGTCCAGAGCGTGATCAGCGTCTCGCGCACATAGACCGAGATCATGTCGGCCGCACCCATGACGACGAGCGCCCCGATCGAGATCCAGGGCGTCGCCGAAAGCCCGAAGATAACGGTGCCGAGGCCGAACAACGCCACGCCCATGAACATGTAGAACCCGGCGCGATGGCGGATCGGGTGCGCCGCCAGCCAGATGGCCATGCTGACGGCACCGATGCCAGGCGCAGCGCGCAGCAAGCCGAGACCCCAGGGGCCGAGATCGAGGATATCGCGGGCAAAGACCGGCATCAGCGCCACCGCGCCGCCGAGCAAAACGGCAAAGAGATCAAGCGATATGGCGCCGAGCACCACCTTCTCCGCCTTGATGTAGCGAAAGCCGGCGGTGATCGTCTGCCAGCTTTGCGCTGAGGCCTGGGTGCGCGTCGCCGGCTTCGGAATGGCAAAGACCATGAATGCGGAGGCGAGGAAGAAGCAGAAGCCGATGGCATAGGGAAAGACCGCGCCGAACGCGTAGATGAGACCACCCGCGACCGGGCCGACGATCATGGCGGTCTGCCATGAGGTGGAGTTCCAGGCAATCGCGTTGGGCAGGTCTTCCGGCGGCACGAGGTTGGGCGCCAGCGATTGCGACGCGGGCGCAAGAAACGCACGCTCGATGCCGAAGACCACGAGAACCGCATAGACCGGCCACGGCGAAAACAGCCCGGTGACTGTCAGCGCGAGCAGCGCCGCTGCGCAAAGCGTGCTGACGACCATGCAGACGCCCATGATCATGCGCCGGTTGTAGCGGTCGGCCACGGACCCGGTGACGAGGATCAGCACCAGCGATGGCAGGAACTGGAAAAGGCCGATCAGGCCGAGATCGAAGGGATCGCGCGTCAGATCATAGATCTGCCAGCCGACGGCGACAGAGATGATCTGGATCGCGAAATAGGCGAGGAAGCGCGAGAAGAAGTAGCGACGATAGCCGACATGCCGAAAGGCGGCAAAACGATGCGAGGCATGGACGGCGGACATGAGGAAGTCGCTCCTGAAGCGGGTCGCGCAAAACTGGGTCGCGGTCTTGCGATAACGATAAGTGAAACGTCAATATTCAAAAGGCAGGCAGCGCATCTGAAGGATCGCGACACGCTTTCGTCGGCACCGACTGTCGAGCGGCCACACGTTAAACATGATCGCGCCCGATAAACCGGCGTACTTGCTCGTTTAGGTCTCAATGTCTACATGTCTGTCAATAACGATTTGGAGACCGGCATGCTTGCTGTTATCGGCACCTTGAACTTCATCATCAACATCGCGTGGTTTCTGGTCATCGCGTCGGCCATCTTTTCCTGGCTCTACGCGTTCAATGTCATCAACGTGAACAACCAGGCGATCAACATGATCGGCCGCTCGCTTTACCAGTTGACCGAGCCGCTCTACCGCCCGATCCGCCGCATCCTGCCCGACATGGGCGGCGTTGACCTTTCGCCGCTGGTCGTTCTGGTGATCCTCTATTTCATCCAGCTTTTCCTGAACACCACGATCGCGCCGGCCTTGCTGGGCTGACGACGGCCGGCCAGGTGCAGGGTGAATAGCACGGCCTTAACCGCCCACGGCGACCATGTTCGCCTGACGGTGCGGCTGACGCCAAACGGCGGCCGCGATGCCGTCGACGGACTGGAAACGGCAGCCGACGGCGAAGAATTTCTGAAAGTGCGCGTCCGCGCCGTCCCGGAAAAAGGCAAGGCCAACCAGGCGCTGATTGCCTTTCTTGCCAAGACACTCGGGCTTGCCAAGAGCAGGCTCTCCCTCATCTCAGGCGAAACACAGCGCAAAAAAATCCTCCGGATCGAGGGCGACTCGGAGGATTTGATGAGGCGTCTTGCCGAGTTGGACGGCAGGTAAAGCTTACTTGGCGCCCTTGGCGCGCTCGACGGCTTCCTTGATCAGCTGGCGGGCGGTGGAAGCATCCTTCCAGCCGTAGATCTTCACCCACTTGCCGGGCTCCAGATCCTTGTAGTGCTCGAAGAAGTGCTCGATCTGCTTCAGCGTGATTTCCGGCAGGTCGGTGTATTCGTGAACCTTGTCGTAGCGCTGCGTCAGGTGACCCGACGGAACGGCGATGATCTTCTCGTCCTGGCCAGAATTGTCTTCCATCATCATCACGCCGATCGGGCGCACATTGATGACGCAGCCCGGAACCAGCGGACGGGTGTTGCAGATCAGAACGTCGATCGGGTCGCCATCGTCAGAGAGCGTGTGCGGCACGAAGCCGTAGTTGCCCGGATAGGTCATCGGCGTATAGAGGAAGCGGTCGACGACCAGCGTGCCGGCTTCCTTGTCCATCTCGTACTTGATCGGATGGCCGCCGACGGGAACTTCAACGATCACGTTGACATCTTCTGGTGGATTCTTTCCGATGGAAATCGCGTCGATGCGCATGGATCTACTCCAAGGTCGGTTTGAGAAGTTTGCCCGTCGGATAAAGGGAAACATGCCGCGATGCAACATAACTTTCGTCCGTAACGCAGATTCAACCGGTCGTTTCGTGCCTGCCGAACGACCTCTACAAGTCTGCCAATCGCGTTTGAGGGAGTTTCGCATGAACGGAAGGGTTGCATGCCTGGCGCTGGTGCTTTTGTCCGCCGGCTCCGTGTTGGCCAATGAGAGCATCTATACCGACATCGGCCGCGACAAGTGCAAGACGATCGCCGAAGAAGAGGGCATGTACGCACTGATGACCTGCCCCGGTCATGCGGGCTATCCCGTTCGCTTCAAGGAAGCCGACATCCGCCAGAGTGTCTCGTTCGGTCACCTGAACCAACGCTATGCCGACGATGCTTTCGAGAGTTTCATTCCGTTCAACCACGCCGGCACGACCGTGGAGTGGCGGGTTGCCAAGGATGGCAAGGCTCTAGCGACGATCCTGCGCTGGTTCATCGAGAACACGGACGCGTCCGGCGCTTCGGTTCCTGCACTTCAGGGGCAGGTGCTCGTCATTTCCAAGGTGGCCGAGAAGGATGACGGCAAGGGCTGCGTCGCCGGCTATGTCGATGCGCTTGTCAATCCCGATCCGAATGCGCTCGCCCGCAAGATCGCCGACGAGGTGGCACCGACCTTCCGCTGCGGCGTCGACAAGCCCACCTATCACGGCACGCGGGGCGACAAGGCGGCCGATCCTAACAACGAACTGCCTGAGTAAGTCTTTGAGTTGAGTGTCGCGGAGGCGTCGGGCCTAGTTCCAGGCGAAGCCGACCTTCTTCAGGTGCTTGTCGCCGAAATCTTCCATGCCTTCGGCGATATCAGTGCCGCCGGCACCCTGGAAGAACTGGTAGGCATGCTCGCTGTCCTCGAGGCACCAGACGACGAGGCCACGGCAGCCGAGCGAACGCAGCAGACTCTTGGCCTCGCCGAAGAGAATGCGCCCGAGGCCGATGCCCTGGTATTCCGGCCGGAGGTAGATCTCGTAGATCTCGCCTTCCTGCGGCAGGGCCTTGGCGCGGCTGAGGCCGAGCGTTGCATAGCCGGCGATGGTTCCGGCCACGTCGACGACGAGCAGCGTGGCTGGACCGCGGGTCGCCTTGCGCCACCAGGTCTCGTCACGGCGATTGACCATCTGAACGAGCGGACGATGGGGAATGAGACCGCCATAGGTCTGCAGCCACGAAACGCGGTGCACATCGGCAATTGCCGACGCTTCCTGCGGCTCTCCGGGCCGAATCTCTATCGAAACAGTCTTCATGACTCGCGACTCTAAACACACACAAGGCGAACAGGAATCCCGCCCGGTTGCCTGCCTGCGTTAACCCACAGGCAACTTTAACGGCACCCAATGAAAGGTTAACGCCTTTTTAACTTTATCTGCAAGTCGCCCATCGGTGGCACACACAGCAAAAAACCCCGGATCGCTCCGGGGTTTTTCTGAAAGTCATGGGATCGATCAGGATCGATCAGGCAGCGCCAGCCGTGCGGGCCTTTTCGAAGCGCTTGCGATCGTTCGGGTCGAGGTGCAGCTTGCGCAGACGGATCGACTTCGGCGTCACTTCGACCAGCTCGTCGTCCTGGATCCAGGAGAGCGCGCGCTCGAGCGTCATGCGGATCGGCGGCGTCAGGCGAACAGCTTCGTCCTTGCCGGCGGCGCGCATGTTGGTGAGCTTCTTGCCCTTGAGCACGTTCACTTCGAGATCGTTGTCGCGGGTGTGGATGCCGATGATCATGCCGGCATAGACTTTCTCGCCGGCGTCGATGATCATCGGGCCGCGATCTTCCAGGTTGAACATTGCGTAGGCAACCGATTCACCGGCGTCGTTCGAAAGCAGAACGCCGTTGACGCGACCACCGATCTCGCCCTTGTAGGGCTGGTAGGCGTGGAACAGGCGGTTCATGATCGCCGTGCCGCGGGTGTCGGTCAAAAGTTCCGACTGGTAGCCGATGAGGCCGCGGGTCGGAGCGAAGAACACCAGACGGACGCGATTGCCGCCGGACGGACGCAGTTCGACCATCTCGGCCTTGCGCTCGGACATCTTCTGCACGACGACGCCCGAATGCTCTTCGTCGACGTCGATGACGACTTCTTCGATCGGCTCGAGCATCTGGCCGTTGTCATCCTTGTGCATGACGACGCGCGGACGCGAAACGGCAAGCTCGAAGCCTTCACGACGCATGGTTTCGATGAGAACTGCAAGCTGCAGTTCGCCGCGGCCCGATACGAAGAAGGAGTCCTTTTCCGAGGATTCTTCGATCTTCAGCGCAACGTT
>JAESGS010000695.1_pt1 | contig 18123 bp, 19 predicted proteins | sample 9269761 | NCBI WGS metagenome assembly JAESGS01 (sample SAMN15741799, study PRJNA653493) | algae metagenome | isolation source: Cyanosarcina radialis HA8281-LM2 and co-occurring heterotrophs from damp... | place: USA: Makauwahi cave, Hawaii | collected 2011-01-06 | reverse complement strand
CTTCGACGACTCTGCCCCGGCCACCCGGAGATAGTCCCCACTGCCCGCGGCCGCGTGCCCGGCCCGCCGGTCGCCCGAGCCGTTACATTCCCGCCGTCATTTCCCGGAACTTCCGCCGGCGGCGGCGCATCAGAAGGACAGAACTCACCGGCCCGAAACCTCTTGCCCGGCGCGGGGTTTCATCCCATACTCCCTAATTGTCAGGCCGCTCCCACCGGCCTAGCCCACCGAGGACGCTCGCGATGTTCGGAATCACCGACCGCCGACACTTCATGGCCCACGCCGCCGGGGCGGCCGCCGTCACCGTGCCCGGCCTGTCGTTCCTCGCCGGCCTGCGGGCGCAAGCGGCCGACCTGAAGAAGAAGAACAAGAGCCTCATCATCCTGTGGATGGGCGGCGGCCCGGCGACCATCGACCTGTGGGACATGAAGCCCGGCAGCCCGAACGGCGGCGAGCACAAGCCGGTCAGCACCACGGCCAGCGGCGTGCAGATCACCGAGCACCTGCCGAACGTCGCCAAGCAGATGAAGAACCTGTCGATCGTCCGGTCGCTGCAAACGCGGGAAGGCGACCACCAACGCGGCACGTTCCTGATGAACACCGGCCGGTCGCCGAACCCGCTGACCGAGTTCCCGAGCATCGGCTCCGTCATGGGCTACTACCAGGCGATGGACGTGGAGGCGATGAAGAACGCGGACATCCCGAGCTTCATCAGCGTCGGCGGCAGCGGCCGGATCGGGCCGGGGTTCCTCGGCATGAAGTACGCCTCGTTCAACGTCCAGAACCCTGGCACGCCGCCGGAGAACGTCAACCCGCCGGTCAGCAGCGTCCAGATGGACCGCCGCAAGGTGCTGTTCGAGTCGCTCGAGGGCAGCTTCAAGACGAACGTGCCGGCCGACGCCGCGAAGGCGCACAAGGAGGTCTACGACAAGGCCCTCAACCTCGTGACGAGCAGCCGGAAGGAAGTGTTCAGCCTGGACAAGGAGCCGGCGTCCCTCCGCGAGGAGTACGGCCGTACCGGGTTCGGCAACGGGTGCTTGCTCGCCCGGAAGTTGGTCGAGGCGGGCGTCGCCGCCGTCGAGGTCGGCCTCGGCGGGTGGGACATGCACAACGGCATCTTCGCCGCCCTCCAGCGCCGGCTGCCGGAACTGGACAAGGGGATGGCCGCCCTGACCCGCGACCTCGCGGACCGCGGCCGCCTCAAGGACACGGTCATCGTGTGGATGGGCGACTTCGGCCGCACGCCGAAGATCAACCAGAACGGCGGCCGCGACCACTGGCCGCGGTGCTGGTCGGTCGTCGTCGGCGGCGGGAACATCAAGGGCGGCGTCGCCTACGGCTCGACGGACGAGAACGGCACGAGCGTCAAGGAAAACCCGGTGGACATCCTCGACCTGTACGCGACGATCTACAAGGGCCTCGGCATCGACCCGACGCCGCAGAGCGTCGCGGACGTGCGGGACAACCTCGGCCGGCCGTACTACATCGCCGGCGACAAGCCGAAGTGGATCAAGGAACTGGTCGGCTGATCGACGTGACAACCTGACTCGCGCGCCGGCGGCCCGAAGGGGCCGCCGGTGGTGTTTTACATCAACTTTCCCCTTGCCCCGGCCGGCCGCATCGCGTGAACTGGAGGCATGACCCTCCCCGCCGCCTTCCTGTTCGCCGCCCTCGCCGGCACGTCCATCCCCACGCCGGCTCGCGTTCGTATCGCCGTCGAGCGCGCCCTGCCGCCGTTGAAGCTCGCGGCCGAGACGCACGCCGAGAAGAAGTCGTGCTTCGGCTGTCACAACCAGGCGTTCCCGATGGCCGCGTTCGCCGCCGCGAAGAAGCTCGGCCTCGCGGTCGAAGGCGACCTCATCAAGTCGCAGGTCGCGCACGTCCGGCAGTTCGTTTCCACCAACCGCAAGAAGTACGACGACCGGACCGGGACCGGCGGGCAGGTCGATACCGCCGGGTGGCTGCTGTTCACGCTCGAACTGGCCGGCGACAAGCCGGACGACGACACGGCCGCAATCATCGACTACGTCCTGCACCGGCACGCCGACCGGTCGCACTGGGCCTGCTCGTCGGACCGCCCGCCGTCCGAGGCGAGCAGCTTCGGCACGACGTACCTGGCCGTGCGCGCACTCAAGGCGTGGGGCACGGAGAAGCAGAAGGCCGCGGTCGAGAAACGGATCGCCGCCGCCCGCGATTGGGCCGCCGCGACGAAGCCGAAGGACACGGAGGACCGCGTCTTCCGGCTACTGCTCCTCCACGCGGCCGGGGCGGACGCGAAGGTTGTGGAAGCCGCCGCGAACGAGTTACGGGACGGCCAAGGACCCGACGGTGGGTGGCCGCAGAAGGCCGGCATGGGGAGCGACCCTTACGCGACCGGTACCGCCCTGTCCGCCCTCGCGATGACGAACACCCTCCCGCCGGCGGCCTCTGCCTACCGCCGGGGGGTCGGCTTCCTCCTGCGGACCCAGCAGGCCGACGGGACGTGGTTCGTCAAGACGCGGAGCAAGCCGTTCCAACCGTACTACGAGGGCGGGTTCCCCTACGAGAAGGACCAGTTCATCTCGTCGTCCGCGAGCGGGTGGGCCGTCGTCGCCCTCGCCGCCGCGGCCGGCCGCGAATAGGCATACAACGAATTCATTCCCCCGTTTCCCGGAGCCTCCCCCATGTTCCGCAAAGCCCTGTTCCTGTTCGCGTGCGTGTCGTCCCTCGCGGTGTTCGCCGGGTGCGGCGGCGGGGGCGGCGCGGTCTCGGAAGAGGAGAAGAAGAAGGCGGCGGAGCACGCCAAGAGCCAGGGCGGGGTGACGAAGCCGCCGGAGAAGCCGGCCGGCGAGACGCCGCTGGAGGCGGCCGAGCGGGAGATGACCGAGACGATCACGGCGGCGCTGGAACTGATGCCGAAGATCGACGACAAGCTGGACAAGATGACCGGCGACGCGGCCACGGCGGCGGGCGAGGCGCGGGCCGCGCTCAAGGCCACCGTCGATGAGATGAAGAACGCCCGCGGGGAGGAGAACATCAAGCGGCTCATCAAGACGGCCAAGGAGCAGATGGCCGCGGCGAAGAAGGCCGTCGGGCTGTGACCGGGGCCGTATTTTCTTGGGAATTTCCCGCCCGCCCGCGTATCTGTATGGGGGACGCCGCGGGTTCCCCGCGGGGCCTCGGGCCGGTCGCCCGAACCTTCTCTCCTCAGAACGGGATTCCCCCATGACGCGTAAGCTCCTCGCCGGTGTGTCGCTGCTGGTCGCCCTCTCCTTCGCGGTCGGGTGCGCCGGTAGCAGTTCGTCCGCCTCCATGTCCAAGGAAGAGGTGGAGAAGAAGAAGAAAGAGATGGAGGAGTACAACAAGCAGATGCAACGGGGGGGCGGCAAGCCGCCCGAAGCCAGCGGCCGGTAACGATACCCGGACAGAAACGCCGCCGCCCGCGGGTAATCCGCGGGCGGCGGCGTTTCTCACCCCAGCGCCCACGGCTTCCGGTAGCCGTAGGTCAACAACTTGTTCGCCCCGTCGTCGTTCGTCACCCGCTCGGCCTTCGCGTCCCATTCCAGGTACCGCCTTCGCTCGAGCGCCAGCTTCGCGAGTAGCGTCGCCGTCGTCGAGCGGTGGCCGGTCTCCACCGGGCAGTGCGTCACCGCCCGCGACTTCACGCAGTCCAGGAAGTTCCGGGCGTGCGCCGCCGTGTCCGACGGCCCCTTCTTCGCGAGGGCCGCCCGCGCCGGCTTCGTCGCCTTCCCCTGCCGCGAGTTCTCCGCCCGCCGGATCGGGCTAAGCGCTGGGATCTCCTCCAGCCGCACGTTCTCCGGGACGATCTCGTACCCCTGGTTGCCGTCCGAAATCAGCATCGTGCCGAGCGTGCCGCGGAACTCCAGGTTCCACCCGCGGAGGTTCGCCCCCGCCCCGTTCGCGTTCACCTGCGTGAACGTCGCCAGGCAGCCGTCGTACTCCCACACGGCCTCCATCGTGTCCGGGATGTCGCGGTTGTCCGCCACCGCGAACTTCCCGCCGAGGCACGCCACGCCCTTCGGCGCGTCCTGCCCGAGCGCCCACTGGATCACGTCCAGGTAGTGCGTGCCCATGTTCGTGATCTGCCCGCCGGAGTAGTTCGAGAACCACCGGAACTTGTACAGGCACTTGTTCGCGTTGAACGGGACCTTCGCCGCCGGGCCGAGCCACAGGTCCCAGTCGAGGCCGGCCGGCGGCTCGCCGTCGGCCGGGTTGCCGATGCCCATCGGCGTCTCGTTGCGGTGCATGTAGCTCTTCGCCAGCGTCACCTGGCCGATGGCCCCCTCGCGGATCAGCTTCACCGCCTCCATGACGTAGGGCGTGCTGCGGCGGTGCAGCCCGACCTGCGTGACCCGCTTCGTCTCGGCCGCGACCTGGCACATCCGCCGGCCCTCGCCGATGACGAGGCTCAGCGGCTTCTCGACGTACACGTCCTTCCCGGCCCGGCAGGCGTCCACGAACTGCAGCGCGTGCCAGTGGTCCGGCGTGGCGATGACCGCCGCGTCCAGCGACTTGTCGTCGAGCAGCTTCCGGTAGTCCTTGCCGACGGTCGCGGTCCCGCCGGCCTTCGCGTTCGCGGCCGGCAGGTACGGCTCGTACACGTCGCACAGGGCGGCGGCCTCCGCGTCCTTGTGGACGAGGAACGCGTCGAGCAGTTGGTCGCCGCGGTTGCCGACGCCGACGAACCCGAGGCGGACCTTGTCGTTCGCGCCGAGGACGCGGGAATAGCTCGCGGCGGTGAGGGCGGCGGCCGCGGCGAACGCGCGGCGGGTGGGTTTCGGCATGGGAAGACTCCGGGGCGAGGGAACGGGAATCAGGCGAGGGCGTCGAGCGGGCTGCGGACGCCGTACGCCCCGCGGCGGAGGACGTGGGTGTAGATCATCGTCGTGCTCACGTCCGCGTGGCCGAGCAGCTCTTGAATGGTGCGGATGTCCGCCCCGTCCTCCAGCAGGTGGGTGGCAAAGCTGTGCCGGAACGTGTGGCAACTCACCTTCTTGGCCCACCCCAGGCCGCGGACCGCCTGGTGGATTGCCCGCTGGACGCACCCCTCGTGGACGTGATGGCGGCGGACCTCCCCGGTGCGGGGGTCGGCGGCCGTGCCGCGGGAGGCGAACACGAACTGCCAGCCGAGTTCGCGGGCGGCGGCCGGGAACTTCACCGCCAGCGCGTCCGGCAGCGCGACCGCCCCCAACCCGCGGGCGAGGTCGCTGGCGTGGACGCGGCCCCGGTCCCGGACGAGGGCCCGCACCTCGTCCCGGACGGCCGCCGGCAGCGGCACGGCCCGGTCCTTGTCCCCCTTCCCCTGGCGGACGACGATCTGGCCGCGGTCGAAGTCCACGTCCTTGACCCGCACCCGGCAGCACTCCAGGACCCGCATCCCGGTCCCGTACATCAACTTCGCCATGACGGCATACGGCTCGCGGGTCGCCCGGTCCTGGAGGGCGGCGAGTAGGTGTCGGACCTCGTCGCGGGACAGCACGACCGGCAGCCGGCGGGTCCGCTCGGCCCGCAGCGCGTGGACCGCGTCCAACGGGATGCCGAGGACCTTCTGGTAGAGGAACAGGAGGGCGTTGAACGCCTGGTTCTGGGTGCTGGCGGACACGGCCCGGTCGCGGGCGAGGTGGGTGAGGAACTGTTCGATCTCGGGCGTCCCCATCTCGGCCGGGTGTCGCCAGGTATCGCCGCGGCGGTGGAAGTGGATGAACCGCTCGATCCAGCGGACGTAACTCTTCTCGGTCGGGTAGGCGTAATGGAGGAGGCGGAGTTTGTGGCGGACCCGGTCGAGGAGCTTCATGCGACGGCCTCCATGCGGGAGTATTCGGGTTATCTCGCGCCGGGTCGGGGTAAGCAAGAACATTCCGGGTGCGGGGTCGGAAGCTCGGCGATTTTCCGCTCGCGTCGGCCCGTGCGACCGCGTAATATCACGCGCAGGGTTAGAGAATTACAAGTTCGGCGTTGAAGGCCACCGAGCCGCGGAGGCGTTGATGGGCGCGTGGGGCGTCGGCATCTTCGACGACGACGTGGCCTGCGACGCCCGCATCGCCATGCTCGACCAGTTCCGCGCCGGGCTGCCGGCGAAGGTGGCGACCGATGCCGTCCTCGAAGACCTCGCCGACTTTCTGGAGGACGAGGAGGACGGGCCGGTGGTGCTGTTGGCCCTGGCAGCCGTCCAGTGGGACGCCGGCCGGCTGGATGCGCGGGTCAAGCGGCGGGCGCTCAAGGTCATCGCCGGCGGGGTGGACTTCCGCTGGCAGGACAGCGAGTTCGCGGAGCAGCGGCGGGCGGTGCTGGCCGAGTTGGGGGCCAAGCTCAGCGCTCCGCCCCCGCCGGCTGTGCCCGTCGGCCAGCTCCCGGAGTAAAGGCACGCCGAACCAGGCGCTGCACCTGACCGGCGGGGCATGTAGGCTTTCTGGGGTTCGTAGCTCCCTCAGCCCCGCCGGCAGGTGAGCTGGGTCGTTCGGCGGCGGAGGGCTTACGGGTGGGCGATGGCTGGGAAGGCGTGGACGCTGCTCTCGCCCGGTTCGGATTGCCGGCCCGGCCCGAGGACCGGGACGCCATCATCGCCGCGCTCGATGAGCAGATGGCTCTGGAGGCCGATGAGGCGGGCGACCAATTCCTGATGCGGCTGCTGTGCGCCCAACTTTTCTCGCTCGGCCGGGTGGAGGACTCGCTGCGGGTGTGGCGGGCGAAGTCGTGCAACTTCGACACGCATTGCGGCATCGACGTGCAGTTCGTGTGCGGGGCCGGTTTGGAGCCCACCAAGGCGCACCTGCGTGCGGTCGGCGGGGACGACGCCTCCGACGCCCTCGACTATCTCGCCAAGTGTGAGGCCGGCGAGGACTTCGCGGGGTTCAGCCCGGAACTGGTCGTCCAGCAGGCGCGGGCGTTCTACAAGCACGCCGAACCAGGTAGCGTGTTGTCAAGTGGGGATTCGTGAGGCCCAGTTGGGGTCGAACGGGGCGCGGTTCTTGAGCACGCCATAGCAGAGCATGACGAGCTTCCGCATGCACGCCCCGACGGCCTGCATCTTGGGCTTCGGACCCCCCTTGCGGGTGGGGTCGGTGAGGCGGACGAAGAAGCCACGAAGGATCGGATTGAACCGGACCGCCGTCTGGGTGGGCAGGAACAGGGCCTTCCGGAGGCGGGCGTTGCCGGCCTTCGACAGCCGCGTCCGCCGCCGCACGCTCGTGCCGCTCCTGAACTCCCGCGGGGCCAGCCCGCAGTAGGCCGCCGCCGACTGGGCGGACGGCAGCCGGTCCACGGCCGGCAATTCGGCCAGGAGGGTGGTCGCCGTCTGCCGGCCGACGCCGGGGATGGACTCCAAGAGCCGCCGGTCGTCGGCCAGCCGGCCGCTCCCGGCCACCACCGCGTCGGCCGCCGCCCGGACCTTCCCCGCCTCCCGCTCCAGGAACCGGACGGCCCGCGCGACCGACGCCCGCGCCGCCCCGGCCAGGGCGGGGGAGGCCAGCTGCCCCTTCTCGCGGGCGGCCAGCGCGGTCAGGTCGTCCGCCCGCCGGGTCAGGGCCTGCAATTCCTGGACGTCTGGCGGGGGCGGGGACCACGCCGGCGGGCACTCGCGGAGGGCGTACTCGGCGATCAGCTTGGCATCGGCCTTGTCCGTCTTGTTCCCGCGGCCCCGCATCAGCCCGGCGTGCTCGATCCGCGTCGGGTTGACCACGCTGACGGTGCGGCCGGCGGCGTGCAGGAGGGCGGCCACCCCGTGCGAGTACGGGCCGGTGGCCTCGCAGGCGAAGTGCAGCGGGCGGCCGCCGGCGGGTCGGTCGGCCCACGCCACCAGCGCGGCGAACCCGGCCGGGGTGTTGGGGAAGACCTTCTGGCGGGCGGTGCCGTCGGCGGCCAGCCGGCAGCAGTCGAGCGTGTCCTTCGAGACGTCCAGGCCGACGGCGGCCGCGGTCGAGGTGGTAGTCGAGGTGCCCACGGCGTCCCTCCCCTCTGGCTCACGGATGCGGGGTGGCACTCGACCGAGTGGCCCGCGGGGTAGCGTCCGAGGTCGAGGAGCGCCGGCGGCCGGTCCGCCACCGGGTTCACGAGGTCGGGGCCTCACGCGCTGCATGCGGTTGGTCCGACCGCCGGGCTGTCGCCTCAACGACAACGGCATGGTAACATGTGAGGCGCTGCACCTGACCGGGGCCGCATGTAGGCTTTCCGTGACCACAAGCCTCCGGGTGCACCCCGGCAGGAGAGCTGTGTCGTTCGGCGGCGGAGGCGAGACGCGGTGGGGAGCGTGTTCCGGCACGTCGCGGACGCGGCGATGTACGCGTGCGGGGGCGAGCAGTGCCACCACTGCGAGCGGGCCGGCCTGCCCATCTACCGATACAGCGGCGAGATCATCGACCCGGCCCTGGCGCACGACCCCGCGCTCGCGGCCGAGGAGCCGGAGGTCCACGAGCTGTGCGCCGACTGCATCCTCGGAGGGAACGTGCGGAAGTCCGATGACCGCGTCCGGCAGGTCGCGCCGACGGTCACCCGGTTCGCGGCCGACAGCGCGCGGGCGGTCGAGGAGTACCACCGGCTCCCGGACATCCCACTGTTCCTCCAGCGGGAGGACTGGCCGATGTGCTGCGGGGAGTGGTGCGAGTTCGTCGGCGTCCCGGCCTCCTACGAGGAATCGCCCGGTGTGCCGGCGAGCCACAGCTACTGGGAGCGGGGGCCGGCGACGTGGCGGTTCACGGACCAGTTGCTCCCGGAGTCGCTCCGGGAGGTGAGCCTGTTCCAGTGCGTTCGCTGCAGCCGGCCGTGGTTTACCTGGCAGATGACATAGTGGTGAGGTGGTCACGCCGAACCAGGCGTTGCAGCTGACCCCGCCCTCAAAGCCGGGCGGGGCAGCTGAACGCGGTCGTTCGGCGGGGGAGCCCGGCAGCCAAGAGGACGCGCTAATGGGCAATCGCTGGCTAGGCTCAGGGGCCATGCTGCTCGGGGCGGTCGCCTTGGGGTGGCTGCTGTTCGTGGCCCTCCTAGCATCCCCGCCAGTCGACCATCGCCGGCTCGACGGCCTGTCGCTCGCCCCAGGCACGGTGGTCGAGGTGACGCACGGTGGCGACTGGCGGGTCGTCCAGGCCGGCGGCACCCACCAGGTTGAGCCGTGGGTGCTGGCCACATCGCCGGTCCTGCTCGGGGTGTGCGGGGTGCTACTGTCGATCGTCGGCTTCCGGCTGTGGCGAGCCGGATCACCGAACCAGATGGTGCAGCAGACCGGCGGGGGCCTGTAGGCTTTTCAGGACGTGTAGCTCACCCGACCCGCGCCGCGGCCGGGCGGGGTCGTTCGGCCACCGGAGGCGTTCTTGTCCATGATCTCGCGTCGCAATCTTCTCCTCGGTGCCGGTTCCACGGCGGCCGGAACCTTGCTCCCCGGTCCGCCGGCGGCCGCGGCCGCCAAGGCGGGCGACCCGGCGGACGACCTCCCGCCCCATGTCACCCGGCTCACGTGGTTCGGGGAGCGGGCCGACTGGCGGCACGACGGCAAGCGGTTCGTCTTCCTCAACCGGGCCTACGGGGACGTATACGAGTACGAACTCGCGACCGGCCGGATCACGCCGTGTACCGACCACGTCAAGCACCACGGGTTCGTCCGGGCGCTGTACCTGTGGAACGGCGACCTGTTCCTGAGCGGGCCGAAGGACACGTTCGACCGGGCCGACAAGGAGGCCCGCCAGAAGGCCCGCGACGCGAGTTACCTGTGGGTGCTGGACAAGAGCTTCACGAAGCCACCGGTGCCGCTCGGGGTGCCGTGCAACGCGGGGCCGGCGGTCTCGCGGACCCGGCCGAAGCTGGCATGGACGCACGGCGAGCAGGACCACATCTCCACCGGCGAGATCGCGTACGCCGGCGGCACCCCGAAGCTGGTGAACGCGAGGGTGGTGCTCCGCACGTCGGACTTCCCGGCCGCCGGCCGCCCGCGGAAGTGGGTCGAGACGCAGAACTTCGTCCCGCCGCACGACGACAAGCTCACGGTCACGGCCTACGAGATCGGGGACACGGCGAACACCGAGACGTACCTGTTCGACCTAGCCGCCGGCAAGCTGACCAACCTCACGAACACCCCGGACCGGTACGAGGAGTGCGAGGGGGTCTTCCCGGACGGCGGGTGGACGCTGGTGGAGAGCGCCGAGCGACCGGGCGTCCGGTGGCCGCTGGTGGACCTGTACAAGGTGGCCCAGGACGGCAGCGGCCGGCGGGAGCGGCTGACGCACTTCACCGACTACAAGGGGTGGAAGGGGGCGGAAGGCGTGGTGAGCGACGACGGCAAGTTCATGCTGTTCCAGAACGGCAAGTCCGGGCAGGAGTCGGGGGCCGGGTTCGGCATCTTCCTGTACGACTTCGCCAAGGCCCGGGCGGGTAAATAGCGGGCGGCCGATCAAACCCGTTCTGGCCACGGGCCGGCGACTTCCGATACTCCCCGCGTGCAATCACCTTCATTCTCCGGGCCGCCGAGTCCGGTCGTTCGACGAAGGAGCCGTTGCGGATGTGGACCGCGCATGGCGAGGAGCTGGCCGCCGCCCGCGGGTTGCGGGTCGCCGTCGCCCGCGACGGGCGGCCGGCGGCCGTCGCCGATGTCGTCCGCGCGTGGCAGGACGACGCCGGGTTCCGGGCGGTGTTCAACGGCCTGCTGGCCGACGCGCCGTATTCGGCGTTCCGGTGGGAGACGCCGCCCGTCACCGCCGACACGCTGGCGCGGCCGTTCGAGTTCGTGTTGCTCGACAGCCCGGGGCTGGCCCGCCGCCCGGACGCGGCCGCGTTCGCCGGCCACTTCGCCGGGGCGGCCGCGGGCGTGGCCACGTTCCCCAACCTGGGCGGGGACGCCGTCCTGGTCGTGCCGTGCCCGCTCGCCGACCCGGCCGCCTACGGGCACCTGGCCGCGTTCGTCCGGCACGCCCCGGAGGCCCAGCGGCACGCCCTGTGGCGGGCGGTCGGCCGGGCGATGGGCCGGCGGGTCGGGGCCGCCCCGGTGTGGCTGAGCACCGCCGGGGCCGGCGTTTCGTGGCTGCACTTGCGGCTCGACGACCGGCCGAAGTATTACGGGTTCGCGGCGTACCGCCCGCCGCCCGAGATCGCTCGTGAAGGAGACTTATGAAGTCGGTTGGGAAGAAGCTGTCGCCGGACCAGCGGGACGAACTCCTCCGGGCGCTGAAGGCCCGGTTCGAGAAGAACGCGGACCGCCACGCGGGGCACGCCTGGGCCGACGTGCAGGCCCGGCTGGAGGCCGCGCCGGCGAAGCTCTGGTCGCTCCACGAGATGGAGCGGACGGGCGGCGAGCCGGACGTGGTCGGCCGCGACGCGACGACGGGCGAGTTCACGTTCGTGGATTGCTCGCCGGAGACGCCGAAGGGCCGCACGAGCGTCTGCTACGACCGCGCCGGGCTGGAATCCCGCAAGGAGCACAAGCCGACGGACACGGCCGTGGACATGGCGACGGCGATGGGCGTCGAGCTGTTGACCGAGGCCCAGTACCGCGACCTGCAGGCGGTCGGGTGCTTCGACACGAAGACATCGAGCTGGGTGCGGACGCCGGCCGACGTCCGCCGGCTCGGCGGGGCGCTGTTCTGCGACCGCCGGTACGGCCACGTCTTCGTGTACCACAACGGCGCGCAGTCCTACTACGCCGCCCGCGGGTTCCGGGCGATGTTAAAGGTTTGAGCCACGACCGCCGCCGAGGATGGATCGCGCCATGACGCTCAAGGAAACGCTCGAGCAACTCAAGGCGCTCGGCAACGAGGCGACGCGGAAGCACAACGCCAAGTGGGGGGCCGGCGGCAACCAATTCGGCGTCAAGCACGGCGACATCCGCGCGCTGGCGAAGAAGCTCCAGGGCCGCACGGAGCTGGCCGCGCCCCTCTGGGACACCGGGAACGTCGACGCCCAGCTCCTGGCGTGCTTGCTGTTCAAGCCGAAGGACCTGCCCGCGGACGAGGTGGACCGGCTGGTGCGGTCGATCAGCTTCGCGCACGTCGCGGACTGGCTGATCTCCTACGTCGTCAAGCCGCACGCGGACAAGGAGGCGCTGCGGCAAAAGTGGATGGCCGACGCCGACCGGTGGGCGGCCCGCGCCGGGTGGGCGCTCACCGCCGGGCGGGTCGCGAAGAGTCCCGACGGGCTGGACCTGCCCGCGCTGCTGGACCGGATCGAGGCCGAGATGGGGGCCGCCGACCCGGTCGTGCAGTGGACGATGAACGCCGCCCTCGCGGAGATCGGCATCAACGCCCCGAAGCTCCGCAAGCGGGCCGTCGCCGTCGGCGAGAAGCTCGGCGTCTTCCGCGACTACCCCGTCTCGAAGGGCTGCACCTCGCCGTTCGCCCCGATCTGGATCGCCGCGATGGTAGCGCGGAAGGGGTGAGCGAACGCTCCGCGGGGCGGGCGGTTCGGTACAATACGGCTGATTGGAGTGCCGCCACCGCGACCGGATCAACCGCCATGCCGCTACACGACTGGGCCGCCCTGCCGGGTTGGGAAGGGGTCCATCAGGTCTGGGGCGTCGAGTTGCTTTACGCGATCAAGCCACAACTCCCCCCGGCGTACCGGGCCTACATCGGGACCACGCCCACGTTCGCCATCGGCGGGCCGGAGGACGGGCGGCCGGACGTTGGCGTGCGGGATTGGCCGGGGGGCGAGTCGCCGGCGGGCCGGGTTCCCGATCCCGGTCCGGTCCCGGACGAGGAAGTGGCGGTCGCCACCCTGGCGGCGGACACGGCCCTGCTCGTCGAGCGGGCCGGGCGGTTGGTCGCGGCCGTCGAGCTGGTTTCGCCCCGGAACAAGGACCGGGCGTCGGCCCAGGCCGCTTACGCGGGGGCGTACGCCGGCTACCTGCTCCGCGGCGTCCACCTGTTGCTGGTCGATGTCCACCGCCGGCCCGCGGCGTTCTCGTTCGCCGACCAGGTCGCGCGGGCGCTCGGGCTAGGCCCGCTGGCGCTGCCGGCCCCGCACGCGGTCGCCTACCGCGTCGGCGGGCCGTCCCCGGACGGCGGGCGGTTCCTGGCCGTTTGGCGGCGGCCGCTGGTCGTCGGGGAACCGCTGCCTCAGATGCGGCTGCCGCTGTCGCCGGAGGAGTCGGTCGCGGTCGATCTGGAAGGGACGTACCGGCGGGCGACCGAGGCCGCCTACCTGGGGTGAGCGGGGTCGTTTCCCTTACCGCCCCGCCCGGCTGTCGAGGAAGTCGCGGACGGTGCGCTCGAGCCTGTCCGCGTCCTTCGGGTGGCCGGTCCAGAGCGTGCGGCCGGTGCCGTCGAGCAGCACCAGCGTCGGGTAGCCGCGGACCTTGAGCGCGTCCTGGGCCGTGCCGAACTTCGCCTCGACCGCCAGCCCGTAGGGGAACCGGTGGCCGCGGCGGTAACTTTCTGCCGCCCGCAGCCGCTCGCGGCTCGAACCCTCGTCGCACAGGACCGTCAGCACTTCCACCGCCTGGTCCCGGTACCTGTCGTGCAGCTTCTCCAGCCGCGGGATCGCCTTCGCGCAGTGGACGCAATCCGTCGAGGCGAAGTTCAACAGCACCAGGTCGCCGGCCCGGCCGGTCGGCAGCGTCCGCTCCTTGCCGTCGAGGTCGAGCAGCTTCAGCTCGAGGCCGCGGTCGATGGACTTGGACGTGGAGCCGGTCGGCGGGGTCGTCGGCAGCGGCAGCACCCCGCCGGGGCCGGGGATCGCGACCGGCGGGGACTTCGTGCGGAAGTCCGGCTGCGGGCCGGGGGCGATCAGGTCCGGCCGGGCCGGGGCCGACGGGACCGGCGAGAAGCTGCCGTCGTTGTTCGCGGGGAACGGGAGCGTCTCGGCGTTGGTCGAACTGCCGAACAGCGGCGGCGGCGTGACGCCGCTCGTCGGCGGCGGGACGGACGGCGTGCCGGAACCGGGCAGGTCGCCGGCCGCCGACGGGCCGGTCAGCGGGGCGACGCCGAAGTCGTTGCGGAGCTGGATGCGGACCTGTTGGTTCGGGACCGTCACGTACTGCTTGCCGACCCACTCCTTCACCTGCGCGGTGAGCAGGTACGTGTCGCCGGGCTTCAGCCCCTGGATGAGGAACGTGCCGTCGCGGTCGGTCTGCACGCCGACCTGCGCGCCGGGCGCGTTCTTGGTCGGGTCGGCGTTCTCGAGCGCGACGAACGCTCCTTCGACGACCCGGCCGTCCTGCGTCTCGACGACGCCGGAGATGAGCCGCTGGGCCGCCCCGCGGAGGTCGAAGGTCTTGCTCGTCGGCCCGGCCCACGTCCCGGCGGCGGGGACCTTGACGTTCGACGACGGCACGGTCGGCGGGTCGAGGAGGTTGCCGGGGTCCCGCGGCCTCTCGCGGTCGCGGGGCAGCTCGTAGGGCGAGTCGGCGGGTTGGCGGGTGCGGTCCTTCAGCCAGTCCGGGTCGCGGGTGCGGGACGCCGGGTTGGTGGACGGCCGGTCGCGGTCCCGCTGCCACCGCTCGAACGCGCGGCAGCCGGTCTGGGCGGCGGCCAGCCCGGCCAACAGTAGTGCCCAACACGCCCGCATGGGTCGGCCCCGGAATGGAACGATCAACAGGGATCATTCCGACGGGCCGGTCCGGAATCAAGTTCAGCCGGGCGAATCGTCGGCCGGCAGACCTCCCGCGGACCTCTGCATCGGGCACACCTTGCCGGGGTTGCCCCGCCGCGAGAATCGACGCGACCCGCTCACTTCACCTCGACCGCGTTCCCGGACCCGCCCTCGACCTTCACCGGCACGGACTTCGCCATCGGCCGGTCGTCCCGGATCAGGCAGTCGGCCAGCCGCGACCGCGTCACGTCCTTGAGCAGCAACCCGACCGGCTCGCAGTCCAGGATCGTGCAACCCGTGACGTGGAACCGGTCGCACCGCTCGACCGCCAGCCCGGCTGCGGCCGCCCGCGAGCGGGACAGGTGCAGGCCCGTCACCGTGCAATCCGTGCAGTCCCGGAACGCGACCGCGTTCGTCGTCGTCGGGCTTTCCTCCCGGCTGTACCGCGGGTTGCGGTCCATCACGTTCGGCCCGACGACGACGTGCGAGCTGTGCGTCGCCAACAGGTTCAAGGTGTACGCCGTCCAGAACGTGTTGCCGGTGACGGCCACGCACCGGGCGTGGTCGAGCCGGACGTTGTACTGCGCGTCGCTCAGGACGTTGCCGGTGATCGTGACGTGCCCGTCCCGCAGCTCGTCGGCGTTCGGCCACTTGACCGACGGCCCCTTGACCCAAATGTTGGCCGACTCCGGGGCGTCGTGCGTGTGCTGGATCGTGTTCCCGGTGATCGCGACCTCGGCGTTCGTGCCGCCCGTCGAGTCGATGAACACGTTCGCCGTCGGCGGCCCGTCCTTCGCGTGGTTCGCCTCGATGTCGCAGCCGGTGACGTGCAGGTTGCGGACCTCGCCGCCGCGGACGACGATCCCGCCGCCCGCGTTGTAGCTGACGTGGCTGCCGGTGACGTTGGTTTGGTGTAGGTTCACCGCGTCGAGGAAGATGCCGACGCCGCGGTTCTCGTAGACGTGGCAGTCCGAAATCAGCACGTTGCGGTTCCGCTTCGTCAGGTGAATCCCGTGCCGGCAGTGGCGGATCAGCACGCGGGTGGCGGTGAACTGCATCGTGCCGGTCGCCTCGATACCGTCGGCCTCCGGGTGGTCGCCGACGATCTCGACGCCGTCGATGCTCGGCATCCGCTCCCGCGCCCAGACCTCCGGCTTCATCGTCCGCGGGGCGGCCGATCCGGCGTGCGTGCCGACGAAGTGGAACGCCGGCCCCGGCCCGGCCATGACGACCCGCGCGACCGTCCCGCCCTCGATCGCGGTGAACCCGGTCGTCAGGAGGTTCACGGTAATCGGCTTCGTGACGCGGTAGACGCCCCGCGGTAGGCGGACCGCGCCGCCCTTGTTGACGAGCGATTGCAGGGCGGCCGTGTCGTCCGCCGTGCCGTCGCCGACGAGGGCCGGCGGCGAATTCTGGGCGACCGACAACGCGAGGAACAAACCGGCGAAGCCGACGACTGAAACGACGATCATCCGACGCATGGGTGCGACCTCCGGGAGATTCGCTTGAACGGGCGGGACGGTTTTGTAGGGTGGTGCCGAGGCTTTGCGAGGCCCACCGATGGGAAAGGTCCAACACGGTGGGCCTCGAAGACTCGGCACCACCCTACAAGCAGCGGGCGGGACGCCCGCGGTCCCAGGGGGGCGAAGCCACTTCTACTCGAACCGGCGGGCAGACGCCATCGGTTATCGCGCTCGCGGGGATCGCTAGACTATCGCTTTCTTCTCTCTGGAAGCTCGCCGATGTCCGCGAAACGTCTGCCGGTGCGGTCCGAGGTCGCCGTCGCCGATACCTGGGACCTGGCGTCCCTGTTCCCCCACGACGACGCCTGGGAGACGGCGTTCGGCGAGTGGGAACGCCTCATCCCCGGCTACGACCACTACCGCGGCAAGCTCGGCGAGTCGGTCGATGTCGTCTCCGACTGCCTGCGGTTCGAGACGAAGCTCGAACGGCTCGGCGACAAGCTCGGCACGTACGCGTTCCTCAAGGAAACGGAGGACGTGTCGAACTCGAAGTACCAGGGGATGAAGGCCCGGTACGTCGGCATCGCCAGCCGCGCCGCCGAGGCCGGCAGCTTCTTCCGGCCCGAACTCCTGGCCCTGCCCGACGAGAAGCTGCAAGAGTACCTCCGCTCGCCGAAGCTGGCCGACTACAAGCTGCTGCTCGACCGGCTGGTCCGGTTCAAGCCGCACACGCTGACGACGGCCGAGGAGCGGCTGCTGGCGATGCAGATGGAAATCCACGGCACGCCGCGGAACGTGTTCGACCAGCTGACGGACGCGGACCTCCAGTTCGGACAGATCGAGGTGGCCCCCGGCGAGTCGATCGAACTCAGCCACAGCTCGTTCATGGTCTGCCTGGAGAACCCGAACCGCGAGGTGCGGAAGAAGGCGTTCCACCAGTTCTACGCGCAGTTTTCGGCGCACGCGAACACGCTGACGGCGACGCTGGCCGGGAGCGTGAAGCAGGACGTGTACCACGCGCGGGTGCGGAATTATTCCTCCGCGCGGGCCGCGGCGCTGTTCCCGGACAACGTGCCGGTGAGCGTGTACGACAACCTCCTCGCCGCGGTGCGGGCGAACCTGCCGGCGGTTCACAAGTATTACGACGTGCGCAAGCGCGCGATGAAGCTGCCGGACATCCACTTCTACGACGTGTACATCCCGATCCTGAGCGACCTGCAAACGCGGACCGAGTGGGGCGACGCGGTGGAACTGGTCATCGACGCGCTCAAGCCGCTGGGGGCGCACTACACGGACGCGCTGGCGACCGGGCTGCGGGGCCGGTGGTGCGACCGGTACGAGAACAAGGGGAAGCACAGCGGGGCGTTCTCGTCCGGGTGCTACGACAGCGACCCGTACATCCTCATGAACTACCAGGCGGACGTGCTGGATCATGTGTTCACCCTGGCCCACGAGGCCGGGCACAGCATGCACACATACCTGAGCAAGCACCAGCCGTACCAGTACGCGAACTACACGATCTTCGTCGCGGAAGTCGCCAGTACGTTCAACGAGCAACTGCTCGGTGAGGCGATGAAGAAGCGGGCGAAAACGGATCGCGAGCGGGCGTACTTCATCAACCGCGAGATCGACGACATCCGCCGGACCGTCATCCGGCAGACGATGTTCGCGGAGTTCGAGAAGGTGACGCACGAACTCGTCGAGCGGAACGAGCCGCTGACGCTGGAGACGATCAAGGCGGAGTACCGCAAGCTGCTCGACGCGTACTTCGGCCCGCGGTTCGTGCTGGACGACGAGCTGTCGCTGGAGTGCTTGCGCATCCCGCACTTCTACCGGGCGTTCTACGTGTACAAGTACGCGACCGGGCTGTCGGCCGCGATCGCGCTGGCGGAGCGGGTGACGAAGGGCGGCAAGGACGAGTTGGAGGCGTACCTGCGGTTCCTCCGCGGCGGGTCTTCGAAGGACCCGCTCGACCTGCTCCGCGACGCCGGCGTGGACATGGAGACGCCGGAACCCGTGAACGCGGCGCTGGCGAAGTTCGGCCGGCTCGTCGAAGAGCTGGACACGCTCGTGTAGGGTGGTGCCGAGGCTTTGCGAGGCCCACCGTGCGAGAGAATGTCCCGCCGGTGGGCCTCGAAGACTCGGCACCACCCTA
>JAESGS010000692.1_pt1 | contig 18160 bp, 16 predicted proteins | sample 9269761 | NCBI WGS metagenome assembly JAESGS01 (sample SAMN15741799, study PRJNA653493) | algae metagenome | isolation source: Cyanosarcina radialis HA8281-LM2 and co-occurring heterotrophs from damp... | place: USA: Makauwahi cave, Hawaii | collected 2011-01-06 | reverse complement strand
CGGCATTGAGCGCAAATGCGGCCTTCTCGAACTCCGGCACCATCTGCCCGGGGCCGAACCAGCCGAGGTCGCCGCCGGAGGTCTTGCCGCTGGGATCGTTGGTCTTTTCGTTGGCGAGCTTCTCGAAATCGGCGCCGCCGTCGAGCTGCTTGACGATCTCGACCGCCTCTTCTTCGGTCTTCACAAGGATGTGACGGGCCTTCACCTCGTTGACCGGTGGCGTGTTGGCCACCTCCTGGTCGTAGCGGGCGCGGATTTCGTCTTCGGTGATCTTGCCGGCCACTTCGCCGTCGACCAGCCCGCTGTGCAGCGTGCGCTCGCGCAGGAATTTCATGCGCCGCTCGAAGGCTGGCGTCTTGTCGAGGCCGACTTCAACGGCTTTCGCGGCCAGGAGCTTGATCTCGATGATGGCGGCCATCGCTGCGGCGCGGCGCTGCTCTGGCGGCAGCCGCGAGAACTGCTCGCCCAGGTCGCCGATCGCCTGCTGCAGGTCGGCTTCCGTCACCGATTCGCCGTCGATCGTGCCGACAACGGTATCAGGCGAAGGGGCTGGAGCAGGTGCCGGCTGCGCCGCATCCTGCGCCACACCGATTGCGGTTGCGCCGGCCAGGAACGCGGCCATGACAAGCAGCCGCATCGACAGGCCGCGGAACAGGGATTTGATCATCAGAAAGGGTCTCCGGAAAACTGTCGGATTCACGGGGTCGATTTGCCACGAGAATGGCGGAATCCCGCGACGTTGCGCGCCGTGCAGCAACGTTGACATCGCTTCGGCCCCCTCTTATCTGTCCTGCGACCCTGCGTCCAGAACCGTTTTCTGGACGTTTTTGATTGGTGAAACCGCACGTTCGACATATTTGGCGGATTGAGCCCGGCAACCCCGCAAGTTCGCACTGAAAGGACCATTGTATGGTCAGCCTCGGCGGCATAGCCCGCAAAATCTTCGGTTCCTCCAACGATCGCCGCATCAAGGGATTGCGTCCGCGCGCCACCGAGATTTCGCTGCTGGAGCCTCAGGTGCAGCGGCTGAGTGACAGTGAGCTGAAGGCCAAGACCGATGAGTTCAGGCAGAAGCTGGCAAATGGCGCTACTCTGGATTCGATCCTGCCGGAAGCCTTTGCCGTCGTGCGCGAGGCTGCCAAGCGCGCCATCGGGCTACGACCCTTCGACGTGCAGCTGATCGGCGGCATGGTGCTGCATTCAGGTTCGATCGCCGAAATGCGCACCGGCGAAGGCAAGACGCTGGTCGCCACCCTGCCCGTCTATCTCAACGCGCTGGAAGGCAAAGGCGTCCACGTCGTCACCGTCAACGATTACCTCGCCAAGCGCGACTCCGAATGGATGGGCCGTGTCTATTCTTTCCTCGGGCTCACCACCGGTGTCATCGTGCACGGGCTTTCCGACGACCAGCGCCGCCAGGCCTATGCCTGCGACGTCACCTACGGCACCAACAACGAGCTCGGCTTCGACTATCTGCGCGACAACATGAAATACGAGCGCGCGCAGATGGTGCAGCGCGGCCACCACTACGCCATCGTCGACGAGGTGGACTCGATCCTGGTCGACGAGGCGCGCACGCCGCTCATCATCTCCGGACCGCTGGAAGACCGTTCCGAGATGTACAACACGGTCGACGCGTTCATCGTGCAGCTCAAGCCCGAAGACTATGAGATCGACGAAAAGCAGCGCACCGCCATCTTCACGGAAGGCGGCACCGAGCGGGTTGAGGACATGCTGCGCGCGGCCGGCCATCTCAAGGGAGAGTCGCTCTACGACGTCGAGAACGTCGCCATGGTCCACCACGTCAACAATGCGCTGAAGGCACATCGCCTGTTCCAGCGCGACAAGGACTACATCGTTCGCAACGGCGAGATCGTCATCATCGACGAATTCACCGGCCGCATGATGCCGGGCCGCCGTTATTCGGAAGGCCAGCACCAGGCGCTCGAAGCCAAGGAAAAGGTGCAGATCCAGCCCGAGAACCAGACGCTCGCATCGATCACCTTCCAGAACTACTTCCGCATGTATTCCAAGCTCGGCGGCATGACCGGTACGGCCTCCACCGAAGCGGAAGAATTCGGCAACATCTATGGCCTGGAAGTCGTTGAAGTTCCGACCAATCTGCCGATCAAGCGTATCGACGAGGATGACGAGGTCTACCGTACTCAGGGCGAGAAGCTGAACGCCATCATCGACGAGATCAAGTCGGCACACGAGCGCGGCCAGCCGATGTTGGTCGGCACGACGTCGATCGAAAAGTCCGAGCAGTTGGCCGACCTTCTGAAGAAGTCCGGCTTTGCCAACTTCCAGGTTCTGAACGCCCGCTACCACGAGCAGGAAGCCTTCATCGTCGCCCAGGCCGGCGTGCCTGGCGCCGTCACGATCGCCACCAACATGGCCGGTCGCGGTACCGACATCCAGCTCGGCGGCAACGTCGACATGCGCATCCAGCAGGAGCTCTCGGAAGTCGAGGCCGGCCCCGAGCGCGAACAGCGCGAACAGGCGATCCGCGCCGAAGTGCAGCAGCTGAAGGAAAAAGCGCTGGCCGCCGGCGGGCTTTACGTTCTCGCTACCGAGCGCCACGAAAGCCGCCGCATCGACAACCAGCTTCGCGGCCGTTCCGGCCGTCAGGGCGACCCGGGTCGATCGAAGTTCTACCTGTCGCTTCAGGACGACCTGATGCGCATCTTCGGCTCCGACCGCATGGACGGTATGCTGCAGAAGCTGGGCCTCAAGGAAGGCGAGTCGATCATCCATCCGTGGATCAACAAGGCTCTCGAACGCGCCCAGAAGAAGGTTGAAGCCCGCAACTTCGACATCCGCAAAAACCTTCTGAAGTACGACGACGTTCTCAACGATCAGCGCAAGGTGATCTTCGAGCAGCGCATCGAGCTGATGGATGCCGAAAGCGTCACTGAAACCGTGACCGACATGCGCACCGAAGTCGTCGAAGACATGGTCAGCAAGCGCATTCCCGAGAAGGCCTATGCCGAGCAGTGGGACGTCGCCGGCCTCAAGGCCGACGTGCAGCAGTACCTCAATCTCGACCTGCCGATCACCGAATGGGCTTCCGAGGAAGGCATCGACGAGGCTGATATTCTCGAGCGCGTCATGACCGCTGCCGAAAAGGAAGCCGCCGACCGTGCCGAACGCTTCGGTCCGGAGATCATGCAGTATGTCGAACGCTCGGTCGTCTTGCAGACGCTCGACCATCTGTGGCGCGAGCATATCGTCAACCTCGATCACCTGCGCTCGGTCATCGGCTTCCGCGGCTACGCCCAGCGCGACCCGCTGCAGGAATACAAGTCCGAAGCCTTCGAGCTGTTCCAGGCCCTGCTCGGCAACCTGCGTCAGGCCGTGACCGCACAGCTCATGCGTGTCGAGCTGGTGCGCGAAGCAGCCGAAGCGCCGCAGCCGGCTCCGCCTGTCATGCATGGCCACCATATCGATCCGCTGACCGGCGAAGATGATTTCGGTGACGGCACGCTTCTCGCCGCCCCGCCGGTGCAGCGCGACGCGACCAACCCATTGTCCTGGGGCAAGGTCTCGCGCAACGAGCTCTGCCCCTGCGGTTCGGGCAAGAAGTACAAGCACTGCCACGGCATCTACGAGGCATAGGCCAGCCGCGGAAAGCGGGTGCTGTCTGCTCCCCCTGCCCTTCAGAAATGCCGCCTCCGGGCGGCATTTTCGTTTCCTGGAGCCTGTTTGCTAGCGATCGCACGTCCTGGCGTGGGCGATCAGGTTTTCGAGCGCGCGAATGCCGGTGCTGTTGATATGGCGGCGGCCGAGCGTGGCGTTGATACGGAAGGCGAGATCTTGCGCGTCGGCAGCTTTCAGGTCGTCCCAAGCCGCTCGATGCCGATCTCCTGGAGATAGCCGACCATGCGCGGGCCGATCGATTTCGCCTGCATCATCCGCAGCCGCTCGCTGTCCTCAATCGGCATGGTTGTCCCTATTCCTTACAACCGCGCTGCACCGTTTGTTAACGCTGTTCTGGCAGTACTGAAACCCTGTATTGCGTAATCTCAGGGTGTTCTCGTGTTCATGGCGGTATGTCAAACGGCCGGACGAATGCTGCCGTCGGCACTGAGACACCGCCTGTCCGCAATATTCGCCGGGCTTCTCCCCATCCTGACTAGTTCCGACGCCAAAAACGCTGCGCGCCGAATGGCGCTCGTCGCCTTTTCGGTCCGCATCGTCAGCGCCGCCATCGCCTTTCTGTCGCAGATCATCCTCGCGCGGCTGATGGGCGAGTTCGAATACGGCATCTTCGTCTTCGTCTGGGTGCTGGTCATCCTGTTCGGCAGCCTCTCCTGCGTCGGCTTTCACTCCGTCGTCATCCGCTTCCTGCCGGAATATCAAGCGTCGGCCGCCATGGACGAAATCCGCGGCGTGACGACGACGGTGCGCATCTTCGCGCTTTCCTCCGCCACCACGGTCGCCGTCCTTGGCCTTGCCGGTCTCTGGTTCTTTTCCGGGCACATCGAGGCCTATTACCTCGTACCCCTCTATCTCGGTCTCTTCACCCTGCCGATGATCTCGCTGGGCGACGTCATGGACGGAACGGCGCGCGCCCATGGCTGGCCGATTTCCGCCATGAGCCCCACCTTCATCATCCGGCCGCTACTGGTGCTCGTTTTCATGGTGCTCGCCGTTACCGCGGGGGCGCCTCACACGGCGCAAACCGCCATGATGGCCGCTATGGCCGCAGCCTATGTCACCAGTGTCTCGCAGTTTCTCGCGCTCACCTACCGCCTTCGCTCGCGCTATGTTCCAGGACCGCGACGCATCGAGCTTCGCCGCTGGCTCAAGGTCTCGATCCCCGTCTTCCTGGTCGATGGCTTCGGCTTCCTGCTGACCAATTCCGATGTGGTGATCGTCGGCCTCTACCTGAAGCCGGACGACGTCGCGATCTATTTCGCTGCCGCCAAGACCATGGCGCTTGTGCATTTCGTCATGTTCGCGGTCAAGGCAGCCGCAGGCCCGCGCGTCTCCAACGCCATGGCGCGCGATCCCGGCCAGATCCCCGGCATCGCGATCGAAAGCGCCCGCTGGGCCTTCTGGCCGTCGCTTCTGGTCGGCGCACTGGTGCTTGCTGCGGGGCCTTTTCTGCTTTCGCTCTTCGGGCCGGCCTTCGTCACCGGGCTGCCGCTGATGATGGTGCTTTTCGCGGGTATCCTCGCCAAGGCTTTCGTCGGCCCGGCCGAAACGCTGCTGACGATGGCCGGCCAGCAGACGCTGTGCGTGGTCCTCTACGCCGGCGCGCTGGTCGTCAACATCGCACTCAACCTCAGCCTCATCCCTCTTTTCGGACTGAACGGTGCTGCTTTTGCAACCGCTGGTGCTATGTTCGTAGAGGCGATGCTGCTGCACATCGCCGTCCGGCGTACCTTCGGCTTTGCGCTCTTTGCCTTCGCAAGAGCGCGGGCCGGCAATGAAAACAACGGGGCTGTCCATCCATGATCGGCAATACCAATCTTCCGAGCGATGCAAACAGCCGGGCCGCACGGGTTCTCGGCGGACTGGCGCAGGACGGCGAAAGCGGACCGACCGCAGAGCATCTGATCGAGGTCGGACGTCCCGGACGGCATCTTGCCATCTATCCGGCAAGGGCCGGCTACGAGTTGCAACGCGAACTCGACTTTCTGTCGAACCGGGCGCTGGAGCCGAACGTCTTCTTCACCGGACGCTTCCTCGCGCCGGCTATGCCGCGCCTGGAAGAGCGCGTCATCCGGCTCGCGATCATGCGCGACAACGACGAGCGCCGCAGCCGGCTACGCTTCCTGATGCCGTTCTCGATCGAAAAGCCCGGCTTCTCGATCGGCGCGCCGATCATTCGCGCCTGGTCGAACCCGTTCGGACCGCTGGGCGTGCCGCTGCTCGACGCCGAGGATGCGGCCGAGACCATCGACAACCTTTTCGAAGCCTTTGCCGCGCCGGCAACCGGGCTGCCCTCGATCCTGGTGCTGCCCGACATGCGCCTCAACGGCAAGGTTGCCCGCCTCACCCGCGCCGTCGCCATCGGCCGCAACCTGCCTCTGACGGTGACCGACACTTTCAGCCGGCCGATGCTCGAAAGCCTGCTCGACGGCCCGACCTATCTGCGCCAGGCCATCAGCCCGGCGCATTTCCGCGAGCTGCGGCGGCAGTGGAACAATCTCGAAAAAGAGGGCGAGCTCGTCTATTCGGTCGCCCGCCAGCCCGCCGACGTCCGCCTGCGCATGGAGGAATTCCTGGCGCTGGAAGCCTCCGGCTGGAAGGGCAAGGCGCGCAGCGCCATGGTGCTCGACCGCTTTCGCGCCGCCTTTGCGCGCGAGGCGATCACCAATCTGGCCGACGGCGACAGCGTGCGCATCCACACGCTCGATCTCGACGGCAAGGCGATCGCCTCGATGGTCGTCTTCCTGATGTCGGGCGAGGCCTATACCTGGAAGACCGCCTATGACGAGCGCTATGCCAGGTTCTCGCCGGGCAAGCTGCTTCTCGCCGAACTGACGGAATGGCATCTCGACGACGCCAACATCGCCCGCTCCGATTCCTGCGCGGTGCCGGACCACCCGATCATGAGCCGCTTCTGGCAGGAGCGCGAAGACATGGGCACGATGGTGATCGGCCTGCAGCAGACCCGAGACCGAGAAGTGCGCCAGGTGGCAGCCCAGCTCCACCTCTATCGCAACACCCGCAACATGGCGCGGATCCTGCGCGACAAGATCAAGGCGCTTGCCGGACGCTAGAGCGGGATTGGGAAAAGCCTGCGCGGTTTTCCGCCGGCATCCCGCTCCAGCCAATTGAAATCAACCGCGCGGCGGCCCGAGGAACTACGACGCTTCGGAAACCTTGATCGCCTCGTGCACTTCCGCCGCCGCCTGCTCGCGCAGGAACCGCCTGATCACCTTGCCCGAGGTCGTCAGCGGCAGGCTGTCGACGAAGGCGATCTCGCGCGGATACTCGTGCATCGAGAGCCGGGTCTTCACCCACTCGCGGATGGAGGTTGCCACACGCGCGTCGCCAACGACGCCCGGCCGTAGCACGACATAGGCCTTGACGATCTCGGTGCGCACCGGATCGGGCTTGCCGACAGCGGCGGCCAATTGCACGTCCGGATGGCCGGCAAGGCAATCCTCGATCTCGCCCGGGCCGATGCGATAGCCCGACGAGGTGATGACGTCGTCGTCACGCCCGAAGAAGGTGAAATAGCCCTCCTCGTCCATCACGCCCTGATCGCCTGTCGTCATCCAGTCGCCGATGAACTTCTTCTCTGTCGCCGCCGCGTTGCCCCAGTAGCCGAGGAACATCACCGGGTCCGGCCGCTCGACCGCCACCTGTCCAACGCTGCCGGCAGGCAGTTCGCGGCCTTCGCCGTCGATGATCGCCACTCGGTGGCCGGGTGCGGCCTTGCCCATCGACCCGGGCTTGACGACGCCGAGGTCTGCTGCTGACGAAATGACGATGTTGCACTCGGTCTGGCCGTAGAACTCGCTGACCTCGAGACCGAGTGCCGCCTTTGCCCATTCATAGGTCTCGCGGCCGAGGGATTCGCCGGCCGAGCCGATGGTTCGCAGATTAAGCCGGTAACGCTCGCGCGGGTTTTCGACCGCCTTCATCAGCCGAAGCGCCGTCGGCGGAATGAAGGCGTTGCGCACGTCCATCTCTTCCAGGATGCGAAAGGCCGTATGCGGATCGAACTTCTGCGCCGGCGACGACACGACGGGTACGCCGTGCAGCAGGGACGGTAACAGCGCGTTGAGCAGCCCTCCCGCCCAGGCCCAGTCGGCCGGCGTCCACATGCGGTCGCCCGGCTGCGGCAGGAAGTGATGGTGAAACTCGAAGCCCGGCAGATGGCCGAGCAGCACCCGGTGCCCGTGCAGCGCCCCCTTCGGCGGTCCTGTCGTGCCGGAGGTATAGATCATCAAGGCCGGATCGTCGGGGCCGGTATCGGCCGCAACAAAGCCAAAGGGATCACCCGACGCCAAGTCCGAGAAGGCAATCGTGCCCGGACGCGGCTGATCATCCGCCAGCACGACCAGCCGCAAGTCAGGCAGCCGCTCACGGATCGCCGCGATGCGTTCATAGCCAAAGCCGTTGGTCACGACAGCCGCCACGCCGGCATCACGCAGCCGGTATTCGAGCGCCTCGACGCCGAAGAGCAGCGCCAGCGGCAGCGCGATGGCACCGTGCTTATAGATCGCCGCATGTGCAATCGCCGTCTCGAACCCCTGCGGCAACAGGATCGCCACCCGCTCTCCGGGCACGATACCCTCCCCCGTCAGCCCCTTGGCAAAGGCCGAGGATTGGCGGGCGAATTGACGATAGGTCAGCGATTGATGCGCACCGCCAGGATCGAAATGCTGGAGACAGACACGCTCCGGCGCCCGCTCAGCCCAGGCGTCGCTGACGGCAACGCCGATATTGAACTTTTCCGGAATCTGCCAGCGGAAGGCGCGGTAGAGTTCGTCGTAGGTCTCTATTCTCGGTAACATGACGCTGCCATGACAGTTTTCTTGCTGCAGCGCACCTAACACCTTCGCAAGCGTCAGTTCAATGACTGCGGCGGCGTTCAGGCATGTCGGACGATGGATGTGAAGAAAGTGTATGTGGTGGTGCCCCATGCCGGGGTCGAACCAGCACTCCTTTCGGAACTCGATTTTGAGTCGAGCGCGTCTACCAATTCCGCCAATGGGGCTCAGGGAAGTGCGATATCAGCGGCTCGGATTTACACGAAGGATTTCGCCGTGGTCAACCATCATTTTCAGGATGCACGACCAACAATCACGAAAGCGTGCGGGCCGGTCACAGCCGCTGCGATTTACAGCGCGCACGATCCTGCCTAAGAAGGCGCCATCCAGTTTGCACTGCGGCATCCCTCAGCTTCGAGCTGCCGCCCGCGAGGTATAGATGATCGACGCCGCCACCCAATCCCGCCAGCATTTGCTGATCGCCGTTATCGTAACACTCGGCATGGCGGCGACCGTGGGCGGCGCGCTCGGCTTCGAGCATGTCGGTGGCTATATTCCCTGCGCGCTCTGCCTGCTGCAGCGCGATCCCTACTACTACGGCATCCCGGTCGGTGTTTTGGCAATCGCCACGAGCGCGTTCAAACTGCCGGCGTGGGCGACACGCACGCTGCTTCTCATCGTCGGCATCCTGATGCTGGTCGGCGCCGGCATGGGCGTCTATCACTCGGGCGCAGAATGGGGCTTCTGGGAAGGTCCGTCCACCTGCGCCACGACCGCGCAAGGAATTTCGTCGAATGTCGGCGACCTGCTGGGCGATCTCGATTCCAAGCATGGCCCGTCCTGCACCGAAGCCTCCTTGCGGGTACTCGGGCTCTCCTTTGCCGGATGGAATGTGATCGCCAGCCTCATCCTCGCAGCAATCGCCTTGCGCGGTGCGGCAAAGGCGCGCTGATCCCAGATCGCTCTCGGGAAACAGGCAACGCCCCGACAACGGGTTCGCGAGCGCACGCACCTGTCCTGATCCCGCTTTTGCGGCCTGATCCGGCAAGAAGGCACGAACAGCGTCAGGGCTGCAGTTCGACGTCCCAGTAGAGATAGTCCATCCAGCTTTCATGCAGATGGTTCGGCGGGAAGAGCCGGCCGTTGTTGTGCAGGTCCTGCACCGTCGGCTGGAAAGGCCTCTGGTGCGGGAACATGCCGGCTTGCTTCGGCAGCTTGCTGCCCTTGCGTAGATTGCAGGGCGAGCAGGCTGCGACGACATTGTCCCAGGTCGTCTGGCCGCCGTGAGCGCGGGGCACCACGTGATCGAAGGTGAGATCGTCGGGCGAACCGCAATACTGGCATTCGAATTTATCGCGCAGGAACACGTTGAACCGGGTAAAGGCCGGGTGGCGTGAGGGCTGCACGTAGCTCTTGAGGCAAACAACGCTCGGCAGTCGCATCGAGAAGCTCGGAGACGACACCGAATGTTCGTACTCGGCAAGGATATTTACACGGTCAAGGAAGACGGCCTTGATCGCGTCCTGCCAGGACCAAAGCGACAAGGGGTAGTAACTCAGCGGCCTATAGTCAGCGTTCAAGACGAGCGCCGGCAAGGCCTGTGGTGAGACTGCAATCGTCAAGCGTATTCTCCTGATCGATTCGGCATCTGCACCTTCTATATTAGGCCCGTTGCAACAGGATTGTGAAGCCGGAAACAAAAATGCGTGCGCTGGATTCGCTTTTTCCTTCAAGGTGTCACAGGAACAGCATCACGACGCATTTCCTGTGAATAATAAGCCCAGAAGAGGCGTGCGGCGACGCTGCGCCAAGGCGACCACGAAGCGGCGAGTGAATCAATTTCGCGCGCGCTCGGGCGCAGTTCGAGGCCCAGTCCGTGACCGATCGCGTTTTGCAGCGCGACGTCGCCGGAAGGAAAGACATCCGGGTGGCCGGCGCAGAAGAGCAGATAGACTTCAGCCGTCCAGCGCCCCACCCCCTTGATCGCCGTCAGCTCCCGGATCGCCTCCGATCCTTCGATGTTGCAGATCGCGTCGAGATCGATCTGACCGCTGACGACTACCTCGGCCACGCGCCTCAGCGCCTCGGCCTTCGCCCGCGACAGCCCGATCGACCGGCAATCCTCGTCGCTCAGCGAATTGACGCCTGCCGCCGTGACCTCGCCGAGTTTTTCTTCCATGCGCCGCCAGATCGCAGCCGCACTAGCCTTCGAGACCATTTGCGAGACGATGATGCTGGCAAGGCCGCGATAGCCGGGATCGGTGCGCCGGAGCGGCACCGGGCCGGCTCTCGCAACGACGTGCCCGAGGCGCGCATCGAGCATCACCAGGCCTGACAGCCCGGCCTCGATATCCTCATGTGTCCGGATGATCCGCATGACGCCTCCACAAAGCGGATGATTTTTATACGCCTTCCATGGCAAAGGGAAAGCATGCCTGACACGCCACCCGTTTTCCGTTTTGCCCCGAGCCCCAACGGGCTGCTCCATCTCGGCCACGCGCTTTCCGCGGTGCTGAACCATGACATGGCGAAGGCCGCGAACGGACGTTTTCTGCTGCGGATCGAGGACATCGACCAGACCCGCTGCCATCAGGAGTTCGAGGCGGCGATCTTCGAAGACCTTGCCTGGCTCGGCCTCGACTGGGAGCGCCCGGTGCGCCGGCAGTCGGAACATCTCGACGCCTACGCGTCGGCGCTTCAACGGCTGGACATGCTGGGTGTCATCTACCCCTCGGTCATGACCCGCGGCGAGATCAAGACCGCCGTTGCCGACGCGGAAGCCGGTGGCCGGGCCTGGCCGCGCGATCCGGACGGCAGCCCGCTCTATCCCGGCCGCGAACGCGAATTGCCCCAAGGTGGGCGCGCGGCTCTCACCGCGAGCGGCAAGGCTTATGCCTGGCGGCTCGACATGGAGAAGGCCGTCGCGTTTTTGGGAAAAGACCACCTGACCTGGGCCGAGAGCGGCCATGGTCCCGAGGACGAAACCGGCACGATCATCGCCAAACCTGCCGCCTGGGGTGACGTGATCCTGTCGCGTTCCGATGCACCGTCAAGCTACCATCTCTCCGTCGTCGTCGACGATGCGTTGCAGGGCATCACCCATGTGGTGCGTGGCCGCGACCTCTATCATGCGACATCCGTTCATCGGCTGTTGCAGCGACTTCTCGATCTGCCGGAACCGCGCTACCACCATCATCGGCTGATCCTCGGCCCGGATGGGCGCAAGCTGTCGAAGAGCAACCAGGATACCGGCATCGCGGCCTTCCGCGCCGCCGGTCACACCCCTGAAGAAGTCCGGGCGCTAATCGGCTAGGTCCTGCTCCTCGCGGGCAGCGTCGCTACCGTTGCGCAGCTGGAAGCTGCGCCGCACCATGCGCTTGACTCTGTATTTGAGGATCGCGGCATTGATCTCGGCGCCGATGATGAAGATCGCCGCGATCATGTAGAGAAACACCAGCACGATCATGATCGACGCTAGGCCCGCATAGGTCGAGACATAGGTGGCGAAGGTCGCGAGGTAGGAAGCAAAGGCATAGGCGCCGATCGTCCAGCAGACGAGCGTCAGCACGATGCCCGGCAACACGTCGATCACCTTGCGGTGCCCGTCCGGCAGCCAGAGATGCGACACGAGCAGACCGCTGGTCAGGACGACGAGAGCGAGCGGCAGGCTCCAGTTGTCGACGGTCGCAAGCACGCCGCCAAGCCAGGGGAGCCACTGTCCCGCATAACGCACCGCCAGGGGCACGGCGACGAGCAGAATGCTGAGTGCGGCCAGGATCAGGACGCCGGCAAGCACGAAGCCGAGGCTCGCAAGCCGGGTGACGTACCAGTAGCGGCTCTCGGTCACGCGATAGGCGCGATTGAGCGAGACGCGCAGCGCCTCGACGCCGTTGGAGGCGAAATAGGCGGCGGCCAGCACCGAAACGGTCAAGAGCCCGCCGCGCGGGATCGTCAGCACCCGCACGATTTCGTCGGCGATCGGCTTGGCGATCGATTCCGGCCAGGCATCGAAAATCAGATGCACCGCCGTTTCGGCAAATTGGTCGGCCCCGAGAAAGCTGCCGAGCGCCGTGCCGAAAATCAGGAAGGGAAACACGGCGAGCAGAGACGACAGCGCCACATGGCTCGCCATTGCCCAACCGTCGTCGAGGCTGAAGTGCCAGAGCGCATCGAAAACGACTTTCCAGGTGATGCGTATAAACGCTGGCATTCCATTCCAATCCTACGAGGCGCCGGGACTACCCGATCAGTACGTCCGTCTCGGCGCCGTTTCCTTGGCTTCGCATGACCCCAACGGCGACAACGCTGGCGGGTTCCGGCTTGCGCAATTCAATTGTATCCCGCCGATGAATATGGGAAACCGAGGCAGGATTTCTACAGGATTCGACCGGATGACGGATCGCCCCACAATCATTGTCACCGGATGCTCCTCCGGAATCGGCGCCCATTGCGTACGCGCGCTTCACGCCGACGGCTGGCGGGTCTTTGCGACCGTGCGGCGGGAAGAGGACCGGCAATCGCTTGAAAGCGAGGGCATCGAGACCTTTCTGATGGACTATACCAAGCCGGAGAGTATCGCTGCCCTGGCCGATACGGTGCTGGCCCTTTCCGGCGGGCGCATCGATGCGCTGTTCAACAACGGCGCCTATGGTCAGTCGGGTGCGGTCGAGGATCTGCCGACCGAGGCGCTGAGGCTCCAGCTCGAAACCAACGTGATTGGCTGGCACGACCTGACGCGGCGGGTGATCCCGGCGATGCGGGCGCGCGGCAGCGGCCGCATCGTGCAGTGCTCCTCCATCCTCGGCATCGTGCCCTATCGCTGGCGCGGCGCCTACAACGCCTCCAAGTTTGCGATCGAGGGCCTGTCCCTCACCCTCAAGATGGAGCTGGCCGGCAGCGGTATCGAGGTGAGCCTGATCGAGCCCGGGCCGATCACATCGAAATTCACCGCCAATGCCGTCACCTATATCGAGCGCTTCATCGACCTCAAGAATTCGGTGCACCGCGTCGAATACGAGCGGCAGATGCGACGCCTGAAAGGCGAAAGCAAACCCGCGGCCGGAAAGCTCGGGCCGGAGGCGGTTTATGCGGTTTTGAAGCACGCACTGACAGCAAAGAAACCGAAACCGCACTATATTGTAACAAGGCCGGCCCGACAGGGCGCGCTTCTGAAGAAGCTCCTGCCGGCGGCACTGTTTTATCGCATCATCGGCCGACTTGGCTGAAGCAAGAATTGCAAGGAAAAGTTCGATGTCCAGCTTCTTTACCGGCTTGACCCTGTTCGTCATGGGCCTGGTCGTGATCGTTTTGATCCGCGGCCTCGTGAACATGGCAAAGGGTGGCAGCGGCAACACGTCCAACAAGTTGATGCAGGCGCGTGTACTGCTGCAGGCAATCGCGATCGTGCTCATCATGGTGACCCTTTGGATCACCGGCGGCGGCCGTCCGACCTGACGCAAATTCCGAACGGACAACCGTTCCACACCGCTCCTGAAATTGCGCGAGAGGACTGCGTCCACCCATGGTGAAGCTCAACAGGATCTATACCCGGACGGGTGACAACGGCACCACCGGGCTCGTCTCCGGACCGCGCCGTCTGAAAAGCGATCTGCGCGTCGATGCCTATGGCGCAGTGGACGAAACCAATGCCTTCGTCGGACTGGCGCGGCAGAATACGGCCGGCAACGTCGATCTCGACGCCGCGCTGATGCGGATCCAGAACGATCTCTTCGATCTCGGCGCGGATCTCGCAACACCCGACACCGGCGAGCCGCCGCAATACGAACCGCTGCGCATCGTCGCAGCGCAGGTGACCTGGCTCGAAACCGAAATCGATCGGCTGAATAGCGAACTCGATCCCTTGCGCTCCTTCGTGCTTCCGGCCGGCAGCCCCGCCTCCGCAGCCCTCCACGTTGCCCGCACGGTCGCACGCCGTGCGGAACGCCAGGTGGTGGCCCTTGCCCAGATCGAAGGCGAAGTCGTCAGCACGGAAGCCATCGCCTATATCAATCGCCTGTCGGATTTTCTGTTCGTCGCGGCGCGCTTTGCAAATGACAAAGGTCAAGCCGACGTCCTTTGGATTCCCGGAAAAAACAGATAACGTCGGCCCGCGCATCGTCGCGCCCGATCGAGATTCGGCGGGAGAAACGGGCAATAACCTGTGCTTCGGGAGACCGCATGTTCATACCGCTTCACGATACGAACAGCCTGAAGCACATCAAGGTCCAGTACGTTACGATCAGCCTGATCGTCATCAACATTGCCGTCTGGCTGATCACCGGACCGATTGCCTCCGAGCAATTCGCCAACGCCGCGCTGCTGGGCTTCGGCTATATCCCGGCGCTCGTTTTCGACTACGCGCAGCTTGATCCGTCGCTCGTCGTCGTCCCCGACGGCTTCACCTTCGTCACCTATTCGTTCCTGCATGGCGACTTCATGCACCTCGCCATGAACATGCTGTTCCTCTGGGTGTTCGGCGACAATGTCGAGGATGCGCTCGGGCACTTCCGCTATCTCGCCTTCTATCTTCTCTGCGCGGCGGCAGGCGCACTGGCGCATGGGCTTCTCGACCCGGCCTCCGAGGCGCCGTTGATCGGCGCATCGGGCGCGATCTCCGGCGTCGTTGCCGCCTATTTCCTGCTACACCCGAAGGTGCGCGTCTGGGTGCTTGTCTTCTTCCGCATCCCGCTGCCCTTGCCCGCGGCCATCCCGCTTGCCTTCTGGATCGGCCAGCAGTTCTTCATGCTGGTCGTCGATCCCGGCAGCGGCGTTTCCTGGAGCGCCCATGTCGGTGGCATCGTCGCGGGCCTGATTCTGGTTGTCATTTTGCGACGCCGCGATGTGCCGCTTTTCGACCGCACGATCGTCACGCCACGCGCCGTCCGGCACAAGGCCGAACCGGTCACCGCAAGCCAGCAGCCGTCGTCAGATGCGACAAGACCGCCCGTTCCCTGGGGACGCCAGACCGGATCCTGACACCGGCAATCGCCAGCTTTCAACGAGGATGATCCGGTATTTCAATGGCTTGCCTGAAGCGCGCCCGACCCTGCCGGGACGGTGCTGCATGAGGCCCCCAGCCACTTGCCATCGGTCATTCTTACGTGTACGTAAACGTAATTCCAAATCTCGGGATTATATCGATTTAGCGCCATGCACAGCGATTGTAATTGGAGAAAAAACGCGTATCGATGTCGCCAACCGACAATCAGGCGGCTCCGTTAAGGCGCATTTTCCTGCGAAAGCTCTTGGAGGGAAGAATCCATGAAAATACTTGTGACGGTGAAGCGGGTCGTTGACTACAACGTCAAGATCCGCGTGAAGGCAGACGGTTCGGGCGTCGAGCTTGCGAACGTGAAGATGTCGATGAACCCGTTCGACGAAATCTCCGTCGAAGAAGCGCTCAGGCTGAAGGAAGCCGGCAAGGCCGACGAAGTCGTCGTCGTTTCCGTCGGTCCGGCCAAGGCCGAAGAGACGCTCAGGACCGCCCTTGCCATGGGTGCCGACCGCGCCATCCTGGTTGAGACCGAAGACCAGATCGAGCCGCTTGCTGTCGCCAAGATCGTCAAGGGTGTGGCCGAGGCCGAACAGCCGGGCCTGATCATTGTCGGCAAGCAGGCGATCGACGACGATTCGAACCAGACCGGCCAGATGCTGTCGGCGCTGCTCGGCTGGGCGCAGGGCACCTTTGCCTCCAAGGTCGAGATCGCCGATGGCAAGGCGACCGTGACGCGCGAAGTCGACGGCGGTCTGCAGACGATCGACATCAAACTGCCGGCCGTCGTCACCACCGACCTGCGCCTGAACGAGCCGCGCTATGCCTCGCTTCCCAACATCATGAAGGCAAAGAAGAAGCCACTCGACAAGAAGTCGCCGGCCGACTTCGGCGTCGACACCTCGCCCCGCCTCAAGGTGCTGAAGACCGAGGAGCCGTCGGGCCGCAAGGCCGGCATCAAGGTCAAGTCGGTCGCCGAGCTGGTCGAAAAGCTCAAGACCGAAGCCGGCGTGCTCTAAGTTCAGCAAAGGGAGATATCATCATGGCCATTCTTCTTCTGGCTGACCACGACAGCAACCACCTTTCCGACCAGACCGCCAAGGCGCTGAGTGCTGCCTCCAAGATCGGCGGCGACATTCACATCCTCGTTGCCGGCGCCGGCGCCAAGGTGGCCGCCGAGCAGGCGTCGAAGCTTGCGGGCGTTTCCAAGGTGCTCGTCGCCGACGACGCCTCGCTTGCCAACAACCTCGCCGAGCCCTTGGCAGCGCTGATCGTCTCGCTCGCCGGCAACTACGACACGATCGTTGCCGCCGCCACCTCGGTCGGCAAGAACGTCATGCCGCGCGTCGCAGCCCTGCTCGACGTTTCCCAGGTCTCGGAAATCATCGAAGTCGTCTCTTCCGACACCTTCAAACGTCCGATCTATGCCGGCAACGCCATCCAGACCGTACAGACGACCGAAGCCAAGCGCGTCATCACCGTGCGCACCGCTTCCTTCGCGTCCGCCCCTGAAGGCGGCTCGGCTGCGATCGAGAGCGTTTCGGCTGCCGCCAACCCCGGTGTTTCCTCCTTCGTCGCCGACGCGCTGTCGTCGTCCGACCGTCCGGAGCTGACGTCTGCCAAGATCATCATCTCGGGCGGTCGTGCGCTCGGCTCGTCGGAAAAGTTTAAGGAAGTGATCCTGCCGGTGGCAGACAAGCTCGGCGCTGCCGTCGGCGCATCGCGCGCTGCGGTCGATGCCGGCTACGCCCCGAACGACTGGCAGGTCGGTCAGACCGGCAAGGTGGTGGCACCCGATCTCTACATCGCCTGCGGCATTTCCGGTGCCATCCAGCACCTCGCCGGCATGAAGGACAGTAAGGTCATCGTCGCCATCAACAAGGACGAAGAGGCGCCGATCTTCCAGGTCGCCGACTACGGCCTGGTTGCCGATCTTTTCGACGCTCTGCCGGAGTTGCAGAAAGCGCTGTAAGCCCAAATCAATGCCACCCGCCGCACCCATGAAAAGGGCTGGCAAAAGCGGGGACTTGGCATTAACAATCTACCGGGCCGGCCAAACCGGCCCGGTTTGCATGTCTGACGGCGGCCTCACCGCCAACCTTGAAGATGGATGTTCGCTGCGATGATCAAGACGGTCGGAATTATTGGTGCCGGGCAAATGGGCTGTGGCATCGCACATGTTTCGGCAATCGCCGGATACAAGGTGCAGATCTATGATCTGGCCGCCGAACGGATCGAAGCGGGCCTTGCCACCGTCAACGGCAACCTTGCCCGTCAGGTGTCCTCCGGCAAGATGACCGATGAGGCCCGGAAGGCCGCCCTCGCCCTGATCAAGGGCTCTTCCGATATCAACGACCTGTCCCAGGCCGATCTGGTGATTGAAGCCGTCACCGAAGACGAAACGATCAAGCGCAAGATCTACGGCCAGGTATGTCCCATCCTGAAGCCGGAAGCGATTCTCGCGACGAATACCTCGTCCCTGTCGATCACGCGCCTGGCCTCCGCCACCGATCGCCCCGAGCACTTCATGGGCATCCACTTCATGAACCCGGTTCCGGTCATGAAGCTGGTCGAGCTCGTGCGCGGCATCGCTACGGACGAACAGACCTTCAAGACCGCCAAGGAATTCGTCGCGACGCTCGACAAGACCGTGACGGTCGCCGAAGACTTCCCGGCCTTCATCGTCAACCGCATTCTGCTGCCGATGATCAAC
>JAESGS010000691.1_pt1 | contig 18231 bp, 15 predicted proteins | sample 9269761 | NCBI WGS metagenome assembly JAESGS01 (sample SAMN15741799, study PRJNA653493) | algae metagenome | isolation source: Cyanosarcina radialis HA8281-LM2 and co-occurring heterotrophs from damp... | place: USA: Makauwahi cave, Hawaii | collected 2011-01-06 | reverse complement strand
AACCGCCAGAGCGGGCTGGGCACCATGTCGACCAGTTGCGAGAGTTCACGCTCCCGATCGAAGAGCTGTTGTTGGACACGCACTTCATCGTCGACATCGATGGCAACGGCATACCACTGCACGATCGTCCCGTCTTGATCGCGCAATGGCTCGCAGCGCCCGTCGACCCAGCGGTATGCTCCATCGGCGCGCAGCATTCGATATCTGTTGGAGAAGGGTTCACCGGTGGAGAAGCCGTGCGTGGCGTTCTCCCGTACGGATCCGATATCGTCCGGATGGACGACAGAACGCATCATTGCGCCCGCGCGCGCCACGCCCGGCTTGTCAACGTCGATGGCATCGAATCCGAGGAAGTCTACCAACCGCTTGTTCAGAAAGCTCAGTTCACCGCCGGCGGTCTGACGGGCAATGAAGGCCGGTACCATGTCGACGAGCAGGGACAGCTCGCGCTCGCGATCGTGCAACGCGTTTTGAGCGCGCATCTGATCGTCGATATCGAGCGAAACGCCATACCACTCCTCGATCTCTCCTTCCTGATTGCGGCGAGGTTCAACCCGGCATTCCACCCAGCGATATCCGCTTTCAATTTCAAGCCAACGAAAGCGCAGCGTTGCGCTGCTACCGGTCTTGAAACATCTTTGCAGCGTGTCTCCGACGGCCGCGGCGTCGTCCGGATGGATCAGCTTTTGAAGCAGACTTTCGATACTCTGCTCCCCTTGCGTTTCGAAGCTTGCGACAACCGAGCGGAAGCGGTCTCTGAACTGTTTGTTGAAGTAGACCGAGCCGGTCGATGGCGTCGCGCTCCAGATGCGGACGGGCACTGCGTCGATCATCCGTTGAAGCTGCCTCTGACTGCGACGCAATGCCTCCTCGGCGTGGGTCAGATCGTCGATGTCATGGCACATACCGTACCATTGGACGATTTTCCCGGAGTGATCCCGCATTGGCTCTGCCCGGCTCGACATCCAGCGAAAGACGCCGTCTGCCCGGCGCAGGCGATATCGCATGGCAAAGGCTTCACCGGTTTCGAGGCAATGGCGAAGCAGATCGACGAACGCGCCTGCCTCGGCGGGATGCACGGAGGCTTCGACCATGGCTGCCAGCCGGGTTTTACCCGGCTTGTCCGTGTCACAGATGTCCAGGCCGAGAAAGTCGACCATGCGCTTGTTGAAGAAGGTTGGCTCGCCATCCGGCGTCAAGCGCCAGACGTGGCTTGGCACCATGTTGACAAGCTGCAGCAGCTCCTGCTCCTGTTCGCGCAGTGCAGCCTGAGCGCTCACTGCGTCTTCGATGTCGACCGAAACACCGTACCACTGCAAAATCGTTCCGGCTTCGTCACGCAAGGGTGCTGCCCGGCTCTCGACCCATCGATGGGGACCGTTTGCGCGCCGCTGACGGTACCTTCCTGCAAAGGTCGTGCCCGCTTCGAACGCGCGTTTCAACGCTTCGTCGGTGGCAATGCGGTCATCCGGGTGAATGTCCGTTAGGGATCGCTTGCCATTGGCCGCAATCAGATCCGTCAACGCCAACCCGGTCGTGTCGGTGGCCCACTTGTTGAGGTAGCTCGGCTTTCCGTCAGGCGTGGCGCTCCAGATGAGAGCCGGAACGGCGTCGATCAAGCGTTGCAACCGCAGTTCGCTTTGACGGGCGGTGAGCAGCGCCAGTTGGTGCTGCCTGGAAATGGCTGCGACGACAAGCGCCGAGAATGCGGAAATCACGAGGAACAGCTGCAGCATGACCTGCTGTTGCCTCTGCGATCCGGCGTCACCGATAAACTGGCTGTCTCCGGATATCGTGAGCGCCATCGTAATCAGCGTCAGAAGCGTCAAAGCGACAGCAGCGCCTCGAAATTCGAAACGTGCGGCGGCCCATAGCAAAAACGGCAAAATGATGTAGGGCGAGGGGAAGAAGTGAGCGCTCAAGGAAAGCGCAGCAACGCCGAGGAAGATGAAACTAAGAACGGCGGCCTCCGTCCAGTGTGCCACCGACAGGCCGGTTTCGCCGCGCCAGGAGCGGACGAGGACCAGCACCAGTGGCGCTACCAGCAGGATGCCTGTTGCATCCCCGATCCAGAATAGTGGCCACACTGATGCGAATGTCTGGGACTTCACGCCGAACCAGGCAAGGGTTGCACTCCCGACGGTCGCACTTGCGAGAGGCGCTACGCCCGCACCCAAAACGACGAAAGCCAGGACCTGCTGAAGGGTTTCCAGCCGGACGGGACGGCCAGTTGCGCTGCTGAGCAGCATCGCTCCGGCGGAAGCGCAGAGCGCGTTGCCGACGAAGATCAAGAAACCAGCAGGAAGCGGGCTGTGAAACCACACGAGCTGGGCAAACATCTCGGCAAGGCAGCCGCTGATGATCCACCATGGCCAGCTGTAAGGAGACGTGAGGATGAGTGTCGCCATGAACACGCCGCCGGGAGGCCAGATCGAGACGGTGATGCCCGGGACGATAGCGAGAACATTCGCAAATCCGCAGCCCAGAACGTAGGCGGCGAAGAACGCGACGAGATGCAACAACTGCGGGCGGCTTGATCGAAACCGCCGCCATTGTGAAACCGGTCCAACCGGCAGCCGTTCGCTCGGCACCCGCGGCAACGTGCCCGCCGCGGGTTCTAGCGACGTTCGCTCAAGCCCCGGCACCGGTTGGCCGACTGCCTTTGAATGGCTGTCGCCAATTGCTCTGGAAGCTGATTCCATCGGCTGCTCCGAACGGACAGAGAAAGCCTGGGCACCGTGGGGGCCCTACCAAGGCACTGTAAACGAAGTCTGGCGGGGCGAACCAGCCATTCCTCTAACCCTATCGCAATCACGGCCATGCCGCAGCCTATGGAAGTCTATGAGATGGCGTGCTGCCAGGCGAGGCCGAGTGCTACTCTTCGCCTATGCTCAAGTACAGCTTAGAATAGACCGCTCAGTTGTCATAGATTTCCATAGGATGCAGGCGAGACGCGGCGAGAATAGGATGGGCGGATAGTTTGCGCAGTCCGAATCTCGAGAACAACTGCTATGCAGAGCGCTGATAGTGGCTTTCCTCGTCCTGCAGGAGAAGGCAATGACGAAGGCGTTCGATTCACCTGACGAAATCGGGCTGGAAGCAATGCAGGCGGTGCGGATCATCGAAAGCGTGGTCGGCAACGCCTGGGCGGCGAATTCGGCCGGCGAGATCGTTTGTGTCAGCCCTGCGGTGCTGTCGCGGCTGGCCTTGACGCTCGAGGAGTTCGGCTCCCAGTCGGATGGTGGTCCGCTGGGCTGGAGGCGAATGATCCATCCGGATGATTACGAGCGGTCAATTGCGCTCTGGCGCTGGTGCCTTGAAACAGGCCAGCACTTCAACATAGAACACCGAACTCTGCGCGCAAGCGGCGCTTACGGTTGGAGCCGAACGTCTGCTCAGCCCTTGCGTGATGGTGAGGATGATATTCTTGGCTGGTACGGTGCGGTGATCGACATCGAAACGTCCGCCGCCGCCCGTTTTGTCGATACGGCAGAGGCGGCCGTACGGGAATTGCCAAGCTCATTGAGCGCGATTCACCCCGACGACCGAACTGCAGCGGCGCACGCTGCCGCGCGTGCATTCTGGACGGGCGTTCCACAGGTCACGAGGCACAGACGGCGCCAGCCCGACGGCAAGTATCGGTGGACGGAAACCCGCGCCGAGCCCGGATACAGCGTCAGCGTCGATATCGATGAGTTGGTGACGGATCGCGAGCCTCGCATAGTTGCGGCATCCGATAGCGCTGGCGAACCGGAACCACTCCGGTCTGCGAGAGCTGTCGAGAGCATATTTGGCAATGGCTGGGCGTTCGATGCGCGCGGGCGCTGGATTTACCTGCATCCATTTGCGCAGAACTCGCTCGGCGTCACTCCGGAGCAACTCAACATTTCCGTTGACGAAGGTCACACGGCCTGGAAGCAATTGCTGCATCCGGACGACTATGACCGGACCGCAGCGCTATGGAATCGTTGCCTCGAAACGGGGGATGACTTCAACGTCGAGTTTCGCTTCCGCCGCGTATCGGGAAGTTATGTCTGGGCCAGAACTGCCGCCCGGGCCGCCCGCGACGCGCAAGGCCGTATCCTGGGTTGGTTCGGCATTGCGCTCGACATCGATGTTTACAAGAAGACCGTCGAGGCGTTGCGTGGCCGAGAGCTGGAACTCTCGCAGCTTGTCGACATGGTCCCGGTTCACATCCGCCGACTGGGCCCCAACGGCGAACCCACCTTTTTCAACAAGCGCCTGCTTGATTTCTATGGTTGGAAAGATCTTGCACAGTTGGAAACGCCGGGTGGCAGCCGGCTTTCGACGGCGATGGAAATGCTCGTGCATCCGGACGACTCCGCGCGTCTCCTGGAAGCGGTCCGCCATTCCGTTGCGACAGGCCAATCCTACGGAATGAAGTACCGTTTGCGCCGCTCGGACGGCGTCTATCGTTGGGTCGAAGGACGCGCGGTGCCGCTGATCGACCAGGAAGGCGCGATCGTAAACTGGTATGCGATCTCGATCGACATCGATGACGAGATGCGTGCGCAGAACGCGTTGCGCGACCGAGAAAGGGAACTCATACAGCTCGTCGACATCGTTCCGAGCCTTCTTTGGCGCCTGAATCGGCAAGGCGAACCAACATTTTTCAACAAGCGGCTGATGTGCTTTCTCGGTCTCGATGCAGCGCATTCCGAACAACCAGACCCGGGCCGCCTGGCGTCCGCCTTCAGAGCGTCCGTGCACCCGGATGATGCTTCCGGCCTCGAGGAGGCACTGAGCCGGTCTGTCGCTACCGGCGAGAACTTTTCAAAACGGTTTCGCCTGCGCCGGTCGGATGGCGTCTATCGCTGGGTTGAAAGCAATGCAGAACCCTTGCGCGACGATAGCGGACAGATCGTGCAATGGTACGGGCTGTCACACGATATCGACGACCAACTGCGCGTCGAAGATGCGCTGCGCGAACGGGAGCGGTCACTGTGGCAACTGGTCGAGACGTTGCCGGCGATGATCGACTGCGCCGCACCAAACGGCGAGCCGGTCTATCGCAGCCAACAGTTGCGGGAGTTTCTCGGGTATAACCTTGAAGACCTGGACGGAACGGGGAAGTCCCGGCTGGACGCGACGCTTGATGCCGGGGTGCATCCCGACGATGTCGCAGGCGTCAAGGAGAGGTATGCGCATTGCCTGGCCACCGGCGAACCCTATGCACGCAAGCATCGCCTAAGGAGGTTTGACGGCGTTTATCGGTGGGTCGAGACCAGAGCGGCTGCCATGCGCAATCTGGAGGGTGCGATCGTCCAATGGAACGTGATTTGCCTTGATATCGATGGCGAGGTGCAGGCCGAGGACGAATTGCGACTTGCGCAAGAGAGGCTTTCCAGAGCCAGTCAGTCGGCAAGCCTGGCCGAACTTTCGGCGTCAATCGCCCACGAGGTGAACCAACCATTGGCAGCGATCGTGGCCAATTCCAATGCCTGTCACCGTTGGTTGCTGGCCGAACCACCCAACCTCGAGCGGGCAAAGATCACTGCCGAACGCATTATCCGTGACGCCAACTCCGCCGCGGAAGTCGTCAGCCGCATCCGCGCCCTGTTCAAGCAGCGTGTTGAGCCGCAAAGCGACACCGATCTCGTTAGCGCCATCGCCGAAGCCGTTCATCTCATCGCGGAGGAGGCCATGCGCCGTCGCGTTCGGGTCGACGTCGATATCGAGAAATCTCTTCCCTATGTTGCGGTGGACCAGGTGCATATTCAACAGGTTCTGGTGAACCTCATTCGCAACGGCATGGATGCGATGGACGCTGTGGTCCGCGACCGCGTCGTTCGTGTCCAGGTCCGTCGGGTGGGGGATTTCGTCGCGACGGAGGTCAGCGACATCGGCACGGGGGTCGAGTTCCCGGAACGAATATTCGAATCCTTCTTTACGACGAAAGTGAACGGAATGGGGATGGGTCTGGCAATTTGTCGTTCGATCATCGAGTCGCACGGGGGGCGGCTGTGGGTGCAAAACAATGAAACAAATGGCGCAACCTTCACGTTTACCTTGCCGATCGAAGTGGAAGCAGCGGCATGACGAACGAGGAATACACAGTTTTCATCGTCGATGACGACAATCGGATCCGCGAGGCACTGTGCGAGCTTTTGGCCTCGCACGGTATCCAGGCGATCGCCTTTGGTTCGGCCGGAGACTATGTCAATTCGCAAAAACCGGATGCGCCTGCCTGCCTGCTTCTGGATATCGAGTTGCCGGATATCAACGGTCTCGACCTTCAAAGCGAAATCGCCACAGGGGAGCATCCGCCGATCGTATTCATAACCGGTCACGGAGACATCCGTTCGTCCGTGCGGGCCATAAAGGATGGCGCGGTCGACTTCTTGACCAAACCGTTTACCGACGCGGATTTGATGGCTGCCATTCATGCGGCCATTGCCGAGGACGAGAAAAGACGAGCCGAGCGCGCAGAGTTCGGTAAGCTGAGGCGACGCTATCTTGATCTGACACCGCGCGAGCGGGAGGTGCTGCCGCTGGTCATAAGCGGACTGCTCAACAAGCAGGCGGCCGCAGAACTCGGCATCAGCGAGGTGACCCTGCAGATCCACCGGCGAAATGTGATGCAAAAGATGAAGGCAGACTCCTTTGCCGACCTCGTGCGCATCGCCGAACGTTTGAAGATACCCGTTACCCATGCCCGCAAGACAGGCGTGAAATCGATGGCTTTGCCGCATCGGCAGGTCGTCGCGATCGTTGACGACGATCCGAGATTGCTGGAGTCCCTGGAGGATCTGTTGGAGTCGGCCGGCTACTCGGCTCGCAGCTTCTCGTCTGGCCGGTCACTCCTTTCTGCTGGTCTCCCGGGTCTGGATGCGCTCATTACGGATATCGGCATGCCGGGAATGGACGGGTTCGAACTGAGGGACCTGGTCAAGACGAAAGAGCCCGGCCTTCCTGTTTTCCTGATGACCGGGCGCCACGAGATCGCCGATCAGCTGAGTGCGCGCGACCGGACTAGCTGCTTCAGAAAACCCTTCGACGCGCAGGTTCTGCTGGCCACGCTGGCCGCCGCATTGGGCGACCGGCACATGGAGGGAAACGATGAAACTTGAGATGCCGCTCGAGCCGACGGTCGTTTCGCACGTGCACCGTCAAAGCGAACGCCCGCTCGTCATCATCGTCGATGATGCATGCGGGACGAAACAGAGGCCAATCTGATGCAACACGCTCAAACCAAGACGGAAGAGCCTGCGGAACCGATCGTCTACGTCGTCGACGACGACGAGGCCATGAGGGAAGCGCTGCTCGATTTGTTCATGGTGACCCAAAAGCGGGTGACTGCCTTCTCGAACGGGCCTGAGTTTTTGGAAACGGCAGACATCCGCGCGCCCGGTTGCCTTGTTCTTGATTTCAACATGCCAGGGGGCACGGGTCTGGACCTCCAGGAGCATCTTTCTCTTGCGGGTAGCCGCCTGCCGGTGATCTTTCTGACGGGGCATGCGGATGTTCCGACCAGCGTAAAGGCGATGAAGGCTGGCGCCATGGATTTCATCACCAAGCCGTTTGCCGATCAGGATCTGCTCGAGGCGGTGGATCGCGCCATTAAGCTCGACGCCGAACGCCGCAAGGTCGAGGCGGAACGTGACCGGATCCAGGCACTGGCAGATACTCTTTCGCCGCGCGAGCAGGAAGTGATGTTCGCTGTGGTCAGTGGCCTGATGAACAAGCAGGTCGCCTACCAGCTCGGCATCAGCGAAATGACCGTGAAACTCCATCGGATGAGCGTCATGCGCAAGATGCAGAGCCGTTCGCTGGCAGATCTCGTGCGCAAGACTGAACAGCTAGGACGGAATTGAGCAACCCACAGGCCTGCAGAAATTGGCCCAGGCCAGCAAAAGGGAGGGCCGCCTGCCCACGGGCAAACGGCCCCTAGGTGTGCCGGCCTTTTGCTGTCGTGCCGCGGGGAGGGGACTGCGACACTGAGATCATCACCTCCTAACGAAGGTGCCGGCGAAGGATGATGATGGAAGCTTACGGTCTTTCACGCATCCGCATCACTATACATTCGTTTAGCGGGCCGTTCGCGGCGCGGAACTGTTGTCTTTCAGGACAGGCGACGCTGCGGGCATGCATCCTGACCAGGGCGGCCGGAAAAGAGGCGTGGTCGATCATTGCCGTCTTAAGCTCCGAATGCGATCTTCACTGCAGCAGTTCCGACTTCCTTACGAGGTCGCTGAAGGTCCGGGCCTGCATCTTCCTCATTGCGCTTGCGCGATGAAGCTTGACCATGATTTCGCTGATTCCCAGTTCGTATGCCGCCTGTTTGTTCATGAGACCTTCAGTGACAAGCTTCATGACCTGCCTCTCACGTGGGGTGAGACTGGCCGCGCACTGGCGGGCATGCTTTCTTCTTGCAGCCACGTCCCGATGCTTTTTTCCTTCCTCCATGGCTGCGGCGACCGCACAAAGCAGGTCATCCACCTCGAAGGGTTTCAACAGGAAGTCGACGGCTCCCGCCTTCATGGCGGTGACGCTCGTGGGGACGTCTCCATCGCCGGTCATGAAAACGATTGGAAGGTCGAAGCCCGCATCCGACAGTTTCCTTTGATACTCGATACCGCTCATGCCTGGCAGTTTCACATCGAGCAACAGGCAACCTACGGCCTCTGGATCGCCCCTTTCGTCGAAATCCGCTGTGTCGACGAACGCTTCGGCCTGTATTCCGGAAGAACCAAAGAGTTCAAGCAGCGCCGAGCGAATTCTCTCATCGTCGTCGATGATGTGGACCACGTTCACGTCCGTGGCGGTTTCGATGGGGTTTGAACGTTCGGGCATCGCTTTAGCTCCCTTGATCGTCAAGAACCAACATCCGCCCATTTTATCCGACGTGGTTTTGCTGGCTATAAAACGAAGGTTTGCCCTCCCGCGGGTTCCCAGACCCTTCCGCATGTTCCGTCAGCACTCGATGGTTCGCAGTCAGACGTTACAAAGCGAACCACACGGTGCGATCGCCCGAAAGGTGACCTCGATCAGCTGTTCGGGAAATGCCAGGCGGGAAACACCAATCAGGTTGCTCGCGCATTCGGGTATCTCCGCTCCATACATTTCCTTGCGGACCTTGCCAGCGGCCGCAAACGCGGCGTCCACATCGAGCACGTAGAGTGTCTCTTCGACCACATCGTCGAGTGAAGCGCCGAACTCGGCAAGGACGGCGACGGCATTGGCGTAGGTCTGTCGCATCTGCTCTTCCATGCTCGAAAAATCGAGAGGTCTTCCAGTTGGGTCCAGCCTTGCCGGGGCCACGAGGTTGCCGGCCCTGTCGTGGCTTAGCTGTCCGGAGACATAGATGATGCCTTTAACCTGCACGGCCTGCGAATAGCCGTAGGCTTTTTCCCATGGCACACCGAAGTTTGCGGTCCGTTTGATCGGGGAACACATGAAATCCTCCATTTCTTCCGGGTGGGCGGCGACCTCAACCGATCGAGGCTCAATTCCGTTTCAAAGTCCGGTCGGTTCGACCTCTCATGACATCGCTCTACCAATACGGCCGGGCCGGCCTTGCCGTAAGTAAACTGAAGTTTGGCTATCCAAACGCACTTGGCATCAAGACGCCGGTCGCCTGAAAAATACTCCCGGCGACCGGCGGCGGGTTTGCGGGCATTTCTGAGTGACGAACCCCATCGTCCATTGGAAAAAGGGGCGCCGGAGGCACCCCTTTCACACACTACTTGGTGATGAAGCTGAGTATGTCCTGGTTGATGACGTCCGCGTGTGTGGTCGCCATGCCGTGAGGGAAACCCTTGTAAATCTTCAAGGTGGAATTCTTCAGAAGCTGAGCTGAACGGGGGGCGGAAATCGCGAGCGGAACCACCTGGTCGTCATCGCCATGCAGCACCAGCGCCGGCACATCGATCGTCTTCAGGTCTTCGGTAAAGTCGGTCTCCGAGAAGGCCTTGACGCCGAGGTAATGGGCGTTGGCGGCTCCCATCATCCCCTGTCGCCACCAATTGTGGCTGACCGCTGCGGACGGCGTGGCGCCTGGCCGGTTGAAGCCGTAGAAAGGGCCGTTTGCGATGTCGAGATAGAGCTGCGCCCTGTTGGCCGCAAGGGCCTCGCGATAGCCGTCGAGCGCCTCGATCGGAATCCCCTCGGGATTGTTCGGCGTCTTCAGCATAAGCGGTGGCACGGCGCCGATCAGGACGAGCTTGGCCACACGCCCCTTGCCGTGACGGGCGACGTACCGGGTCGCTTCGCCTCCGCCCGTCGAATGCCCGATATGGATCGCGTTGCGCAGATCCAGTTGCCGCACGAGAGAGGCCACGTCGGAGGCGTAGTGATCCATGTCATGGCCACCGCTCACCTGCTCCGATCGCCCGTGGCCACGACGGTCATGGGCAATGACGCGATAGCCTTTTGCGAGGAAGAAGAGCATCTGGTTGTCCCAGTCATCTCCGCTCAATGGCCAGCCGTGATGAAACACGATCGGCTGCGCGTCGCGCGGACCCCAATCCTTGTAAAAAATCCTGGTCGAGTCTTCTGTCGTTACGTATCCGTGACCGGGTTGCTCGGCTGTCATGGCCATTCCTTTCTGTGCTGGTCGTGCCACATCAAATGGTGGTTTCGGGCCGCAATGCTCAGCGCCCGAAACACGGTCCTGCGGTGGGCGCCGTCGTTAACGGAAGACCGTTTCGACGCCCTGAAAGGACCCTGTTTCTCCGGGAGTAACGGCCGGCATGCGACGTGAAGACGCTAGCAGCTGGTGCATGGCGTGAAAGGTATACCTTGGTTTCGGCGACCACTCGCGGCCGCTCAATGGCCTGAAGGTCAACGCGATGTATCGGGACCTTAAAGTCGCAAGGCATGGACCTCAACGGCAGTTGCTATGCCCTCGAGCATGTGTCGCCCGAGGTGTTCGGTCTGCTCGTGGCAGGCTGCCGCGTCCACGAATTCCGCCGAAAGAAGGACAGGACGGCGCAGGCGTTTGGTCAGCGCCTCGAGCTTGAAGGCCCTGTTGACGGCTGACCCGATCACGGTGAAATCGAGACGGTGTCTTGAACCGATGTTGCCATAGTTGACCTTGCCGAGGTGGACGCCCATGCCGAAGCGCATTCGGTCGTTCTGCGGCCAAAGCCGGGATGCCGCCTGATACCCCTCCCGGACCGCCGCGATCAGGTGCATGCAGGCCTGCGCTCGGTCCATGGGAAAAACGGCGAGCAGACCGTCTCCGATGAACTTCAGGATCTCTCCGCCATGCTGTTCGATCGGCTCTCCGACGGCGTCGAAGAAGCCGTTCAATATCTCGATCAGCTCGTCACGCGGCAATCGGTCGGAAAGACGGGTGAAATCCCTCAGATCGCAGACGAGGATTGCGGCATCGATCGTCGCGCCGATCCCTCGTCGGGTTGCGCCACGCAACACTTCTGCGGAGGCATGCGAGCCGACATAGGTGTCCAGCAGCGTGCGAGCCAGCTGGCTTTTGACGCGGATTTCGGTGACGAGGGACAGCCAGGGCAAAAGCGCGTCGAACAGCGCCAGTTCCTGTGCGCAAAAGCCACCATGCCGGTCCGTCGCAAAGGTGAGGAGGTGGCGGCGGCCCTGCGTATGATCGAGAGGCCACGCGGCGTAGTCCGTGTGGCCGGCGTGCTTCAGTTCTTCGTAGACCACAAAACGATGTGGACCGACGATCTGCAACTTTTGCCGAACGCGCAGTCCGCTGACGATCGCCAGTTTAAAGGGGCTGCGAAGGAAGGCGTCGGTTGCCTCGACGTCATAAGCGATGGTCTGGATCTTGGCGGTCGAATGTCCGCGCACCCAGGTCATGCGCGTACCCAGCCATTGCGGATGGTGCACGCGGAGATGAAGCGTTGCTCTGCTCAGCGCGACGCCGCAGCGCACGAGCCGTTGGCAGAGCTCGGCAAAAACCTTCTCCGCCAACGGCTCGTCGCGGATCCCGGTCGCGAGCCAGTGCAAAATCTGCTCGCGCGTTTCAGTCTTCAGCTCTAATCCCATGGCCTTCAACATACGCTCTGATGTGACCGCGAGAGAGGTATACAAGCGTTTCAGGAGGCAGGCTCGGTGCAGAGTGCGAACCCCGAGATGTTTGACCAACGCGCCGGCGTTTGCGGTCCGGCCTGCTTGGCGATCAGCAGATCAGGTCTCTGTATTCCGGATGCTGAACGGCATAGTTGGCCATGAACACGCATCGGGGCGCGACCTTCTGCTGCCGCTCGCGCAAGATGGCAAAGACGCCGCTCGCCAGCCTCGTCGCAAATCCTGCTCCGGAGTATTCGAACGGCACCTCCGTGTGGATCAGCACCAGCACGTCTGCCTCCATGCGATAGTAGGCGGCTGCAATCGCATCCGCGTCGATGGAGAGTTCGAAGCGGCGATTTTTGGGATTATCGAGTACGCGATGCGGCAAGTTTGATCTCCTCGCTGCTATTGCAGCCATCGACGCGCAGGCTTGTTCAGGCGGGACCGTGGTCTTGTGCCGACGTTGCAATCCGACCAGGCCAACGGCCGATTGATGCCTCACGGCGCGCCGTGGGCAGCAATCGACCGGTTGTTCTAATCAGAGCGGTCGTCTGGTTCGCTCCCGACGGAAGCCTACCGTCAGTAGTCCCACCAGGCCGGAACCCAGCGGTAAAGGTCGCCGGCGGTCGCTACACGGCCGACCGATGGGAACGGCATGTGCGTGGAAACCAGCCAGGAGCCTGTCTCTGCAAGTTCTTTCATGAGACGCAGTCGAACGCGGGTCGCTTCTTCGGGGTCGTGTTCGAAGCCGTTGTGCCATTCGGGGTGGTCGAAGGAGACGGGGAACAGGGCGTCGCCGCCGAACATAAGCCGCTCGCCGCCGGAAGCAATGCGCACCACGCTGTGCCCGGGGGTGTGACCACCGGTACGGGTGACCACTACTCCCGGCGCCACTTGCGCCTGCTGGTCAAAAGTCCGCAGATGGCTGCGATACGCATTCAGAAACTCAAGCGATGCCTTGCGCGCCAGATCTGCGAGCGCTGGTGGCATGGCGGTAAGCGAGAAGTCGGGTGCCTGCCAGAACTTGGTCTCGGCGGCGGAAACGTGGACGCGAAGATCCGGACGCATCCGTTCCTTGACGCCTTCGACAAGGAGCCCGCCGACATGGTCGAAGTGCATGTGCGTCAGCACCACGTCGGTCACGGCGGCGAGATCAACGCCGGCGGCTTCCAATCGATGGACAAACTGTCCGGCCCGCGGGAAATCGGGATACTCCTCACCCAGACCGCTGTCGATGAGGATCGTCTGGTCACCGCTGCGCACGACAACGGCGTTCAGCGCCCAATCGAAGGCAACCTTTGAAAGAAACCTGTCGTCCAGCCAGGCGCCCCGCGCCTCGGGGTCGGCGTTGGTGGCCATCGACTCGGCCGGCGGGGTCAAGATGCCATCGCTAATGACCAAGACGTCGATGTCACCAACCCGCACCGCATAGCGTGAAGGAACAAGCTCATCCGCTGCGGGTCTTCCCTGCGGGATAATCTTTCGGGAACTTGTTTGAACATTCGACATGATGTGCTCCTGTCTTGGCGGTTGAAATATGTCGGTCAGGATTACATCGCGGAGTCTAGGTTCGGGTTTTTGGATGGTCGAGCTACACCTGAGTATGGGACCGCTGCGCGTACCCGGGGCCATGAAGCGAGCCCATCCGCCTCAGTCAGCGCGCCACGCGCGCGCTTTGCGCCGGTCAGCTGTGGATGGAGTGGGTCTCCCCAAACCTGCGTATAGTTTCGGCGGTCCAGTCAATCGCCTAGGCTCGGTCCGGTATGCGCAGGCGGCCGTTGCTCGGTCCGTCACATCATGAACGTGATGACTGGCGCAACCGCAGGCGGATTGCACTCCATGACACCAACACAGGCTAAATTGATCACCCTGTCCGGTGCGCAGCCACTGCTGGACGTATCGGAATACTGCAGGCGCGCGGGCATCTGCGAGGCCGAAGAGCGGAGACTGCTTTTGCTTCTTGGGCGACAGGCGTCCTGCCACGAACTCCAGATGAACATCGGACAGCGACGAATGCGTGCGCGTTAGCCACCAGCCAAGGTCGATTTTGCCGACCGTATGCGCCCAAACCTGTCGTGGTCAAAGTGCCGATGGTCACTCCGGCAATCCCGCGAGCCGCAATCCGTCTGAAAACCGCTTGAAATCGTCTGGTCGATGGATCGGCAGCCAATCGCGTAGATTGGATATGCACAAGGCCGGATCAAGCTCTCGCAGGCGCTGCATGTACCGCCTCGCCTCGTCGGGACGACCGGCAAGCGCATGGCTGGCCGCGGCCAGCGCGACCGCCGCGAGCAGGCTCGGCAGGTTCGCGAGTGCCTTCTCGGCCCAGACCAAGGCATCGTCGTAATTTCCGGAAAAGAAATGCGCTATCGCCGTTCCTGTCTGCATGCGGAACATCTCCGGATCGAGCGGGCTCAGGCGAACGGCATGGGTGAGATCCTTGATCGCGCTCTCCGTCTCTCCCCGAAAGACGCGCAGTACGCCGCCCAAAAACCACGCGAGTGCGAAATTCGGGTTGAGCAGCCGGGCCCTGTCGATCAACGCGATGCCGGCGTCCAGGTCGTCGGCGAGATGGCCGAGCGCGTGGCCGCCTCTCGTGAGCGCCACGGCGTCGTCCCGGCCAAGCTCAACCGCGAGCCGCGCCAGTCGTGCGCCTTCGGCGATCTCTGCCGTGCGGTCGACCATCCAGCCGTTGAGCTTGCGCCAAAAGAAGCACCAGGCGGCGCCGCCATAGGCTGCGGCAAATTCATCGTCGAGCGCAATCGACTTGTAAAAGAGAGGCAGCGCAGCCTCGAGCGCCTCGCGGGTGCCGCTGTGCAGCTTTGCCATGCCGCGAAGATAGTAGTCGTAGGCGTCGAGGCTTTCGGTCGGCTTGCGCTTGGCGCGTTCGATCTCGATCCGTTCGAGTTGCGGCGAGATCGCGCCGACGACGCTTTCGGCTATCCCATCCTGCAGCTCGAAGATGTCGTCGAAGGTGCCTTCGAAGCGCTCGGCCCACAGATGCGCTCCGGTCGTCGCGTCGACGAGCTGTCCGGTGATGCGGACCTTGTTTCCCGATTTTCGCACACTCCCTTCCAAAACGTATCGCACGCCAAGCTCGCGACCGACCTCGGCCGCCTCCACGGTCCGGTCCTTGTAGGTGAAGCTCGAATTGCGTGCGATGACGAACAGCCACCGAATGCGCGAGAGCGCGGTGATGATGTCCTCCACCACCCCGTCGGTAAAATACTCCTGCTCCGGATCTCCGCTCAGGTTCTGAAAGGGCAAGACGGTTATCGAGGGCTTGTCGGGCAGGGCGAGTGCCGGCGTCGCCACCCGTGCTTCTCCAGAATTGCGATCGGCGACGCTCAGAGCCCGCGCAGGGGCCTCGTTTCCCACGTCGACAAGGTTGACATCGCCGACGAAGCGGAACCCCTTGCGGGGGACTGTGCGCACCAGATGCTGCTCTTCGCCACTGTCGCCGATAGCCTTGCGAACGGCGTTTATGTGGCTGGTTATTGTCGATTCCGACACGATCCGACCGCCCCAGACGGCGAGCAGCAGATCATCCTTGCCGACGACCCTGTCGCGGTTTTCGAGGAGGTGCAGCAACAGGTCGAAGACTTGCGGGCCGACGGCGACCACCTGCCCGCGCAGGGTTAATTCCCGGCGTTCCGAATCGAGCAGGTAGCCTGCGAACTTGAACTGCACCTCAGCCTCCTGGCCCACCGTCCTTGAACCACGATCACACGTCGCCAAGGCATTGCCTTGCGATCACACAATCGCTTGGACGGACAATCAAGCTATTCTCAAGGATAATTCAAGACGTATCCAAGGACTTCTTCGACGCGCACGGACACACTCGACCAAGATCGGCAGCAATGGTGCAACCGAGAAAAAGCAGAGTGAACCCATGAAGATCGTCGTCATCGGAGGCACCGGCCTTATCGGATCGAAACTTGTAAAGAGCCTGCGCGAGCGCGGTCACGACGTGCTTGCGGCTTCGCCGAATACGGGCGTCAATACGATCACGCGTGAAGGCCTGGCTGCTGCGATGGATCGCGCCGATGTCGTCGTCGATGTCGCCAACGCTCCGGTTTGGGACGATAAAGCTGTTCTCGAATTCTTCGAGACGTCGGGGCGCAACCTTTTGGCCGCAGAAGCCGCGGCCGGCGTTCGCCACCACATCGCACTGTCGATCGTCGGCAGCGAACGGTTGCCCGACAACGGCTATTTTCGAGCGAAGGTCGCGCAGGAAAACCTCATCAAGGCATCCGGCATTCCTTACACCATCTTGCGGGCCACGCAGTTCTTTGAGTTCGTCGGCGGCATTGCTCAGTCGGCGACGGTCGACGGTGAGGTTCGACTTTCCCCTGCATTGTTCCAGCCCATCGCTTCCGACGACGTTGCCGCGGCACTAGCCGATATCGCGCTCGCAGCGCCGGTCAACGGCACGATCGAAGTCGCCGGACCGGAAGCCATTCCGCTCGATGAGGTCGTCAGGCAATTTCTGCGGGCAACAAAGGATGGGCGAAAGGTCGTTCCCGACGTTCACGCCCGCTATTTCGGCGCGTTGCTCGATGACCGATCGCTGACCCCCGGCAAAAACACGCGGCTCGGCGCAATCCGATTTGACGACTGGGTCGGCCGACAGGCCGGGCTCTGAAGTCGCAAGCACCAATATCTGCAAGGTGGCGGCAATCAACCGACGCGCGGCTCTGGCATCCTGCTTGCCGCGCGGCCGCAGCCAAAGAAAACCAACGGGAACCGAGACAATGGACACGCTCGAGGACAAGATTGCCACCGCCACGGGAAGCGCCTCGGCCGGCGCCGTCGCAAAGCGAACCAGCAAACGGAAAAAGCTGGGCATGCTGCTGTGCCTGGGTGCTGCGGTGGCCATCGTTGGCGGTTGGGCCTGGTCGCGTCCGGGCGGCGAGGCATCGACGGACAACGCCTATGTCCGCGGCGATGTGACCTCGCTTGCGCCGAAGATTGCCGGTTATGTCGTGGCCGTCGAGGTTCAGGACAATCAGAGTGTTCGCGCGGGAGACGTACTTTTCCGGATCGATGACAGGGACTATCGGGCGCGCCTCGCGCAAGCTGCAGCCAATGTCGAAGCTGCAAGGGCTCGACTGGTCAATGTCGATGCGGAGACTGAGCTTCAGCACGCCCTTGTTCGCCAGGCCGAAGCCCAGAAGCTCTCGGCCCTCGCAGAGATGAATCTCGCCGCCAAGGCGTATGAACGCCGGCGCGAACTGATCCGCAGCAATACCATCAGTCAGGCGCATGTCGACGAAAGTGATGCGGCGCGGTCGAAAACGCAGGCAGGCGTGTCTGCGGCCGCAGCAACGATTGAAGCGCAGAAGCAACGTATCGCCGTCCTTGCGGCACAGCGTGAGGCCGCCGTCGCGGCCGTGGCGCAGGCCGAGGCTGCGCGCGACCTTTCCCAGATCGATCTGGAAAGCACGGTCGTGCGCGCTCCGGTCGGTGGCATCATCGGCAACCGTCAGGTCCGTGTCGGCCGTTTCGTCGCTCCCGGCACCACCCTGCTCGACATCGTTCCGGTCGACGACCTGTGGGTTGTCGCCAATTTCAAGGAAACGCAACTCGAGCGCATCGAGCCGGGTCAGCGCGCTCGGATCACCATCGATGGATATCCGGGGCAAGTCCTTGAAGGCAAGGTTGACAGTTTTGCGCCCGGCAGCGGCTCGGCCTTCAGCCTGCTGCCCTCGGACAACGCAACCGGCAACTTCGTACGTGTCGTCCAGCGGGTGCCGGTCAAGATCCGGTTCGCCCGCAACCCATTGACTGGACGCCTCGTACCCGGGCTGTCGGCAAGGGTCGACGTGGACCTCGGGAGCGGGACATGACCACGCACGTAGCCGCCACAGTGAAACACGAGGCATCTGCGTCGGGCACGCTGCTCGTCGCTGGCATTGTGTTTGCGGCGCTGACAGAGGCGATTGCCAGCACCATTCTTTCGCTCAGCCGCGGCGACATCATCGGCGACATCTATGCCACGCCCGACGAATTCGCCTGGCTCGACGTCGGCTACACCGCCTTCAAGCTCATCGGCTTCATGGTCGCCGCTTCGATGCTGACCCGCATCCGTTCGCTCAGTCTCATGATCGGGTCGACGCTCATCATGGGGCTTGCGTCCGGGATGGCGTCCGCGACGACGTCGCTCGATCTCTTGATTGCGCTGCGGGTCATTCAGGGGCTCGCCGGCGGTGTGCTTCT
>JAESGS010000689.1_pt1 | contig 18293 bp, 14 predicted proteins | sample 9269761 | NCBI WGS metagenome assembly JAESGS01 (sample SAMN15741799, study PRJNA653493) | algae metagenome | isolation source: Cyanosarcina radialis HA8281-LM2 and co-occurring heterotrophs from damp... | place: USA: Makauwahi cave, Hawaii | collected 2011-01-06 | reverse complement strand
AGCGACGGGGTGGAGCGCCTCCACCCCGTCGCTTCCGCGCTGGGTTCTACGAGCAACGGACCCCGTCCCCGCGCGGGCCCGAGACACGTCACGCTTACGCCGTGACGCTCGCCGTTGCCCCTGTTGGGAAGTCGAAGGTTGGACGATGTCACCGCAGATTCGCAACCCGCTTATCCCGCCGCCTTCTTCAGCGCCTCCAGCGCGGCCCCGTAGTTCGGCTCGCTCGTCACTTCCGGCACGTACTCGGCATACGTCACCGTGCCGGCCGGATCGACCACGAACACGGACCGGGCCAAGAGCTTGATCGGCAGCGGCGACTGCTCGAACAGCACGCCCCAGTTTTTGCCGAACGACTGGTCGTGCTGGTCCGACAGCGTCTGCATCGTTTTCACGCCCTCGGCCCCGCAGAACCGCTTCTGGGCGAACGGCGAGTCCAGGCTGACGGTGTAGCACGCCACCTTGTCGCCGAGGGCGTTGATGCCGTCCTCGAACTTCTTCGTCTGCGTGCTGCACACCGGCGTGTCGATCGACGGCACGACGCTGAACAGCCGGGCCTTCCCGTTGCTGTCCGCGAGCGTGACGGCGGCGAGGGCGTTGCTCACGGCCTTGAAGTCGGGGGCCTTCTGCCCGACCTTGACCGCGTCCCCGGCGAGGGTGACCGGGTTCCCCTTGAACGTGACGGCGTTGGCGCGAGACATCGGATTCTCCTGGTGGCGGGACGGATCGGGACGCAGACATGATAGGGACCGGCCCGGTGGCGGAACCCCGGCGGCGGCGGTATGGTGAACGTGTCCCTTCCGAGGCTGTCGCATGTTCCGGTCGTCGTGCCCGCTGCCCGCGCTGATCCTCTGGTGTCGGGCGCTGCGGCACGGGCTGGACGTGGGCCTCTCGCCCGTCCGCGTCTTCCGCCAACAAGCAAAGTCCGGCCCGGCCGTGTTCCGCCCGGTCGCCGAGCGGATGGCGAACCGCCTGGAGGACGGCGAGTCAATGTCCGACGCGCTGCGGCCGGAGGCGTGGCGGTTCCCGCTTCTGTTCGTGGAGCTGATCGCCGTCGGCGAGCAGGCCGGGCGGCTGCCGGTCGTTTTCGCGGAGCTGGAGAAGCATTACGAGGAAGTGCTGGCCGCGCAGCGGCAGTTCCTGACCGCACTCGTATGGCCTGGGATCATGTACGTCGGCGCGATCGGCGTGCTGACGATGTTGATCCTCATCCTCGGCAGCCTCGGCACGAAACTCGACCCGCTCGGCCTGGGACTAACAGGCGCGAGCGGTGCGTTCTGGTTCTTCACCTACGCGGCCGTGTTCACCGCCTTCATCCTCGGCTCGGTGGTCATCCTCATCCGCACGCCGAACGCGCGGGCGAAAGCGGAGTCATTGGCGCTGAAGGTCCCCGGCATCGCGCCGGTGGCGCGGGCGTTCGCGCTGCACCGGTTCGCGATGGCCGCCCACATGACCATCGAGGCCGGGCTGCGGGCCGACCGCGTGATGAAGAGCAGCCTCCGGGCGACCGCGAACAAGGCGTACCAACAGGAGGGCGAGCGGGCGGCGAAGATGTGCCGGAAGGGGACTGAGATCGCCGAGACGCTAGGGAAGCTCGGCCCGGACCTGTTCCCGGAGGAGTTCGTTCACGCCGTCGCCATCGGGGAGGAAAGCGGGCGGCTGGCGGAGGTGATGGAGAAGGAGGCGAAAATTTATCAGGAGGCGAGCATCCGCGGGATGAAGGTGCTCGCCCGGATCGTGTCCGGCGTCGTTTACGTGATGATTTCGATCCTCGTGATCGTCTGCATCTTCCGCGTCGTTCAGACCGCGTACATCGACCCGATGAACCAACTCGCGGACGACCTGGCGCAAGACCCCAACAACATTTTCAAGAAGCGCGACCTTTTCGGGGACTGACCCGCGGTTAGCGGGCGACCCGACGGGTCGCCCGCTAACCGTCAGTCCGTTTGCGCGCGAGAGACGGTGTTGGGCACGATCACCGCCACGTCCGCCAGGCCCCACGGGGTGCTGCCGATCAGCTTCTGCCACAGCGTGCGCGTCGGCCGGTCCAGGCTCACGGCTTCTTCCACCCGCAGCGACGGCGGAAGCGCCTCGCGGAAGGCGTCGAACGAGTGCCGGTGCGTGAACAGGATCACCGTCCGCGGCCGGTGGTGCATGTCCACCATCAACTGGTTCACGCCCTTGCTGCGGACGCGGTCGAAGTCGGCGCGGTCGGTGTAAAACGCCACCGAGTCGCAACCCCGCGGGTACGTCACCACCGGCGTCGCCGGGTCGGTCACGAACTTCCCCACCACGTCCGGCTCGCCGAACGGCGACCTTGCCCGCGCGTACTCCGGGATGACGAACGTGTTCGCCGCGAACAGCAAACACGCGAACGCGGCGACGAGGCCCTTCGTGGCGGGCCGGGCGTCCCACCGCGACCGCGCGACGAACTCCCCGAGCGCCAGGCACAGGAACGGGAACGCGGGCAGGATGTACGTCGGCAACTTCGACCCGGACACGCTGAAGAACGCCACGCACCACAGCCCGGCGAGCAGCCAGAACCCGCCGGCCGCCGACCGCGTTTCCCCGGACCGGAACAGCAGGTCGCGGAAATACGGCACGAGCAGGAGCGTCCCCGGCAGCAGGCCGCCGACGAGGATCGGGGCGTAGTACCAGACCGGCTGCAGGTGGTCGAACGGCTGCACGAACCGCATGACGTTGTGTTCCCAGAAGAAGTACCGCAGGAACGCCGGCTCGCGGAGGTAGATCGCCACGTACCACGGCACGTTGACGGCGACGACGATGCCGAAGAAGAGCGCGAGGTTCTTCCAGCCGACGACGAGCCGCGACGCGGACAGCCACGCGAACGCGACGAGCGGCGGGAAAAGCAGAATCTCCGCGATCGGGCCTTTCGTCAGGAACCCCAGTCCGGACGCGACGGCCGACGCGACCCACCAGCCCCGCCGCAGCGTGCCGGTGCGGACGGCCTCGAACCCGCTGAGCACGGACAGCGTCACGCACAGCGTCAACAGCCCGTCGAGCAGCAGCAACCTGGCCACGGCGAGGTAGCCGGGCGCGACGGTCAGGAGCATCGCGGCCCAGAACGCCGACCGCTCGCCGAGCGACCGGCGGCCGATCAGGTAGACGGCCAGGATCGTCAGGTGGACGCACACAGCCGGGACCAGCCGGGCGGACGCCTCGCTGACGCCGAACAAAGTGTAGCTGAGCTTCACTAGCCAGTACATCAGCGGCGGCTTGTCGAGGTACGGCTCGCCTTGCAGCGTCGGCACGACCCACTCGCCGCGGTCGAGCATCTCCTTCGGGATTTGCGCGTACCGCCCCTCGTCGGGTTCCAGCAGGTGGAACGACCGCATCGGGTACAGCAGCATCGCCGGCAACACGATGACGAGAAGAAGCGAGGCGAGCTTGACGCGCGAATCGACGGCCGCCGTGCCGGGGAAGAGGACGGTCCGCCACAGGAACGACAGCCACGCGGGCAGGGAAGTCGGGGCGTCGGCCGTCGTCATGCGCGTCCTCCGGGGGAGGACGGAGACTACGGCACGCGGATGAACGGCGTCAACGCGAAGTCCGTAAACGCGGTGAGCGAGCGACCCGACGGGTCGCCCGCTCACCGGGTGTTGCGTGAGGTGTCGTTACGTCAGATCGTTCAGCGGGCCGTCGCCGCAGTAGTTGGGGTTCCCGAACGCCTTGACGCGGTGGCCGAACGCGTGCGCGAACGACATCAGCAGCCGGTTGTGCGGGACCTGCTTGTACTTCAGCGACCGGCCCATCTTAAAGCCCAGCCCGCCGCCGACCAGCAGGAACGGCGTGTCGTTGTGCGTGTGCGAGTTCCCCTGGCCCAACTCGTTCGTCCAGACGATGGTGGTGTTGTCGAGCAAACTCCCCTGCCCGCCCGGCTCCGGCGTCTCGGAGAGACGCTTGGCGAGGTACGCGAGCTGTTCGCAGAACCAGGTGTCGATCTTCGTGATCTTCTCCATCGCCTTCTCGTTGCTGTTCGGCTCGTGCGACAGCTCGTGGTGGCCCTCGGTGATGCCCAGCCACTTCATCCGGGCCATGCCGACGCTGTTCGTGAACTGCAGCGTCGCCACCCGGCTGAAGTCGGCCGCGAAGCTATTCACCATCAGCTCGATCTGCATCTTGCTCAGCTTCGGGATGTTCTCGTTGTCGTCCCGGACGCCCGGCTCGATCTCCGGGACCTTGTGCCCGATCTCGCCGTGCTTCGTCGCGGCCTTCAGTTCGAGTTCCATCTCGCGGACGAACGTGGTGTGCTCGTCGAGCAGCTTGCGGTCCTCGACGCTGACCGCCCCGGCGACCTTCTTCAGGTCCGCGTTTAGGTCGTCCAGGACGCTCGCCAGCACCTTGTTGTCGGTCGTGCGGCCGTAGAGCTTCTTGAACATCTGGTACGGGTCGTCGATCGGGGCGACCGGCTTGTTCGCCCCGGCGTACACCATCCGCGTCCAGGTGTCGGCCCGGTCCGGGACCTGCACGCCGAACTCCAGGCTGCCGAACCGCGTCTTCGTGGCCGCGTCCTTCTGCAGGTGGTTGCGAATCTCCTGGTCGATGGACAGCCCCTTCGCCCAGCCCGCGGGCGTGTCCGAGCCGCCCTGGATGTTGCCGGGGAAGAGTTCGATCCCGGTGAGCAAGCACCCGATGCCGCGCATGTGGCCGTCGCCGTCACCGCGAATCTTGTCGGCGACGCCGTGCAGGAACAGCGTCTGCTTCTTGAACGGCTCCAGCGACACGACCGACTTCGGGAGCGTGAACTCGCTCCCGGTTTCCTTCGGCCAGAAGTTCCACGGCACGACGCCGTTCGGCGAGAACATGACGACGAGCCGCTGCTTCCGCCGCCCCTGGTTGGCGAACCCGAGGCTCGGCAGGTTCAGCACGAACGGGACCGCGGCCGCCGACAGGCCGAGGGTGCGGATGAAATCGCGTCGCGTCTGACTCACAAGGCTCTCCCGATATTCGGCCACAGATGAACACGGATGAAAACAGATCAGAACGAAATCATGTTTTTCTGATCTGTGATTTCTGTGTTCCTCTGTGGCTAATTCTTAGTCCCCTTCATCGCGGCGGTCGAGACGACTTCTACCGCCAATTGTCGCACGTTGAAGCCCGACTTCGCAAACTTTTCTCGCAGGTCCGCCCCCGTCGTCGGGCCGTAGGCGCGGATCGATTGTTGGACGAGATGGTGGAACATTTGTTCCGCGAACGCCGAGTGCGTGTCCTCGCTCGCGGCCAGGAACGTCGCCAGTTCCGTCGGGCCGCGGAAGGTTTTCACCTCCCCGGCGCGGGTGGTGTAGCTGCCCTCCGGGTTCACCGCCTTCTTGTTGTCCTGCTCGCGGAACCGGCCGATGGCGTCGTAGTTCTCGAGCGTGAACCCCAGCGGGTTGATGACCGCGTGGCACGACTGGCAGTTCACGCCCTTCGTTTGCAGTTCGACCCGCTCGCGGGTCGTCAGCGTCGGGTGCAAGTCCGCGGCCAACGGGGTGAACGCCTCGGCCGGCGGCTTGAGGCCGACGCCGAGGATGCCGCGGGCGAGGAACACGCCGCGATGGATCGGCGACGTTTCGCCGGTGTACGCGAACGTCGCCAGCATGAACGGGTGCGTCAGCACGCCCTGCCGCCGGCCCTTCTCGAACGCGACCTTCTGGAACGGGGCGTTCTCCGACAGCGACGCGCCGTAGTACTTCGCGAGGCGGCCGTTGAGGTACGTCTCCTCGTTGAGCAGCAGCTGGCGGAAGTCGGACTTCTCGGACCAGACCACGTCGTCGAGGAACAGGTCGAGCGACGTGCGAAGGTCGGCGACGATTGCGGCGTCGAAGCCGGGGAACCGCTTCGGGTCCTTCTCGGCGTCGCGGGCGTGGTCGGTCTTCAGCCAGTGGTGCAGGAACCCGCGGAGCTTCGCCCGCGCCCGCGTGTCCGTCATCATCCGCTCGGCGACGTGCTTCTTGATTTCTTCCGCCGTCCGCAGCTTGCCCTGCGCGGCGAGGGCGTGCAGCTCCTGGTCCGGGACGGAGTCCCACAGGGCGAACGCCATCCGGGCGGCCACGTCGTACTGGTTCGGGTCGCCGGCGACTTCGCGGTACAGGAACCGCGGCGACTTCAGGATCATCAGCACCGCCCGCTTCGCGGCGGCCTGGAGGTCCGGCGTACCCTCGACCGGCCGCGCGACGTAGAGGCGCTCCACGTCCTCGGTGACCGGCTTGCGGAACGCCAGCTTCGCGAACTGCCGCAGGAACGCCGTCAGCTTGTCCTTCTTCTTCGGGTCATTGAGGTTCGTGTTGGCGAACTGCTCGATGCGGGTGGAAACGTAATTCGCCGCGTCGATGGCGGCGTCGGTCGTGGCCTGGTCCCACGCCTTCGAGACGGTCGTGCCGCGCTCCCACCCGTAGCTGCGGTCGTCCGGCGGGAACTTGGTTTCATCGACGTACACGTCCTGCGCGAACTGCGGCGACAGGACGCGGGCCGGGATCGGCTCGACCGTCCCGTGCGGCGGTTGCCACAACAGGCTGACGGACGCCGCCGTCGGCTTCGGCATTTTGTCCTTGACCCCTTGCAGGGCCTTCGAGAAGTCGAGCCGGATCGGGTACGCCCGGCCGCCGAGCAGGAACAGCGTCGCCTTGTACTCGTTGTCGCTGCCGGACTTCACGTACCCGTCGGCGACCGGCTTGCGGGAATCGTTCACCCACAGCTTCACCGACTGGTCGGACTTCACGATGAACGTGTAGTCGCCGGTCTCCGGGGCGAGGACGCTGCCGGACCAGCGGATCGAGAACTCCTTCGCGTCGAACTCCTTCGCCTTCGGGTCGAACTCCTTCCCGCCCGGAGCTTCCGTCCCGAAGTCGAATGTCACGCCGGGGTCGAGCCGCTCAATCAGCCGCTGGCCGTGGTTGCGGTTCTTGAAGTACTCGGCCTTCAGGCCCCGCTTGTCCTCCCACCGCGTGTTCGCCCCGCCGCGGAAGCTGCCGAGGATGTCCGCGAGGGCGTTCTTGTACTGCGGTACGGTCAGCCGCGCGAGTTCGACGCGGACCGGCTTGTTCTTCTCGCGGGCGGCCTGCGAGTAGAAGCCGTCGTAGACGTACTGCGAAATCTTGGTCGAGTCGTCCTTCGACAGCGAGCCGGGGTCGTTCTCCGGCATCGTCTTCTGAATCTGCTCGGCCAGCTGCGCGACGGAGAAGTCGCCGACGAGCGGCTTGGGATATCTCTTCGTCCCCTCCCCGACCTTGCCGTGACAGCGGACGCACTGCGCGGCGTAGAGCTGCTCGCCGGTGTCCGCGGTCAGACGGGGCGTGAGGAACACGACGGCCGCGAAAAGGCCGAGGAATTTCGCGTGATGCGTCATTTCTGAGAGTCGGACGTTCGCTGGGGCGAACCGGGGGGGTGGGTTCTTTAATAGTATCGGCCGGGAAGCGGGCGGGGTCAAGTTTCGGGGAGAATAGAACCGACTTGACCGGCGGCGGGCTTCCGTCGTCGGAAGCGGAGGAACAGGGCCAAGAACAGAAGCCCACCGACGACCGCGACCAGTCCGAGCCGCCAAAGTAGGGAGAATATCCCGCGGGCGTTCGGGTTCGGCAGGGCACGGACGGGCAACTTCTCGCCGTCCGCACCGGCGAGGAAGCTCGACCCGTCGCGATTATCAGAAACCTCCATGCCGCGCGGGAACTTCATTTCAAAAAGTGTGTCCGGGAGCGGTTCGCCGACGCGGACCTTGTCCACCGTCGCCGTGAGAACGTTCCGGCGGTTGTTCGACGGGTGCTGCGAGGTCAGCGTCCAGCCGGACGGCAGCCACCTCGCGCCGGCGTGTTTCTCGTAGCGGATGTCGTATCGGGCGGTGTATTTCCCTTCCGCTCGCTCCGCCCGCGTGACGACGTACTCCCTCGCCGGGTCGGCCCAAAGCGTCTGGCGGCCGTCGAGCCGGCACACCACCAACCCGTCGGCGTCGGCCTTCTCGACGAGGGCCAACCGCTCCGGCCGTTCGGCCACGTAGGAGGCCAACCGGCACGCCAGGAACAGCGGCCCGTTGCGTTCCGGCCGCAGAACCCCCACGGCGCTCGTGGGCAAGATCACGCCTTGCAACTTGTAGCCCGGCTCCCGAGGGAACTGGTAGTAGGCCGCCTCATCGTTCTGGATCAGGATGAACGCGGCCCCCGGCCGCAAAAGGGGCGGCAGTGGGTGAACGTCCTCCAAACGATACCGTGCCCCGTCGAGGGCGAGCCGGCCCCGCGATTCCGCCGTGCTTTCCTTGACCGCCGGCTGCTTGTCCGCCGTTTTCCCGGTAGGGGCAACCTCCCACCGGAGGACTTCCTGGACCCGGTAGACGAACTCCGCCCGTTGCGTCGCCGCTTCCCGCGCCCGCGCCGCGTCCATCAACCGAGCCACGGCGTCCTGAGCCGGGGCGACAGCCGCGAGAACGCCGAACGTGATCGCGGCCAACAGGTATTTCGTCATCGCGCCGTCCTCCGTGGGCGAATCGAGTGGACCACGGATTCTGTCGGTGAGCAACGGAGAATTCGATGAGACCGCGCGCCACGAATTGACCCCTCGTGGCCAGCGGGCGACCACTTTTTCGGGCCGACACGCTCAGTATTCCGCACATCTGATCCGGCACGGCTGTTGCTTTGTCGCGGGCCGAACCACGACCCTCAACACGGAATCGACATGCGAACGAACCGCCGCCACGGTTTCACCCTCATCGAACTACTGGTCGTCATCGCGATCATCGCCATCCTCATCGGGTTACTCCTGCCGGCCGTGCAGAAGGTCCGGGAGTCGGCGGCGCGGATCAAATGCACGAACAACCTCAAACAGATCGGCCTCGCCCTGCACAACTACGAGAGCGCCCGCGGCGAGTTCCCGATGTCCAAGCGGACGTTCAAGGACGCGACGAAGCCGGAGGCCGCCCAGCGGAGCTGGATGCCGGACGCCCTGCCGTACATCGAGCAGGGGGCGATCGTCGCCCAGTACAACCTGCGGGAGAACTGGTGGATCGACGCCGACGCCACCAACCCCGTCGGCGCGAGCATCAACGGCACGCTCGCCCGGACGCAACTGCGGCTCGTCCAGTGCCCGTCCACCCCGGACCCGGAGCGGCTCCAAGACAAGTACGAAACCACGCCGCCGAACAAGGTCGGGGCGTGTACCGACTACTTCGCCGTCGAGGGGATCGCGGCTAACTTCAACACGAACGTCGGGCTGACCGGCGCGGACCAACTCACCGGCGACCGGGCCGGCGTCCTGATGGGCTGGAATGGGGCGACGCTCCCGAAGCCGTCCAACCGCATCGCCAGCATCATCGACGGCACGTCGAACACGATGCTCGTCGGGGAGAACAGCGGCCGGGAGGACATCTACCGGAACGGGAAGTTGCTGACGAAGGCGGTGGCGAACAACACGCTGGCGAACTGCGCCCGCGCCCGCGGCGGGGCGTGGGCGACGAACGACAACCCCTACGAGATCGGGCAGTTGATCCTGTGGTGCTCCGGGCAGGTGACGACGCCCCCGCCGACGCCGATGAAGATCAACGGGTCCAACGAGTGGGGGTACGGGCTGTACTCGATGCACCCCGGCGGGGCGAACGTGGTCATGGCCGACGGGTCGGTGCGGTTCCTGAGCGAGAACCTGCCGTTCCGGACGCTGGGGATTCTGGCCACCCGCGCCGGCGGCGAGGTCGCGCCGGAGTGACGTGAATTCCGCCCCGCCGCTCGCCGTCACGGCATCGGCGGGGCCTTCTCCGAGTCGTCGTGGTGGGCGTACTTCTTCGGCACGAACTCCTTCCACACGACCGGCCGCCGCTTCCCCTGGACCTCGATCTCGCACTTCACCGTCACCACGTCGTCCGGCTTCAGCCACTCGGCCTTCGCCACGAAGTGCGAGCACGTCCCCTTCGCCTCGTCCGTCGGCCGCTCCTCGGCCGGGGCCGGGTCGAACGTCAGCGTGTACTCGATCGGGTCGCCGGCCCGCGTCGCCTTCGCCACCAGGGCCGTGTCCGCGATGCCGACCGGCTTCGGCTCCGCCCCGGCCGTCTCGATGAACACGTCCAGCTCGTTGCCGTCCTTCGACAGGTGGGCCGTCAGCGCCGCGTGGTACGGCCCGGCGTCGGCCAGCTTCATCTTGTCCCGCTCGTGCGCGTGGTCGGCCTCGCGGTCCGCGGCCCGGCCGGACGCCACCGGCGTCGGGGCCGAGGACGACGGCGAGCACCCGGCCACGACGACGGCGAACGACAGGGAGAGGATCATTCGCATACGGTCGGCCTCCCGGCGGGGCTAGCGGAAGCCCCACATCAGCATGAAGAAGAGGGATGCGAGGAGGAATACCACGTTCAGCACCAGCCCGGCGATCGCCGTCCCGTTCCGGGCCGCCCGCAGGCCGAGCGCGCCGAGGACGATCCCCACGACGGTCAGCGGCCCGCCGATGATCGGGCACCAGAACACGAAGACCGCCACGACGCCCAGGACCAGGGACGCGTCGCCGAGGCCGGTCCCCTCGTTCGCCCGCCGCCGCTGCCGCTCGTAGAAGTCGTCGTCGTAATCGTCGTCGTCCGCGTACCGCCGGGACCGCCGGCGGCGGCGGGACGGGCGGTCGTCCTCGTCGTCGTCCCGCTCCCGGTCGCGGCGGCGCTCCCGGTCGTCCCGGTCGGACCGCTGCGGCTTCGCGACGAACACCTGGTGGCAGCTGCCGCACTCGACTTCCTGCCCGCGGTGGGCCGCGTCCAGTTCCAGTTGGCAGTCGCACGTCGGGCAGTGGACGGTAATCGTGGCCATGACTCGCGGGTGGTTTCCTCGGTCACCGGTCGTCCTGGAACAGGTCGGTGAGCGAGTAGTTCTCGTGAATCCGGTACACCGCCTCGGCCAGCAGCTTGCCGACGGAGATGACCTCCAGGTTCGGCAGCGCCACCCGCTTCTCGGCGGAGATCGGGATCGTGTCCGTCACTATGATCTTTTCGATCCCGGCCGTCCGCAATTTATCCACCGCCCCGGCGCTCAGGACGCCGTGCGTGCTGGCCACGTAAACCCGCTTCGCCCCGGCCGCCTTCGCCGCCCGAGCCGCCCCGGCGATCGTCCCGCCGGTCGAGATCATGTCGTCGAAGATGAACACCGTCTTCCCCTCGACCGGCGACCCGATGATGTGCGCCTGCTCGGTCGTGGTGGCGCTCGACCGCCGCTTGTCCACGACGGCGATGTGCTTGCTGCCGAGGCCCTTCTGGTACTTCAGCGCCTTCTTGATCGCCCCCTCGTCCGAAGACAGTACGACGATGTCGTCCGGCGGGATGCCGAGGGTGCGGATGTACCCGATGATCTCGCGGGAGGCGTACAGGTGATCGACGGGGATGTTGAAGAAGCCCTGGATTTGCGCGGTGTGCAGGTCGAGGCAGAGGACGCGGTTGGCCCCGGCGGTGGTGAGCAGGTCGGCGACGAGCTTCGCCGTGATCGGGACGCGGCCCTTGTCCTTGCGGTCCTGCCGGGCGTAGGCGTAGTACGGCAGCACGACCGTGATCCGGGCCGGGCTGGCCCGCTTGAATGCGTCCAGGATGACGAGCAGCTCCATCAGGCTCTGGTTGACCGGCTCGCACGTCGGCTGGACGAGGAACACGTCCCGGCCGCGAACGTCCTCGTCGATCCGGACGTTCGTCTCGCCGTCCGGGAAGTCGTCCACGACGAGCCGGCCGACGGGGATGTCGGCCTTCATGAGGGGGGAGAGTTCGCGGGCGATCCGCTCGGCCAGCGGCCGGTTGGCCCGGCCGCTGAACAGTTTGAGCTTCTGCTGTGTCGGGCTGGTCACGGCGTAATCCCTGCGGACCGAGTGGACGGTCATTATCGGGCCGGGGGCGGGGCGGGTCAATTGAAACGGGCCGATCCGAACGGTTCGGGCGTTCGGCCCGGCCGGAAGGATCAGTCCCTGGGACCGCGGGCGTCCCGCCCGCTACGGCCCCAGCCACATGAGGCTGATCCCCGCGGCGTGGAGGTGGGCGGGCGGGACGCCCGCGGTCCCAGGGGGCCAACCATCTTCCCTTTCCCCGAGAATCGGTCACAATCACCCTACCATGCTCCACCGCACGCTCCTGTTCCTCCTTCTCGCGGGGACGGTCTCCGCCCAACCGGCGAAGCCGGCCGCGTGGCCGCTCGACGAACTCACCGCCGTCAACGGGTCGAAATACCACGGCATCGTCCTCGACGAAACCGCCACCGGCGTCCGGTTCCGTGTCGTCCGCCGGCCGCCCGGCCGCCCCACCGTCACGCTCACCACGTTCTTCCTCAAGAAGGAAGTCGCGCAGATCAAGAAGATCGCGGACGCCGACCGCGAATCCGTGAAGGCGAAGCTGGCCGACCTCGACCCGACCGGCGCGGGCGAGCGCAAGCGGATGGAAGCCCTCGACCTGACCGCCACCGAGTGGCTCGGCCGCAAGGACGCGGCGAAGCGGTACGACTCGGACGAGTTCACCCTGGCGTCGTCCGCGTCCGAGGAAATCACCCGCCGGGCCGGGGTGCGGCTCGAGCAGATTTTCACCGCCTACGCCCGGTTCCTGCCGCCCCGCCGCCCGACGACGGCCCGGCCGCTGACGATCCTGCTCGCCCCGGACAAGGAGGAGTACGCGAAGCTCCTCGGCCCGGTCACCGGCCCGGTGCTGAACCCGGCCGTGTACGACCAGACGGCCAACCGGATCATCTGCGGGACCGACCTCCGGCGGCTCGGCCAGGACCTGTCCGCCGCCCGGCTGCACAACGTCCAGCAGCTGACCGCCCTCGACAAGTACGAGGCCGAGGTCCGCCAACTGTACAAGGACAGCCGGACCGAGCGGGACCGCCACCTCGGGCCGGTCAACGACCAACGGCGGAAGGTCTGGGCCGTTGAGAAGGCGAACGACGCGAAGTTCGACGAACTCACCGGCCGGCTGTTCGCACTGCTCTACCACGAGGCGTTCCACGCCTACGCCGCGAACGTGGCCTACCCGCCGCGGTCGGCCGCCGACGTGCGGGCCGGCAAGGGCGTCGGCGAACTGCCCCGCTGGCTGAACGAGGGGCTGGCGCAGGTGTTCGAGACGGCCGTGCTGGACGGCGGCGAACTCCGCGTCGGCCACGCCGACCGCGACCGGCTGATGCGGGCGAAGGACCTGCGGAAGAAGGACGGGTTGCTGCCGGTCGCCGACCTCGTCCGCACCGGCGGGGAGGCGTTCGTCACGATCCACGCGAACCAGAAGGCCGCCGCGGACCGGACGTACATCACGTCCTGGGCGCTGGCGTTCTACCTCGCGTTCGACCGGTCGCTGCTCGGCACGGCCGAGTTCGATGCGTACCTGACGGCCCTCAACACCGGCGGCGACCCCGGCAAGGCGCTGGAGGCGCTCCTCGGCAAGCCGCTCGCGGCGATCGACGCGGACGTGGGAAGCTACATCGACCGCCTCCGGCCCGACGGCCGGGCCGACCCGCCGCGGTGAGAAATGAATTCCGCCCGCGCGGCAATTTTGCCGTTACGACCGGACCCGCGAACGGGTACACTGACAACCATTATCTGATCCCTTGATTAGCTTTCGGAGCCGTGGGCATGGCGCTCTCAATTACCTGCACGGGGTGCGAGTCCGTTTACCCCGTCGGGGAACACCTGATCGGCAAGACGATCCGCTGCAAGAAGTGCGGCGAGATGATGCCGGTGACGGCCCCGGACGAGCCGGCGGTCGCCGTGCTCGTCGAGGACGAGGAAGAGGAGGCCCCGCGGTCCCGCCCGTCCCGCCGCCAGGAGGAGGCCGACGAGGCCGCCGCCCCGAAGGCCCGGGCGAGTCGCCGCCGTGACGACGACGAGGACGAAGAGAAGCCCCGGTCCCGCCGCCGGGCGGCGGACGACGAGGAGGAAGACGAAAGCCCGCGCCGCGGGTCGCAGAAGTCGAAGCTGCCGCTGATCCTCGGCGCGCTGGCGGCCGTCGTGCTGCTCGGCGGCGGCATCGGCGCGGCCATGTACCTCGGCGGCGACGACGGCGACAACGGCGACAACGGTTCCCAGGAAGTCGCGGCCGTCACGCCGAACAAGGCGAACACGCCCGGCGGTTCCAACACGACCCCGGCGAACAACACGAACACGAACACGACCAAGCCGAAGACCGACACCACGGCGAAGGCCGAGCCGAAGGCCGAACCCAAGACCGAGCCGAAGACGGAACCCAAGACCGAGGTGAAGGTCGAGCCGAAGGCGGAACCGAAGACCGAAACGAAGGTCGCGGTAACCCCGCCGACGAACCCCGGCGAGGAGATTCGGATCGGCCGCGGGACGGGCAACGCCACGTCGAGCAACCTCACGTCCGACCAGCTCATGGGCTGCCTGATCTCCGACTTCAACATGCAGAAGGCGAAGCGGGCCGGGGTGTTCATCAAGGCCGAGGCGGACATCGGCACGGGGACCGGGAGCGGGTGGTTCGGCGTCGAGCCGGACCTCGTGTTCACCAACGCCCACGTCCTGTTCATGAAGGCCCCGAACAGCCCGGAGCCGCGGAAGCTGACCCTCTACCTGAACGCCGGCACGTCCCAGCAGCGGGAGATCCCGCACGCGAAGCTGAAGATTCTCGCCGTGGACCGGGACATCGACCTGGCGGTCATCAAGATCATCGGCGAGACGAACCTGCCGACGCCGCTGAAGATCCGCCCGTCCGCGGAGTTGCGGGACAGCCAGGGGGTCATCACGATCGGGTTCCCGCTCGGGTACTCGATCTCCGGGGCCGTCGCCCAGTCGAAGAAGGAGCCGGAGGTCTCGACCCGCCGCACGTCCTACTCCGGGTCCACGGCCGACCAGTACGGCCAGGTCCGCCGGATCAAGCTGGAGGGCGGGATCAACCCCGGCAACTCCGGCGGGGCGATCATCGACGCCCACGGGGACGTGGTCGGCGTCGTCGTCGAGATGTTCGGCGGGGCGCGGTCCGGGAACTACATCGGCCTCGGCGTGCCGACCGAGTACGTCCAGGGGCTGATCGCCGGCCGCGTGGCGGGCGTCGAGTACGGCGTGCCGTACAAGGACAAGGACAAGGTCAAGATCCCGGTCACGGCGAAGGTCCTCAACCCGCTCGACCGGGCGATCCAGGTCCAGGTCCGGGCGTGGATCGCGGACGTGTCCGGCGGCCACCGGGAGCCGGGCATCTTCAAGCCGACCGGCCAGCCCGGCGACGCGAGCGAGCAGGTCGTCGAGCTGAAGTACGACGAGATCGCGAAGGTCGCGAAGGGCGAACTCGTGTACCCGGAAGCCGCGACCGGCCGGACGTATTGGGCGCAGCCGTTCTACGCGAACAACGTCCACACCTACAGCCTGCCGGGGATCAAGGTCCCGATGAACGGCCCGCCGGTCGAGCGGACGCCGGCCAACCTCACCGCCAACCCGCGGCAGGGGGCGCGGCGGGCCGTCACCATGTCCAACACGTTCGACCTGTCCGAGGCCGCCGAGGGCGAGGGCGAGGCGAAGAACGAGAAGATCCTCCTCAAGTCCACGCTCAAGGTGAACGAAACCGTCGTCCCGGCCGACCGGACGGACCAAATTCAGGCGGCGAAGTTGCGGCTCCAGTTCGAGTCGATCAACCTCGGCGTCGAGGGGTTCGGCGGCGGCTTCGAGCAGGACCTGTTCAGCAAGAAGATGCAGGAGCAGATCAACCAGTTCATCAAGCTGGCCGAGGCGTTCGGCCTCATCAACCGGTTCGGCGAGATGTACCGGTACACGGTCGGCGTGAACGGGGTGAACGACCCGGTCCTGCAGTTCCTCGTCACGTCCCTGACGCAGGAGGCGCTGGAGGCGCTGCAGGCCACGTCCATCCCGATGCCGAACCGGACGGTCAACGCCGGGGAGACGTGGACGACGACGAAGGACCTGCGGATCACGCTCATCACCGGCCCGACGACCATCACGCCGAAGGCCGGCGGCGGGGCGACGGTCCGCCGGCCGAAGGCCCGCGAGTACAAGTACCGCGACCAGGTGACGTACACGTACCTCGGCCAGCGGGAGCGGGGCGGCAAGAAGGAGGCCGTCGTCATGGTCGAGGGCAAGTCGGTCACCGCCCCCGGCAGCAAGGAGAGCGTGTCCGGCGGGGTGAAGGGGATCGCGTGGGTCGAGGTGGACACCGGCGTCGTCGTCGAGGCCGAGATCCACAAGGACTTCGAGCTGGACACGTCCGGCGACGGGGTGAAGAAGCGGCTGACCGGCCTGAACGACTACAAGATCAGCCGCGGGTCGGCGCAGTAGTGCTCTTGTGGAACCCTGAGCGGAAGCGACGGGGTGTGGGGACAGTTCTTACACCCCCCGTCGCTTCCGCTCAGGGTTCCACAAGACGACACGCGGGGCCGGGAGGGTTGACCCTTCCCGGCCCCCGGCGTTTCCGTAGGCCAACCGGATGCCGGACCCGCTGCTCATCCGTTGCCCGCATTGCAACCATGCCCTGAACTTGCCCGAAGACTTCCTCGGCCGGGTCGTCACCTGCCTCGAGTGCAAGTCGCCGTTCCGCGCCCCGGTCCGGGCCGGCGACGGACTGACCGAACCGGAGAAGTTGCCGCGGCCCAGCCGCATCCCGGTGCGGCTGTTCGTCCCCACGTTCGGGTTGCTCCTGCTCGGGTTCGCCGGGCTGTTCGTGAACGGCTACCTCGCCGTCTGGTTCCACGCCGACCCGAAGGCCGCGGCCCGATTCGCGGAGGCGAACTTCTTCTTCATGCTGGAAACCGACCCGCCGGCCGAGAAGCAACCGGACAAGCCCGCGAAGGCGACGGAGGACGAGAAGAAGCGGTTGGAGGAGGAGGACCGGAAGCGCCGCGAGGCGATGGCCGAGCGGCAGGCGCAGCTGGCGAAGGACGCGGCCGGCACCGTGTCCGTCGAGGGGATGAAGCGGGTGCGGATCATTTTCGCGGCCGTGAGCCTCGGCGTCGTGGTCGGCGGGTTCTGTTTCGCGTTGCGGAAGGGGTACTACTTCTGCTTCCTGGCGTGCTTGTTGGCGGCCGTGAACTCGCCGGACGTGGGGTGCTGCTTCCTCGGCGTGGTCGTCGGCGTGTGGGGTTTCATGGCCCTCATCTCCGACGACGGCCGCCGGTACTTCGGCCGCGCCTCGTAGGGCGGGTCAAGGCTTTGCGCCGACCCGCCGCGTCGCGAGCGGGTGGGCGTATCTCCCATGTGGTTGCGGTCCCCCGGCGGGTCGGCGCAAAGCCTTGACCCGCCCTACCGAAGAAGTCCGCGGTTCCGCAGGTAGTTCAGCACCAGCTTCTCGAACGGGACCTGGTTGCTCGTGAACAGGTAGCTCATCCCGCGGCGGTTGCAGAACCCCGACAGCCCGCCGCGGAACGCCGCCAGCGTCTCCTGGTACCGCTTCAACAGCGGCGCACTAATCGTCACCTCCGCCTCGTCGCCGTCCTCCACGTCCGTGAGCTTCAGGTCGCCCACGAACGCGGGGTCGATCTCCTCCTCCGCCAGAATCTGCACCGCGTACACGTCCAGGTTCCGGGCCAACAGGTAGCGGAACCCTTCCTCGTACCCGCCCTTGTCCAGGTAGTCGCTGAGTACCACCACGACGCCCCGGCCGCTCGTCCGCAGGCTGAACGTGCGGAGCGCCTTCGAGAAGTCCCCCGCCCCGCCGGCCGGCAACTCGTCGAGGAACTTCATGAGTCGCCACAGGCTCGGCCGGCCGCGGTACTGCGGCGACGCCGTGAACGTCGTCCCGCCGACGGCCGCGACCGCCACGCGGTCGAGGTTCACCAGCCCGACGAACCCGAGGGCGGCGGCCAGTTGCTTCGCGTACCGCAGCTTCGTCGGCCGGCCGTACTGCATCGACTCGCTCGCGTCGATCAACAGGTGGACGTGCAGGTCTTCTTCTTCCAAGAAAAGGCGCAAGAACAGCTTGTCGAGGCGTCCGTACAGGTTCCAGTCGAGGAACCGCAAGTCGTCGCCCACGCTGTACGGCCGGAAGTCGGCGAACTCCGACCCGCGGCCCTTCCGCTTGCTCAGGCGGTCGCCCTTCATTCGCCCGGCGCGAATTTTCTTGGACACGAGTTCGAGCGTCTCGAGCCGGCGGAGGAACTCCGGCGACAGGAGCGGGCCGTCGCGAACCGGGATCGGCGGGGTGTCGGGCATGGTGACAGGATAACGACTCCCGGCCGTGAATGTTTCGGGAAACTCGGAATGCTCGGGCACGGGGCGGGGGTGAACCGTGCCTATTCCCGTGGTCACCAGGCCGCGGTCTCCGAACCGGGCGTTCCCTGGGACCGCGGGCGTCCCGCCCGCCACGGCCCCAGCCGCTTAAGACAGGTTCCCGAAGCAGGAAAGGTGAGCGGGCGGGACGCCCGCGG
>JAESGS010000688.1_pt1 | contig 18302 bp, 14 predicted proteins | sample 9269761 | NCBI WGS metagenome assembly JAESGS01 (sample SAMN15741799, study PRJNA653493) | algae metagenome | isolation source: Cyanosarcina radialis HA8281-LM2 and co-occurring heterotrophs from damp... | place: USA: Makauwahi cave, Hawaii | collected 2011-01-06 | reverse complement strand
CCCTCACCCCGGCCCTCTCCCCCGCAAAGCCGGGGGAGAGGGAGAAAAAGCCGCTACCGACGTTGCGGCCGGCCGACGGATCGCGTAATGATCCACCTACCGACCGCGCCCCGGACGTAGACCTTTTGTCTGACGCATCCCTTTTGCGGGGCCGGCGGTACCGAGGTCGCGACTCATGGCGACGTTCAACAAAGTCATTCTGATGGGGCGGCTGACGGACAACCCGGAGCCGCCGCGGACGCTGCCGAACAGCGGCAGCACGGTGGTGAAGTTCCGGCTGGCCGTCGGCCGGAGTAAGAAGAACCCGCAGACCGGGCAGTGGGAGAACGACCCGAACCCGCTGTACATCGACTGCGAGGTCTTCACCCGCCAAGACACGAAGCGGGACCTGTGCAACCTGGTCACCCAGTACGTGAAGAAGGGCGACCCGATCTTCATCGAGGGCCGGTTGCAACTGGACCAGTGGGACGACAAGACGACCGGCCAGAAGCGGTCCAAGCACAAGGTCGTCGTCGAGGGCATCGAGCTGCTCGGCGGCAACCGGCAGCAGGGCGGGCAACCCGGCGGCGGGTACGACGGCGGGATGGACGACGCCCCGCCGCCGGCGCGGTCGCCCGGCCGGCCCGCGGGCCGCGGCGGGTTCACCCCGCCGGCCCCGGCCGACGACGGCCCCGGCGACGACGAGCCGAAGGGCGACATCCCGTTCTGACAGAGTAGTAGGCACACTCCGTGTGCCGTCTCCTGTCGGTCGCGGGGCGTTCGTCCGAGCCGCTGTGCCGCTCAACAAACGGCACACGGAGTGTGCCTACTACTATGACCAACCGGGGCCGCGGGGTCGGCCCCGGACTTTGTTTCCTTCACCACCGCTTGGGACACACCCCTTCGTCCCTAACCCGCACGCCGGGGACAGGCGCGAGAGACGACGACCATGGCGAAAGCCGACGCGAAGACGAAGCCGGCCGCGAAGGCCGCCCCCGCCAAGGGGGAACGGACGCTGCCGAAGAAGAAGGTCCGCCGCCGCCAGCAGATGATTCGGGGCAAGCACGGCGGGATGCAGCTCGTCCTCGTCGAGGACGTGGCGCACCTCGGCAAGCAGGGCGACCTCGTGGAAGTGAAGGCCGGGTACGGCCGCAACTACCTCGTCCCCTACGGGCTGGCCGTCGTGCCGGACCCGCACAACCTGAAGCGGCTGGAGAGTTACAAGATCACCGTCAGCAAGGCCCGCGAGGCCCGGATCGCGGACCTCAAGGTGCTGGCCGAGCAACTGGCCCGCATGGGGTCGTTCACGATCGAGGCGAACGCGACCGACGACGACCACCTGTACGGCTCCATCGGCGCGGCCGAAATCTCGAAGCTGCTCAAGGGCAAGAACCTCGGCATCGAGCCGGCGATGGTGAAGCTGGAGCACCCGATCAAGGAGGCGAACACGATCTCCGACGTGCCGCTGAACCTCGGGTACGGGATCGAGTCGAAGATTCAGCTCATCGTGGTCGGCATCAAGCAAGGGGCGAAGAAGTAACTTCCCCCGCAGGACGTGCGAACGGCTCACGGAGGACGCTCCGTGGGCCGTTTTTTTACGTCCAGACTTCCGAAGTCCGGCTTCGACTTCGGAAGTCGATCCCGCGCAACGGCTATCGCGGGGTCGGGAACGCTTCACCGCCCCCTCGACTTCCGAAGTCGAAGCCGGACTTCGGAAGTCGGGCATCCGCGATTGACAGCACCGCGCCTCCCGGCGGATAACGTGGTTTGCCAGACCCCAGACCCCAGACCCCGGCCCCGCCATGTCCGACCTCGTCCTGCCCGACCGCGTGCCGCCGCAGAGCAAGGAAGCCGAGATGGGCGTCCTCGGCAGCATCTTGCGCGACAACAACGTACTGAACGAGGTCCAGCAGATCGTCCGCGCCGACAACTTCTACTTCGACGCGCACCAGAAGATCTTCCAGGCCGTCGTCGAGACGTACAACGACGGCAAGCCGGTCGATGCCGTCATCCTGTTCGAGGTGCTGAAGCAGCGGAAGCAGATCGAAGACGTTGGCGGGCCACTGTACATCGCAGAGTTGTTCGACTCCGCGCCGACGGCGGCGAACGCCGAGTATTACGCCCGGATCGTCCGCGAGAAGGCGATCGTCCGCAACCTCATCCACGCGAACACGGAGCTGCTGCGGGACGCCTACGACGGGACGATGCCGGCCGACGAGCTGCTCGGCATGGCCGAGCGGCGGGTGCTGGAGATCGCCGAGAAGGGCACGGTCGGCGAGCTGAAGACGCTCAACGACGCGATGAAGGAGGCGCTCGACCGGATCGACGCCCGCTCGACCGGCAACCTGTCCGAGGTCGGCGTGCCGACCGGGTACATCGACCTCGACAACCTCACCGCCGGGCTGCACGAGAACGAACTCGTCATCCTCGCGGCGCGGCCGGGTATCGGAAAAACAGCGTTCGCTTTGAACATGGTCCGGCACGCGGTGGTGGACGAGCGGATGCCGGTGTTCTTCGTCAGCCTCGAAATGGCCCGCGTCGAACTCGCCGAGCGGTTGCTCGCCTGCCAGTCCCGCGTGGACAGCTTCAAACTCCGGAAAGGAACGCTCAACAGCCACGACATCCAGCGGCTCATGGAGGCCGGCGAGCAGCTCCGCGGCCCGGCCCGCGACCCGGTGAAGCTGTTCATCGACGACACGCCGGCGCAGACCATGCTCCGCATCGCGGCCAACGCCCGGCGGCTGAAGATGAAGCACGGCCTGCGGCTCGTCGTCATCGACTACCTGCAGCTCATCGAACCCGAAAACCGCCGCGACCCGCGGCAGGAGCAGGTGGCGCAGATCAGCCGGCGGTTGAAGTTCCTGGCGAAGGAGCTGCACATTCCCGTCATCGCGCTCGCACAGGTGAACCGGGCGAGCGAGGACCGGCAGGACCACAAGCCGCGGCTGTCGGACCTCCGCGAGTCCGGGTCGCTGGAGCAGGACGCGGACACGGTGATGATCCTGCACCGGCCGGGGAAGTTCGACGGCAACGCGGACGACAACGTGCTGGAGGTGATCGTGGCGAAGCAGCGGAACGGCCCGACCGGGGAGGTGACGCTGACGTACCTGAAGGAGTACATGCGGTACGAGAACTACGCCGCCGACGCCGGCCGCGGGGACGGGATTTAGGCGGCCCGGTACGCTCAGAACAAACCCTTCACCACCTCGCCGCGGCTGGCCGGGAGCGGGCGGCCGAGCGGGTCGATGTACTCCGCGTGCGGGTCGATCCCCATCGCGTGCAGGATCGTCGCCGTCAGGTCTTGCGGCGTCACCTTGCCGTCCTTCGGGTACGCTCCCGCCTTGTCCGAGCTGCCGTGGACCTGCCCGCCGCGGATCCCGCCGCCGGCGAGGGCCACCGAGAACACCGGCCCCCAGTGGTCGCGGCCGCCGCGGCCGTTGAGTTTCGGCGTCCGCCCGAACTCGGACAGGCACGCGACCAGCGTGTCTTGTAGCAGCCCGCGGCGGTCGAGGTCGTCCAGCAGCGCCGCGAACGACTGGTCGAGCGTCGGCGCGAGCGGCGACTTCATCCGCTCGGCTTCCCGCACGTGCGTGTCCCAGCACGGCGCGTCGGACGGCTCGTCCGGGCCGCGGTACCAGTTCACCTGCACCAGCGACACGCCGGCCTCCACCAGCCGCCGGGCGAGTAGGCAGCTCTGCCCGAAGTGCGTCCGGCCGTACCGGTCGCGGGTCGCCGGCGGCTCCTTGTTCAGGTCGAACGCCGCCCGCGCGGCCGCCGAGCCGAGCAGCGCGAACGCCTGCCGCGTGTGCCGGTCGTACTTCCCGCCGGCGTCCTCGGCCGCCTTCGCTAGATAGCGGTCGAACGTTTGCAATAGTCCCTTGCGGTCGCTCAGCCGGTCGAGCGGCACGTCCGGGGCGAGGGTGAACTCCGGGATTTCAAACTTCGCCTCCCCCGGATGGCAGCGGAACAGCCACGGGTCGGCCGCCCGGCCGAGGAACCCGCCGTCCTGCCCCGGCCAGACGGAGCTGTCCGTGTTGAAGATGTGCATCGGCAGCCGCACCGCCCCCGGCAGCCCGCCGGCGTCGCCGCGGATCCGCCGCACGAGGCTGCCGAGGTTCGGCCAGTCGTTCGGCGGGCCGGGGTTCGCGTTCTCGACCTGCATCGGGGCGTGCGGCACGCCGGTCATCATGTAGTAGCCGCTGGACGAGTGCGCGTTGTCGTTCGTGGACATCGCTCGCAACAGGCAGAGTTTGTCCGCCTGCCCCGCCAGCTTCGGGAACAACGACCCGACTCGGAGGCCGGGGACGACGGTGTCGATGGGGCCGAACTCGCCGCGGACCTCGGCCGGGGCGTCCGGCTTCGGGTCCCACGTCGCGTGCTGCGGCGGCCCGCCGAGCAGGAACAGGACGATGCAGTTCTTCGCCTTCGCGGTCGAGCCGGCGGCGCGGGCGGGCGTCAGCTGCGGGAGCGCGAGGCCGAGGGACGAGAGCGCACCGGCCCGGAGGAGTTCGCGTCGGGAGACGCGGTCGGCGAGGCGGAACATGGAACGTGCGTCCGGCGGGGAGGGATGAGCCGATTGTCCCCGCGCCGCCGGTCGGAGTCAACGGTGAAACGGCCGTCCAACCGACCCGGCCGGTTTTTTGTTGGACGGCCCCGAACCGCGGCCGGTATCCTTATTCCGGCCCTCCCGCCGCACCCACCACGAAAGGCCGCCATGGCGAGCGACGAACTCGGCAGCTTGTCCCAAAAGGTCCGTACCGACAGCCTCCGGTCCGCCCGGATCATCATGATCATCGTCGGCCTCCTGATGAGCGGCGCGAACCTGTTCTTCGCCCTCAGCGCCGAGGCGATGGTGGACAAGGAGATCAACGACCTGCGGAAGTCGGGAATGGTGTTCGACGAGGCGAAGTTGAAGCCGTTCCGCGACTCGGCGATCCGCACGACGCAACTGGCCGCCTTCGTGTTCGTCGGCGTCGGGGCGATCTTCTTCGTGCTCGCGGCGATGATCTACAAGGCCCCGGTCCCCTGCACGGTGACGGCCCTGGTCCTGTACGTCGGCGGCTGGGTCGCGAGCGTGGCCATCGCCATATCGAATACGGACGACGCGAAGGAGGTGGGCCAGGCCGTCGCGAGCGGGTGGCTGGTCCGCATCCTCATCATCATCGCATTGGTGAAGGCGGTGCAAGCGGCCATCGCGTACCAGAAGGAACGGCAGAACGAGGCCGCCGACCGCGACGCGGACGGCGACGGGCTGGCCCCGCTCGGCAACCTGTAAGCGGACGGCCCCGGCATGACCCCGCCCGACGACGACGAACCGCCGCCGGACCCGGCCACCGAGCCGGAGCCGATCCTCGAACCCGAACCGGTCGCGTGCTGGCGGTGCGGCCTGGCGGTCGCGGCGAAGCGGGCCGAGTGCCCGCACTGCCGCGCCCGCCTGCGGACGCCCGCCCCGCCGGTGAAGCCCGCCCCGCCCGCGGACGACGGCCGGCCGCTGTTCGTCGCCCTCCGCGGGTTCTTCGCGCTGCTCGTCGTGTCCATCGTCCACGGGGCCGTCCTCGCCGGCGCGGACGACAACCAGCCGCAGGCCGTCGAGAACGTCACCCTCGCCGTGTTCGAGGCCATCGACACGGTCATCATCCTGATTACGTGGGCGGCGTGCGGGTCGGCCCGGCTGCCGCCGCCCCCGCCGCCGCCGGGCCGCCGGCCGCTGGCGTGGGCCGCCGCGTGGCCGCTGCTCGCGGTGATGCTCCTGGTCAACGTCGGCTACCACGCCGTCCTCCGCGAGTACGCGAAGTTCGACGGGCTGAACCTCCCCGCCCCGCCGGGCGTCACGCTCGTCACGGTGCTGCTGATCTGCGTGCAGCCGGCGGTCGTCGAGGAGCTGTTCTTCCGCTACCTGTTGCTCGGCGTCCTCCGCCGGCACGCCGGCGTCCACGGGGCGGTCCTCGCGTCCGCGGCCGCGTTCGCCCTGTGCCACGTCCACGCCCTGCTGAGCATGCCGTACCTGTTCCTCGTCGGCGCGTTCCTGGGGTACGCCCGCGTCGCCTCCCGGTCGATGTTCCTGCCGGTGGCGCTGCACTTCACCCACAACCTGGCCGTGCTCGCGTTGGAGGGGATTCTGTGACAGGGGAAATCGTCGAATCGCGGCCGACCGGCGGGGTCCTGGCCGGCGTCTTCCTGGTCGCCGCGGTCGGGCTGGCCGCGCTGTTCGCGACCGCCCCGAAGAAAAGTAACTGGCCCATCGCGTTCCTGCCGGTGGGCGTAGCGGCCGGGATTTGGCTCGGCCGCGACCGGCTGGTGCGGTTCCGCGTCGGCGAGCAGGCGCTGGAGTTCGAGCGGCCGACGGCGGACATCGTCCACTACCAGTACCTGACGGCCGTGACGACGCCGGTGGACAAGGGGACCGAGTACCCGATCCAACTCACGCACGCGGCCGGGCAGACGCTCATCCCGGCCCGGCTGACGGTCCCGTCCCGCGAGCTGCACGAGTTCCTCGAAAGCAAGCTGCCGCCGGAGGAGGTGGACGACGTGCCGGCCGCGATCACGCCGTTCCGGGACGAGCAGATCGCGAAGTTCGGCCGGGAGCGGGTGTTCACGTACCTCGGCCGGCCGAAGATGCTCCAGCCGCGGTCCTACCGGGGCGTCGGCGGGATGCTCGGCCTCCTCGTCGCCGCGGTCCTCATGGGGTTGCTCGGCACGCTGATTCACGGCGACCGAGACGGCGTGTGGCTGAACGCCGCCATCGGCCTCGGCTTCTTCGGCGGGTTCACGGCCCTCATCCTGTACCTGGTCGGCGGGCCGAAGGCGGAAGACGGGTCGCGGCCGGCGCTGGTCGTCAGCCCGGTCGGCATCGCGCTCGTCCAGGGGGACACGAAGGGGAAGCTGCGGTGGGACGAGGTGAAGGGGATCGAGCACCCCCCGGTGAAGCGGATGGGCACGGCCCGGACCGGGAACAGCCGGTACGGCGTCGGCATCCTGGTGGCCGGGGCGTACATCGTCATCAAGGACCAGTACCACCGGCCGGCCCGCGAAATCTACGACGTGCTGTGCGAGTTCTGGAACGACGGCCGCCCCGGCTGACCTACGCCAACTGCACCTCCGCCGGCTGGACGACGAACGCGTCCTGGCCGGCCGGCAGCGGGGACAGCTTCACCTCGCGGACCCGCCAGCCGGGGTGCTGCACCTCGCCGGTGTACGGCGGCTGCCCGGTCACGTTCCCGAGCACGCGGATCGCCGACGGGTCGAACCCGGCCGGGACCGTCACCTTGTCCCCCTCGGTCCCCGCGACGATCGGCTCCAGCACGAGGTGCTGCTTCAGCACGGCCTGGGCCTTCCGGTGGATGTCCCGCACCGCCTGCCCGACCTGCGCGTCCTGGTAGCCGCCGATGTCTTCCAGCAGGAAGTCGAGGAACCGGGCTTCCGTTTGAAGGAGCGCGAGTAGTCGGAGCGGCTCGCCGGACGGCTTCTCGATCAGCGGCTTCGGCGGCGGGGGCGGCGAACTCGCGACCGGCGGCGGGGGCACGGTCGGGGCCGTGACCGGCAGGCCCATCAGCTCGTTGACCTTGTTCGCGAACGCCGGGTCGAGGTTCGCCCGCCCGGCGACGTTGAGGCCCCACGACGCCCGGCCGATGCTGCCGGCCCGCGCGATCATCACGACCGTGAACAGGAACCCCGCCACGACGAGGCCGACCACGAACCCGAGCAGGTATTCCATCCGAATGTTCCCTAAATAATCTCGTCCCGAACAAGACGCCCCGTCCGACGTCGGAGGGTGCGACGGCGAACGGCACGGCGTCAGCGTGCCGGTGACGCCGCAACCACCCACACCGGCACGCTGACGCCGTGCCGTTCGCCGTCATGGTCCTCGGATTTATACGGATTGTGCGCGTCGCTTGACCCCGGCCGGGCGGCGGTTTACCATCATCTCTACCTGCCACCCGCGGAACCGCGTTCCGCTCTCGCGCTTCTAACGCCGCGCCCGTGTCACGGAGACTCCCCATGCGCCGACCCCTGCTCGCGGTCGCGTTCGCCGTCGCGTCGGTCGCGGTCGCCCAACAGCCGCAGAACCTGCTGCCGCTGCCGCGGATCAACTCCGTCTTTCCGGCCGGCGGGAAGGCCGGCACGACCGTGGACGTGACGGCCCTCGGCACCGACCTCGACGACGCCACGGCCCTGACGTTCTCACACCCCGGTCTGAAGGCGGAGGTCGTGTTGCCGCCGGCCGACCCGCCCGCGGACCCGAAGAAGAAGGACCCGCCGAAGAAGAAGAACGCCCCGCCGCCGACGGAGGCAAAGTTCAAAATCACGGTCGCCGCCGACGTGCCGCCGGGGGCCTATGACGTCCGCGTCGTCAACAAGTACGGTGTCAGCAACCCGCGGCTGTTCGTCGTCGGCGACAAGCCGGAGGTCAACGAGAAGGAGTCGAACAACGACACCGGCGAGGCGCAGAAGGTCGAACTCAATAGCGTCGTGAACGGCGTCATCAGCAACCCGGTGGACGTGGACTACACCGCGTTCAGGGGGAAGGCCGGGCAGCGGGTGCTGATCCACTGCGCGGCGAGCGGCATCGACAGCAAGTTGAAGCCACTGATCGAGGTCTTCGCGCCGGACGGCCGCCGCGTGGCGAACGCCCGCAACTACCAGGACGCCGACGCGCTCGCGGACGTGACGGTCCAGAGCGACGGCGAGTACCTCGTGCGGCTGACGGAGTTCGCGCACCAGGCCGGCAGTCCGGACCACTTCTACCGGCTGACGCTCACCACCGGGCCGTGGATCGACGCCGTGTTCCCGCCGGTCGTGGAGCCGGGCAAGGCGGCGACGCTGACCGTCTACGGCCGCAACCTGCCCGGCGGGAAGCCGAGCGGGATGAGCGTGGACGGCAAGCCAGTCGAGTCGGTCACGGCATCGGTCACACCGGCCCAATCGCCGTTCCGTCGCCGCATCGACCCGCCGACCGGGTTGCAGGACAGCTTCGAGTTCCGGCTGCCCGGCTCGAACGCCGTGCCGGTCTACCTCACGTCCGGGCCGGTGACAATGGAGAAGTCGGCCGACAACGACAAGCCGGAGGCGGCCGAGGCGCTGACCGTGCCGTGCGAACTGGCGGGGCGGATCGAGAAGCGGTACGACCGCGACTGGTACAGCTTCACGGCGAAGAAAGGCGACACGCTCATGGTCGAGCTGTTCGCCGACCGCATCGGGTCCTCGATGGACGGCTTCCTCACGATCCGCAACGCCGCGACGAAGCAGGACGTGGCGAACGAGGGGACGCTCGACGACGACGCGGAATCGCTGCACCCGACGAGCTTCTTCAGCCGCACGACCGACCCGGTCGCGTTCAAGTTCACCGCCCCGGCGGACGGCACGTTCCAAATCCTGGTCGGCAGCCGCGACGCGAACGTGAGTTACGGCCCCCGCAGCTCCTACCGCCTCCGCGTCGGCCCGGCGAGGCCGGACTTCCGCGCCGTGGTCATGCCGCGCAGCCGCGAGTTGCCCGCGGCCGTGGTCGCGCGGCCGGACGGCGAGGTCGCGTTCGACGTGTTCCTCCAGCGGCTCGACGGCTTCGCCGGGGCCGCGACCGTTTCCGTCGAAGGCTTGCCCGCCGGCGTCACGGCGTCGCCGACGACCATCGGCACGGGCCAGAAGTGGGGCACGCTCGTCCTCTCCAGCGCCGCCACGCTCGCCGACGCGCAGGCGACGCTCAAGGTAAAGGTGACGGCCACCATTAATGGGAAGCCGGTCACTCGCGAGGCTCTGCCGGCGTCGATTACCTGGGCCGTGCAGGGGCAGAACGTCCCGACCGTTGCCCGGCTCGACCAGTCGCTGGTCCTCGCCGCCCGCGGGGACAAGGCGACGTTCCGCGTCAAGCCGGACCTCGCCGCCGCGACCGTGAAGCTCGACGGCAAGGACGAGAAGGCGTCGTCCCCCCTCGTCGTGAAGCCGGGGAGCAAGGTGACGGTCCCGGTGAAGGTGACGTGGCAGGAGAAGGACGCCCGGCCGAACCCGGTGAACGTGGTGATCGAGCCGACGCAGCAGAACATGAACCAGTCGGCCGTGAACGTGAACAACGCCCAGCCGGTCGCGATCCCGAAGGACAAGGCGGACGGCACGGTCGTCGTGGACGTGAAGAGCAACGCCGCGCCGGGAACTTACAGCGTCCCGCTGCGGGCCGAGACGACGGTGAAGTTCTCGAAAGACCCGACGGGCAAGGACAAGAAGGACATCACCGTGTATGCGTTCGCGGCCCCGTTCGAGGTGACGGTCATCCCGACGAGCCTCGCGAAGTTGTCGGCCCAGTCGCCGGGCAACCTGAAGCAAGGCGCGACGGCCGAGGTCGTGGTTCGCGTCGAGCGGCAGTTCGACTTCGACGGCCCGTTTACCGTGAAGGTGGAGCTTCCGAAAGAGGCCGTCGGCGTGACGGCGGAGCCGGTGACGATCCCGGCCGGCGCGACGGAGGCGAAGCTGAAGCTCGTCGCCGCGAAGGACGCGAAGGTCGGCGCGGTGAACAACGTGGCCGTCACCGCCGTCGCGAAGTGGGACGGCAAGTACGAGACGAAGCACGAAACGAAGTTCAACGTGAACGTGGTGAAGTGAGGAATTGAGCCCCAGATGAACAAAGAGGACACGGGTAAAATCAGATAGGAGAGCGAAGGATCATCAATGGATCACCCGAACAATCTTGAGCCGATTCGCTGGTCCATACTCGTGCGGTTCGCGGCCGTTTTCGGCCTCGTGTTCGGGTTGATCGGCGTCTCGGCTCGTGCTGTTGCCGAGCGGCTGGTACGCGGTCACGAACTCGATCCCGTCGATTTGGCTCAGGTATTTTTGAGTCGCCTGACCGAGGGCTATTTCTTCTCCCTAGTTTGCGCCTACCTATTGCTCCGACAAATTCGCCAAGAGGCCGCCACGCCGCCACCGCCCGCCACACCTGATTCATCCCCACCGAGAGAATAAATGATGCGCACCCTGACCCTCCTGTTCCTCCTTTCCGCCGTCGCTTCGGCCCAGGAAAAGAAGGACGCCAAGCTCACGCCGATCGAGCCGGCGAAGCTCGACCGGAAGGAGCCGATCGACTACGCGAAGGACGTGCAGCCACTGTTCGCGGCGAAATGCACCGTCTGCCACTCCGGGTCGGAGCAGAAGGGGAAGTTCGACATGGGCACGTTCGCGGCCGTCATGAAGGGCGGCCGCCGCGGCGTCGCCGTCGTGCCGGGCAAGCCGACGGACAGCCTGCTGTACGCGTACAGCAGCCACAACAAGGCCCCGGTCATGCCGCCGAAGTCGGAGGAGAACCCGCTCACCCCGGCCGAGGTCGCGGTCCTGAAGCTCTGGATCGAGCAGGGGGCGAAGGGGCCGACCGCGCCGGAGGTGAAGTCGCGGCCGAAGGTCGTGCTGACGCTGCCGCCGGCGCTCGTGAAGCCGGTGCGGGCCGTGGCCGTCAGCCCGGAGAAGGTCGAGAAGGCCGTCGTCGCCGCCGGCCGCGGGAACCAGATCCACCTGTTCGACGGCAAGACCGGCGCGTTCAAGGCGACGTTCCTCGACCCGACGCTGAAAACCGCGGACGGCAAGGAGGCGAAGTCCGCGCACGTCTCGCTCGTCGAGTCGCTGGCCTACTCGCCGGACGGCAAGACGCTCGCCAGCGGCAGCTTCCAGGAGGTCACCCTCTGGGACGCCGAGAAGGGGACCGTGAAGGCCCGCGTCCCCGGCTTCGCCGACCGCGTCGTGGCGCTCGCCTACTCCGCGGACGGCAAGTTGCTCGCCACCGGCGGCGGCGCGCCGACGGAGGACGGCGAGGTCAAGGTGTTCACCGCGGACGGCAAGCCGGCGTTCGAGGTCAAGAGCGGGCACAGCGACACGGTGTTCGGCGTCGCGTTCAGCCCGGACGGGAAGCTGCTCGCCACGAGCGGCGCGGACAAGTTCGTGAAGGTGTGGGAAGTGCCGAGCGGTAAGTTCGTGAAGTCGTTCGAGGGGCACACGCACCACGTCCTGGACGTGGCCTGGACGGCCGACGGGAAGAAGCTCGTGTCGGCCGGGGCCGACAACGTCATCAAGGTGTGGGACTACGAGAAGGGGGAGAAGGCCCGCGACATCCAGGGCCACCAGAAGCAGGTGACGCGGCTGGCGGTCGTGCCGAAGACGCAGACGTTCCTGACGGCCAGCGGCGACGCGACGGTGCGGCTGTACAACGCGGACAACGGCAACCAGGCCCGGACGTTCGGCGAGAACAAGGACTACGTGTACGCGGTGGCGACGAACCCGGACGGCGCGGTCGTCGCGGCCGGCGGCGAGGAGGGCGTCGTCCGGCTGTACAACGGCACGAACGGGCAACTCGTGAAGGCGATGCTCCCGCCGGACGCGGAGCCGAAGAAGAAGTAGCCTCGACTTCCGAAGTCCGGCTTCGACTTCGGAAGTCGAGCGAGCCCAGAACCTTCGCCGCGTCCGCAGATGCCGCTCTCCCCTCGGACTTCCGAAGTCGAAGCCGGACTTCGGAAGTCGGGTTCTCACTTCCCCATCACCGCCAGCGCCCGCGCCGCGCGGCCGTGGTCCGGGTCGAGCGACAAACACTTCTCGAACGCCTGCCGCGCCTCCGCGGGGCGGTTGAGCGCCCGGTACGCCTCGCCGAGGCGGTACCACCCGTGGGCCAGCTGCGGGTCGAGCCGCACCGCCTCCCGGAACGCGCCGACCGCCTCCGCCGGCTTCCCCGCGTCGTGCCGGTCGATCCCGGCCGACAGGAACGCCAGCGGCAACAGCGCCCTCGCCGCGGCCGCGTCGCCGGCCTGCTCGTGGGCCGCCGCCAGCTTGTACCGCAGGTCCTTCACGTCCGGACCGGTCCCGAAGGCCGCGGCCCGCGCCCATGCCGCCCGCGCGTCGGCGGCGCGGCCGGCGGCCTCGTAAGCCTCGCCGAGCCGCCACACCATCTGCACCGACGGCCCGCCGCGGTCCACGGCGTCCGCCAGCACCTTCACCGCCTCGGCCGGGCGGTTGCGGTTCAGCAGGTGCTCGGCGTACCCGTCGGCCGCCTCGACCGACCATGCGTTCGCCGTCACGTCGGTTAAAAATGCGTCCGCTTCCGCCGCGGGCATCTTCGGAAGTTTCTTGAACGCGGCCCGCACGCCGAGCCGGTCCTTCACGGCTTCGAGCCACGCCGCCTCGCGGTCGAGCGGGTTCGGCAACCGGTCCGGCGACCGCTCGAACCGGTCGGCCAGCTCGTCCGCCTGCCGCGCGTCGCCGCGGGCCAGGGCCGCGCGGTAGCGGAGGGACACCGACTGCTGCGCGTCCGGGAGGTCGGCGGGTCGGCCCAGCCGCACCAACTCCAGCCGGGCGGCGGGCAGGTCGCCGCACTTCGCGAAGGCGTCCGCCGCCGCGACCGCGTCTTCGAGCCGGAGGTGGTTGCGGCCGACGTGGTACCACACTTCCGTCGGCCGCGGGTGGCCGGCGTCGATGGCCGCGGCGTACCGCCCGTTCGCCTCTACCACGAGGCTCAGCCGGTCGAGCGCGAACGCATGGCGGAACAGCGCCTCCGGGTCGCCGGTGCGGGCGGCCACGCGGTAGCACGCCTCCGCTTCGGGCAGGAAGCCGGTGGCAAAGTACGCGTCCGCGAGGTTCCCCCAGTCGGCGGGAGTCTCGCACCGATCCGCCAGCGCGCGAACGTCGGCGGCCGTGATCGGGTCAATCGCCGACAGGTCCGGCCGCGGCGGCGTCGGGCGACTCCACTGCCGGTACGCGAACACCGCCCCGGTGGCGAGTTCGACGAGGATGATGAACGCGAGCAGCGCGCGGGGGCGGGTCATGGGCCGCCCGCCTTCCGGTTCAGCCACGCGGTCAGCCGACCGCGCTTCCCCGGCGGGACCGGTTCCAGGTTGAGCGCCCCGGCCACCACGTCCGTCCGGCCGTCGCCGTCGAGGTCGCCCGCCGCGACCGTGGCGAGCGCCACCGGCCGGTCCGCGAGTGTCTTCGCGGCGAACGTCTGCCGCCCGTCGTTCTCCAGCAGCACGAGGCTCGCGGCCCCGTCCGCCCGCCAGTCGTTGAACATGCACGCCAGCACGAGGTCGGTGTCGCCGTCGGCGTCCAGGTCCGCCGCCGCCGCCGCGTACACGCCGCCGACCGCCGCCAGCCGGTGGACTTCAAACTGCAGGTTGCCCTTGTTTTCCAGCCAGAAGCAGCCATGCCACGCCTGCGGGAAGTGGTGGCCGACTTCCAGATTGTCCCCGGCCGAGAGGATCAGGTCCGGGTCGCCGTCGCGGTCGAGGTCGGCGACGGTCAGCCCGGCGCTGCCGAGGTCGTAGTTCGGGAAGCCGTGCAGCTTCCGCGGCGCGAACGCCCCTTTCCCGTCGTTGACGAACGCCCACACCTCCTCGTGGTCCTGCGACACGAGCGCCACCACGTCGAGGTCGCCGTCGCCGTCCAGATCGACGACGGGGACGTGCGACGGGCCTTGCGACGCGAACAACAGGTGATCGCGGAACCGGCCGCCGCCCTTGTTTTCCAGCCACAGGACGCGGCCGCGGTTGAACCCGTACTCGGCGACCACGAGGTCGAGGTCGCCGTCGCCGTCGAGGTCGCCGGCCCGCACGTCCGTCACCCGCCGCACGTCGTCGAGCAGCGTGCGGCGGCCGAACTCGCCGCCCTTGTTCTCCAGCCACACGACCTGCCCGACGCGGTCGTCCGTCGGCCAGATGCTGCCGACGACGGAGACGATCAGGTCCGGGTCGCCGTCGGCGTCGAGGTCCGCGACGGCGAACGGGCCGGGGCAGTTCAACTCGGGGCCGAGCGGCCGCTCGTCCCAGTTGCCGCCGCGGCGGTGGTACGCGAACAACTGGTTCCGCTGCCCGTCGGCCGCGATCACTTCGGGGCGGCCGTCGCGGTTCAGGTCGAAGAGCTGGACGTGCGTGACCCGCGGCTGCCCGACCATCGGCCCGACGGCTTCCGCCCGTAGGGCCAACGCGGCAGGGGGGAACACGGCGACCGGGCTAACGTGCAGCGGCGGCGGGCCGCCGGCCGCCGGGACCGCCCGCACGACGAAGTAGAGCGCGACCGGCAACACCGCCGCGGCCGCGATCAGCACCCACGGGCGGCGCGGGCGTGTGGGAGATTGATGAGACATCGGGCGGACCTTGCAAGAAACCCGCGGCAAACCGGAATAGCCGATTATCCTACCGGCCGCCGGCAGGGGCGGGGGGCGGTTTCGGGTCGTGCCGGATTTCCCGCCTGTACGGGCGGTCAACTTTCCGCTTCACCCGTTGAGTGCCGGCGGTTTACCCGGTAGGGTTGATAGTAGAGCGTGACCCCGTGCGGCCCCAGCGAGGAGGCGAGTCGTGGCCCTCTTACCCGTCGATCGCGACCTGCTCCAACGGTGCCTGCGGAAGCAGCCGGGGGCGTGGAACGACTTCGTCGACCGCTACCTCAGCCTCATCTACCACGTCATCGGGTACACGGCCCACCTGCGGAGCGCGAAGGTCAACGCCGAGGACGTGGAGGACATCGCGGCCGAGGTGATGCTGCAAATCGTCGCGGACGACTACAAGGTGCTGCGGCAGTTCCGCGGGAACGCGACCCTCGCCACGTACCTGACCGTGATCGCCCGCCGCATCTGCGTCCACGAGCTGACCCGCCGGCAGACGGTCCGCGACGCCATCCGCAAGGGCGACGTGAAGGTGGACGACGTGCCCGACTCGTTCGAGGGGTCGCTGGCCGAGATCAAGGGGCTGGAGCGGCTGGACGAGGTGGACCGGCTGTTGCGGAAGCTCTCCGGCAAGGAGCGGGAGATCGTCCGGCTGTTCTACCTGGAGGGCCGCACCTACGAGGAGATCAGCACGGAGACGGGCGTGCCGGTGAACACGATCGGGGCGGTCCTGAGCCGCGCCCGCGAGAAGCTGCGGAAGTACCGCAAGAGCGCGACGGACATCCCGGTGCTGACGAAGGCGGACATTCGCGCGGCGAACGCCAACGCGCGGAAGCCGGAGATGAAGACGGGGGAGTCGAAGTAAGCAGAGGTCAGAAGTCAGAGACCAGAGGTCAGAAAAGACATTCGGCGTCCTTCTGACCTCTGGTCTCTGACTTCTGACCTCTGGCTCTTCAATCCACGTACAGGAACTCGTTCAGGTTCAGGACGGCGTGGCACAGGTCGGTGACGGCCTCGGCGCTCGTGCCGGGGTGGGCCGCCAGGAACTTCGCCGTCGCCGCCCGCTCCGCGGCCGACGGCCCGCGGGCCAGCGCCAGCGCGAACACGCGGTCGGTCAGCCTCTCGCGGTCCTCGCCGGCCTCTTTCCGCACCCGCTCGGCGAACGCCTTCGCGAAGTCCAGGACGATCGCGTCGTTGACGAGCATCAGCGCCTGCGGGGCCGTCGTCGTCACGAACCGGCGGGCGCACGTCTCGCTGCGGTCGGTCGCGTCGAACAGGAGGAACAGCGGGTAGCGGAGGTTCCGCTTCACGTACACGTACACGCTCCGCCGGTTCCGCTCCGCGGCGTCCTCTGTCACCGCCCACCCCTTCGCCCCCTTCAGTTCCGCCGGCAGCGCCGGCCGCACGCCGGGGCCGCCGGCCTTCGGGTTCAGCGCCCCGCTGACGGCCAGCATCGCGTCGCGGAGGGACTCGCCGTCCAGCCGCTTCCGCGGTGACCGCCAGAGCAGGTCGTTCTCGGGGTCGGCCGACAGCCCGGCGTTCCCCTGGCTTGTCTGCCGGTACGCCGCGGACGTGACGAGCAACTTGTAGACGTGCTTGACGGACCACCCGTGCGCGACGAAGTCGGTCGCCAGCCAATCGAGCAGTTCCGGGTGCGTCGGCTTCTCGCCGGTCAGGCCGAAGTCGCTGCTCGTCTCCACGATCCCGCGGCCGAACGCGTGCTGCCAGACGCGGTTGACCATCACGCGGGCGGTCAGCGGATTCTTCGCGCTCGCGATCCAGTTCGCCAGTTCCGTGCGGCGGCCGGTCGTCGTCGCGGTCGGCTTCGGCTCGGCCGTGCGGTCGTCGATGGCCGACAGGTAGCCGGGATCGACCTCGTCACCCTTCTTTTGCCAGTTCCCGCGCTTGAGTTTGAAGTGCGGCGGGGCGGCCGTCCCCACGTCCGTCATCGTCATCGCCGTCGGCGGCTCCGGCGGCCGCTCCTTCGCCAGGGCCGTCATCTGCTTGGACATCTCGTCCCACTTCGCCTTCGCGTCGCCCTTCAACTGCGTCGCGAACTTCGTATTCCGGGCGCGGTCGAGTTGCTTCTCCACCATCACCGCGATCTGCTTCTGCCAGGGCGTGCGGTCGGCGAACGGGATGTCCACGAGATTCGCGTAGTCCTCGTCGAACCGCGACCGCTCCTTCTTCGCGCTCTTCTCCCGGTACGGTCCTTCCAGTTCCGCCAGCTTCGCCCGCACGTCGGCCGTCCTCGCCTCCCACGCGGCCTTCTTTTTCGCGTACTCGGCGAGTTGCTCCGGGGACTGCACCGGCCGTTCGCTCGGCCAGAACCCGGCGAAGAACGCCTGCATCCGGTAGTAGTCGTCCTGGAGGATCGGGTCGGTCTTGTGGTCGTGGCACTTGGCGCAGCCGAGGGTGATGCCGAGGAACGCGGCCGCCGTCGTGTCGGTGATGTCGTTGAGAATTTCTTGCCGCCGCTGCTCGAGGTTGACCGCGTTGTACTCGTCCGGGTAGTGCCGCAGGAACCCGGTCGCGACGGCCGCGGCCGGGTCGGCCGGGAACAACTCGTCGCCGGCGAGCTGTTCCTTCAGGAAGCGGTCGTAGGGCTTGTCCTTGTTGAAGCTGTCGATGACGTAGTCGCGGTACCGCCACGCGGACGGCCGGGGGTCGTCCGAGTTGAACCCGTCGGTCTCGGCGAACCGGGCCAGGTCGAGCCACCAGACGGCGACCCGCTCGCCGAACCGCGGCGACGCGAGCAGCCGGTCCACGACCTTCTCGTAGGCGTCCTTCGCCGTGTCCTTCTCGAACGCGGTCAGTTCCGCCGGCGTCGGCGGGAGGCCGGTCAGGTCGAACGTGACGCGGCGGAGGAGCGTCGCCTTGGACGCCGCCGGCGAGAACGCGAGCTTCGCGGCGCGCAACTTTTCGAGGAGGAACGAATCGACCGGGTGCGCCGCGAGCTTCGGCGGCGTCGGCCTGCCGAAGGGCTTGTACGCCCAGTCGTCCGGCGGCTCCGCGGCGGGGACGGCTATGGAAGCGAGCAAAAGTGCGAGGGAAGCGAGTCGCATCGGCGGGGTCCGGTCGGCGGGAGACGGTCACCGCTAGTGTAACCGGCCGCGTGCGGAAGGGGCAATCGGATTCCTACAGCCCCCGGCGGTAGAACCCGGAGCGGAAGCGATGGGGTGAGGGACCAACACCCCATCGCTTC
>JAESGS010000683.1_pt1 | contig 18443 bp, 14 predicted proteins | sample 9269761 | NCBI WGS metagenome assembly JAESGS01 (sample SAMN15741799, study PRJNA653493) | algae metagenome | isolation source: Cyanosarcina radialis HA8281-LM2 and co-occurring heterotrophs from damp... | place: USA: Makauwahi cave, Hawaii | collected 2011-01-06 | reverse complement strand
GCACTAGGCGGCTGTGCAGAATTATTTCTGGCTCCATCGTGCCTGCTTCTTCCCTCTGTCACTGTATTGTTCTCATTATTCCTCCTCTTTGTCTTCTTTTATCTAATTAATGAATTCTCCCTACCTTAAAAAGGGGGGAAGTCGCGGCGAGGTTCCCTCTCTGTGGGGCTTAAACCAAGCAAAGAGGAAAGTTCTCAAAGTCCCCCTTTTTAAGGGAGATTTAGGGAGATCTGGATGTAAAACGGCACAACCGATAACTTATGTATACACGGTAGCCTGCGAGGAGAGGGGAGCGGAAGTTTCTTTTACTGGAGAAGGGGAGAAGGTGAAATCTTGGTCTTGATTCAGTTGGAAAAGCGATCGGGATGAGTGGAAGCACGGCTAATTCAAGCAAGCAAACGTTCCTGGTGGTGGACGATCACGAGGCAATTTTGGAGGGTACCGTTCCCGCACTCCAGCGGGCATACCCGGAGGCTGAAGTGCTGACCGCATCAGATATTCAGATGGCTCAACTTCAAATGGGGTCGCATCCGCCCGCGCTGATCGTGTTGGACTTAAGCTTGCCAGAAAAGCCTCACTCACCCGCTAGTCCTGAAGTCGGACTGCAATTTCTCAAGACATTAATTGAGGGTCGGTTGGCACCGAATATATTGGTGTTAAGTACCAACGTTCAGCCGCTCGTGCAGCTAAAGCCAGCGATCAATGCTTACGAAGGAGGCTTTGCGGCCATGGATAAATCCCTCCCGATTCGAGAGATGTTACGCTTGGTGGAGTTGGCGCTGCGAGGCTCGATCTACTTACCTCCACAGTTGCGATCGCGTACTGAGTTCGATCCGAAGTGGCTGGAAGTGTTAACTTTGAAATTTAACGAAGGGCTGACCGATAAAGCGATCGCTGGGCGGATGCACTTAAGCGATCGAACGATTCGGAATTATTGGATTCGGCTGCAAGATGCCCTCGATATTTATGACGAACCAGGGAAAGAACTCAGAATTCAAATTGAGATTGCCGCCAGAAAACTTGGTTTGATTCATTAATTACTGGCAATGCCTGAAGCTTCATCCGAACCAGCAAAAATGGCAAAACTGAGGCAGCAAGCCAAGATTTGGCGGGCTGGAGCTTTGCCCGGTTTGGCCGCGATTGCCTGCGTGACGCTCGCCCGTCTGACTGGTTCTCTCCAAGTTTTAGAGTGGATGGCATTCGATCGGCTGTTGCAATTGCGCCCGGTAGAATCGGCAGACGATCGCATCCTCATCGTCGGGATTAACGAACGCGATATCAAACAGGTGGGCGAGCATCCCATTCCCGATCGAGAGTTGGCCGAGCTATTGCAAACCCTGCAAAGCGCCAAGCCCAGAGCGATCGGTTTAGATCTTTTTCGAGATACGAGCGCCGGATCGGGTCGAGCCGAACTTTCCCAAGTTTTAAAGCACAGTTCCAATCTCATCGGGATCGAGGCGGCGTTAAATCCAAATAACGAACTCGATGTCAGACCCCCACCAGAATTGCCGCCGGAACGGGTTGGCCTTGCTGATGTCACGATCGACCCAGATGGCAAATTGCGGCGCAGTTTGCTGGCCAGTAAAGTCGATGGCAAAACTAGGTACTCGGTGTCATTACTGCTGGCCGCAATGTACTTGAAAGTAGAAGGAATTGAATTGCAGCATGGCAGTCGCGCCAGTCACCCGATTCAGTTTAACTCGGTTCTCTTACCTCGGTTTCGCAGCGATACGGGGGGGTATGTCAATGCGAAAGCGGGCGGAAATCAGATCTTGCTGAATTTTCGCGCTCGCTCGCAACCGTTTAGAATTGTCTCGCTAACAGATGTTTTAACTGGCAAAGTACCCCCAAATCTGATTCGCGATCGCATCGTTCTGATCGGCATGACGGCTACCAGCGTCAACGATACCTTTATGACTTCTGCCACCAAAGGCACCTTAGTATCGAACGTTTTGAATGATGCAGAGCAGTATCAGTTGCTTTATGGAGTCGAATATCAAGCACACGCCACCAGCCAGATCGTCAGTGCAGTTCTCGATCGCAGACCTCTCATCCATACTTGGCTAGAGGGTTGGGAATACGTCTGGATTGTAAGCTGGGGATTGTTGGCGATGGCGTTAGGATTGATGCTGCAATCTCCTTGGAAGACGCTTTCGATCCTGGCAGCGAGTAGTATTTGCCTGATATCGATTTGCTATGGCTCGATGGTTTTAGGCTGGTGGATTCCGATGGTTCCTGCCTTGATGGCATTGTGGGCGGCAGGGCTAACGACTTCATTGTTCGATCGCGACTCTAGAGTCTTGTTAGAGCAGCGCAGCTTGACCTTGAAACGCACCTATGATGCCGTTCATAACGGCCCGTTACAAACCCTAGCAGCGATTCTGAGAAGCCTAGATGAAACTCATGGAGTTACGCCGCTGCGATGGCAGTTAGAATCACTCAATCGGGAGTTGCGATCGGTTTACGAATCGATGAAACAGGAATTATTGTCCGACGACAATCGTTACGTTCAAACCCTGCTGCCCGCACTGCTGTATCAAATCTATGAAGATACCTTACGGCGAGATCTGCCAGGATTCTCTTCGATTAAAATTTGCGTTCCTCCTAACTTTAACTCGCTGGCGAATTGTCCTCTGACGCTAGAACAGAAACAAGGACTCTGTATCTTCCTGGAAGAAGCCCTTTGCAACGTCGGCAAACACGCGATCGAGGCTACTCGGCTAGATGTCGTCTGTACTCGCCAACAAGACGAATGGAGCTTACAAATTATCGATAATGGAGTTAGCGATCTGAGCTATAGCAATCCTCACACCGGACGAGGTACCGATCGAGCCAGAGAACTAGCCGCATCTTTGAGAGGCAAGTTCGAGCGTCGCCCTCATTCTCCTCAAGGAGTGGTTTGCGAATTGACTTGGCGAGAATCTAAATCTTGGCGGCAACGCCTTTCTTTCTATTTTAAGCGACTTATAGCAGATGGCAGTTAAATGAGGTACACATTCATCTGCGTTTATCTGCGGTAATAAATCCTTAATCCTGCACCTCATCGACTCGCAAATAGCTGTAAATAAATTTTTGTTTTATATTCTTGAAGGTCATGAATAAGATAACGAGCAAAGCTGCCAAAAAATACACCATCGCCAAACTGATACCGCTGATTTTGTTAGGACTTTTGCTGATACCAGTTACCGCCAAAGCAGAAGATAATGACGACCAAGCGCCTCCTAGCGGCAGAGCCGCTGGCAGTAGAGGCTGTGGGACGACCGCGCCCAAGGTTCGATCTGAAATGTCTACTCCGCTCTTACTTCTAGCTCCGCCAGGACGCTCGCAAACGGTTGCGACTCGTCCCGCGTTTGCCTGGTTCGTGCGGGACGATCTCTCTGTACCCATGGAATTTAAACTCTATCGGCAAGAAGAGAACGATCGCTATCGACTAATTGCAGAAATAAAAGACGATCGCTTTAAAACGTCTCCTGGCATCACGATCCTTTCACTAGCGCCGACTAATCCCGAACTAGCGATCGGTCGGTATCGCTGGCAGGTGGTGTTAGTTTGCGATCCCAGCCATCCCTCCAGCAATCTCTTTGCCGAATCTGAGTTGGAAGTAGTTTCCCTGCCCCCTGAGTTGAAAACTCAATTAGCAAAAACCTCCGATCCGCTCGATCGAGCATTGCTCTACAATCGAGCAGGTTTTTGGTATGACGCGCTAGGAATTGCGATCGCCTTATCTAGTAGTAGCGATTCTGGGCTGAAAGATCCGCGATTGTCCCTGCTCGACAAAGTGACACTGAACGACACCGAGCGACAAATCGTACAAAGCAGCGCAGTTCGCTTAATGCAACGATGAGATCTGGTAGAAAACTAGATCCTGACCATCTTTGGTAATTTGCCGATCGAATGTCATGCCGAGTCGTTTCATGATAGCGATCGAGGCAACATTGGGTACATCGGCGCTGGCGCGAACGGTTTCAAAGCCATAGGCTTTAAAACCATAGTTCAGCATGGCTCGCGCCATTTCAGTTCCCAGTCCTTGCCCCCATAAATCGGGTGCTAGCCCATAAATTAACTGGATTTCTGGCGGCTCGAAAAACGGCCAATAACCTGTAAAGCCAGCGATCGCTGGGCTGTGTTTGAGTCTGGCGATCCAAATTCCATAGCGCTTCTCCTCAAAGGCGGTGATGCTTTGAGCGACGATCTCTTCGATTTGGCTCAAAGGTACGATCGAATCGTCGCAGAGATATTTGCGCACGGCAGGTTGCGCCCACAGTTGATGCAGTTCTTCCGCGTCATTTTTAGATACTGGAGATAATAACATCCGGTTGGTTTCGATAATTTGATTCATGGCTATAAACCTTTATCAAAACTAAATATCAATTCTCAATTGTGTAAAACTACATTCTTGTGGAGCAGGCATCCTGCCTGCCTCTAGGGACAGCCCAGAGGGCTATCCCACAAGAACAGCTAAAGAAGGCTAGCTCACAAAGACACCTAAAATGGGCTATCCCCAACAGGACTTACGCAACCCAGCTAAATGTAGACACAACTTAAACGGTGCGTTACGACGGATAGTTGAATCTAAGTCAGAGCAAGGATTATCGCCGTCTAACACACCCTACTCTAATACCTCATTTTAGCCTTGCCAGACCAGTAGGGTGTGTATAGCCTGCGGCATGGCTACGCTAAAGCGCTGCCGTTAGCACTGTCACCACCATCAATGGTGTTGCTGCGTAAGTCCTACCCAAGTCTAGGCAAAGGCAAACTGTTATGGGGTGGGGGTGCGAGTACCAATACCGAGGGGACGCGCTTTGGTTCTGCTAGGCGCAGCAATCCGAAACCGATTCCTGCTAAACCCGTCATCAATCCGGGGGATTCTACTTCTAAGGGGATGCCGCACAACCAACCGTCTCGATCGATGCTATCGAGGATGACAGCAGCGAAACGATCGATCTCAGAACGCCACTGGAAATTTGAGGAGTACGGGAGACTTCTGAACTTCTGTTGGCGTAGCCTGCGCTCGGCGCATACTCCTGAACTTCTGTATTCTTCTCGATCGAACATTTCGCTGGCTTGCAATAGCAGTTCCAAGTTGCCCAAGTCGCCATGACAGAGAGAATGATTGTGTCCAAATCCTCGATCGACTGTGGTGGCGATCGCTGTATCGATTTCCGATCGAATCTCTGGATCGCTCTCTAGGTACTGAAGGCATTGCAAGCGAGCCAGCCCGATTCCCGGCGCACCGTGACACCAAGCATTCGTAAAGCTAACTGCTGGCTGGTTTCCCGATCGCACTGTAGCTTCAAACTCCCTCAGATCGGGCCAGTTAGAGGCTGCTACCGAAAAGATGCTGCGTTCGTAGGCGATCGCTTCTAAAGCTACTTGCCGAAACCTTTCCTCGCCAGAGACGGCGGCTAATGACAGCAGCGCCCAGGCAATGCCAGCATTGCCGTGAGAGAAGCCAGCTAAGGGTTTTGCTCCCACTCCTGGGATGACCCAACCGCAACCTGTTTCCATTACTTGGGCATGGGTTAGCAGGCGATCGCCGCATTGAATTGCTACTTCTAAAGTTTTAGGATTGGGGCGAAGGCGATAGAGGTTAAGCAAGGCACTCAAACATCCTGCCGTACCGCCAATGATATCGAATTGGGGATCTCGATCGATTAGAGGTGGAAGTAACTCGACAAAACTTTCGGCTTGGGCAATCAGTTCGGGTTGCTGCCACAGGGTTCCCAGATGAATTAGGGTGTAGATAATGCCACCCCAACCGCTAAAACCCCCAACCTGGGAGAGCCAGGATTTGCTCTGCTCTAATTGAGCTTGGAATGTTTTGAAGGCCGCGCGGGCTAGGAAAGTATAGCTTTCTTCTTTAACAATTTCTCCCAAATAAGCCAGAAATAAGATGACTCCTGGCAACCCATCGTAGAGATCGCATCCCAAGGGAGCGATCGACCAGTGGCGCTGGTTGACTAAAGCTAAGCCGATCCAGGAAACTTCACCGTCGCCCAGCAAGGCTAGGGATTCTAAGCGATCGCCTACCGCTCTAGCAGCAGATAACAAGCGATCGCGATCGGCAATAGTTGTCGGTGCAGTCAGTTGGTAGTTGGAACGCCTTTTTGGCTCGTCCGCACTCAGATCGAGAGATGTAAACGAGGCCCGAATAATCCACAGTTGCCTTTCTAAATCGGCTTCGTTGAGTTGTTGCACTCGTCCCCGGACAGATTCTAATCCGGGGCGATCGAGCAGATCGGCAATCTGCTGGCCGGAACTCGTCCAAATATGCTCTGACGCGGGACAGGTGGTAAACATGGGAATATCACCTTCGAGTAAGTCGGCGCGTTCGGCAGGGATTAATTTAGCTAGATGGGGCTGGTGTTCGACTCCTAACCACAGCCGATCTAACAAGCGATCGCGATCGAGGGCGTGGCGCAACATATCGGGATGGAAACTCTCGCTCAGCAGCATGGCGTAAGTTCGAGTTGCCCGCACGATTACTCGTACCGTATCTTCGGCAAATCGAGCTAGTGGCCCGTTTTCGGCTAACAATTCATCTCGGTGCTGTAAAAGTAAGCGATATAGGTTAGTAAATCCACTCGCGATCGCTTCGGCATAATTCACTACCTGAACTTTTTCGCCGTTGAGCGTCGGTTGATTTGCCGCGCCTAACATCTCTACCCGCTGGCGAGTCAACTTCATTTCATCGGTTCCTACTCCTTGCCAGCGGGGGATCTGCTGGGGAGTCAATTGCCCTTCGGCCGTTCCCAGGCCGCTAATGTCAACTCCTGCCGATTCATCGGTTGACCAGGTGCGGTGGGGCAGCAATCCAATGCCATATACTGAGTAACCGAGGGCTTTGTGAGCGATTTGCCCTGCTGGTTTGAGATCTCCGCCGCCGACGCGAGGGTGAAATAGGGCTTCTAAATCGAGCAACATCGGGTGTTCTCCAGCGGCAATCAGATTTTCGTTGTGAAAATCCACTGCTTCTAAGGCGTAGAGAATTGCCAGATAGCCGCCCTGACGCTGGTAAAATCGCTCGATTTCGGCTTCTGAGGTGCAGGGTTGCGGTTCGATAAATTCCATCCAGCCATAAGTACCGCGATCGCAAATCTTCAAGGTGCGAAATGGTGGGTGTTCTCCCCGTTGGTTAATCCACTCCAATAACTCTTGGAAATGCACGTCTAGGGAAAGCGATCGAGGTTTGTAAACGATCTGAAAGCCAGAACTGAATTTGGCAATAACGACGCTGCGCCCCTCTCGATGGCTGTCGCCCGCACCGAAGTTCGCTTCTGTTAGCACGTCGTTTGACCTCACCCCCTTCGGCAAGCTCAGGGCAGCGCCCAACCCCTCTCGATCCCCCCTGCCCCCCTTAAAAAGCGGATGCAAGTCGCGGCGAGGTTCCCTCGCCGATCCCTCGTAGGGAAGGGGGGCAGGGGGGTTAGGTCTTTCCCCAAATTGAGCTTGAATTACTTCCCAATCGCTACACAGATGCTCTAGAAATTCCAAACTAACAGCAACCCAGCGATCGATACAGATGGTCAGTTGTCTGGCTAAAACGGGATATTCCTGTAAAATACTCAACGCTACATCGCGCTGACGCAGCCGCTCGATAAAGCTTTGAAATCTCTCTTGAGGTGTATCTCCTGAAAGTAAACCTTGGAGGCGAGCGACGTTTAATTCTAATACCAAGGTGCGACTTAACATCGTTAGCAATCGCTTTGGTAAATTGATAAATAAAAGGTCTTCAATCGAATTAGGATCGAAGGGTAAATTAGGGTGAGCTTGAATTAAGTTTTGTATGCCTTGAAATAGGCGATCGCGTCCTTGACTAATTAAGGGTTCGATTATCTCTAAAAACCCAATTGTTTGGATCTCTTTGAGGGCTTCTGGAAAAGTCATCGGTTCAACAGCAGGAGTTCGAGAAAAGGCTCGTGCTAACTCGGTTAACCAAGTTGGAGGTTTGGGGAGGCGATCGCGCACTGTTTCGATCGATTCGCCCAGAATATTGAGCAATTCTTTTTCAGTAATATTTTCTGTAGCCAGACGTTGATTAAAGTATGAATCTTGATCGAATGGTGCTTGTGCTTTCCAGCGATCGATATAACTTTGAGCTAATTTGAGGTTAATTTTTGAGCTAAATTTAGGATTTTTTAATAAAACTATCCGTTCTGCGAGTTCAATAGCTTGATACCAATCAACTTTTTGAAAACTGGTTGCGTCCATGAAAAGCCTCTGCATAAATTTTGGCAAAACTAGTTGCGATCGAGCGATAGGCAAGCCAAAATAACTCACCTATCGCTGCCGAATGTTAGATCTCTACTAGCAGCTTGAGCTATAACTGCATAACCGTGTAGGCGGTGGCATTAATCCTCCAGCGGCATTGCCTAGTTCCTCATCTGTCAGTTCGATCGAACCTGCCGGATGTTCTGGTAACAGATCGCGTTCCCGTTCGCTCAACTGTTGACGAAAGTTTTCGTCTTTCCAAGCTCGAATGATGTTTTCTTGTGACATATTTTTCTCCTGTTGTTGTTAAATGTTGTCGTAGAAATGCTTCGATCGAAGCATTTCACTAATTCTTTTTTAGCTAACAACTCAAAGAGAGCGTCCTACACAAAAGGGTAGTTTTTTCAATACCGATCGATTTCTGTTTTGCTAAATCGACACCAAAGAGCGATCGCCCTCTCATCTAATTAAAGAAAGAAGGCGATACGTGCTAGCGCACAGGCTATTGCCAACGCTAATTATTAGCTGAACTAACTCAGTAAATTTTTGATCTATGGTGTATCGCTGAGCTTACGAGCATTAAAGTTAAAATCAACCCCCTTTGAAGAAGCACCACCTGAAGTATTTAAACTGTTGAACGAACCGCCCAAGTCACTACCATCTACAGATACCGTAGCTTCATAAGCTTGAGTTGGAACCCCATTAACGAGACGGATAAATACAAGCCGACGTGTCACAGGGCTATAGAAACCTGTAACCGGATTTGTTGCTTGTGGAAAAGTAAAATCTTGGAATGTGCCAGAGATACTACCATTTGAAGCTTGCGTAATCCTCAAGACTACTGAGGAGGTATTTGCAGTAGCGCTCCAACGACCCGTAACGTTACTTGGGCTAACAGCAAAAGCTGCACCTGGTGCTAGCACCGCCGCACAACCAATTGCCATAGCAATTTGAGTAGTTTTGAGAACATTGTGTTTGACTTTCATGATTTTTTCCTTGTGATTAGATGTTTTGTAGGAAATGAGCTTGCTTAAAGAGCAATTTCGTTTCATATTTCTGTTATAAGCGGCAATCGAGAGGGAGTGTCCTACGCAAAAGGGTGGTTTTTCTCGTTCGCGTAGCGTGTTGCTTCAGCAACGTATCGCCCATCAATTTCGGTTTTACTAAATCGACGCAAAAGAGCGATCGCCCCCTCATCTAGTTAAAGAAAGAAGGCGATCGCCAACGCTAAATTTCAATCAAGTCGATCGAATGTGAGATAGCTACTAGCAGCTTGAGCTATGACTGCATAACCGTGTAGGCGGTGGCATTAATCCTCCAGCCGCATTGTCTATTTCCTCATCTGTCAGTTCGATCGAACCTGCGGGATGTTCTGGTAACAAGGCACGTTCTTTTTCGCTCAATTGCTGGCGAAAGTTTTCGTCTTTCCAAGCTCGAATGATGTTTTCTTGTGACATGGTTTTTCCTGTTATTGTTAGATTTTTTATGGAAATTAGGTTGACTAGAATAAGCGAACTCTAGCGCCTAATTACCCACAAGTACCAGTGTTGCCAGTACATACGAGTTTAGTAGCCTGCCATATTCCTCCAGAAATATCTCTTATTTCCTCGTCTGTCAGTTCAACTGAACCTGCGGGATGTTCTGGTAACAAAGCACGTTCTTGTTCGCTCAATTGCTGGCGAAAATTTTCGTCTTTCCAAGCGCGAATGATGTTTTCTTGTGACATGGTTTTTCCTGTTATTGTTAGATATTGTTCTGGAAACTAGGTCGAACAAAGAGCAACTTTATTTCCTGATTCTGTTGTAATTGAAAATTAGCAATTAGTGTCCTACCCTTTCGGGTAGTCTTTTAATTAACAGTTTCAAGGCGGAGCCAATCCAAAATCCAAAATCCAAAATCCAAAATCGAGTGGCCCTAGAAGAAATGATGGTTGAATTGCAGTCCGGGAACTATAACCTTAACCACTGGAATATCAAAGGGGGGGCGCGTAAGTTCGACGCGCCAAATGCGATCGTAACCAGCTATCGATAAAGCATTAAGCACTCTGCCATAATCTTGCTGAAGGCTAGCACCCGATAAATCTGTAAATTGCTGCCAATCTGTATCGGCTGTTAATCGATCGAAAAACCTGAAAGTTTTCTGTTTCAAATTACTTTCTTCATATGACAGTTCTTTCATGTCCTCCCGCGCCCCATGGATGAAGGTCAAACGCGATTGGGCAGCCTCGGTAATAGCGCGGATGGCTGCCACAGAAGGACTCAGGTGAGTTCCATAACCGATATTGACCGCAGAGGAAGCACTAAAAGGGTTTCGATCGAGAATCACAGCCCAGAAGGTATTAATTGCAATGCAACTGGGTACCCAAAGTAGCACTAGCTTCACTCCAGCTTGCTCTAAGGTTTGATGCAGTTGTCGGACGGCACGATCGTCCGCGCTATCGAGATCGACAACTTGACAGTAATCCAAAATTTGCAACCGACCGTTACTACTGATACGCGACAGAGCATCTCGTTCGATCGCTTCATAAAGCCCGTGAAGCGTTGCTTCCATGAGGTGATTGCCGCTAGCTAATCCATTGGCAGAGAAGGAATGGAGGGAGGGTTCGCAAAGATATACCGCACTGGCTGGCAACCAAATCGCCGCACCCGTTTGTAAGTCTTCGCCGCACGTCCAATCGATCGCAAAGTCTTGAGAAAAGTAGCAATCGGACAAATATTCGGGCAACTGTGCTGGAGAGATGACTGAGTTGCCCTCCCCTCGTAATTTTGCCAAACTGGTTCGTCGCAGCTTGGCGGGATCGGGACGTTCGGCATGATAAATTTCGATCGCTTCCATCAAGGCGCTAACTTTGGCATTCAGGTGTCCTAGCCCTTTACCGTTGCTCACCTGAAGCACCAACCCTTGAGGGCGAATAGCGCAGTAAACTGGAATGCTTAGGCGATCGAGTCCCGTCACATCCGCACAGCGAGTAATGCCAATACTGGCTAAATGGGGTTGAATTCGCTCTAGGGTTTTCTCCGGCGGGACTAAACGATGAGTTCCGGTGACATATTCTTTAGTTAAATTCTCTAACATACTGCCTCCATATCTGCCATTAATTGTTTGGTGTATCCAGAGATCTGGAGTTCGTTGAGCAATGCCGTATCGAAATCCCAAAACAGGCCGAAGTAGTCCGGCCCTTGCTGGATAATCCAATCTACTAGCCCTTGCTCGATAATCTGCTCTCGGCTAGACGATCGCGTCAAACCTCTAAGGCGCAACCAATCTACATCCGGCTGGATTTGAGATTTCTGTTCCCATTGAGCAAGGCATGGTTCGATTAACGGTGTTGGTAAAGACACTCCATTTTGGGTAGCCCATGCTAGTAATAATCTGCGCTCCGATCGAGCCATCCCCAAGTCCGAATCAGTGTCCGATCCCAAATCCGGTTGCCAAAACCCTTTTGCCCTCACCCCACCTCCGGCTCCCCTCTCCCAATCTGGGAGAGGGGTTGGGGGTGAGGGCTGGATGGGAAGAATCGCTTGCCGGATAGCCCAGTCGATCGCGGCCCGCTTTGAGAGTAGATCTCGATAGAGTTTGGGCGTAAGACCGTTGGCTCGCAGCCATTCTCCCTTGCTGTCTATCCCCTGCTCTAATTCATGGTGTCGAACGAACTTTTCCAAGTAATCTGGGGGACAGACGACGCGATTTTGTTTCACCCATTGCCATAAGAAGAAATCTTTAGAGAGTTTCGATTTCAGCTTGGTTTGTAAGTCGCGATCTTGCCAGACTCGCTGCATTATCTCGCTGCCTGCGATCGCTTGGTTGCCACCAAAGAACCCACCCAAAAAGAAGCGGGTAGCATACCAGGGCGAATCTGTATTCGATTGGAGGTTTGGAGGACGGGAGCGATCGGGTTTTAACCTTCCGCACAGTTGTAAAGCGGCGATCGCATCGCGCCTTTTCAAATTAACGCTGCGGGTGCGAATGTAGGCCTCAAGCTGTTGCTTTTCTAAAGGCGACAAATCCTGTAAAACAGGGCTTTGCAACAATTGGCGATAGGAACGCTGGGGGTAATAAAGCTCTTTAGCATGGGCAATTAATAACTCAGCCCTTGCTGGTGCGAGGCAGCGATCTCGTACTGCTTGGAGTAAGGTATATCTGATATTGACGAGCGGCTCGGACATCGGGTAAAAGCTGACCTCTTCGCCTCCATGATGGAGTACCACTTCATCATCGCCGTCAATCATGCCATCTCGATACCACTCAAAAATCGTGCCGCAACCGATCGCGCCGAATCGATGCAACTCAGCCGCCCGCAAAGCGCCCATACTGGAAGCACCGATAACTTGAATTCCTTCTGCTAGCGCCTCCATAATTTCCCGCTGCCAGACAGAGGGCGTACTGTGAAATACGCCATCGATCAAAACGATCGTTTTTACGCCAGAGGGAATGAGGCGATAAATATCGCCTTTGCGAGCAGGGGGATAGTAATCGGCAGTCAGTAAAGCACTAGCTTGGTTTCTGGGTAAGGTTGGCCCCAGAAATACAGCTATTTGTGAAACTGGAGATTGGCAAGACATAAAATTCGAGCTAAAGGAGTTAGGTGAGTTCGATCGCTTAGTTGGTGGCAGTGCGTTACGCTGCGCTAACGCACCCTACAGAGATGTCAAATTTAATTTTGTGTATTAAAGTAGGGTGCGTTAGACGGCGATAAACTTTGCTCTGAATTCAACTTAGCAATCCGTCCTAACGCACCGTTTTAGGTGTGTCACGACTCCCACAACAACACTGAGGGTAATTGCTCCGATCGCGCCAGTCGCAGAAGCTGATAGCCAATTCCAGCCGTCCCTCGGAAGAAACTAGGATTAAACACGGAATTAGGTAAGTTGGGAAACAGTTGATAGGCTCCTGTATGTTTGGCTTTAGCTACAACTCCAGCGGCATTTTGCCAAGCCAACCGATGCCAATCGGAACGAGCGCAGCGTCCCGCGCCTGCTAACAGCACCTCAACCCGACCGAGATTGCCGCAGCAGAGATGGTCGATCGCTTGCAGTCCTTGGCGCTGTGTGGTTTGCAGGGCGATTTCAATCTCGCGATCGATTTCCGGCGATTTGACAATTGCGGAACTGCCCAAGCGGGCTAACCCAATTCCGGCTGCACCGTGACACCACAAAGTTAAAAACTCGACCTGCCCCGCTCGACGCAAATCGGGCCAGTTAGCCTCAGATGGGGAAAAAACGCTGCGCTCGTACTCGATCGCTTCTAGGGCGGCTTCTAAGTAATTTCGATCGCGGGTAACGGCATAAAGTCGTAACAGGGCGTAGGAGATCCCAGCCGCTCCATGGGAAAACCCGGTTAAGGGCGTTTCGCCGACAGTCTGCCAAGCTCTAGGAGTGCCTTGGTAGCTAACCCGATGGGCGAGTAAATGCTGTCCGCAGGCGATCGCTCTCTCCAATACAGCAGTTTCTCTGGTGGCTTCATGCAATGACAACAAGCCTAATATCGCTCCAGCCGCGCCACCGATAACGTCCAACTGTTTATCGGCAGTAATTAGTTCTGGGGTTATCCATTCGGATAGGGAAAGAGCATCTTGCCAGAAGGTTCGATCGCTCAGGAATTGACCGACCTTGACGAAGGTATAAATTAGGGAACCCAAACCCGTTGCCCCGCCAATTCCGGTGAGGCGAGCTAGGCGCTGCTGGGATTGGCGATCGAGGGTTTGGATCTGCTGGCGGAGGAAATGTAACGTCCGCCGGGCCAAATTGCCCCAACGCGACTCGCCAGATACCTCAGAGAGGGCAGCCAGAAACAGCGCCACCCCACAGCGTCCGGCATAAAGATCGTCGCTCAACACTTGCAGTTGAAATCGTTCGGCTGCGGGCAGATAAACTAAGCCAATCCAGTTGATGCTGCCATCGGGGTCGGGAATCGCTCTGGCTTCTAGTTCGGCTGCGATCGCTCGAGCTTCGGAGATCGCACCTGCCGCGTCTAGTTCCGGTAGCGACTCCAGATCCCATCGTTCGGCCTGCTGGCTGGTAGTTGCGGCTACCTTGGCGTAGAAGCAACCCTGAATTATCGCCACTTGTCGAGACAAATCGGTTTCGTCAAGTCTTTGCAAGCGATCGATCGCCTGTTGGTAACTGGGCTGTTGAAAGTAACCTTCTATGGCTCGATCTTTCCCGACATTTAACCGATCGCTATTAGCATTAGCTGCAAACCAAGGAATATCTAACTGCTCCATGGCCCGCAGTTCTGCGCCCAGAATCGGCCAGGCATTGGGTTTATCTGGAGCCACCAGAAAAGCACAACTGAGGCGATCGAGTTCGATACTGTAGTCGGCTCCGTCTTTGAGGTAATCGGGTGTCCAAGCGTTTTCCAAGATAGTTCCGTAGATTTGGGTGGCGCGGAAGATGAAGCGGATCTGTCGCTCTTCCATGGCAGCCAGCGGACTTTCCGGGCCTAGCAATCGCTCTCGGTTGACCGTTAAAAACCGATACATTTGCTCGAATCCGGCTGTAATTTGTGCCAGGTAATTGTTGGCAGATAGGGTGCGATCGCCTAAACGCAGAACGTTTTTTGCCATCGGCAGGGTGACAGACTCGTACCGCGAGTGCATATTATCGGTATTAATTGCCTGCCAGCGCCGAAATTTCTGGGGGGCCGGTTGCCGATCGTTACTGCCCAAACCACTGATATCGTATGCTACTTTGCGATCGCTGCTAAAATCCCACCGAGGGAGCAATCCGGTACGGAGTACAGAATCCCAAAGGAATTGTCCGGCAGCGGTTTCAAACTCTTGCAGCGATGGGGAATTTTCCATCAGCTTGGCTTCGTGATGCAGTAGGGTTTCCAGATCGACTAACACCAAATGTTCGCCGCTGGCAATTAAGTTTTCGTAGTGGCAATCGGTTCCCCTGAGAACGTAAAGCACGCACAACAGCATTCCGGCTCGCTGATAAAAGCGATCGGCAGCAGCTTCATCGCTGCAAGGTTGATGCTCTACATATTCCACCCAACCGTAACGATCTCGGTTCAGCACCCGAACGACTTTGAAATCTAAAAGCTGGCTGTGTTGGTTGCACCAGTTTAAAAATTGGTTAAATGCCACCTCCAAACTTAAATCTTTGGGCTTGTAGACGAGTTTGAGTCCAGATTCAAAAACCAATAAAATCACAGTTCGTCCTCGGTGGTGAGGATCGGAAAGAGAGGTTTCAATATCAGCAACTTGACGGATGGTAGAGCCAAAAATTACCTCAATGTCTTTTCGATCTCGATCCAATCTTTGGAGAAACTCAGCCGTAAATTCCACCCAAAAATTGACCGCTGTTGCTACTAACCGAGCCAGCACCGGATACTTTTGGTAAAAAGCTAGCAGTCCGTCTTGTAGCAGTCGATTGACAAATTGAGTGTAGTTAGTTTTGCTCTGGTTGTCTGCTCTTTCTAACCCTAGCAAATCGAGCAAATTCTGACCGAAGGAACGAAACTCAGAAAACTCCGCCCCCAGCGTTTTGGTGTTAAATTCTGCTAGTCGTTGCAGAAAGCTCCGTTCTAAAGCTATATAAGCAGTTTCTGAAAGTAGGTTTTCTTTACTGATTTGCAGAGAATGAAGCCGCTTTAGGAGTTTTTTTCTAGCAACTACGATTGCAGGTAAAAGAATATCTTCAAAGGGAATTGGACGATCTCGATCGGTTGGCAACAACGATTCAGATTCGGGTCTAAATTCGCTCGCCATTTCAATGATTTGTCGCAGAGTTTCTGCCCATTCTGGCAATGGCCGAGTTGCTCTCAAGCACACGGTTCCCAACCGAGGACGAACCGGAGCGAGATCTAAGCCGTCCCATTCTAAACGCTTCTGCCAGACGTTCGTGTTGCCCCGCGCCACCACCTGACACCAGCGATCGCAGCGCCGATCGATTTCTAGTTCGTTTGCCTTTTCCTCATCTACCTCATACCGTTCTCGATCGAGGCGTTCCCATATAAAGCTAGCATTGGCAACAATTGACGCTAATGCTGGATCGGTGCAGTTTGGAGGGGCGATCGATATTTTAGACATATTGTAATCCTTAGTCAGTTGTTACATTGCCAATCGTTCAAATACTGACCATTGACCGCTGACAAAAATGATTAATGAATTTGGATATTTTAAATACCTAACAGCTTAAAAAAAGCGATTTATCGCTCTGAAAATCTGGGAGAATATAGGCTTCTCCCAGACAATTATAATGACCTTGAGTAGGCGGTTTTATCGCCTACCGATCTCTGGGTTTTTAGCTATTGCCACACCTGCAAGAGCAGCACCGGATAGACAAAGGAGCGGCTCCACCAGCAACTGCTAGTAGATCTGCTTCTGTCAGTTCTGGCTCCTCTAACTTTAAAGAGCCGATCGCTTGGGCTACGCTTTCTTGGGTAAAAGAGTAACCCTTTTCTGCTCCGGCAGATACGATGATTTTGATGGCTTCTACGAGGTTAGTAGCAGCTTTGACTTGCTGTTGCAATTGAGCATTTTGCAGCATTTTTTTGATGTCATTAATCACGAGATTAGTCTCCTTGTTGAAGTTTATTAATGATGGAAATGTTCTGAATTTGAATCTTTCCTAATTCTGTTATAGGCGACAATTAAAACAATGTGTCCTACCCTTTTGTGTAGTCTTTTGATTTTCGATCGATTTTTGTTTTGACAGATAGCTGGCGGTTGAAACCGCAGCTACACAACCAAAGTCTGCCTACGCAGACTGAAGAGCAAATGGGATTCTCGATCTCAACGCAAAAAAGCGATCGTCCTCTTATCTAGTTAAAGAAAGAAGGCGATCGCTCCTCAGAGGAATATATGAGGTTAACTCACTGCAACTAAACAACAGAGGATTAACATTATGGTCTTTCGACTATCAGGTATTGCAAAATGCTACTCCCTGGGGGCAAACTGCACTGAATTTGATAAGGATCTCCTCCGCGAGTTAGTTTGCTCAAGTTAAGCACGATCGTCTTCGTTCCCACACCAGTAAAATTATCTGATTTGATATCGTGATAGCCTCCGTTAGAATCGAAAGCTTCAAACCAGCAGGTAGTCTTGACATTCTGAGTATTCTTGATGCGGATATAAGCACTAGGTGCGGGTTGGCTTGAGTTAACATTTTCTCGAACAATAGAGCAGTTGAGGAATAATATTGTGTTTGAAGCACTAGTATTTAATACGCTACCTTGGTCGGTCTTGCTCAGGTATGCAGCTTGAGTCCCGTTGGGAGCATCGCACGTACTACCTGGGTAAGATTTCTGCTGGGAAGCATATGCTGAATTTGACAAGGCTACAGTAGACATTAAACTAGCAGTAAGTGCAATAATTGCTTTTGTACGGTTCATTGTTTTGTCCTTAAGTTATTAGGTATTTTTCTGGAAATTAGATTGTTTAAATAGCAATTTCGTTTCCTAATTCTGTTATAAGCGGCGATCGAGAGAGAGTGACCTACACAAAAGGGTAGTTTTTTTCGATCGCGTAGCGTGTTGCTTCAGCAACGTATCGCCCATCGATTTCTCAATTACCAAACAAACGAAAAGCGATCGCCTTCTGGGCGATCGCTTTTCGGAATTTCAATCTGTCGTTACTATTGCTCTACACCGCAATAAATAGGAAGAGTGCAAGCAACAATTCCAGCAGTGCAGTCGTAACAGTGCGCTCCTTTACCGCCAACAACACTTTGCAACTGAGCGTCTGTCAGTTCTAGCATTCCGGCTGGATGAGCGGGTAATAGCGATCGCTCTTCGGCGCTCAAACTATTGCGAAAATTTTCGTCTTTCCAAGCGCGAATGATGTTCTCTTGTGACATGATTTTCTCCTAAAATTGTTAAGTGAATTTGCAGAAATGCGTTTGTTGGTAGCACTTCTCCGATCCTGTTATAGTTGGCGATCGCCAGGGAATGTCCTACCCTTTTGGGTAGTTTTTTCGTTCGCGTAGCGTGTTGCTTTAGCAACGTATCGCCGATCGATTTCCTTTTTTCCAGTTCGACATAAAAAAAGGCGATCGTTCCTCTTATCTAATAAAAAAAGAAGGCGATCGCTCATTTTCTCAACCCAATCTGAGCGCTCTCAGATAAATTATGTAGGCTGGTAGAAATAATCTGCCAACTTACTAGACCAAGCTGGCGGAAATAAGTGACCAGTTAAAAAGAGGGAAAAAGTCATAAACTAAAAGATGCTTAGTCAAGAGGGAAGAAGTCCTGTGAGCCTTAAAATCAATGCCGCATCCTAACGCTCA
>JAESGS010000681.1_pt1 | contig 18474 bp, 8 predicted proteins | sample 9269761 | NCBI WGS metagenome assembly JAESGS01 (sample SAMN15741799, study PRJNA653493) | algae metagenome | isolation source: Cyanosarcina radialis HA8281-LM2 and co-occurring heterotrophs from damp... | place: USA: Makauwahi cave, Hawaii | collected 2011-01-06 | reverse complement strand
CGCGCGCCGCCCCCCGCCGCGACGCTCGCCACTCGTGTGCGTGGCCGCCGTTGCCGGTTCGACTTCCGAAGTCGAAGCCGGACTTCGGAAGTCAGGTGTCCCGCCGGGGCCGGGTGCGTATAATGCCGTCTCCGGGGGCGAAATGGTTTCGACCGGGTAAGTGAAGTGTTCGGTCGCGTGTCGAGGTTGATCGGTTGGCCTCGTAAAAAGCCGGTCACACTACAACTGCTGAAACGCAGTTCTCCCTCGCGGCTTAATAACCCGTGAGCCGTTCGGTGCCCTTCGCGGGAGAGGTCATCGTTCGGACGCCAATTCCCGATCGCGGACGCTCGAGGGGCCGGGCAACCGGTTCCGACTCGGTGGCGGCGTCGGCTAAAAAACCTGACCGATAGCGCGTGCCGCACCCTGCAAGTTGGGGACGGTACAAGCGAACGGGTGGCAACCGAAAGGCGGGCCACGGGCATGAACTTGCTACACACGTAGACGCCGGCACGGAAGTGCCTCGGGACCCGGGTTCGATTCCCGGCGCCTCCACTCGAGCGGCCCGCGATGAACTCGCGGGCCGCTCGCTTTTTCACGCCGCCCGTTGCAGCGGCGTCCGCACGGCCGGTTGCTTCGACAGCGTCGCCAGCCAGCCGTCCACCTCCTCGCGGGCGAGCAACTTCACCAACTGCAGCCCGCCGTTGAGCGCCGCGAACCGGCGGGCCACCGGCCACTGCCGCGGGTACGCGGCGTCCGCCAGCAGCAGCACCCGCTCGCCGTTCACGGCCGGGATCGCGTGCGGCGACTCGTGGCCCCACAGCCACTCGTCCGCCCCGTGGAACCGCGCCGGCAGCGTGCCGTCCGCCAGCACCGCCGTCGGCCGGTACATCTGGAACCGGGCCGTCGCCACGTCCGCCGCCGGGTCGGTCGGCTGATCCAGGTAGGCGTCCACCACCCGCGGGTCCGGCCGCGGGCCGGGGACGTACCCGCGGGCCGCCGCCCCGACGACCGCGTCCGCCAGCAGGACGTGCAGCTGCGCCAGATCGACGATCCCTTCCAACTGGAACCGGAACCCGGCCCGCGCCGCCGGGTGCAGGACGGTCACGACGAAGTCGTCCGCCACGGACAGGAGCGCGGACAACTCGTGGCACGCCCGGTGGTCCGGGGCGAAGTCCGCCAGCCGCTCCCGCAGGTGCGGCACGGCCCGCGCCGCCCGCCGGACCTCGACGCTGTTGCAGCAGGCGGTGAACGCGTCGTCGATGAGGTCCGTCAGCGCCGCCCACGCCCGCCCCGCGTCCGGCATCCGCCGCGCGACCGGCACGGCGTACCGCTCGGCGATGAAGTTCCGCAGCGTCGGGGACCGCTCGGCCGGCGTCATCCGGGCGAAGAAGAACAGCGTGGGCACGCCCCACTTCCCGTTCCGCCGTTCGAGCGTCCGGCAGGCGTCGCGGAACGTCTTCGCGGCGGCGAGCGTGTCGGCCAGCCGGCGGAACAGGTTGAGGGCGGCGAACGCCGGGTTCGGCCCGGCGTCCGGGGCCAGCGGGGACCGGGTCGGCCCGGCCCGGAACGGGATCACGTCTCGCGGCATCGCGTCGCCCTCCGTGGTGACGCCGCCATTACCGCACGAACCGGGGGGACCGTGCAAGGGGAAGTGGCCGAACCCCGGCTCCACTGGCCCCGGACCCGTGCCCGTAGTATTAGGGGCCAAGCACGGACGTTCGGCCCGTCCACACTGGGGGTTACCGAATCATGGCCAAGTTCCGCAAGCTCTCACTCGACGCACTCGAGGACCGGCACACGCCGTCCGGCACCACCGGCCCGGTCTCGCTGTACGCCGTCGATTTCGACCCGTCGCGGTCCGCCGCCGGGGACTTCAACGGCGACGGCAACCAGGACTTCGTCACCGCGACGAAGGCCGGCGAGCCGGTGAAGTTGACCGTCTTCTACGGCGGCATCCCGGACAAGACCGAGACGGTCGCCGTGTTCGAGCAGACGTACACCGGCGGGGCGCGGGTCACGGCCGGCGACCTGAACGGCGACGGCAAGGACGAGGTGATCGTCTCGGCCGACAAGGGCGGCAGCGGCCGCGTCGTCGTGCTGGCCTACACCCAGCACCCGCAGATCGCCATCTTCCCGCCGCCGCCGGCGACGTTCGGGCTGAACGAGGTGGCGAGCATCTACGGGATCGAGGACGCGAACTTCCGCGGCGGGGCGGCGGTGGCGGCGGCGGACATGAACGCGGACGGCAAGGACGACCTGTTCGTCGGGGCCGGCCGCGGCGGCGGCCCGCGGGTGGCGCTGTGGGAGGGTGCGAGCGTCATGGCCGGCAAGGCGACGCGGGTGGTGAACGATTTCTGGGCGATGCCGGACATTTCCTTCCGCGGCGGCGTGTCGATCGACGCCGGGGACGTGAACGGGGACGGCGTGGCCGACCTGATCGTCGGCGCGGGCAAGGGCGGCGGCCAGCGGGCGCGGGTCATTTCCGGCACGGACATCGCCGCGAACAAGGGATCGACGGCCGCGCCGCTCGCGGACTTCTTCCTCGGCGGCGCGGACAGTGGCGACCGCAACGGCGTGATCGTGTCGTTCGAGCCGCCGCTGGGCGACAGCAAGGTCGGCGCGTTCGGGGTGTACGGGTACTTCACGGACTCGGACGGGAAGCTGCTCATCAGCGGCCCGTCGATCTTCACCGGCAAGGGGCTGCCGAAGGCCCCCGGCGTCGTCCCGGACCTCGACGAGCGGGTGACCGTGGCGTGACCGGGGTTTGCCGTGGGGCGTGTATAATTACAACGCCCCGCGGAGGTCGTCCCATGCCGGAATTGACGCTCGAGGCCCTCGCCGCACGCCTGCAAGCTCTCGAACAGGAGGTGGCCGAGCAGAAGCGTGCGGCCGCGCCGCCCAAGGTCAAGGACTGGCGGCGGGTCGCCGGGATGTTCACCGGCAGCGAGTTCATGAAGGACGTCGATGCCGCCGGGGCCGCCATCCGCGAGGCGGAACGGGACGCCGCCCGCGACGAGGCGGCGCAATGATTCTCCTCGACACCGACCACGCCTAGGCCCTCAAGTACCGGGACAGCGACCGGTACGCTCGCCTCAGCCGGAAGCTGGCCGCCGCGAGGGAGTTGGTCGGCACGACCATCATCACCGTCGAGGAGCAGATGCGCGGCTGGCTCGCCACGATCACCAAGGAACGGAAGGCCAAGCGGCAGGTCAACCCGTACCGCGAGTTGGGGTTGCTCTTCGACTTCTTCAGCGAGTTGCACGTCCAGCCGTTCGACGACGCGGCGGCCGACCGGTTCGACCAGTTGCCCGCCAGGAAGGTCGGCACGATGGACCGCAAGATCGCCGCCATTGCGCTGACGCAGAACGCCCTGTTATTGACTGCCAATTCCCGCGACTTCGGGCAAATCCCCGGCCTGCGGTTCGAGAACTGGATGGACACGGACTAATTGCGGGCCAGCACCGCGTCCACGACCCAGTTCCCGCGGGCGTACCCGCTGCCGCGGCACGGCGAACGGCACGGCGTAAGCGTGCCGGTACTGCGCTCCCACACCACCGGCACGCTTACGCCGTGCCGTTCGCCTATTCCTTTCCCACCACGAGATCGACGACCCAGCACCCGCGGGCGTGCGGCCCCGGCCCGCGGCCGTGGCCGAGGACGGCCGCGTCCTCGCACCCGGCGTCCTGGAGGGCGTCCGCGAGCAGTGGCATCAACTCGTAGGTTTGGGCGTCGTAGACCTGCTGCGCCAGGTTGACGGCCACGTCCGTCCGCCACGCCGGGTCGAACGGCCCCTCGAGGTCCGACCCGAGTTCGCGGGCGAGGTTCAGAATCGCCTGCATCTCCCGCTCGAACCAGAACGTCGGGTCGAGGCCGGGTTGCTCGTAAGACAGGCAGTTCACCCACAGCAGGATTTCGGCGAACACCCGCCACGGCGTCCCCCGCTGGTGGGTAACCGCGAAGAAGCCCAACTCGCACGGGATGTACATCGCCAAGCGGATGTGATAATCTCGGCCCTCCCAGGCCGCCGTGCATCGCTTCCACACGGCCCGCACGTCCCGGCTGCCGGCCTTCCCGTCGGCGAACCGCTCGGCCGTCTCGACCAGTTGCAGGCACGTTTCGTCCGGCCAGTACCCGCTGAACCGCCGGGCGTAGGCGCAGGCGAGCAGCAACTGCTTCCGGCGGGGCATCGGTTCCAGCACGGGTCGGAGCCATTCCAGCGCGGCCATTGCGTCGGCCATGTCACACCTCCGGAATGAACCACTTTTCGGACGCGGGCGGCGTCCGCCGGGTTCGGGATGATTCCGGCAGTGGGCGAAATGATTCCGGAACACAAATGTGAACGCAAGTTCATTAATCGTAACGGCTTGGCACGCCGCGGGAAATGATTCCGGTTTTTTGAAATGATTCCAGGCGAGGGTGGGGCGGTTTCCGTGGAATCATTTTCCCCCGCCCCTGGCGGTCGGCGAAACCTACGGCCCCTCCCCCGACTCTCGCGGTCCTGCCCGCTCGGGCGCGGCCGATGCGATCATTCCTCGCGGAATGCCGGAACCCCTCTTGTTCGCCACACCCCCATCCCCGGAATGAAGGCTGTCCCGCGGGCGGCGGAATCGTAAACCATTCGTAACGCCGTCGGCCGGGCCGCAAGCCCCGGAAACGTCCGCCATTATGTCGCACTCCGGTCCCATAGCGCCGGCCGCCACGTCGCGGTCGCTGGTCCGCATCAGCCTCGGGTGGTGGCGGCCGGACCGCACGCCGCCGACCGTGGACCCGGCCGCCGTGCGGACCCTCATCGGGTCGCTCAAGGTCCCGGTGAACGTGATCAGCACGGCCGGCGGATTGGCCGTCGGGACCGGCGGCGAGACCCGCATCGGCGTCGGGTCGTCGCCGGGGAGCGACTTCCTGCCGCTGTTCGCGTCGCTCCCGTCGATGACGCCGGACATGCTCGGCGACCCGGCGTTCGCCGCCGCCTACGGCCTCCGCTACCCGTACATGACCGGGGCGATGGCCAACGGCATCGCGTCGGCCGAGGTCGTCGAGGCGATGGGCCGCCACGGGTTGCTCGGCAGCTTCGGCGCGGCCGGGCTGTCGGTCGAGCGGGTGACGGCGGCCATCGACCGGCTTCAGGAGTCGCTGCCGGACGCGCCGTTCTGCGTCAACCTGATCCACAGCCCGAACGAGCCGGCGCACGAGGCGGCCGTCGCGGAGTTGCTCATCCGCAAGGGGGTCCGCGTCGTCGAGGCGTCGGCGTACCTCGACCTGACGCCCGCGATCGTGCGGTACCGGGCGGCCGGGATTCGCACCGGGTCTACCGGGCAGCCGCTGGTGACGAACCGGGTGATCGCGAAGGTGTCGCGGGTGGAGGTGGCGACGAAGTTCCTCTCGCCGCCGCCGCCGCGGATGCTCCAGGAACTCGTCGCGGCCGGGCAGATCACGCCCGACCAGGCGGACGCGGCGGCGAAGCTCCCGATGTGCGACGACCTCACCGTGGAAGCGGACAGCGGCGGGCACACGGACAACCGCCCGGCGATCACGCTCTTGCCGACGATGCTCGCCCTGCGGGACCGGGTGCAGGCGCAGTACAAGTTCGTCACGCCGGTGCGGGTCGGCCTCGCCGGCGGGATCGCGACGCCGGCGGGCGTGGCCGGCGCGTTCGCGATGGGCGCGGCCTACGTCGTCACCGGCAGCGTGAACCAGGCGTGCGTCGAGTCGGGTTCGTCCGACGCGGTGCGGAAGATGCTCGCCGAGGCGGGCCAAGCCGACACCGCGATGGCCCCGGCCGCCGACATGTTCGAGATGGGGGTGAAACTTCAGGTGCTGAAGCGCGGCACGATGTTCCCGATGCGGGCGCAGAAGCTGTACGACATCTATCGCGCATATAGTGGCTGGGACAAGGTTCCCGATTCTGAACGCCTGAACATCGAGAAAACGCTCCTGCGGCGTCCGTTCGAGGAAGTCTGGGCGGAGACGAAGGCGTTCTTCCAGCGCCGCGACCCGACGCAGTTGCCGAAGGCGGAGGCGGACCCGAAGCACAAGATGGCGCTCGTGTTCCGCTGGTACCTCGGGCTGTCGTCGCGGTGGGCGAACGCGGGAGAAGCGGGCCGGCAGCTCGACTACCAGGTGTGGTGCGGCCCGGCGATGGGCGCGTTCAACGAGTGGGCGAAGGGGTCGTACCTGGAGGAGCCGCGGAACCGTACCGTCGCGGCGGTGGCGATGAACCTGCTCTACGGCGCGTGCGTAGTCCAACGCCGACAAGCGCTCGCGGTGCAGGGCGTGCATCTGCCGGCGGCGTGCTTCCCGACGGAGCCGCTGACGCCGGAGCAGATCGAGGCGAAGTTGCGGTGACCGGTTTTCGCCCCGAAGGGGCCGCCGGATAAAGCCTGGGGCGGAAGCCCCAGGACAACGACCCCCGCCCCGATCTTCGCCCCGGCACACGCTCGCGACCTGGGGCTTCCGCCCCAGGCTATAGCCGCGGGCCGCTCCGCGGCCGAAGGGTATTGACGATGTCGGACCGTCAGGGCGAACTGTTGAGGATGATCGAAGGGGCCTTTCAAGGCGTCGAGTTGGGTGACGGTGTGAGCCTACATGAATCGCGAGTGCTCGACGATTACGGAACTACGGAGGAACGGCAGGCGGCGAGAGTTCCGGACGAGAAGCACGATTGGCATAAGGCAATGTTAGAGCCGGACATGCCCTGGTTGTTCGGCGTCGGGTGCGGAGGACTTTCCTTCCTAGACGCCAAGGGCATGCGATTCTATCTGCCAGCTTGCCTGACACTGCTCGTCAGTGGCCACGATCACAACGTATACGGCGATATGTATGAGAGCCTGATGTTTCAATTGACGCGTCTCGGCGACTACCACCGAGAACGGTTTGACATCTTGACCGGTGTTCAACGCCAGTGCGTCTGCGATGTTTTGACGTACTTGCAAGATTCGATGGATGACGAGGACTATGAACCGCGCGTGTGGACCAACGAGATGAGTTACGCGATTGAGGAATATTGGAGTTTGCCGCACGCCTAACGGCCGGGAGTGGACACCGATTTTGACCATGAATGACACGACTCAACAACCCGCCCCGCTCGCCATCGTCGGCCTCGGCTGCCTGTTCCCGAACGCCGGCGGGCCGGGGCACTACTGGGCCAACGTCAAGCACGGCGACGACTGCATCCGCCCCGTCCCGCCGACGCACTGGAACCCGGCCGACTACTTCGACGCCGACCCGAAGGCCCCGGACATGACCTACGCCCAGCGGGGCGGGTTCCTCCCGGTCCTCGACTTCAACCCAATGGAATTCGGCCTCCCGCCGAAGGACATCGAGGCGACCGACACCACGCAACTGCTCGGCCTCGTCGCGGCCAAGCAGGCCCTGCTCGATGCGAAGCTACTCGGGGAGAACTCGAAGGTTCAGCGGTCGAAGATTTCGGTCATCCTCGGCGTCACCGGGACGCTGGAACTCGTCATCCCGCTCGGCGCTCGCCTCGGCCACCCGCACTGGCGGCGGGCGCTCAAGGACGCCGGCGTCCCGGACGACGTGGCGCAGGACGTGGTGGACCGCATCGGCGAGAGCTACGTCCCGTGGCAGGAGAACAGCTTCCCCGGCCTGCTCGGCAACGTCGTCGCCGGGCGGATCGCGAACAAGCTCGACCTGCACGGCACGAACTGCGTCGTCGATGCCGCGTGCGCCTCGTCACTCTCCGCCGTCCATCTCGCGGCGCTCGAACTGCAAACCGGCAAGGCGGACGTGGTCGTGACCGGCGGGGCGGACACGTTCAACGACATCTTCATGTTCATGTGCTTCAGCAAGACGCCGGCGCTGTCGAAGTCCGGCGACTCGAAGCCGTTCGACGCCAACGGCGACGGGACCATCCTCGGCGAGGGGCTGGGCATGGTCGTGCTGAAGCGGCTGGCCGACGCCGAGCGGGACGGGGACACGGTGTACGCCGTCCTCCGCGGCATCGGCACGAGCAGCGACGGCAAGGGGAACGCCATCTACGCGCCGTCCGCGGACGGCCAGAAGCGGTGCCTGACGGACGCCTACACCCGCGCCGGGGTGACGCCGGACACGATCGAGTTGCTGGAAGCGCACGGGACCGGCACGAAGGTCGGCGACGCGACCGAGGCGAGCGCGCTCACCGAAATCTTTGGCAAGAGCGACAAGCCGTGGTGCGCTATCGGCTCCGTGAAGTCCCAGATCGGCCACACGAAAGCCGCGGCCGGCGCGGCGAGCCTCATCAAGGCCGCGCTCGCGCTGCACTACAAGGTGCTGCCGCCGACGCTCAAGGTGTCGCGGCCGGTCGATCCGTTGAACGCGGCGGACTCGCCGTTCTACGTGAACACGCAGATGCGGCCGTGGCTGCCGAGCGCGAACCACCCGCGGCGGGCCGGGGTGAGCGCGTTCGGGTTCGGCGGGTCGAACTTCCACGCCGTCCTCGAAGAGTACGCCCCGGCGAAGGCGGCCGTGGACTGGAGCGGCCGCGTCGAGATTCTCGCCCTCGGCGGCAACACGCCGCAGGACATCGCCGTCGGGCTGGTGAAGGTCCCGCGCACCTGGGACGACTTCGCCCGCGCCGCCGAGGCGTCTAGGCATGCGTTCCTGCCGGACGCGGCGTGCCGCCTCGTCCTCGTCGCGTCGCACGCCGACGACCTGGAGAAGCTCGTCGCGACCGCGAAGGAACAGCTCGCCACGCAGCCGCACGCGACGGAGTGGCACACCGACAACGCGCACTACGGCAGCGGCCCGGCGGCGGGCAAGCTCGCCGTCCTCTTCCCCGGCCAGGGGTCGCAGGCCGTCGGCATGTTGCGGGAACTGGCGTGCCTGTTCCCGGAAATGCTCGACACGCTCGCGCAGGCCAACGAGCACGACCTCGCGGCGAAAATCTACCCGCCGACCAGCTTCGCGAAGGACGCCAAGCCGAAGCAGGACGACGCCCTCCGCGCCACGAACGTGGCCCAACCCGCCATCGGCGCGGTGAGTTTCGGAGCGTGGCGGGTCCTGTACGAGCGGTTCGGCGTGGAGGCGGACGCCTTCGCCGGGCACAGCTACGGCGAACTGCCGGCCCTCGCCGCGGCCGGGCGGTTCGACCTCGATTCGCTCTTCCGCCTGTCCCGGCTCCGCGGCGAACTCATGGCGAAGCGGGCCGCGCACGGCGACGACCCCGGCGGGATGCTCGCCGTCCTCGCGCCGCTGCCGGAGATCGAGGCCGCCATCTTCGAGTGCGGCGCGGACGTGGTCATCGCCAACAAGAACGCCCCGAAGCAGACCGTCCTGTCCGGCCCGACGGCCGAGATCGAGCGGGTCGCCGCCACCATCCAGGCGAAGCGGCTGCGGTCGGCCCGGCTGCCGGTCGCGGCCGCGTTCCACAGCCCGCTCGTGGCGGACGCGGCCGAGCCGTTCCGGGCCGCGCTCGACGACATCGACTTCCGCCCGGCGAACGTGCCGGTCTTCGCCAACACGACGGCCGCCGAGTACCCGGCCGACGCCGCCGACGCCCGCGAACTGTTGGGGAACCAACTCGCGAAGCCCGTCGCGTTCGTCGAACAGATTCGCGGCATGATCCGCGCCGGCGTGCGGACGTTCCTGGAGGTCGGCCCCGGCAACGTGCTGACGAAGCTGGTCGCGGCCGTCGTCGAGGAGCCGGCGGACGGGGTTCCGGCCGCGGCGGAAATTCTTGCCGCGGCCGTGGACGCGACCGCCGGGCGGCGGTCCGGTGTGCTAGACTTGGCGGACGTTTTGGCCAAGTTGGCGGCCCGCGGGCATTCGGTGAAGCTGGAAGCCTGGGAGGCCGAGGGCCGCTGCCGCCCCGTGCCGAAGGCCGCGAAGCCGGGGCTGACGGTCCCGCTGTCCGGCGCGAACTACGTGTCGCCGCGGCCGAAGCGGCCGGCCCGGACGCGGGAGCTGGAGACTCGTTTTCAATCGGAATCGCCTGCCATGCCCGACCCCGTGCCGCCCGCGGCCCCGCTCTCGACCGTGCAGCAAACGCTGGCCGCCCTCCAGCGGATGCAGGAGGAGACGGCCCGGCTGCACAAGCAGTTCCTCGAATCGCAGATGCAGGCCCAGCAGACCCTCGCGGCGCTCGTCGCCCAGCAGCACGCGATGGTCGGCTTTGCGCCCCTGCCCGTCGCCGCGACGCCGGTGCAACTGCCGCCCCCGCCGTTCCCGGCCCCGGTCGTCCCGCCGCCGCCACCCCCGCCCCCCGTGGCGGTGGCGGCGGTGGCGGTCCCGATCGTCCCCCCGCCCGCCCCGCCGCCGTCGCCCGAGCGCAACGGCGACCACGCCGCGATTCCGGCGGCCGTCGGGTCCACGCTGCTGGCGGTGGTGTCGGAGAAGACGGGGTACCCGGTGGAGATGCTGTCCCTCGACATGACGCTCGACGCCGACCTCGGCATCGACTCCATCAAGCGGGTCGAAATCCTGTCCGCCCTCCAGGACCAACTCCCCGGCTCGGCCGCCGTCAAGCCCGAACACCTCGGCCAACTCCACACGTTAAGGGACGTGGCGGACCTGATCGGCGGCAGCGGCGCGGCCGAGAAGCCGTCGTCCACGCCGGTGTACATCCCGCGGCCGATGTCGAACCCCGTGCCCGCGGCGGTGGCCCGCCCGACCCCGGCCCTGACGCCCCCCGAGTTCGACGTGCCGCTGGGCGTCCCGGTGGACGTGGAACCGATCGCCGGGGACGCGGTGGCCGCGACGCTGCTGGCGGTCGTCTCCGAGAAGACGGGCTACCCGGTGGAGATGCTGTCCCTCGACATGGCCCTCGACACCGACCTCGGCATCGACTCCATCAAGCGGGTCGAAATTCTCTCCGCCCTCCAGGAGAAGCTCCCCGGCTCGGCCGCCGTCAAGCCCGAGCACCTCGGCCAACTCCACACCCTCCGGGACGTGGCGGACCTGATCGGCGGCCCGGCCGTGCTGAAGCCGCAGCCGGCCCTCGCCGCCGGGCCGTCCACGCAGAAAATGGCGCTGCGGCCGGAGGACATCCTCGCGGCCGCCACCCCGCCGGCCAACGAGAAGGACGCGAACGCACTGGACCTGATCGCCGAGTCGAGCAAGTTGGCCCCGCCGCTGGCCGCCCCGACCGGCGCGTCCGAGGTCGTCGCCCCCAAGACCGAGCGGGTGAACGGCATCGTCGCCGCGGCCGTCACCGAGTCGCTGCTCGTGCCGATGGAGCAGGTCGAGCGGACGGTCCCGCTCGCCCGCCCGGCCGACGGCCCGCGGCCGAGCGGCGTGCTGTCGGAGACGGTCGAGCGGAGCATCGTGCAGGTCGTGGACCTCGACCTCGCGGCCGGCCGCGCCCCCGTCCCGCTCGCCGAGGGCGGGGAGATTTGGCTCGTCGCCGACGACGAGCCGGTCGTCCGCGAAATCTCCGCGCAACTGTCCACGCTCGGGTTCACCCCCCGCATCCTCGGCTGGTCCACCGTCGGCGCGGCCCGGCCGGGGACCACGCTCTCCGGCCTCGTGCTGATCGCGCCGCAAACGATCCCCGCGACCCTGCCGCTGAACCGGCTCGCGTTCCAGTGGGTGCAGGCGGCCGGGCCGCGGCTGCGGGCGGCCGCCCGCGGCACGCCGTCCGCCATCCTCGTCAGCGTCGCCCGGCTCGACGGGACGTTCGGCCTGACGAACATGCAGCCGGCCGCGGACCCGGTGGCCGGCGGCCTCGCCGGCATCGTCAAGACCGCCCGCTGGGAGTGGCCGGAACTCGCGTGCAAGGCCATCGACCTGCTGCCGAGCTTCGCCGCCGAGTCGCCGTCCGCCGCGGCCGCCGCCGTGGTCGAGGAACTGCTCGCGGCCGGACCGGTCGAGGTCGGGATTTCGCAGGCCCACCGGTGTACGCTGGAACTGGCCCGGACCGCCCGCCGCACCACGTCGCAGGCGGCGGCCCTCAATTCGCAGGACGTGGTGCTCGTCACCGGCGGGGCGCGGGGGGTGACGGCCGAGGTCGCCGTCGCGCTCGCGGAGGCGTTCAAGCCGACCTTGATCCTCACCGGCCGCACCCCCGCCCCGAGCGGCTCGGAACCGGCGTGGCTGGCCGGGAAGACCGACGACGTGTCCATCAAGCACGCCATCGCCGCGCAACTCGGCCCGGACGCCACGCCGAAGGTCCTCGCCGAGCAGTTCGCGAAGGTGACGGCGCAGCGCGAAATTCGCAAGACGCTCGCCCGGATCGAGGCGAAGGGGGCGCGGGCCGCGTACTTCGCCGTCAACGCGTCGAACGGCCGGGCCGTCGCCGACCTCCTTCACCAGACCAAGGTGAAGTACGGGACCGTCACCGGCCTCGTCCACGGGGCCGGCGTGCTGGCCGACCGGCGGATCGAGCAGCTCACGCCGGAGCAGTTCGACTACGTGTACGGGACGAAGGTGGACGGCGTCCGCCACCTGCTCGACCTGCTCGGCGGGGAGCCGTTGAAGGCGGTCGTGCTGTTCGGGTCGATCACCGGCCGGCTCGGGCGGGTCGGGCAGCTGGCCTACGCCGCCGCGAACGAGGTGCTGAACAAGATCGCCGAGGTCGAGGCCCGGAAGCGGCCGACGGCCCGCGTCGTGGCCATCAACTGGGGGCCGTGGGACGGCGGCATGGTGTCCCCGGCGCTCCGCAAGATGTTCGAGGCGGAGGGCGTCGGCCTGATCCCGCTCGCGGACGGCGGGGCGTTCGCCGTGCAGGAACTCGGCGCGGCCGGGCGGTCGGTCGAGGTCGTGGCGATGGGGCCGAAGCCCCACAAGTCCGGCGCGGTCGCGGCGGCCGCGTCCAGCCGCCCGGCTCAGGTCCCGGTCCCGAACACGCCGGCCCCGCTGACCGGCCCGCCCGTCCCGACGAACGAGATGGCGCTCGCGTTCGAGCGGACGGTGGACGTGGCGTCGCACCCGGTCCTGCGGTCGCACGTCCTGGACGGCCGGGCCGTGCTGCCGATGGCCGTCCACATGGAGTGGCTGGCGCACGCGGCGCTGCACGGCAACCCCGGCCTCGTGTTCCACGGGTTCAACGACCTCCGCATCACCCACGGCGTCATGGTCGAGGAGGCCGTGCCGAGTAACCTCCGGCTGATGGCCGGCCGGGCGGCGAAGGCGGACGGCACGTTCGTCGTCCCGGTCGAGCTGCGGGGCAAGCGGCGGGACGGCCGGGAGGTGATCCACTCGCGGGCGGAGGTCGTGCTGGCGAGTGCCTTGCCGAAGACGCCGGGGGTGGACCGGCCGCCGGACGTGAACCCGTACCCGCACCCGATCGAGGACGTGTACCGGTACTTCCTGTTCCACGGCCCGGACATGCACGGCATCGAGGCCGTGGACGGGCTGACGGAGACGGCGTTCATCGGGACGGCGTACCCGTCCCCGCCGCCGGGCGAGTGGTTCAAGAACCCGCTCCGCAGTGCGTGGGTGGCCGACCCGCTGGTGCTCGACACGAGCTTCCAGATGATGATCCTGTGGAGCTTCGCGCAGCACGGGGCCGGGTCGCTGCCGTGCTTCCTGGGCCGCTACCGGCAGTACCGTCGCGCGTTCCCGGCCGGGCCGACGAAGGTGGTGATCCGCGTGACCCGCGACAACGGCTCGTTCGCGCGGGCGGACATCGACTTCCTGGACCCGGAGGGGTTGGTGGTGGCGCAGGTGCAGGACTACGAGTGCGTCATCGACCCCGGCCTGAACCAGGCGTTCCGGCGGAACCAGCTGGGGCCGCTGGTCCGGCAGTGACCGCCACCTGACTTCCGAAGTCCGGCTTCTACTTCGGAAGTCGAAGCCGGCAATGACGGCCCCCCCGAACAAGAACCCGTGGAACCCTGAGCGGAAGCGACGGGGTGAAGGCGCTACACCCCGTCGCTTCCGCTCAGGGTTCCACCAGAAATGACATCCGGCCGCCGCGTGAGATCGGGCACGCCGCGCTCACGCCGCGACGCTCGCCGTCGCGACGGCATCCGCCCCCCGCGCGGGATCGACTTCCGAAGTCGAAACCGGACTTCGGAAGTCGGGCCGAACCGGCCCTCCTCGATATAGGATGTTGGTTGAATGCCTGCCGATCGCGTCGCAATCGTCGGACTGGCCGGCCGGTTCCCCGGCAGCGGGGCGGACCTGGACCAGTTCTGGCAGAACGTCGTCACCGCCCGCGACTGCTCCCGCGAGGTTCCCCCCGGCCGGTGGTTCGTCCCGCCGGACGCCTGCCTCGACGCCCGCGTCCCGCACCCGGATTCCGTCTACTCCGCCCGCGGCTACTTCCTCGACCCGTTCGAGGCTGACACGTCCGGCCTCGCCGTGCCGGCCGACCTGCTGCGGGACCTCGACCCGCTGTTCCACCTCGTCCTCGACGTGGGCAACCGCGCCTGGCGGACGGCCAAGACCGACGGCGTGAACCGCCGCAAGGCCGGCGTCGTGTTGGGCAACATCTGCCTGCCGACCGAGAAGGCCAACGACCTCGCCCGCGAGTACCTCGGCGGGCCGTTCGGCCTCGCCCCGCAGACGCCGACGCACGCGTGGAACCGGTTCCCGGCCGGGCTGCCGGCCGGCGTGCTGGCGAAGGCCCTCGGCCTCGGCGGCGGCACGTTCACCCTCGACGCCGCGTGCGCGTCGTCCCTGTACGCGCTCAAGCTCGCCGCGGACGAACTGCTCGCCGGCCGGGCGGACGTGATGCTCGCCGGCGGCTGCTCGCGGCCGGACTGCCAGTACACGCAGATGGGGTTCGCGCAGCTCCGGGCGCTCTCGCCGACCGGCCGGTGCTCGCCGTTCGACCGCACGGCCGACGGCCTCGTCGTCGGCGAGGGGGCGGGCGTCTTCGTCCTGAAGCGGCTGTCGGACGCGCTCGCCGTCGGCGACACGGTCCACGCCGTCCTCACCGGGTTCGGGCTGTCGAACGACATGGTCGGCAACCTGCTCGCCCCGGCCGTCGAGGGGCAGCTGCGGGCGATGCGGACCGCGTACCGGCAGGCCGGGTGGTCGCCGAACGAAGTCGATCTCATCGAGTGCCACGCGACCGGCACGCCGGTCGGCGACGCGGTCGAGTTCGAGAGCCTCCGCACCCTCTGGGGCGATTCCGAGTGGAAGCCGGGGCAGTGCGTCATCGGCTCGGTGAAGTCCACCGTCGGCCACCTGCTGACCGGGGCCGGGGCCGCGGCCGCGATGAAGGTCGTGCGGGCGATGAAGGCCGGGATGCTGCCGCCGCAGGCGAACTTCGAGCGGCCGCCGAAGGCGCTGGCGTTCGACGACGCCCCGTTCCGTGTGCTGGCCGCGGCCGAGGAGTGGCGGCCGCGGGGCAAGACCCGCAAGGCGGCGCTCAGCGGGTTCGGGTTCGGCGGGGTGAACGCGCACGTCCTGGTCGAGGAGTGGAAGGGGCAGACGTACCTCTCTCGCGGGGAGAAGCCGGCCGAGTCAGAGGACGGGTCGAAGAGCGTCTTCCTGTCGAAACTCAAGTCGATGCAGGCCCGCGTGGACGAGCTGACGGACTCGAAAAGGGCGAAGGCCGCGGAGCCGGTCGATTCCGCGATCGCGGTCGTCGGCATGGCGGCCCACTGCGGGCCGTGGCAGACGCTCCGCGCGTTCCAGGAGTACGTGCTCGGCGGCAAGCCGGGGCAGCTCGACTTCGCCATCCCGGAGGTGTCGATCCCGCTCGACCGGTTCCGCATCCCGCCGAAGGAACTGGAAGAACTGCTGCCGCAGCAACTCCTCGCGCTCCAGACGGCCGCGGCGGCGCTCGACGACTGCGTCGGCACGCAACCCGCGGCCGAGGACGGCGACCCGCGGACCGGCGTGTTCGTCGGGCTGGGGCTGGACCTGAACACGACGAACTTCCACCTCCGGTGGGCGGCGAAGCGGAAGGACGAATCCCTCGCGGACCTGGCCGGCCCGCCGCTGACGGCGAACCGCGTCATGGGGGCGCTCGGCAGCATCGCGGCCAGCCGGATCGCGCGGGCGTTCCGGTTCGGTGGCCCGAGCTTCACCGTGTGCAGCGAGGAAACGTCGTCCGGTCGCGCCCTCGAACTCGCGGTCCGGGCGCTGCGGGCGAACGAGTTGGACCGCGCCGTCGTCGGCGGGGTGGAACTGACGAGCGACCCGCGGGCGCTGGTCACGCACGCGCTGCCGCCGGGCGACGGGGCGGCGGCCGTCGTGCTGAAGCGGCTGTCCGCCGCGGAGAAGGACGGCGACCGGGTGTACGCCGTCATCCGCGGCGTCGGGTCGGCGAGCGGCGGGGCCGTCGGCGGCGTGTCGCCGGACGCGGCCACTTACGCCTCCTCGCTCATGCGGGCCTGCCTGGACGCGAACACCGACCCGTCGCAGCTCGGCTACCTCGAAGCCGCCGACGACGCGGAGGAAACCCGCGCCCTGACGGCGCTGTTGAGCGAGACGAAGCGGGACTTCCCGCTGGCGCTCGGCGGGGCGAAGCGGCAGGTCGGGCACACCGGGTTCGCGTCCACCCTCGTCGGCGTCGTGAAGGCGGCGCTGGCCGTGTATCAGAACGTCCTGCCGCCGAGCGGCCGCACGGACGCCGTGCCGAACGCGGACCACCCGCCGACGCCGCGGGTGTGGCTGCACAACCGCGCCGCCGGCCCCCGCCGGGCGGCCGTCGGCGGCGTCGGCGTGGACGGGTCGAGTTCGCACGTCGTCCTGGAAGAGTACGCCCAGCCGCCCGCGGCCCCGCGGGTGGACGCGGAAACGCGGCAGCCGCTCGGCGCGCGGCCCGAAGGGTTGTTCGTCGTGGACGGCGACACCCGCGCGGCCGTGGCCGACGGCCTCACCCGGCTGCTCGCGTGGCTGCCGCCGACGCCGCGGACGATCGAGGCCCTGGCCCGCGACTGGTTCCGCCGCGTCGCCCCGGACCCCCGCCGCAAGCTCGCCGTCGCGGTCGTCGCGCGGAACCTGCAAGAGCTGAAGGAGCAAATCGAGCACGTCCGGCGGCACGTCGCGGCGGCCGGCGAGAAACCGCTGCCGGACCCGCGGTCGCCGGACCCGCGGCCGGCGGTCCGGGACCGCGTGTTCTTCAACCCGTACCCGTTCGGCCGCGGGGCGAAGGTGGCGGCCGTCTTCCCCGGCTCCGGGAACCAGTTCGCCGGCATGGGCCGCGACCTCGCACTGAGTTGGCCGGACGTGCTCCGGCGGCAGCACCGCGAGAACAAGCAGCTGCGGTCGCAGTACGCCCCGCACCTGTTCTGGGGAACCGACCTGCCGCCGGCCGCGACGCCCCGCGACTTCCTGTTCGGCCAGGTGACGCTCGGCACGCTGACCAGCGACCTCGTGTTCGCGTTCGGCCTCTACCCGGACGCGATGATCGGCCAGAGCCTCGGCGAGTCGGCCGGGCTGTTCGGCCTCCGCGTGTGGACCGCCCGCGACGAGATGTACCGGCGGATTCAAACGTCCACGCTGTTCACGAGCGACCTCGGCCCGCCGTACAACGCGGCGAAGGCGCAGTACGGGGAGAAGCGGGACATCGACTGGGTGATCGGCCTGACGCCGGCCGCCCCGGACGACGTGCGGCCGCACCTGCGGCCGAACCTGCGGGCGTACCTGTTGATCGTGAACACGCCGACGGAGTGCGTCATCGGCGGCGTGCGGGCGGACGTGGAGAAGCTGGCCGCGGCCGTGGGCCGGCCGTTCCTTCCGATCGAGGGCGTGACGCTGGCGCACTGCGAGGCCGGGAAGCCGGTGGAGCGGCCGTACCGGGAGCTGCACACGCTGCCGGTGAGCGTGCCGGGCGGCGTGCGGTTCTACAGCGGGGCGTGGGGCCGCGAGTACCGGATGACGGAGGCGAACGCGGCCGACTCGATCACGGCCGGGCTGCTCGGCGTCATCGACTTCCCGAACGTGGTCGAGGCGGCGTACCGGGACGGGGTGCGGACGTTCCTGGAGATGGGGCCGGGGGCGTCGGCGTCGCGGGCCGTCGCCGCGATCCTCGGCGACCGGCCGCACCTGGCGCGGTCGGTGTGCGTGCCGCGGCAGGATTCCGTGTCGCTCGTGCTGCGGACGATGGCGAACCTGATCGCCGAGCGGGTTCCGGTGTCGCTCGACGCGCTGTACGCCGGGGACTCGGCCTGCGTCGATCATCAGCCGGCGGACGCGACGCCGAAGCGGACGCTGACCGTCTCGACCGCGCCGCCGGTGCGACCGCCGGACGAGCCGGAGCCGGTCGTCGTTTCGACGCCGCTGCCGCCGGAGCCGACGCCGCTGCCGGCGAAGGTGGTGGCGACCGACGTGCCGGTGGAGGAGGAACTGTTGCCGTGGGAGCCGCCGGCGGAGCCGGTGATCGTGCCGGAGGTCGTCGCGCCGCTGACGCAGACGCCGCCGCCGTCCCCGCGGCCGGTCGAGCCGCCGCGCCCGGTTGTGGCGGCCGACCTGTCGCCGTTCGTCCACGCGGCGATGGCGAGTACGCAAGCAACGGCCGACGCGCACGCGATGTTCCTGCAACTGCAAGACGCGCTGGTGCGGACGAGTACGGCGGCGCTGATGGTGCAGACGCAGCTGCTCGGCGCGGCCGGCGGGAGCGAAGCGACCGCTCTTTCTCCCTCCCCCCTTGGGGGGGAGGGC
>JAESGS010000680.1_pt1 | contig 18500 bp, 17 predicted proteins | sample 9269761 | NCBI WGS metagenome assembly JAESGS01 (sample SAMN15741799, study PRJNA653493) | algae metagenome | isolation source: Cyanosarcina radialis HA8281-LM2 and co-occurring heterotrophs from damp... | place: USA: Makauwahi cave, Hawaii | collected 2011-01-06 | reverse complement strand
ACCGCATCGCTCTGGACCAAGGATGCCGAGCGCGCCGCTCGCATCGGCGCGGATATCGAGACCGGTACGGTGTTCATGAACCGCGCCGACTATCTCGACCCGGCGCTCTGCTGGACCGGCGTCAAGGAAACCGGCCGCGGCGGCTCGCTCTCGGTCATCGGCTTCCAAAACCTCACCCGTCCGAAATCCTATCATCTGAAGAAAGTCACCGCATGACCATCACCGCCAACTGGAGCTATCCGACATCCATCAAGTTCGGTGCCGGCCGGATCAAGGAGCTTGCCGACCATTGCAAGGCGGTCGGCATGAAGAAGCCGCTGCTGATTACCGATCGGGGCCTCGCGCCGATGGCGATTACGCAAAATGCGCTCGATATCCTCGAGGCCGCCGGCCTCGGCCGGGCGATCTTCGCCGACGTCGATCCGAACCCGAACGACGTCAATCTCGCCGCCGGCGTGAAGGCGTTCAAGGACGGAGGCCATGACGGCGTCGTCGCCTTCGGCGGCGGCTCGGGCCTCGACCTCGGCAAGTGCGTCGCGTTCATGGCCGGGCAGAGCCGCCCGGTCTGGGACTTCGAGGATATCGGCGACTGGTGGACGCGGGCAAGCGTCGAAGGCATTGCACCGATCATTGCGGTGCCCACCACCGCCGGCACCGGCTCTGAAGTCGGCCGCGCCAGCGTCATTACCAACTCCGCCAGCCACGTGAAGAAGGTGATCTTCCATCCGAAGTTCCTGCCGTCAGTTACGATCTGCGACCCGGAACTGACGGTCGGCATGCCCAAGGTGATCACGGCGGGCACCGGCATGGACGCCTTTGCCCATTGCCTGGAAGCCTATTCCTCGCCCTTCTATCACCCGATGTCTGCGGGCATTGCGCTTGAAGGCATGCGGCTGGTGAAGGAATATCTGCCGCGCGCCTACAAGGACGGCACCGACATCGAGGCGCGCGCCAACATGATGAGTGCGGCCGCCATGGGGGCCGTCGCCTTCCAGAAGGGCCTTGGCGCCATCCACTCGCTGTCGCATCCGGTGGGCGCGATCTACAACACCCACCACGGCATGACCAATGCGGTCGTGATGCCGCCGGTGCTGCGTTTCAACCGTCCGGCGATCGAGGACAGAATAGTGCGCGCTGCCGCCTATCTCGGCATTTCCGGTGGCTTTGACGGCTTCTACGACTACGTGCTGAAGCTGCGCGAGGAACTCGGCGTTCCGGACAAGCTCGCAGCCCTCGGCGTCGGCACCGACCGGATCGACGAAATGTCGGAGATGGCGATCGTCGACCCGACGGCCGGCGGCAACCCGGTCGAGCTCACGCTCGATGCCGCGAAGAAGCTCTTCCGCGAGTGCATCTGAGCGATTCCCGACGCCTTTGCCCCCGGGCGAAGGCGTCGGCCTCCCGGTTTAGTTAACCCAAAAATACCACTTGCCATTGCGGCGGATCTGTCACCTAATCGTCATCTAACTGTCACGTTTCGAGCCCGCGGAGCGTTTTCTTTACGCTTTGTTTACCGCGGTCTGGAACGCTTGCATTAGGGTGTGCGTATGTATCGGCCCGCGAAAATCCGGGCCTGCGTTGAGTTAGGGTCGACCGATGGCGATTGTATCCCTCGCGAATGCGAAGGGGGGAGCCGGCAAGACAACGGCAGCCTTGCTGCTTGCCTGCGAATTCGCCCGGCGCGGCGATCGCGTTGCGGTTCTTGATTGCGATCCACTCGCCTGCATGACCGACTGGTTCCGCCACGGCCGCAACGATGGCAATCTCTTCGTCCTCTCAGGTGTCGCGACCACCACGCTCAGCGATCATCTCCGGCGGCTGCGCGGTCAGGTCGAGCATGTGATCATCGATCTCTCCGGGGCCGCCGACGTGCTGGTTGCGCTGGCGATCGGTCTTTCGGACCTGACGCTGATCCCGGTGCAGGGCTGTGTGATGGATGCGCGCGGCGCCATCCAGGTGCTGGACCTGATCCGCTACATCGAGAACAATGCGCGCGCCAACATCAACCACGCCGTGTTCCTGACCCGCGTCAACCCGATCGTGACGACGCGGGCGATGCGCCGGGTCAAGCTGCTGCTTTCGGAGAACCGGATCCGGCTCGTCGATACCCCGCTGGTGGAGCGCACCGCCTTCCGCGAACTCTTTGAGAGGGGCGACACGCTCTCCTCTCTCGACCCCGCGAAGGTCAGCAATCTTGCCAAGGCGCAGGCCAACGCCCAGGCGTTTGCGAATGACGTGCTGACCCTGCTCAGCCCGACAGGCGAGGCGGTGCGGCACGGGCCGTTCTCGTCGATGTGCTATCGTTCACAGCACGTGAGCGAACCGGCAGTTTTGCCGGCTTGAGACCAGAACTCCAGCATTTTCATCGCCATAGTGGTGTCGCTGGCATGCAGCCTTAAGGCCGACTGTCAGGTTTGACGTGACGGCGTTACCGTTTCGTTAACCAAATTCTGTAAGGTTTCGTTAAGAAGCGAACCACCGGCTGCGGCCGTCCGGTTCAACGCGATACAGGCATAGAATGGGGAATATCATGGCGGTCATCACTTTCGCCAATGCAAAGGGTGGTGCGGGCAAGACGACCGCGGCGCTGATCCTGTCGACGGAACTGGCGCGGCAGGGGCACCGGGTGGTCGTTCTCGACGCTGATCCGCAGCGCTGGATCACCAGCTGGGCGGAGGCTTCCGGCCATATCGCCAACCTCACTGTCATTTCGCACATCACGCCCGGCTCGCTCGAATGTCATATCCGCGAGGCGAAGGACGAAGCGGATTACATCGTCATCGATCTCGCGGGTGCCAAAGACCAGATCGTAGCACTTGCGCTTGCCATCTCCGACCAGGTGCTGATCCCGGTGCAGGGCTGCGCCATGGATGCCAAGGGTGCGGCGCAAATTCTTGAGCTGATCCGCCAGATCCAGGACCGTTCGGGCCTGCGCATCAACCATTCGGTCGTGCTCACCCGCGTCAATTCGCTGGTCACCACGCGTGCGCTGCAGACGATCAAGGCGATGCTCGCCGAGCGCGGCGTCTCGGTTCTCGACACGCCGATCGTCGAGCGCGCCGCCTATCGCGAGATCTTCGATTTTGGCGGCACGCTGCAGACGATGGATCCGAACCGCGTCAGCAATCTCGACAAGGCGCGCGAAAACGCAGCAGCCCTCGCCAAGGAAGTGCAGGCGCTGATGCCGGTCAAGACGCGCCGCTCCTGGGCTGCGCGCATGCCGTCCTGGGCTTCGCGCAACGCCGCCTGATCCTCCGCCGTTCCACCGTTTATTGCGTATCAACCGGAATTGATATTCGTCAGTTCCGGTTGAGTTGTATTTCAGGCCTCGCGAAATAGCTGTTTCGCGTAAGGCTTCCTTTACCCTGCGCTTCTATCAGTGACCCAGGACACAGCTTGCCCCTGCGATCGCCGCAAAAGGGCAACCAGCCGCCATGATTGCGGCCATGATCTCAGACGCTTCAGCGCCCTAGATCCTGTCTCCATGATCCAGAAATGAGCATGCAGGGAAGTTCGCGCATGAAAACGGAACACGCCGCTGCCGGCACGCAAGACGTTGCCGGTCGTCTGAATTTCATGGCGCTCGATGACGCCGCCAAGACGAGCCTGAAGGCGCTGAAGCCGATCCTCGAGAAGGAACTGAAACCCGCGCTCGACAAGTTCTACGTCAAGGTCAAGACGACGCCAGAGACCAAGCGCTTCTTCTCCTCCGACGCTCATATCGACCGCGCCAAGGGCGCCCAGGTCGGCCACTGGGCCAATATCGTCGATGCCAATTTCAACGAGGATTACAGCGCCAAGGTTCGCACCATCGGTCTGGTGCACGCCCGCATCGGGCTCGAGCCGCGCTGGTATATCGGCGGCTATGCGCTGATCGCCGAGCATCTGATCACCGAAATCGTCAAGGCGCACTGGCCGAAGGCCGGGCTGTTCTCGCGCAAGGGGACCTCGGCCGAGGACATGGGCGCGATGCTGTCGAGCCTGATCAAGGGCGTCTTCCTCGACATGGATCTGTCGATCTCCGTCTACATGGACGCCTCCGACGTCACCAAGCAGCGCGCCGTGCAGGAAGAAGTGCTGGCCGCCGAACGCGCGTTGATCAGCAAGACCTTCGGCGCGGCGCTGAAGAAGATCGCCGATGGCGACCTGACGGCACGCATCGGCGCGGACCTGCCGGTTGCCTATCAGGAGCTTGGCGAAAACTTCAACCACGCGATCGGCGAGCTTGCGCGCGCGATCGGCGGCATCGAGGCCGGCGCCAGCCAGATCCACACCAGTGCCAAGGAGATCGCGGCGGCGGCCGACGATCTCGCCCGGCGCACGGAGCGGCAGGCGGCCAACCTTGAAGAGACGGCCGCTGCCGTCGAGCAGGTGACGCGCACCGTCAAGCAGACCGCCGAGGGCGCCAACCAGGCGAACTCGACCGTGATTGCCGCCCGCGCCAATGCTGAACAGAGCGGCGAGATCGTCAGCCACGCGATCGAGGTGATGCAGGAGATCCAGACGTCGTCTGCGAGCATCGCGCGGATCGTCGACGTCATCGACGAGATCGCCTTCCAGACCAATCTTCTGGCGCTCAACGCCGGCATCGAGGCCGCACGTGCCGGCGAGGCGGGCAGGGGGTTTGCGGTCGTCGCCTCCGAAGTCCGCGCGCTGGCGCAGCGCTGCGCCGAGGCCGCCAAGGACATCCAGGGCCTGATCGCCAAGTCGCGCGGCCAGGTGGATGACGGCGTCAATTCGGTCAATCAGGTGGCCCAGTCGCTGCAGCAGATCGTCGCCCAGGTTGTCGAAGTCAGCTCCGTCTTCGGCGCCATCCGCGCCAGCACCGCCGAACAGGCAACCGGCCTGCAGGAGGTCAACACCGCCATCACCCAGATGGACCAGATCACCCAGCAGAACGCCGCGATGGTCGAGCAGGCGAACGCCGCAAGCCAGGCATTGACCGGAGAGGCGGAACACATCGCCATGCGTCTGCGGGCGTTCCGCACGTCGGGCCAGGTGCAGGTCAGCGCCGGCTCAGGTTACCGTGCGGCGGCGTAATCGCGCCTTCCGTTCGAGAGACAACGCCTCGGGTCAGGGATGATCCGAGGCGTTTTGCTTTGCTGATCGCGACGCGGTGGAGTTGGGGAAGCTTCACCTCGAGGCGAGGGACTTTCTGCGCCGGAAGCGACCGATGGCCGCTTTCGCTCTTTGTCCCGATGGAATTAAGATGTCCGCGCGCTCTGCCTCGCCCGGACGCCTGAAGTTGATCACGCCGCCCGTTGAACTAACGACAAGCCGCCTTCACTTGCGTGCAGCCCGCTCGGAACACGCAGCGTCCGTGTTTACGGAATACACCGGCAACAGCATGGCAGCGCGATTTTTGACGCGCGGGGCTCACCCCGCACAATCCAGCACCGAGGCGGTCATCCATGCGTGGGGAGAAAGCAACTGGTCGGATGGTGACCGCTTCATCTGGAGCATCATCGACCGCAGCGACCAGCGGCCGATAGGCCTCTTCCTGATGTTTGCGGATGGGGACGGCGCGGAAATTCACTATGGCATCGGTCCGGCCTACTGGGGACGGGGGCTGGCGACGGAAGCCGGTCTTGCGATTATGCATTGGGTCAAGCAGCAGTCACCCCTATCCGAGGTTCATACCATATGCGCTGCTGCACATGAGACCGGCTGCCGTGTTCTCGAAAAGATTGGCTTGGTGCGTAGCCAGTTCCTGCGTAACGCCTTGTTGCTGAAGGCCACCGGGGAGAAGGTCGACGGTTGGTCATATCGCTGGAGACGCTCCGAGTGAGGGCAAAGGCAACACCAATTTGCCGGAGCCGCAGTTCACTGAGCGCTCATCTGGCTTGAAAGCCAAGGTCGCAGCTGAAATGCGAACCGGGTCGAATGCGGATTTGACGCCGTGCCGATCGGCCCGCAGGGCAGTCAGCACTGCTATCCTTCGGGCAGCGCGAAGCACAGAGCCGCGCCCTGACGGGACAGGCAAGTCCGGCGACTAAGCAGGAACGTAGACCAGCCGCACCACATCCTCGCCGATCGGGTCGTGAGACACCAGGCGAAGCCGCGGGCGGGGGCCGGCGAAATAGGGGTTGCCGTGACCGAGCACGACCGGGTGCAGGTAGATCCGGTACTCGTCGATCAGGCCAAGCTCGGTAAGGCTGTGCGCTAGCACCGGGCCAGCCACTTCGATCTCGCCGTCGTGCTCGGCCTTCAGCTTGCGCACCGCGCCCGCAAGGTCACCGTCGACGAGCCGGGCATTGGGGCCGACGGACGTTAGGGAGCGCGAGACGACCCATTTCGGCTGCTTTCGCCACGCGGCTGCGAAGGCGCGTCTGTCCGAATCCCATTCGGGATGCTCGTCGTCCCAGTAGCGCATGATCTCGTAGATGCGGCGACCGTACAGGCTGCCCGTCTGCTGTTCGGCCTCCTTGATGAAGTGGCGGAAGAGCGTGGGGCTTGGCGCAAACTCCATGTGGTCGACGTAGCCGTCGAGAGACTGGTTCATTCCGAACACGAGCTTAGCCATGGCCAGTTCCTTGTCTCGAACGACCCGTTCGCACGGGTCTGCTTGCGACGTGCAATCGGTGAAAGCTAAGCTGACTGATTTCAAATCGCAAGCGGTTTTTGGGCTTTGCCATCGACGGTCACTACCGTGCGCGGGCCGCCGATGGTCGCTGGCTGCGCTATTGCGAATTGGCCGCTGTCGGCCGTCTGCGTTTCGTCACGGCCTTTTCAAGGTGCTGATCGTACCAGTGATCGGGGAATTTGATGTCCCACATCAGGTGGCGCAAGTCTCCGGCGTCGATATCTCGGTATCCCAGTTCTTCCAGCCGAAGCAGAAGCAACATATGGTCGGTGATGACGATCAGCCGGGCGTGGTTGCCGACCTGAAGCAGCGCCGGGCGCAATGCCGCATGGGATTTGAAGCCGAACGACGCGGCGATTGCCTCGTCCAGGTGGGATGACTTGATGTGCGGGTAACGATCCCGCAGTGACTTCTTAAGGGCGGCGATATTGGACGACGAGAACCTGACCTGCGGGTGCAGCATGAGACGATCCGATGCTCTTGGTCGAAGTCTGCCGATTACGCTTCGACGTTGATGAACATGGTCGTCGAGTAAAGTTCCGCGGCCCTTCAACCCGGCAGCAGGTTTGGAGGGGCACCCGCGGCGGACGCTACACCTCAGGGTTTCAACATTCAAGATGCGTCAGCATGGGGCCGGAACGGCTGTTCCAGCCGCCTCAAAACCGCCGGTCGATGAAGTGCTTGGCCTGGGCGCCTGCGTGGTAGAAGGCGGACTTCACGCCGCGCCAGGTGTCCGGGGTCACGGGCGTTTCGGCGAGCGGGATCGCCGAGGTTTCGCCGGTGACGTGGCTGGCGAGTGCGCGGCCGAAGACGGTGCCCGGCGCGATGCCGCGGCCGTTGTAGCCGCTGACGGAAACGACGTTGGGGGCGAGCGTGTGCATGGCCGGCAGGTTGTTGGTGGTCATGCCGATGCGGCCGTCCCACCAGTACTCAAACCGGAAATTGCCGATGAAGGGGAAGAGCTTGCGCAGTGAGCGGGCGGCAAAGGCGCGATGCGTGCCTTCGGCGATCGCGTCGAGCCGGCCGATCGAGCCGAAGATCAGCCGGTTCTGCTGGTCCATGCGGAAGGAGGTCATGACGAGGCCGGTGTCCCAGGTGCCCTGGCGCTCCGGCAGGATGCGCTTGGCGACGGCGTCCGGCAGCGGATTGGTGGCGAACTGAAAATAGGGAAGGATTGTCAGTTCCTGCGTATGCGCCTGCCACGGGCTCTCGGCGAAGAGGCCACCATAGGCATTGGTGGCAAGGATCACCTGCTTGGCGCGCACCACGTTGTTGCCGGCCTTCAATACCCAGCTGTCGCCCTGGCGCTCCGCACCGGTCAGCGGCGTGTCGGTGTAGATCTCGGCACCGGCGGCAAGGGCAGCCTGGGCGAGCCCGCGGGCATAGGCGAGCGGCTGGATGGTGCCGGCGCGGCGGTCGAGCAGGGCGCCGGAAAAACCTTCAGCGCCGGTGAGCGCGTGCGCGCGCTCGGCCGAAAGCGCCTCGACCGGCGCGCCGCGCTTCTGCCACTGCGCTTCGCGGTCCTTGATCTCGGTGACACCTTCGTTGCCGACGGCCATATGCAGCGTGCCGTTGCGCACGGCCTCGCAGACGATCCCGTGTTTTTCCACGAGCGCATAGACCATCGAGGGGCCGTCGCCGAGTTCGGTCAGCAGCCGATTGCCGGCCTTAGGGCCGAGCGTCGAGATCAGGTCGTCGGGCTTCACCCACATGCCGGCATTGACGAGGCCGACATTGCGGCCGGAGCCGCCAAAGCCGATCATCTTGGCTTCGATGACCGTTGCCTTCACGCCTTTTTCGGCCAGGTGGAGCGCTGCCGAGAGGCCGGTAAAGCCGCCGCCGATGATCGCCACATCGGTTGTCAGGTCCTGGCTGAGCGGCCTGGTCTCAGGGGCGGCCGGTGCCGTCGCATGCCAGAGGTTGGGCAGGGTGCGCTCCGTCGCCATTCAGGCCATCCTTCAAGTGCGGCCGCAGGTCGGCCATGGTCATTGAGATATCCGGTGATAGCCGATTGTCGGAAAAATTCTCATGACAATGTTTCATGAAGTCATGATGGACGGGGAGAGCAGCAGAAGGGCTTTTGCACCCGGCGCTCGAAAAAAACCGCAGCTGGGTCGTCGGCAGCTGCGGTCTTTGTAAATCGATAGGTCTGAAACGATTTAGCCGACGGGTCGGCGCAAAGAAATTTAAGAAAGAGTGCCTGTCGTGGATGGTCGAGCAAGCATCTCCATCATCTATGCTGCAGGCGCGAAGTCACTCACCCAATTGGGGGAAGCCTCAAGAAAAATGCCAGAAAAACAACGTTTCGGTTAACGCGCGGCCCGGGTCGCTCAGTCGACGAACTCGACCGTGACCCCGGTGCTTACCATCTTGGCAAGTTCCGTCGCGTCCCAGTTGGTCAGGCGCACACAGCCGTGACTCTGGGTTTTGCCGATCTTTGAGGGTTCCGGTGTCCCGTGAATGCCGTAGGTTGGCTTGGAAAGCGCAATCCAGACCGTGCCGACCGGGCCGTTCGGGCCCGGCTGCAGGGTCAGCACCTTGTCGTTGTTGCCCTGCTTGAAGTTGATCTTCGGATTGTAGGTGTAGCCCGGGTTGAGGGCGATGCGCTCGACATTGACGGTGCCTGACGGAGACGGTGTGTCGGACGAGCCGATGGTTGCCGGATAGGCGGCGATCAGCTTGCCGGCCTCGTCATAGGCAAGCACCTGCTTGCGGCCCTTGTCAGCGAGGATGCGGGCAACCTTGCCGGTCTTGTTTGCGCCCGGATTGATCACCTTGATGATCGTGCCGGGGATGGTGAAATCGACACCCGGGTTCAGCTCGCGCAGATAGGCTTCGTCCATGTGGAACTTCTCGCCGAGCATTTCCGTCGTCGAGGTGAAGGACATGTGCGGAAGCTGCGCCTTGTGGGCGTAGTCCTCGGGGATCGAGGCAACATAGGGGCCGGCGGCATCGGCAGCCGTGATCGTGTAGCTGGTGACCGGCATGCCGCCGCTCATGCGCAGCCGCTCCAAGATGTCGTCGGTGTTGTTGGGGTCAAGCGTTTCGCCGGTCGATTGCTGCCAGGCTTCGATTGCCTTGGTGACGTTCGAGCCCATCTTGCCGTCGATGACGCCGGGCGAAAAACCCTCGCGGTCGAGAAAGACCTGAAGTGCCGTAATTTCGGCGCGCGACTTCGACTTGACCGAGATCGCCGGCGGCATCGACGGGCCGGCCGGGCTGCTGACGTTTGGATCGATCGAGGCTTCCTGCGTGCCGTCGATCAGGCCCGGCAGGCTGTTTGGCAGTTCGTTGCCGTCGGTCGAGGGAGGCACGACATCGCGATAGTCGGGGATCGAGCCGGTGGTGACCTCGCCGGGTTCGGAGTAGCCGTATTCGGGCTCGGAATAGCCATAGCCGCGGTCGCGGTTGCGCGGACGCTGGTTCGAATAGATGTCGGCGTCGCCCTGGCGGCGGTAGCCACCGCCATAGTCGGCCTGGCGCTGGCCGCCGTAGCCATCCTGGCGGCGGCGATTGGGCACAACGGTCGCGACCACGTTGCCCCAGCTGTCGATGAGCAGCGTGCGGCCACGGCTGTCGCGCATGGTCTGCACTTCGTCGGCGCCGGGCACATAGTCGAGGATTTCGCCGTTCGGCGTCACCAGCATGACATCGTCGCCATAGCGATTGGAGCCACGGTAGTCCTGCGCGAAGGCGGCCGTCAGATCCACGGCAAGAAAGCCGACTGCGGCGAGGAGCGAGAGGCCTGTGCGGGTCGCTGACGTCACGAGAGAACCTGTTTTCATTGTGGTGAATGTGGCGCGATACATTTCGATTTCGACGTTAATGTGAAAAAAATGAATTCATCATGAACAAGCAGTTAAATTCTATCTAGGCGGCGCAATCCCGGGCTTCAACCGGTGAAATGCGTCTCTCCTCAGCTATCATCTCTTTGTGATTGCAGTGATTCTGCGGCCGATTTGAGGAAGAGAACATGCTGAAAACGCTGAGAGAACCTCAGGAGCCCCAAGAAAATCACGTGTTGTTCGACCGGCTTTCGGCGCTCGATATCGCCGCCTTCGTCGTCGACGGCATCGACCTGTCGCCGGGTGCTGCGATCCCGTCGGATGGGGACCCGAGGATCGACCGGGCGCTGGCCGGCTTTCTCTTCACCTGTGGTCCGGAGCATATCCGCCATCCGGAGCCGGTCGAAGGGGGGGCGGACGGCGCGCGCTATCCGCTGCATGGGTCGCTGGCCGGAACGGCCGTCAGCCACACGGCGATGGCAGACGACGGGGCCGAGTGCACGGCGACGATCGAGGTGGCGCTCGCCGATGGCGGGCGGGCCCGGGTCGAGCGGCGCTGGCGAATCGATGCCGCGCGGCACGAAGTGGTGCTCGAAGATCGCGTCGTCAATTCCGGCGTCACCGCCTTTCCGCCTGTCATGATGTATCACCTCAACATTGGCGGCCGTCTGCTCGGGGACGAGACCCGCATCGTCAGCGCTTCGCTTGCGGGCGGGGAGAGCGCCTGGCGCTTCGGCACCGGCGAGAGCGCACATTTCTGCCTGCCGGCGGCCATCGGTTCCGATGGCTGGTCGGAGGTCACGCTTGCGCATCTTGCCGGTCTCGGACGAAGTCTGATGGTGCGGTTCCGGGCCGATACGCTGCCCTTCCTGCAGATGTGGCGCTGCCAGCGCGGCGACGCAAACGTGATCAGCATCGAGCCGGTATCGCACCGGATCGCCAAACGGCCGGAGTTGGCTGCGGCCGGGGAACTGACACCACTTCAGCCGGGCGAGGCACGCAGCTACACCATCGCCTTTTCGGTCGTCTGATCCTGCGCCTTGACGATGCGGCTTTTGAATTGACGGGAGATGAGGCTGCGCCTACATCAGAGGCCGGGAAATTTGCCTCAAGGAAGACGACCATGGACATCCGCCAGATCAACGACGAATACTCGGTCACCGGCCAGATCGCGGTCGAGGACCTCGACCAGATCAAGGCGCTCGGCTTCAAGTCCATCGTCTGCCACCGCCCGGACTTCGAGGCGCCGGACCAGCCGACCTTTGATTCGATTGCCGCGCGCGCCGAAGAACTCGGCATCGAAACCAAGCACATCCCTGTCGGCCCGATGGGCGTGACCGCCGATGCCGTGAAGAGCATGGTCGACGCGCTTGACGAGTTCCAGCGGCCGATGCTCGGCTATTGCCGTTCCGGCGCACGCTCGACGGCCGTCTACCAGCAGACCCAGCATATCCGCGGCTGAGCCACGCAAAATCCAAACTCTCGCGCTCGGCCACATCGTTCCATCTGACAGTGGAGGATCGGCATGGCCGAAGCGCATCTCATTTCGCGCGAGCAATGGGCGGATGAGCCCGACGCCTGGAAGGGCGAATTCGAGGGCGGCGCCTATGGCGCAGGCCTTTCGGTGATCTTCGTTTCCACCGACGAGATCGGGTACGGGCCGAAATTGCACCGCCATCCCTATCCCGAGACCTTCATCGTGCGCGTCGGCCGCGCGCGCTTCACCGTCGGCGATCGTACCATCGATGCCGAGGCCGGCCAGATCGTCGTGGCGCCGGCCAATGTGCCACACAAGTTCGAGAACCTTGGGCCGGGGCGCTTGGAGACAACCGACCTGCATGAGGCCGGTGCGTTTTCGACGGAGTGGCTGGAAGAGTAGGGCAAGTGGTGTTTCGCGACCGCCGCGGCTGGCAGCGGTCGCAATCGTTTCCCGATCCAAATGATCAGCCGTTCCTGATCTCGCTCAACGTGCGCGTCGGTGTGATCGCTTCGGGGTCGAGCTTGATCTCGATGATCGCCGGCTTGCCGCTGGCGCGCGCCCTGAGGAAGGCGTCGGCGAACTCTTCCGTCTTCTCGACCGTCTCGCCGTGGCCGCCATAGGCGCGGGCAAGCGCTGCGAAATCCGGATTGGTGAGGTCGGTGGCGCTGACGCGGCCGGGATAGTCGCGCTCCTGGTGCATGCGGATCGTGCCGTAGATGCCGTTGTTGACGACGACGGTGATGATCGGCAGGCGGTAGCGCACGGCGGTGGCGAACTCCTGGCCGTGCATCAGGAAGCAGCCATCGCCGGCAAAGCAGATGACCTCGCGATCCGGATGCAGCTGCTTGGCGGCGACCGCGGCCGGCAGCCCGTAGCCCATCGACCCAGAGGCAGGAGCGGCCTGGGTAGCATAGCGGCGGAAGCGGTGGAAACGATGCACCCAGGTGGCGTAGTTGCCGGCGCCATTGGTGAAGATCGTATCCTCAGGCACGTTCGCCTCGATCCAGTTCATGATCGGGCCCATCTGAACCGCGCCCGGTCCGGTCTCCGGCGGCGTCGACCACTTGAGATAGGCGGCGTGCATGGTCTCGGTACGTGCGGACCAGCTCGGTTCGCTCGGCGGTGCAAGGCTTTCGAGCGCGGCGACGAAGTCGCGCGGGCTTGCGGCGATCGCCAGCTCCGGCCTGTAGACGCGGCCGAGTTCGGAACTGTCAGGGTGCACATGCACCAGCGTCTGGTGCGGGTAGGGGCTGTCCATCAGCGTGTAGCCGGACGAGGGCATTTCCGAGAAACGGCCGCCGATAAGCAGGACGAGATCCGCTTCCTTGACCTCTTTTGCCAGAGCGGGGTTGATGCCGATGCCGACGTCGCCGGCGTACATCGGGTGCAGGTGATCAAACAGCATCTGGCGCCGGAAGGAGCAGCCGACCGGCAGCTTCCAGCGTTCGGCGAAGCGCTGGAAATCAGCAACGCTTTCCGCTGTCCAGCGGGTGCCGCCGAGGACGGCGATCGGGCGCTTGGCGGTGCTCAGCATTTCGCCGAGCCGCTTGATCTGCGTCGGACCTGGATGACCCTCGACCGGCTGGTAGGGCTTGGCGGCGGGCGCCTCGGCGCTGCGTGTCAGCATGTCCTCGGGGAGCGTCAGCACCACCGGGCCGGGGCGGCCAGACGTGGCGACCGCGAAGGCGCGGGTGACGAATTCCGGAATGCGGGCGGGATCGTCGATCTCGCCCACCCATTTGGCGACCTCGGTGAAGGCGCGGCGGTATTCGATCTCCTGGAAGGCCTCGCGCTCGCGCGCTTCGCTCTGCACCTGGCCGATGAAGAGGATCATCGGGATCGAATCCTGCTTGGCGACATGGAGGCCGGCCGAAGCGTTGGTCGCGCCAGGCCCGCGGGTCACCATGCAGATGCCGGGCTCGCCGGTCAGCCGCCCCCAGGCATCCGCCATCATCGCGGCCCCGCCTTCCTGGCGGCAGACGAGCACGTCGATGTCGGTGTCGTAAAGCGCGTCGAGCACGGCGAGATAGCTTTCCCCCGGTACGCAGGCGATGCGCTTCACCCCGTTGGCGACAAGCGCGTCAACGATGAGCTGACCTCCAGTTTTCATGATATTCCTCCCGATGGTCTTTCTTTTGTTTTCAGATGGCTTTTGTTTTCAGATGGATGTGTTGTCAGATGGCTGGCGACACCGGAGCAACGCTCGTGTCCTTGTGCACGCGGCGCTCGCGCCAGATGATGTAGAGGCCGGAGCCGATGATGATGGCGATGCCGAGCCACTTCAGCGCGTCGGGCAGGTCGCCGAAGACGAGCCAGCCGAAGATCGTGGCCGAAACGATTTCGAGATATTGCAGCGGCGCCAGCACCGAGGCTGGGGCGGCGCGATAGGCATAGACGCCGAGCACGCCTGAGATGGTGGCGGTGACGCCGACGCCGAGCAGGTAATACCAGGTGTACCCTTCCGGCCAGACCGGATCGAAGATGCCGGAACCGGTGCCTTCGCCGAAATAGAGCAACACGAGACAGAAGAGCGCGCCCCAGACGCCGGCGTGAAACTGCATCGACCAGGGGTCCTCATTTTGCGCGACCATGCGGGTGACGAGCAGAAACACGGCAAGACCGAAGGCGGCCACAACAGGCAGAAGGGCGATCCAGCCGACCTCCTGCATGCTCGGCTGGATGACGAGCAGCGCGCCGAAGAAGCCAACACCGCAGGCGGTGTAGCGCCGCCAGCCGATCGTCTCCTTCAGGAAGATGCTGCCGAGGATCGTCAGGATGATCGGCTCGACGAAGAAGATCGCGATCGCGTCGGCGACTTCCATGACCTTCAGCGTGGTGATGAAGGAAAGCATGGTCACGACCAGCAGACCGCCGCGCAGCGCGTGCAGACCGGTCTTCTTCCAGGTGAGATCGAACAGGCTGCCGCGGACAAGCACGATCGGCAGGATGAAGACGACCTGCAGAAGAAAGCGCACGGCGGTGATTTCGGCCGAGGGAACGGTGGCGATCGCCAGCTTGGCGAAGATGTCGATCAGCGGCGACAGGAGCACCGAGATCACCATCAGCGTCAGCCCGAAGGAGATGCGGTTGTGGTCTGCGGCGATCTTGGGAAGCGACATGTCGGCCATGATATTTCCGGTCAGCGCCGCCCTGCGACGGCGCGCAGACACCAGGCGGCAAAGTCGGCCGTCGCCTGGTCTCGACCGATTTCGTTCAGTGTTTCGTGGCGCATGCCGTCATAGACGGTGACGGTAACGTCGCTGAGGCCGGCCGCTTTCATCTTCGTGCCGAGCCAGCGGATGGCGTTGCCCATCTCGGTCGACGGGTCGGCGCCGCCGCCGACGAGATGAATGGGCAGGTCTTTCCGGAGCCGCGCCAGCCGGTCGGGCCGGGCGCCATCGAAGGACAGGCGGAAAAGATCGAGCCAGAGCGAGACCGTCGCATCGAAGCCGCAGAGCGGGTCGGCGGCGTATTTGGCGACCTCTGCATCGTCGCGCGACAGCCAGTCGAGATCGGTCTTGCGATCCTTGATCGCGCCGCCCCACATGCCGAAGGTGAGCTTGGTCAGCAGCGGGCTCGGCACGTCAGACCCTTTGAGCGCCTTTTCGATCTTGAGGATGATCTGCCCGCCTCGGCCGGCAAGGCCCGGGCGGAAGTTGGAGTTCCAGACGGCGAGCGCGTCATAGAGGCCGGGATCGGCCTCGGCGGCGTTGAGCGCAATTAGCCCGCCCATGGAATGGCCAAAGAGGATGACCGGCAGACCCGGATGCGTGCCGGTCGCGATCGCGCGAATGGCCCTGATATCGGCTAACACCTTGTCCAGGCCGTCGCGGTTCGAGAACATGCCGAGCGGCGCGTCGGACGCGCGTGTTGCGCCGTGGCCGCGATGGTCGTGGGCATAGACGTGGAAGCCGTGGCCGGCCATCGCCTCGGCAAAGCGGGCATAGCGGCCGGAATGTTCGGCTAGGCCATGGCTCACGAGAAGAATGCCGCGGGCATCGGCGGTCGCCGGGACGTGGCGCCAGCTCAAGCTGGCACCGGTCGGGCTCTGATGCGTCTTCACCTGCCCGAACATGTCTACTCCCGGAAACAATCGACAGACCTCGGAGATTTCAATTCGATTTGCACGGCAAAGGCAATCGCCGCTTGTTGATCGTTGCGCATGAGGTCACAAGCGATTTGACGGCGCCTTACATTAGGGGTTGCAATTTTCCCGTTTTGGGCGATATTTGTTCCCGTTTTGTTTTTGCGGGAGGATATTATGGTCAGTTTTGGTAAAGCGATATCAGGTTCTGTGGCGGGCATCCTGGCAGCGCTGACGCTGTTGCTTGCGTCCGGCGCCTTTGCTGCCGGTGAAGACGCATCCAAAGGTGCACCGCCGGCAAGTTCAACCAGCCGCACCGACTATGTGCTGGCGGTGAGCTGGCAGCCCGGTTTCTGCGAGACGCGGCCGCAACGCAAGGAATGCGAGAGCCAGACGTCGGAACGTTTCGATGCCACCAACCTCTCGCTGCATGGCCTGTGGCCGCTGCGCAAGAGCTATTGCGGGGTCGCGGCAGAAGCGCGGGCAACCGACCGCAAGGGCAGCTGGCTGGAGCTGCCGAAGCTTGCCATGGCCGACGACACGGCGGCGCGGCTGCTTGTCGCCATGCCCGGCGTGCAATCCGGTCTCGACCGGCACCAGTGGCTGCGAAGCGGCACCTGCCAGAGCGGCTCGGTCGACGACTATTTCTCGGTGCAGTTGCGCATGCTGGAAGAGCTCAACCGCTCGGCGGTCGGGGCACTTTTCCGCCAGCGTGTCGGCGCGGAACTCGACGAGGCGGCGATCAAGCAGGCCTTCGACCAGAGTTTTGGCGCTGGAGCCGGCGACCGGGTGCGCATGCGCTGCCAGACCGTCCAAGGCCGCAGCATCATCACCGGGCTGACGATCGGGCTCACGGGCAATGTCATGAAGGCTGCGAGTCTCGGGCCGCTGATCCAGGCCGCAGGCACGACCGAGTTCAAGTGCGCCAAAGGTATCGCCGATACTGCCGGTCGCGGGTAGGGCGTTTCGCCTGATCGGCCATGTCAGTGCCTTATGGTGCGGTCTTCACCGCGCCGGCTTTGGGCGCCTTCCGGGAGAGCCTGCCGGGCGTGCCGATGGGGATGTTCGTTTTGGGATAGGGCGGGGGCGGATGCCTTTGATCATTGCCCCCTTCCTATAATTCGCCTACATAGCGGGCAAATTTCCTTATCCCTGCGGAGCATTCCCTCATGGCACGTCAGTTCATCTATCATATGGCCGGACTTAATAAGTCCTACGGCGCGAAGAAGGTTCTCGAGAACGTTCATCTGTCGTTCTACCCCGATGCCAAGATCGGTATCCTCGGCCCGAACGGCGCCGGTAAGTCGACGGTTCTGCGCATCATGGCCGGCCTCGACAAGGAATTCACCGGTGAGGCCTGGGTCGCCGAAGGTGCGACCGTCGGCTACCTGCCGCAGGAGCCGCAGCTCGACCCGACGAAGACGGTGCTTGAAAACGCCATGGAAGGCGTCGCCAAGAAGAAGGCGATCGTCGACCGCTACAACGAACTGATGATGAACTATTCCGACGAGACGGCGGAAGAGGGCGCCAAGCTCCAGGATATCATCGACAGCCAGAACCTCTGGGATCTGGAAAGCCAGGTCGAAATGGCCATGGAAGCGCTGCGCTGCCCGCCGGGCGACGCGGAAGTCACCAACCTGTCGGGCGGTGAAAAGCGTCGTGTCGCGCTCTGCAAGCTGCTGCTCTCGCAGCCGGACCTGCTGCTCCTCGACGAACCGACCAACCACCTCGACGCCGAGACGATCGCATGGCTCGAAAAGCACCTGCGCGAGTATCCGGGCGCCGTGCTGATGATCACCCACGACCGTTACTTCCTCGACAACGTCACCGGCTGGATCCTCGAGCTCGACCGCGGCCGCAGCATTCCTTACGAAGGCAACTACTCGGCCTACCTGGTTGCGAAGGCCAAGCGCATGCAGCAGGAAGGCCGCGAAGAGGCCTCCCGCCAGAAGGCGATCGCTCGCGAGCAGGAATGGATCGCATCGAGCCCCAAGGCCCGCCAGGCCAAGTCCAAGGCGCGTATCCGCTCCTATGACGAATTGGTCAACGCGGCGGAAAACCAGCGTCCCGGCGATGCGCAGATCATCATTCCGGTCGGCGAACGTCTTGGCCAGGTGGTCATCGAGATGGAAGGCGTCACCAAGGGCTATGGCGATCGCCTGTTGATCGACGGCCTGTCGCTGAAGCTGCCGCCGGGCGGCATCGTCGGCATCATCGGCCCGAACGGCGCCGGTAAGACGACGCTCTTCCGCATGATCACCGGCCAGGAACAGCCCGACAGCGGCTCGATCCGCATCGGTGACACCGTGCATCTCGGCTATGTCGACCAGAGCCGCGACGCGCTCGACGGCAACAAGACCGTCTGGGAAGAAATCTCCGGCGGTGCCGAAGTCATCAAGCTCGGCAAGCACGAGATGAACTCGCGCGCCTACTGCTCGACCTTCAACTTCAAGGGCGGCGACCAGCAGCAGAAGGTCGGCAACCTCTCGGGTGGTCAGCGCAACCGCGTTCACCTCGCCAAGATGCTGAAGGCTGGCGGCAACGTGCTGCTGCTCGACGAACCGACCA
>JAESGS010000677.1_pt1 | contig 18631 bp, 17 predicted proteins | sample 9269761 | NCBI WGS metagenome assembly JAESGS01 (sample SAMN15741799, study PRJNA653493) | algae metagenome | isolation source: Cyanosarcina radialis HA8281-LM2 and co-occurring heterotrophs from damp... | place: USA: Makauwahi cave, Hawaii | collected 2011-01-06 | reverse complement strand
TGCCACGCTCGATCCGATCGTCGTGAAATATTGGTACCTCCACGTTCTCGAAGGCCAGCCGGTGTGGGTGTCGAAGCCCCAGGATGCGATCCATGTCATCCTGCCGTCGCTTGTCGGTCTCGCGGGAGCATTGCTCGCTTGGCGGGGCTGCGCCGCGGTCGAGGACCGCCGCAACTGGGCTACGATCATCGTCGCTTTGATCGGAGCGGCCGTCTTGTCGCTATTCGTCCTGCGCAGCGCGTCGACCGCGCATCTCTTCGCTCTGCCCGGTTGCGCCTGGCTTGGCCTTCGCGCCTGGGCGCGGGCACGGACGATCGCCTCGACGGTTCCGCGCATCCTCGCATCGGTGATGGCCGCGCTGACCCTGCCGCTACTCGGCAGCTTGGCGGTTGTGGGGGCGCTCGAGGCGGCCGTTCCTTCGTTGAAAGGCGAGGCGGATAAGACAGAAATGGCGGAAGCCGCCAATCCCTATGCGGCGAATTGCCTCGACCAGGCTGCCATCGCGGGGCTTGGTCAATTGCCGCCGACGACGATCCTCACTCCGATCGACTTGGGTGCGCCGGTTCTTTTCTGGACGCGCCACAGCCTGGTCGCGACCCCGCATCACCGCAACAAGGAGGCGATGGCCGATACGATCCGCGTCTTTGCGGGCGATCCCGGTCAGGCCGAAGCGCTGGTTCGTAAGCAGAAGGCGACGCTGATCGTCTTTTGCCGCACCGCCAACGACTTCTCCAAATATCGCCAGGCGCGAAAGGATGGGCTTGCGGCAGCGCTTTATGCCGGAACGCCGCCCGCCTGGCTTGAAGCGGTGCCGATCGCGTCGCGCGCCGGGTTGTCGGTTTGGCGGGTGAAGCCCGAGTAAGCCGTCAGGCGGGGCGGAAGGTCAGCGCCGCGCCATTCATGCAGTAACGCTTGCCCGTCGGTTTTGGCCCGTCGTTGAAGACATGGCCCAGATGACCGCCGCAGCGTCTGCAATGCACTTCGGTCCGCGCATAGCCGAGTTCATGGTCGGTCGATGTGCCGATGCCGCCCTTCAGCGGGGCCCAGAAGCTGGGCCAGCCGGTGCCGCTGTCGAACTTGGTCTTGCTCGAATAGAGCGGCAGTGCGCAGCCCGCGCAGTCGAAAATGCCCGCGCGTTTTTCCTTGTCGAGCGGGCTGGTGAAGGGGCGTTCGGTCGCGGCTTCGCGCAGCACGCGATATTGCAGCGGCGACAGGCGCGACTTCCATTGCGCGTCGGACAGTTGCCAGCCGGGCTGCGCCTTCGGACGCGACGATTTGGCGAAGAGCATCGGTGCGCCGATGATGGCGCCGCCGAGCGCGAGGCCGCCGAGGATGTAACGACGTTCGATCATATCCTCATTACGTGTGCCGCACCCAGCGAGTTACAAGGGTGCGTCAATATTTCTCGATCTTCACGGGCAGCGCGCGGAAGCCGTGGACGAAGCAGGCGTGGACACGTTCGGGCGTGCCGGTGACGGTGACGCGCATCCGCCGCGCCGCCATTTCCTCGAGAAGGATGCGCAGCTGCAGCTCGGCGAGGCGTGCCCCGACGCAGCGGTGAACGCCATAACCGAAGGAGAGGTGTCGCCGCGCATTCTCGCGGTCGAGTTTGAGCGCGTCGCCGTCGTCGAACACGCTCTCGTCGCGATTGGCCGACAGATACCAGAGGATAAGCTTGTCGCCCTTTTTGATCTGGTGCCCGAACAGTTCGGCATCTTCGAGCGCGGTGCGGCGCATATGCGCGAGCGGGGTCTGCCAACGGATGATCTCGCTGACCGCATTGGGGATCAGCGACGGATCGGCCTCCAGCTTCGCGCGCTGCTCGGGGAATTTGTCGAGGCCATAGGCGAGCCCCGACATGGTATTGCGCGTCGTGTCGTTGCCGCCGACGATCAGCAGGACGAGGTTCCCGATGAACTCATATTTGTCCATGTTCCGCATCGCTTCGCTGTGCAGCATCATCGAGAGCAGATCGGGCGTCGGCGGCTGGTCGAGCTTTTCCATCCACAGGCGCTGGAAATAGACGAAGGCCTCTTCGAGCACGGCGCGGCGCTGTTCCTTGAGCTCGACCTTTTGCGCGAGTTCGACGTCGCCCATCCAGTCGGACCATTCGGTGAGCTTGCGGCGGTCTTCCCATGGGAAGTCGAAGAGCAAAGCGAGCATCTGCGTCGTCAGTTCCATCGACACGCGATCGACCCAGTCGAATTCACTGTTCCACGGCAGGCCGTCGAGCACTTCGCCCGTGCGGTTGCGAATATCCTCTGACAGGCGCGTCATCTCGGCGGGGGTGAAGGCAGGGGCGACGGTGCGGCGCTGGTCGGTGTGCTGCGGCCGGTCCATCGCGATGAACATCGGCAGGCGGAAATCCTCATCCTCGTCGCGTTCGAGGATCGTGATCCCGCCATATTCCCACGATGAACTGTAGATGTCGGGCAACGCCTCGACATGCTGGATCGCCTGATGGCTCGCGATATTCCAATAAGGGCCGTGGACGCTGTCCTCGCATTTGACGATGCCGCCGAGCCTGCGGATCTCGGCAAAAGGCTCCTGCCAGCGATCCTCCGAATAGATGGCGGCGGGGCTCATGTCATGAGCGTATGAAACAGTCTGGGGCTGGGCTGCAGTCGCCATCGGGCATCCTCTCTTCGCAGGAGACTCGCCGCGACGCTTGCCGCCGTCGGCGAAATCAGTTGCAGAATGCCACTGCTAACAGCTTTGTCAATGACGGTCGGGGGCAGCCGTCGCGGCGTTTGTCGCAGCGGTCGCACCGCGGCGCCAGAATTTCCAGTTGCCGCCACCGCTGAGCACGCCCGCGCGGAACAGGCGCACCGACAGGAAGATGACGAGCGCGACCCAGATCGCCTGCCAGCCGAGCGCGAGTAGATGGACCGCCTTCGCATCGTCGGTCGCGGCGCGTGCCGCCATCGCCAGCGGCGAAGAGAAGGGGAATATCTGTGCAAAGGTCGCAAGACCGCTGTCGGGCGCAGTCGCGGCGGCGGTCGAGAGGCTGAACATGCCGACCTGGAAGATCGTGATCGGCAAGCTGAGCATCTGGATCTCGCGGACCGTGCCCGCCTGCGCGCCGACGCCGAGGAAGACGGCGCCGAGCAGCAGGAAGGAGAGAATGAAATAGACGAAGCCGATACCGAGGAAGAAGGGCCAGCCCGTCGCCGGTGTCGACGCCAGTGCAGCGGTCGCCTTGCTCGCCCCGCCCGCGGCGGTAAGCGTCGCCGGGTCCGACAGCATCGCGGTGATCAATCCGCCGCCCATCGCCATCGCGATCCAGAAGGCGATGAAGAGAATGGCGACCCCGAGAAATCCCAAGAGCTTGCCAAGGAAGACGCTTTCGAGCGGTACGGCGGCGGCAAGGATTTCGATGACTTTGTTGCCCTTTTCCTCGGCGAGCGAACTCACCGTCTGGCCCGCGAGAAGCAGGGTCAGCAGAAAGATGATAAAAACCGCGCCGAAGCCGAGCGACTGCTGCACCGCGATGCTGGTACCGCCGCGCCGGATGCTTTCGAAGCGGGGCTTTACCGGGGCGACATCGCCGGCGGCGCGGTCGCGCAGCACTTGGTTCGCGAGCAGTGCAAGATAGCGCCCCGAGCTGCCCTCGGCGTTACGCTCGACAATGCGCGGACTGTCGAGCGCGCCGCTCATCACCGCATAGGTATCGGTGCCCTTTTCGCGCGTGATGGCGAGCGCGTCCGGCGCATCCTTGCCCGCAATCCGGAATTCGAGCGGCGGCGGCGCTTCGCCGCGCTTGAAGGCATCGCGAAGCCGGAGATCGGCCGCCTGCAGCGCCTCGACGTCCGCCGCGTCGGCAACCACGACGATGCGGCCGGCCCCGCGCGCACTGTCGGCAAGCTGCGACGCGCCCATGCCGCCGGCGAGTCCCATCGCGACCATGAACAGCGGGGCGAGCAGAAAGAGAAGGAAGGTCGGTGTCGCGACGATCGCCAGAAAGTCGCGCCGCGCAACAACGAACATGCTGCGAATGAACGGGGTCATGCGCTGGCCTCCTCTACCGCATCTTCGGTGGCGTCGGCGTCGAACCCCGCATCGACCTGACGCACGATATGGACAAAGGCGTCGTGCAGCGCGGGGCGACTGATCGACAGGCCGGTGACGCCATGACCGCTCGCCGTGATGCGCGCGAGCAACGGCTCGACGTCGGCGTCCTCGATCGCGAAATGCCACGCGTCGCCGCGCAGTTCCGCGCCCGCCGGGAGGTTCGCGGCGACGGTGGCGGGATCGCCGGCGGTGCGCGGGGTGTAGCGCACCTGCATGGGCAGCAGCGCGCGCGCTTCGTCGACCGTGCCCTCGAAGCGGCGTGCCGAGCGCGCGATGATCGCGATGCGGTCGCACAGCCGCTCGGCATGCGCCATGACATGCGTCGAGAAGAGGATCGTCGCGCCGCGTTCGCGTTCGCGCCGCACGAGCATTTCGAGCCGCTCCTGATTGACGGGGTCGAGTCCCGAAAAGGGCTCGTCGAGAACGATCAGGTCGGGCGCGTGGACGATCGACCCGATCAGCTGGATCATCTGTGCCATGCCCTTCGACATCTTGCGGATCTTGGTGTCGATGACGCGTTCGAGCCCAAGTTCGGTCATAAATGCTGCGGCACGCCGGCGCCCCTCCGACCAGTCGAGCCCGCGCAGCGCGCCCATGAAGGCGATCGCCTCGCGCGCCTTCATACCGGGATAGAGGCCGCGTTCCTCGGGAAGATAGCCGATCCGGTGCCGCACTGCCTGCGGCCGCTGTCCGCCGAACAGGCGGCTGGACCCTTCATCGGGGTCGATGATGCCGAGCGTCATGCGCAGGCTCGTCGTCTTGCCAGCGCCATTGGGGCCGAGCACGCCATAGATGCTGCCCGTCGGCACCGCGAGGCTGACATGGTCGACCGCCTTGTAATCGCCGAAATATTTGGTGAGGCCGTTCGCCTCGACGCTGAAATCGCTCAAACCCGGGTCCCCAATCATCCGCCATGCAAGCTATGGCACGGCGAGGTCGCTCGCGTATAGAGCGCCAATGGTTGCAGAAGCCTTGCCTATGGGAACGCCTCCTCTGGAAGAGCGTCTCGAAGCGGTCGCGCGCGCGCACGGATTCGCGGCGTTCGGTATCGCACAGGCCGATGCGGCACCGCAAACCGCGGCGCGGCTGAACCAATGGCTTGCCGAGGGGCGCCACGGCGACATGATCTGGATGGAAAGCCGCGCCGAGCAACGTGGCTCGCCCAAGGGACTGTGGCCCGAGGTCCAATCGGTCATCGCGCTCGGCATGAGCTACGCCCCCGCGCTCGATCCGCTCGCGCTGGCAGATCACCCCGACCGCGGACGGATTTCGGTCTATGCGCAGGGCGGCGACTATCACGACATCGTCAAAAGGGCGCTGAAGGCGGTCGCGCGCTGGCTCGTCGCCGAGGTGAAGGATGCCGAGGTGAAGGTGTTCGTCGACACCGCGCCGGTGATGGAAAAGCCGCTCTCGGCAGCGGCGGGGCTGGGCTGGCAGGGCAAGCACACCAATCTCGTCAGCCGCGACCATGGCAGCTGGCTGTTTCTCGGCGCGATCTACACCACATTGGGGCTGACGCCGTCGACGCCGGGGCGTGACACGTGCGGCAGTTGTGCGGCGTGCCAGGATGCGTGCCCGACACAGGCGTTTCCCGCGCCGTACCGGCTCGATGCGCGGCGCTGCATCTCGTATCTGACGATCGAGCATAATGGCCCGATCCCCGTCGCGCTGAGGCGGGGGATCGGCAACCGCATCTATGGCTGCGACGATTGCCTTGCGGCGTGTCCGTGGAACAAATTTGCCGAAGCCGCGCAGGCGCACCGCGCGTTCCTGCCGCGCGCCGAACTTGCGGCGCCGTCGCTGTCCGACCTGCTGGCGCTCGACGATGCCGATTTCCGGGAGGTCTTCGCGGGCTCACCGATCAAGCGGATCGGGCGCGGGCGGATGGTGCGCAACGCAGCGATCGCGGCGGGAAACAGCGGCGATGTGCGGTTCGTGCCGGTGCTCGAACGACTGGCGAACGATGAGTCGCCGATGGTCGCCGACGCGGCCTTGTGGGCGCTAGCCGAACTGACGTCCTGACGTCAGCGCTGGAGTGACTGGGCGCAGCTGTTCACCTCGGCGTTGCGGCCGTCGGGCGTGCGCGCGTCGACATGCGTTGCCACGGGGTTGGCACCCGCACGCGGGGCGTAGAAATAGACATCGAGGATGCAGTTCGATCCGGCGAATTGCAGCTTGCGCCCGGCGCCCTCGGTGACGTCGAGACGCGGCTTGCCGAACATGCGGCCGATCGCATCGGCACTGTTGCCGATCAGCGCGTTATTCTGGACGGGCTTGACGACCGTCGTCGGTTGCTGGGCGGCGGGCGGGGGTGTCGAGGGGCGCGGGATCGCGGGGCCGGCGCACGCGCCGAGTGTCAGAGCGAGCCCGGCGATGGCGGCCAAGCGGCGGTTTTCGATCATCTTTTCTGGTCCCCATTGCGCAGATGCAGCATGTGGACGGCCATAGCCGCGCTCAATATCGGCGCCAACAGATTGGCGATGGGCACCACGAAGCTTGCGGCAGACAGCAGCCCCATCGACCAGCGCGCGGGGCGGTCGAGCCGCGGCCGGTCCGGATGGCGCGCGAGAACCATCGCCTCGAGATCGCGGCCGAGCAGCAGCGCGTTGACGAGCAGCGCGAAGATCGGCGTGCCGATCCCCGTGACGAGCAGCAGGATGTAGATGGGCATCGCGAGCAGGTTGCCGCCGATCAGCCGCACCAGCGACGCGAGCGCGAGGCGGATGTTCTGGCGCCAGCCGACATCGACCGCCCGCGCCGCTGCAGCGGGATAATGGCGTCCCTCGACATCGGCGACGATTCCGTCGGCGAACAGGCCGACGACGACGATCGCGACGGCGCGAAACAGCAACCAGCTGCCGGCGATGATCGCGAGGACGATCACGACCCCCGCCATGTCGAGCTCCGCTTCGCCCAGCCATTGCCAGTGCGCGAGCCCCCAGCGCGCCGCGAAGAAGATCGCGGCGCCCGAGACGGCGAGCAACAGCAGCGTAAGCGCAAGGCTTTGCGCGAGCACGCGCAGCACGCGGGGGTTCGGCAAGTCCCTGAGCGCGAGGAGGAAAGCGTGAACGGCGCGGGCCATGGGCAAAGGGATGGTGGGCGGGCGGGCGCGGGTCAAGCCTTATGCTTGCCTTGGCGCGCGTCGCCGCCTAAGGCGCGCGGCAGCTTTTTCCACGCATCACAGGATATTTCATGGCCTCCACCGCCCGTTTCGACGTCGTCGCCATCGGCAACGCCATCGTCGATGTTCTCGCCCGCGCCGACGATGCGCTGATTACCGCAGAAGGGCTGACCAAGGGATCGATGCGGCTGATCGACGCCGAGGAGGCCGAGCGGTTGTACGCGGCGATGGGACCCGCGGTCGAAGTGTCGGGCGGCAGCGCGGCGAACACGTTGGCGGGCATGGCGGCGCTCGGCGAACGCTGCGCCTTCATCGGCCAGGTCGCCGACGACCAGCTCGGCCATGTCTTCACGCATGACCTGCGCGCGCTCGGCGTCGCCTATGAAACCCCGGCGCTCAAGGAAGGCGCGCCGACCGCGCGCTGCCTGATCCTCGTCACCCCCGACGGCCAGCGCACGATGAACACCTTCCTCGGTGCGAGCCACCTGCTCGAACAGCGCATGATCGACGAGGCGTGGATCGCCGACAGCGAGATCCTCTATCTCGAAGGCTATCTGTGGGATCCCGAACTGTCGCGCGCGGCGATGCGGCGCGCGATCGACGTCTCGCGCGCGGCGGGCCGCAAGGTCGCGTTCACGCTCTCGGACGCCTTCATCATCGACCGCCACGGCGAAGATTTCCGCAAGCTGATTGCCGAGGGGCTGTTTGACATCCTGTTCGCGAACGAGGTCGAGATTTGCGCGCTTGCCGAAACCGAGGATTTCGAAGCGGCCGTGGCGAAAATCGCCCCGCAGGTGCCGCTGTTGATCGTCACGCGTGGCTCGGACGGCGCGATCGCGCTGACGGGCGGTGAGCGCACCGAAGTCGGCGCCGAACCGATTGAAACGGTGGTCGACACGACCGGCGCGGGCGACCTGTTCGCGGCTGGATTCCTGTCGGGTCTCGCCGAAGGGCGGCCGATCAAGGACTGCCTGACGATGGGCGCGGTTTGTGCACGCGAGATCATCGCGCAGGTTGGCCCGCGCGCGCAGACCGACCTCAAGGCGAAGGTCGCCGAACGGCTGGGATAGGAACTTTCATCGGCACCGGGCGTCCTATGCCGCATCACAGGCATGGGAGTTTTCTTTATGGCCGATGAAATCCACACCACGCGCGACCCCGACGGGACGACGCACACCACCACGGTTATCGACCGCGAGCCGCGTCGCGGCGGGGGGATCGGCTTTGGCCTGATTTTCCTTGTCGCGATCCTGATTGCGGCCTTTTTCGCCTTCCAGTTCCTCGCTAACGACAAGGCGCAGAGCGGTGCGATTACCGAGGCGGCGCAAAAGGTCGGCGATGCTGCCGAAGATGTCGGCGACGCGGCGCAGAAAGCCGTCGAGTAGGTTTAGCTGGCGGGGGCCGCAGCGGGTTCGGGATGTTTCCGGAACAGCTCGCGGTCGGCCGGGCCGAAGCCGCGTGTCCAGATCAGCCAGCCATAGACGCCGAGGATGAAGGGCACGCCGATCAATAGCTCGGCCCATTCGGGAAGCTGTGTCGCGCCATAGCCGAGCACCGTCGCGCCGGCGGTTGCCCAGACGAGTGCCCAGCGCAGGCTCTTCACCGGCGCATCGAGGATGCGCGCGAGCAGGCGTGCCTTGACCAGCGACGCGAATCCGAGCGCGAGCATCAATGCCAGCGCGACGGCGCCCGCGTAGTAGATCGGCGGCAGACCCATCGATTTCGCGATCAGGATCAGCGCGACGCTGAGCCCCGCCTGTAACGCGAGCGTGGCGATGCTGATCAAGAGGTTGCGGTGGCGTGCGACATAGACGAGCGCCGCTTCGCTGACGACCGCGGTCGCGGCGACGACCTCGGCGGCGAGCAGGAAGGCGAGCGCGGCGGTACCGCTGACGAATTCGGGGCCGACGAGACCCATCACCGCCTCGCCCGGGATGCCGAGCGCGAGCGCCACGCCGGCCTGCGCGGCGATGATCCAGAAACCGACCTGGCTCACTTGCGCTGCCACGGCGGCAAGCCGGTTTTCGGCGAGGTTGCGCGTGATCACGGGGCCAAGGATGGGCTCGAAGCTGGTCTTAAGCTTCTGCGGCAGCGAGGCGACCTGCTGCGCCATATAATAGATGCCGTAGATCGTCGGCGAGGTGAATTGGCCGAGGATGAAGAGGTCGAGGCGGCGCGTGCCCCATTCGATCGCATCGGCGGCGGCGAGCGGCGCGTTGCGCCGCGCAACTGCGATCAGATGCGCCGGATGCGGTTGCCAGCCGTGCGGGCCGCCATAGTGACGCAGCATAGGGATCAGCGCGGTGAGGAACGCGCCGAGCATCGCGGCGGCATAGGAGAGCATCAGCCCGTCGCGCGCCGATACGAACCAGAATCCGGCGGCGGCCGCGCTGATCACCCACGGCTCGACGACCGCGCGGGCGCGCACGGTGGCGCCGACGTCGAATTTATAGGCGCAGGCGGCGAGCGCGATATCGGTCCCCGCGATCGCAAAGACGAGAAACGCCATCCAGCGATCGGCGCTGTCGATACCGCCCGAAGGGAACATGAGTTGCGGGAAGAGGGCGAGCAGCAGCGACCCGGCCGCCGACGCGATGAAGGCGACGAACATGCCGTCCCACACGACGGTGCGCTGGTCGGCGCCGGGCGCGCTCAATTGCTCCGCGAGGCCGCGTTTGAGGCCCAGCGTGGCGAGCTGCGCGACAAGTTCGATGACGAGCACGGCAAAGGCGAAGCGCCCGACCGCTTCGGGCCCGTACCAGCGGCCTGCGACATAGAGGAAGGGCAGGCGGGCGACGAGGCGGAGGATGAATCCGAAGAAATTGGTACGCCCGCCTTTGGCGAGCGCAGCGGTGTCGGCGTCGCGTGAGGGGGCTTCTTCGGGCGCCGCGGGCGCGGCTGCGCTATCGGTATGGCTCAAGCCTGGCGCCCCTTCTGCTTTGCCCTGATGTGCAGTCTAGCGTGGTCGAGGGGGGCAGGCAATTGGTCGAAGCAGTTCATCGTCCTTCGGGTCGCAACGGGCGGCTGAGCAAAGCCTGAATGGCGTCGCCGACGCGCGTTTCGCCGGCAACGAGCCGCGCGACAGTGTCGGTGATCGGCATGTCGATACCGTCGGCGCGCGCCGCAGCGGCGACGACGGGCGCGCTGAATGCACCCTCGGCGACGGTACGGCGGTCGGCCATCAACGCCTCTGCGGGCTCGCCGCGGCCGAGCCCCTGACCGAGCGCGAAGTTGCGCGAGTTGGACGAGGTGCAGGTGAGGACAAGGTCTCCAAGCCCTGCAAGCCCGGCGAGCGTTTCGGCTTGGGCTCCGCGCGACAGGCCGAAACGCGTCATTTCGGCAAAGCCGCGGCTGATTAGCGCCGCGCGCGCATTGAGGCCGAGCCCGGCCCCCTCGACGATGCCGCAGGCGATCGCGAGGATATTCTTGACCGCGCCGCCAATCTCGGCGCCGACGACGTCGGTCGACACATAAGGCCGGAAATGCGGCCGCGCGAGCGCTTGCGCGAGGTCGGTTGCGAGCCCGGCATCGGCGGCGGCCAAGGTGATCGCGGTCGGCAGGCCCGCGGCGACCTCGTGCGCAAAGGTCGGGCCGGAGAGCACCGCATGCGGGCGCGACGGCGCGAGGCTACGCGCCATGTCGATCGGAAAGGCGAAGCTCCCCGCCTCCATGCCCTTGCTGCAGAAGATCAACGGCGCGTCGCCCGCCGGGAGTTCGGCGAGCACAGCACGCAGGAAGGGAACCGGCACAACGACGAGCAGCGCGTCGAGATCGGCCATGTCGGCCAGATTGGCGGTCGCGGTCAGCGAGGGCGACAGCGTCGCGCCCGGCAGGAAGACGGGGTTGCGACGTTCGGTGTTGATCGCGGCGACGACATCGTCCTCGCGCGCCCAGAGGCGGACAGGTGCACCGTCGGCGGCAAGGAGCTGCGCGAGCGCGGTGCCCCACGCGCCGCCGCCGATCACGCCGAATTTGTCACATGACGTCATGCTTTCACTCCCGCGCCGCGCACCGTCTCGGCTGCGGGATCGAGCGGCCAGCGCGGGCGCGCCGCGACGCCGAGATCGTCGGTCAGCCCCGCCGCGAAGCGTTCGGCGCCCGCCCAGGCGATCATCGCGCCATTGTCGGTGCACAGCCACAGCGGCGGCGCGACGAAGGCCTTGTCGAAGCGCGCCGCGAGATCGGTCAGCGCGCCGCGGATCGCGCCATTGGCGGCGACCCCGCCCGCGACGACGAAGGCGGTCGCGTCGGGGCAGGCCGCCAACGCGATGCGGCTGCGGTCGACGAGACAGTCGACGACCGCCTGCTGGAAGGAGGCGGCGAGGTCGGGGACGCCATGCTCGCCGCTCGCGGCGGCGCGCGCGACCGCGCTTTTGAGTCCGGCGAAGGAGAAATGCGGTTCGGCGCTGCCGACGAGCGGGCGCGGAAGCGGGACGGCATGCGGATTGCCGTCCTTCGCGACGCGCTCGACCGCGGGGCCGCCGGGATAGCCGAGCCCGAGCAGTTTCGCGGTCTTGTCGAACGCTTCACCCGCGGCATCGTCGATCGTCGTTGCAAGGCGGCGGTAGTCGCCGACGCCCTTCACCAGCAACAATTGGCAATGGCCGCCCGAGACGAGCAGCAGCAAATAGGGAAACTCAAGGTCGGGGTCGGCAAGGCGTGGGCTGAGCGCATGGCCTTCGAGATGATTGACCGCGATCAGTGGCTTGTTCGCGGCATGCGCCAGCGCCTTGCCGGTAACGAGGCCGACCATGACGCCGCCGATCAGGCCGGGGCCCGCGGTCGCGGCAATCGCATCGACATCGGCAAGCGAGACGCCCGCGTCGGCGAGCACGCCTTCGACGATGGGCGCGAGCCGGTCGACATGCGCGCGCGCCGCAATCTCGGGAACGACGCCGCCATAGGGGCTGTGCTCGGCCTCCTGCCCTGCCACGCGGTGCGCCAGAATGCGCCGCTTGCTGTCGACAAGCGCCGCCGCGGTTTCGTCGCAGCTCGATTCAAGGCCAAGGATCAGGGTCATATTATTGCGCGTTCCTTTACCCGCCCCTTTATCGGCAGGGCAAGCCGCGCTAGCAGCGCGAAGATGAGTTCACGTCCGACCCCCGAAAATCCGCTGCGTATCGGCACGCGCGCGTCGCCGCTGGCGATGGCTCAGGCGCATATGGCTATGGCGGCGCTGATTGCCAGCCATGGCATCGATATGGCGGCGCTTAAAATCGTGCCGATGACCGCGACCGGCGACAAAATCCAGGACCGCGCGCTCGCCGAGGTTGGCGGCAAGGCGCTGTGGACGCGCGAACTCGACGCCGCGCTCGATGCGGGCATGATCGATATCGCCGTTCATTCGCTGAAGGATGTCGAAACCGTCCGTGACGAGCGTTTTTTCCTTGGCGCGATGCTCGAACGCGCTGACCCGCGCGACCGGCTGGTGGTGCACGAGGGGATTGCCGCCGCGACGATCGCCGACCTGCCCCATGGCGCCCGGCTCGGAACGAGCAGCCCACGCCGGGCGGCGCAGGTGAAGCGGATCCGCCCCGATCTCGAAACGGTACTCCTGCGCGGCAATGTCGCGACGCGGCTGGCGAAAATTGCGGGCGGCGATGCCGATGCGACCCTGCTCGCGGCGGCGGGGCTCGACCGGCTGGGGATGCACGATGTGGGCGTCGTGCAGGAAGCGAGCCTGTTGCTTCCGGCGGCGTCGCAGGGCGCGATCGGGATCGAATGCCGCGCCGACGATGCCGCCACGCGCGCGCTGCTCGCGGCAATCGACCATGAACCGACGCATCGCGCCGTCGCGGCAGAGCGCGATTTCCTTGCGGCCCTCGGCGGCGATTGCCGTTCGCCCGTCGCGGCGCACGCCCATTGGCGCGCCGACGGGACGCTGCGCCTCGATGCCGAAATTTTCTCCGACGATGGTGCGGAACATGCCGCCGGCCACGTCCTTGTCGCCGATTCGGGCGCGGCGTCGGCGCTGGCGCAGCGCCTGCTCGACGAGGCGCCCGAAAGCGTCAGGCGCCTGTTCGCGGCATGACGACAGGCTTGCCGCTGATCGTCACGCGCCCCGAACCGGGCAATGCCGCGACAGTCGAGCAAGCAAAAAAACTGGGACTCGATGCGCGCGCGATGCCGCTCTTTGCCGCGCGGCCGATGGAGTGGAGCGCGCCCGCGGCCGAAAATTTCGACGCGCTGCTGCTGACCAGTGCCTTCGCGGTGAAGCTCGCGGGCGCGGATCTCGCCAAGCTGTCGTCGCTGCCGGTTTACGCTGTCGGTGCCGCAACGGCTCGCGCCGCCGAAGGCGCAGGACTGACGGTCGCGATGACGGGGTCGGCCGACGCGCAGCGGCTTCTTGATGACATGGCGCCACAAAATATCCGGAAGATTCTGTGGCTTTGCGGCCGGGACCGGTCCGAATTCGACGCGCGCGGCGCGACGATAACAGAGCTGCCATGTTATGCGGTCGAACCGGTCGCACCGCCGGCAGAATGGTCCGCGCTGATCTCCGCTCCCGCGATATTGCTCGCGCATTCGGCGCGGGCGGCCCGGCGTATTTCGGATCTGGTCGGCAGCGCGCGGGGCCATCTGACGGTCGTCGCGATCAGTTCTTCGGTCGCGGCGGTGGTGGGCGAGGGATGGCGCGATCTCGCCATCGCGGGACAACCCGACGACGCGGCAATGTTGGCAGAGGCGCGTGCTTTGTGGCACAAGGGTGCAAAATAGGGTCGTTCGAAAGAGAAACATGGTAATCGACAGCATCGACACCGCCTCGCCCCCAGCGGACGAGGTAGTCCCGGCGAGGGGGCTATCGTTCCGCGCCATCGCCATTGGTGCCTTCCTCCTGCTCCTGATCGGCGTCGCCGGCGGCGGGTGGGCGGTGAACCGCTGGCTGACGGGCCAAAATGTGCCGCCAGCCAAGATGATCGGGGCCCCCGCGGCGCCCACGCTGGTTGCGGGCGGTACGGCCAAGGGCGCTGGCGGCCAGCCCCCCGCATTGACACCGGTCGACGGCGCCAACGCGCTCGCCGCGCGCGTCGCCGAACTCGAACAGCGTCTGTCGCGCATCACGCTCGAGGCCGAATCGGCGTCGGGGAACGCGTCGCGCGCCGAGGGATTGCTTGTGGCCTTTGCGGTGCGCCGTGCGCTCGATCGCGGGCTGTCGCTCGGCTATCTCGACGCGCAGCTCCGCCTGCGCTTCGGCGACGATCAGCCCAATGCGGTCAAGACGATCATCGATACGTCGCGTGAACCGGTGACCCTCGAGCAGCTGCGCGCCGAACTCGACGCGATGGCGCCGCAACTCGTCGGACGCGGCGGCGACGACAATGGCAGCCTGTGGACCGGCCTTCGCCGCGAGCTCGGCGAATTGTTCGTCGTGCGCGCCGCGGGGAGGCAGTCGCCGCGCGCCTCCGAACGGCTCGACCGCGCACGGCGCTATCTCGCGGCTGGACAGGCCGACCTCGCCATCGCCGAGGTCGAAGCGATGCCGGGATCGGATGTCGCGAGCGACTGGCTGATCGCCGCGCGGCGCTATCACGAAGCACGGCGCGCGCTTGACCTGATCGAGACGGCGGCGATATTGGAGCCGCGCGACAGTCCCGCTGCCGCGATGGCCCGCAAAGCGGCCGAACCGACCCCGTAACGACCCGGTCACATGGGTCGTTTCTTGAAGAAAGCAGACCCATGGCCCTCGCCGATCCGCAGCGCATCGAAGCGCTCGACCCGCTCGATCCCCTCCAGCTCGATGCCGAGCTTAGCGAAGAGGAGCGGATGGTTCGCGATACCGCGCGGTCTTACGCGACCGACGCGTTGCTGCCGCGCGTGACCTCGGCATTCCTCGACGAGCGTTTCGACCGCGAGATCATGTCCGAAATGGGCGCACTCGGGCTGCTCGGCGCGACGATCGACCCCGAATATGGCGGCGCGGGGCTGAACTACGTCAGCTATGGGCTGATCGCGCGCGAAGTCGAACGCGTCGATTCGGGCTATCGGTCGGCCTGTTCGGTGCAAAGCTCGCTCGTGATCCACCCGATCAACGCCTATGGCAGCGAAGAGCAGAAGCGCAAATATCTGCCCGGGCTGACCTCGGGCGAACTCGTCGGCTGTTTCGGCCTGACCGAACCCGACGCGGGCAGCGACCCCGGCGGGATGCGCACCCGCGCCGAAAAGATCGAGGGCGGATATCGCCTCAAGGGCGCGAAGATGTGGATCACCAACTCGCCGATCGCCGACGTCTTCGTCGTGTGGGCGAAGTCCGACGCGCACGATGGCGCGATTCGCGGTTTCGTGCTCGAAAAGGGCATGAAGGGCCTGTCGGCGCCGAAGATTGAGGGCAAGGTGTCCTTGCGCGCTTCCGTCACCGGCGAAATCGTCATGGATTCGGTCGAGGTCGGCGAGGATGCGCTGTTGCCGCATGTTTCGGGTCTCAAGGGCCCGTTCGGCTGCCTCAACCGTGCGCGTTACGGCATCGGCTGGGGCGCGATGGGTGCGGCCGAATTCTGCTATGAAGCGGCGCGCAATTACACCGGCGAACGCAAACAGTTCGGGCGCCCGCTCGCGGCGAACCAGATCGTCCAGCTGAAGCTCGCCAACATGCTCACCGAAATCACGCTGGGTTTGCACACCGCGCTGCGCGTTGGCCGGTTGATCGATGAGGGTCGGCTCATTCCCGATGCGATCAGCCTCCTGAAGCGCAACAATTGCGGCAAGGCGCTCGATATCGCTCGCGTCGCGCGCGACATGCACGGCGGCAACGGGATTTCGGCCGACTATCATGTGATCCGCCACGCGGTGAATCTCGAGACGGTGAACACCTATGAGGGCACGCATGACGTCCATGCGCTGATCCTCGGCCGCGCGATCACCGGCATTTCGGCCTTTGCCTAAGCCGCACGTTGTAAAACCTTTGGGAGGCATCCGCGTCGTCGAATTGGCGCGGGTGCTCGCGGGCCCCTGGTGCGGGCAATTGCTCGCGGATCTTGGCGCCGAGGTGGTGAAGGTCGAGCGGCCGGGCGCGGGCGACGATACGCGCGAATGGGGACCGCCCTTCGTCACCGGCGCCGACGGCGAAAATCTGGGCGCGGCCTATTATCACAGCTGCAACCGCGGCAAGCGCAGCGTCGCCATTGATATCGCGCAAGCCACAGGGCAGGCGGAAGTGCGCGCGCTGCTGGCCGATGCCGATGTCGTCATCGAAAATTACAAGGTCGGCGGGCTGGTCAAATATGGGCTCGACCCGGCGCGGCTGCGCGCCGATTTCCCGCGGCTGGTTGTCTGTTCGATCACGGGGTTCGGGCAGAGCGGGCCCTATGCGCACCGCGCGGGTTACGACTATATCGTGCAGGCAATGAGCGGCTTCATGTCGCTGACCGGCGAGCCCGATGGCGCGCCGCAAAAGGCAGGAATCGCTTATGCCGACATCTTCACCGGCATGTATTCGGCGGTCGCGATCCTTGCCGCGTTGCGACGTCGTGATGTCACGGGCCAGGGCGCGCATGTCGACATGGCGCTGCTCGATTCACAGGTCGCGGTGCTCGCCAATCAGGCCGCCAATTATCTTGCGAGCGGCGTCGCGCCGAAGCGGATGGGCAACGCCCACGCCAATGTCGTGCCCTATCAGGTCTTTGCGACCGCCGACGGCCAGCTGGTGATCGCGGTGGGCAATGACGGACAGTATCGGAGGCTCTGTGCGATCCTCGGCGTGCCCGAATGGGGCGACGATCCACGGTTCGCGAACAATGCCGCGCGGCTCGCGAACCGCGCCGAGCTGATCCCGCTGCTCGCGGCGAAGATCGCGGCCTGGGAGGCCCAACCGCTATCGCTCGCGCTCGAGGCCGAGGGCGTGCCGGCCGGCCCGATCAACGACCTCGCGCAAGTATTCGCCGATCCGCAGGTTCAGGCGCGCGGGATGCGCTTCCGGCCCGAGGGCGCGTCGATCGACGGGGTCGCGAGCCCGATCGTGATCGACGGCGAGCGGATGGTCGCGCGAACCGGGGCGCCGCCGCTCGCGCAATAGAAAAAGGGGCGCCGCGACGGACGCCCCTTTCTCCCCCTTATCCGAAGATCAGAATTTGACCGTGCCGGTGACGAAGACCTGCCGCGGATTGCCGTAGAAGGCGGTGAGTACACCTTCGCAGCCGAGGGCCGGGATCAGGCTGCCCGCCGGGAGCGGGGCCATGCCGGGGCAGCTCGCCGCGATCGGTGTCGGGGCGACGGTTTGCGTCAGCGCGCCGGTCGTCGCATTGGCAACCATGAAGGTATAGCCCGACGTCTTATACTGCTTGTCGAGCAGATTCTTGCCGAACACGCCGATGCTCCAGCGGTCGTCGGGCGCGGTGTAGACGAGGCTCGCGTCCCACAGCGCGAATCCTTTCTGGTCGATATAGGGATTCGGGATTTCGAACTGATAGGTCTTGCTGCGATACGACACTGTCGTCGCGAAGCTGATGTCGCCGTCACCGACCGGGGCCGAGTACGCAAGCGTGCCGCTCGCGGTCCATTTCGGCGTATTCTGCACTTCGCGGAAATCGGCGACGTCGGTCGGAACGCTCGCGATATTGGCGATATATTCCTTATAGTCGGCGTCGATGTAACCGAGCGCGGTCGAGAAGGTCAGCCGGTCGCCCGGGGTCGCCATATCCTGACCCAGCCGCGCGCGGCCCTCGAACTCCAGCCCTTTGAATTTCGCCTTGCCGGCGTTCGACACCACGCCGCAGAAGGTCGGCAGGCCCTGCGAGACGCAGGCCACCGAGCCGGGGATCTGGACGTCGGTATAGTCGGCGTAGAAGCCCGCGAGCGCGACGTTGAGGGCGCCATCGAGCAGGCTGCCCTTGTAACCGAGCTCGTAGCTTTCGACCTTTTCGGGGCGGAAACCGAGGAAATCGGCGACCTCGTCGTTCGTCGGGCGGCCGGGGATCGCCGCGGGCGCGTTCGAGCCGACCCCGCGCGGGTCGAAGCCGCCACCCTTAAAGCCCTGCGAATAGCTCGCGTAGAAATTATGGTCGGGGGTCGGCTTGTATGAGAGGGACACGCGCGGGGTGAATTTATTGTAGCTGCGGCTGCCGTTGAAATTGGTGGCCGGCGCGCCGAGGGCGACCCCTGCGCCGCCGAACACCGGCGAACCGCCGCCGAGATAATTCTGGCGCAGGATATGCGCCTCGCGCTTGTCCCACGTGTAGCGCCCGCCGACCGAGAGGCTGAACTGGTCGGTGAAATCATAGGTGAAGTCGCCGAACACCGCGAAGGTCGTCGTGTCGACGTCGGCCTCGGTAAAGGCGGTCAGGCCCGCGACATTGTTGAAGATGCGCACGTCGAACAAGGTGTCGGCACTGGCGTCGAGATAATAGAAGCCGAGCAGACCCTTCAGCTTGTCGCCTTCGTAGAGGAGCTGGAATTCCTGGCTCAGCTGTTCGTTCAAATAATATCCGGGGACGTCGACGTCGACCG
>JAESGS010000676.1_pt1 | contig 18684 bp, 18 predicted proteins | sample 9269761 | NCBI WGS metagenome assembly JAESGS01 (sample SAMN15741799, study PRJNA653493) | algae metagenome | isolation source: Cyanosarcina radialis HA8281-LM2 and co-occurring heterotrophs from damp... | place: USA: Makauwahi cave, Hawaii | collected 2011-01-06 | reverse complement strand
CGCGCTGCGCGCGCACCCCTCACCCTACCCTCTCCCGCAGGCGGGAGAGGGTCCCGGAGGTGCAGCATGATCATCGAAGGCAAAACCGGTTCGTGGGAGATGGTCATCGGGCTGGAAGTCCATGCCCAGATCGTCTCGAAGGCCAAGCTGTTCTCCGGGGCCGCCACCGATTTCGGGGCCGAGCCGAACACGCAGGTCAGCTTCGTCGACGCGGCGTTCCCGGGCATGCTTCCCGTCATCAACCGCACTTGCGTCGAGCAGGCGATCAGGACCGGGCTCGGCATCAACGGCACGGTCAACGAGGTCTCGATCTTCGACCGCAAGAACTATTTCTACGCGGACCTGCCGGCCGGCTATCAGATCTCGCAGTACACGCGGCCGATCGTCTCCAACGGCCGGCTGACGATCGAGCTGGACGGCGGCAGGACCAAGGAGATCGGCATCACGCGCCTGCACATGGAGCAGGACGCCGGCAAGTCGCTGCACGACCAGCACGCGACGAAGACCTATGTCGACCTCAACCGCTCCGGCATCGCGCTGATGGAGATCGTGTCGGAGCCGGACATCAGCTCGCCCGAGGAAGCCGGCGCCTATCTGCGCAAGCTGCGCTCGATCCTGCGCTACCTGGAGACCTGCGACGGCAACATGGAGGAAGGCTCCATGCGCTGCGATGCCAACGTGTCGGTGCGCAAGCCGGGCGGTGCGCTGGGCACGCGCTGCGAGATCAAGAACGTCAACTCGATCCGCTTCGTCATGCAGGCGATCGAGTACGAGGCGCGCCGCCAGGTCGACCTGATCGAAGGCGGCGGCGAGGTGAGGCAGGAGACGCGCCTGTTCGATTCAGGCCGCGGCGAGACGCGCGCGATGCGCTCCAAGGAGCACGCGCATGACTACCGCTATTTCCCCGATCCCGACCTGCTGCCGCTGGTGCTCGATCCCGCCTGGATCTCCGAGATCCGGGTGAAGATGCCGGAGCTGCCGGAGGCGAAGCGGGAGCGCTTCGTGCGCGACTTCAAGCTGTCGGAGAAGGATGCCGACATCCTCGTCGCCGAGAAGGAGAACGCCGCGTTCTTCGAGGAAGTCACGAAGGGCCGCAAGGACCCCAAGCTCGCCGCCAACTGGGTGGTGGGCGAGCTGTTCGCGATGCTCAACCGCGAGGGCAAGGAGATCGGCCAGTCGCCCGTTTCCGCGAAAAACCTCGCCGGCCTGCTCGACCTGATCGAGAACAACACCATCTCCGGCCGCATCGCGAAGGACGTGTTCGCGATCATGGTGCAGACGGGCAGGGACGCCGCCGCGATCGTCGAGGAGAAGGGGCTCAAGCAGGTCACGGACACGGGCGCCATCGACGCCGCGATCGACAAGGTGATCGCCGACAATGCCGCGAAGGTGAGCGACTATCGCTCCGGAAAGCAGGCGATCTTCGGCTGGTTCGTCGGCCAGGTGATGAAGGCAACGCAGGGCAAGGCCAACCCCGCGATGGTCAACGAGCTGTTGAAGAAGAAGCTCGGCGGGTGATGGTATTGTCCGCGCGTGCGGATGGATCGGGGCAGGGGCCGATCTTAGATCGGCCCCTACACCAGAGGGCATTGTCCGCGCGGGTGGAGTATTCCGGGCAGGGGCCGATCTAAGATCGGCCCGTGCGCGATATCCGACGGGAGGACGACATGGCGGCTCGCAGGAAGACGGCGAAGAAGAAGGCGCAACGCAAACCGGCGCCGAAGCGCAAGAAGCTGACCGCGTCGGCGACGATGCAGGCCGCGGCGAAGAAGTCGGCGGCGCGGGCCTCGCGCGGCGCGCCGATCCGCAAGAGCACGTCCGGCCGGGCGCCCAGGGCGGCGAAGAAGAAGGCGAGCGAGCGCATCGTCCTGAGCGCGCTGCACGCCTCGATCCCGTCCTGCAAGGTCGGGCTGGCGCTGACGATGATGGGCGTGCCGTTCGACTACCGGCACATCGACCTGGCCGCGGGCGCGGGCAAGGCGCCCGACTACCTCGCCAAGAACCGGATGGGGCAGGTGCCGGTGCTGGAGCACGGCGGCCTGGCGATCACGCAGTCGAACGTGATCCTGCAATACCTGGCCGACACGTTCGGCAAGTTCGGCGGCCGCACGCCGCAGGAGAAGATCCGCATCGCGGAGTGGCTGATGTGGGACCAGGACTTCATGCATTCCGGCGTCGGCATGCCGCGCGTCTTCGCCAAATTCTACCCGACCACGCACGAGGAGATCGTGAAGTACTGCCGCGCGCGGGGCGAGCGGGCCTTCGGCGTGCTCGACCGCCATCTTGGCAACAGCAAGTTCCTGGTCGGCAGCCAGCCGACCATCGCCGACATCGCGATCTTCGCCTGGGTGACGATCGCGGAGGAGGGCGGCCACGAACTGTCGCGCTGGCCCAACGTCCAGGCCTGGGCCGAGCGCATGCTCAAGCTGCCCAACGCCGCGCATCCCTACACGGTCATGCCAAAGGAAGACCGCACTGCGGCGTGATTTTGCTGTCTTCCTCCGTTTGCGTCTTGCCCGGGCCTGACCCGGGCATCCATCGCGCCGCGCCGCGGCTGCACCCGGCGAGGCACCGTCCGTGCGGGCGGCCCCATGGGCCCGCGGGTCGAGCCCGCGGGCGCGCTGACCTGAACTGAAGCGACAAAGAGGACCCGAAATGACCATCGATCTCTACACCTGGGGCACGCCCAACGGCCGCAAGGTTTCCGTCATGCTCGAGGAGTGCGCGCTGCCCTACAAGGTGCACCGGATCGACATCTCGAAGGACGACCAGTTCACGCCTGAGTTCGTCGCGATCAACCCGAACAGCAAGATCCCGGCGATCGTCGATCCCGACGGGCCGAAGGGGAAGGTGATGACGCTGTTCGAGTCAGGCGCGATCCTGATCTACCTCGCCGACAAAACAGGCAAGTTCCTGACCAGGGACGCGCACGAGCGCTACATCGTGCTGCAGTGGCTGATGTTCCAGATGGGCGGGGTGGGGCCGATGTTCGGCCAGGCGCATCATTTCATGCGCAACGCCAAGGAGCAGGTGCCCTATGGCATCCAGCGCTATGGCGCCGAGGCCAAGCGCCTCTACGGCGTGATGGACAGGCGGCTGGGCGAGGCGAAATACCTCGCCGGCGACGACTATTCGATCGCCGACATCGCGACATACCCGTGGGTCGCGCGCCACGAATGGCACCGCGTGCCGCTGGTCGAGTTCCCCAACGTCAAGCGTTGGTTCGACACGATCGGCGCACGCCCCGCGGTGGCGCGGGGCATGGCTGTTCCGGGCTGAAGACCGGCCGGGCGGCCGGTCCTTCGCATCAGCCGGCGGCGGGTGTTCCCACGCGACGCAGGGTCGCGGCGAACGGCACGACGTCGGCGGCCTTGCTCGCGCGCTCGCCGCCGGCCAGGGCGGCCAGCTCGCGTCGCGCGTGCTCGAGAATGGCGAGCTCGCGCGCATCCTCGCGGTCGAAGACCTGCATGCAGGACAGCTTGATCTCGACAAGATCAAGCAGGGTGTGGATCGATCGGCGTGAGAGTGACATTGGGCTCCTCCTCCCGGTGTCTCTCGGATGCGGTTACCATTGAGCCCCAATGGTTAACTTCACGTGAAACGCGACAAAATTTTGCCGCAAATCTGAAGACGGGCCCGGGGAGGGGGCGGGAGACCGGCGCCGCCCCGCGCCAATTCACCGCCCGTGGACGGGGTGCGCGCCGGCGTCGTACCGCCGCGCTGGGCCCGGAAAATGGCCAAAACCGAGGCGATTCCGGGCTTTGATTGACACGGGCGCGGCCGGCCCTATAGAACCCGTCCCTGCATACGCCGTGTGATTTTCCACCACTCCCGGCGGAGGGGTGGCCGAGTGGCTGAAGGCGGCGGTTTGCTAAACCGTTATACGGGACTAAAGCCCGTATCGTGGGTTCGAATCCCATCCCCTCCGCCAGTTTCACTTTATTCCGCTTCAGCGCGCGTCGCTGCGGAGAACAAACCGTTACATCTGTGCCGGCTTCTATGCCGACTTCTCGTGCGCGGCCGCATCGTGTGCTGCCTCGGCGGTAACGCACCGCGCCAGCGGCTGGAGCCACGCGGCTGATGAAAAACAGCCCTGACCTTGCGATGAGCCATTGCGGCTGCTATATTCATGAACCGATGGATACGATTTAAATGTCGCACGAATATACCCCCCAGGAAGCTGCTGTACTGGCAGGCGCCAATCTTGGTGCCGTGCAGAGGGCCATTACGAAGAGGGTGGTCAACGCGCGCGTGCGTGACGGGCGGCGGCGGCTCAAGGTCGACAGCGTCTATATGATCGCGATCGCGACGAGTGCCCCATCGATCGTGAAGCTTTCGTACGCAGCGTTGAAGAGTGTTGTTCGGTCGGTCATGATGCACCCTGACCGTGACCATGTCGCACTCGACAATTCGGGCATCTGGACAATAAACGCCGGCAAGGTTGTGCGTGATGTCGGATGCCGTGTGCACCTTTATGAACGGGCGCGCCGGGGGCTCATTGAGCGAAATCCGGGCATTCTTGGTGGCACTCCCGTGATCAAGGGCACTCGGCTCAACGTCTATGCGATCGCCGGCCGTCTCGATCACGGCGAGACGATCGAAGAGCTGCTGCGGGATTATCCGTACGTTACGCGTGAGCAGCTCGAAGCGGCGCAGCTTTACGCCAAGGCGAATCCGCTTCGCGGTCGCCCCGGGGGACGGCCGTGGGAAAAAAGGAAGAGGAAGAGCCGCGGCTCCTGATTGATGCCTGCCTCACCGCGGCATTGCCGGAGTACTTGCGGCATCATCTCGGTATCGACGCCATTCGCAGCGATGCGGTGTTGCCGCAGAACGCGCCTGACAAGGAGGTCGTCGCGTTCGCGCGCGAGCAGGGACGGGTGATCGTGACGGAGAACGCGGAGGATTTTCGCGATCTCGCCGAGAGCAATCCCGGACATCCGGGCTTGGTCATCATAGCCGGTGGCGTCGGTAAGGCGCGGCAAATCGAGCTCGTCCATACGGCGGTCGAGAGGATTCTACTGGACGCAGCGCAAGGGAGCAGCGTCGCGGGATGGGTCTACGACGTTGCAGCCGACGGTCACGTCAGACGGTACAGGCTGCCGAAGGGAGCCTGACAGTTGCCAGTCGAGTCCGACGATCACTCCTCGTCCTCGAGAGCGGATGCGCAATTCGGCTCTAAGGTCCCGGCGTTGTCATCGCGCCCAAGCGCATTCCCTGCGCGAACAGTGCAGTGGACAGTATGCAATATAAAATAGTATACATATACGGGGTGGCAATTTAAGAGAATCAGGAGGGGGCCATGCGTTTTGTCGCATACGTCGCTGCGCTCGCGGCGGCGTTAGTCGCAAGCTCAATAGGGAATGCCTCCGCGCAAGTCGCGTTCTCGACCGATCGGATCGAACCGGGTCCAAGCTTCGATAGCGGATGGCGCTGCACGGACAATTCTCGACAGCGCTTGCCGATACAGCACAAACTTGGCGCAGCGCCGCGTTTCTTCACAGCTTACTTTGCCCCTTCCGCAGACTCGTCCCAAGTGTTTCCTCTCAACTGGTCGTGGTCCCGCGCCCATAGCGGAAACCCTGTGACCATCGAAATCACCACTGAGAATTTGTACCTCCATATCCACGACGGCGACCCTTTGCACGGCGTATGGGATGCGGGTAGCGCTACTTGGCAGCGCTACAACCGGGGATGTTTTCGAGTGTTCATGCAGAAGTAAATATCGGGTGGCGAGCAGATAGAAGCTAGTAAGGGGGGCATATGCGAAAAGCTGCTGCGATGGCAGCTGCCATTGTCATGGCCGGCTGCGCAAACGACTTCGAGATCAAGAAGCACGACGGCTCTGCTATCCCGCTCAATGGTGTGCCGTTCCACAGAATGGGCCTATATAGGGTCACCTATGAATTCTCGGAACGGGTTGATGCAAACGGGAATCGCACGGGAACAAGCGGCGGTTCGGGGAGAGCGCGCTGTCAGCCAGTGGTTCAAAAGGAAGAGATTCAAACACTGGTCGACTACAGCGAGACATGGCTTATCATTAACAAGCCGCCCGCTTTGAGCCCTGGAAAATTCTCTGTCGGTCTAACAAACGGAGTTCTCTCTTCTGTTGGAGCAGAGTCAAACCCGGCAACACCTCAGATGATCTCGTCACTAATCAAGCCTGCCGATATCCTCGGGACGTTGGGCGGTGCGGCTGTCGGCGATGCATGCAATGCCGGCCCTACGATCAGGAGCATCATTCCATACAGCCTGCCGAAGTAGAGGAATTGCGCTCGATGGTCGTTGACTGCGCAGACTTATTTCGGCCGCCATTTAGCAGATCAATGCCCTGTCCGAACGTTCCTGCTGCCGGCTGGGTGGGGCCTACGGGCCCAGCCATCCAACACGGACCCGCCGCCGACACGCCCGGCGGCGGGCTCCGACCATCAGCGTCGACGCCGGTTCGTCAGCAGCGCGGGACTTCCTTCTCGCGCTGCGCATGCGCCGCGGCGATCAGCGCGCGCAGCACGTCGGTCGCCGCGAACGGCTTTGAGAAGAACAGGCCCGTCCATTCCTGCGGGCACGGCGAACCGGATACCAGCGCGACCGCAATGCCTGATGCCTGCAGCTCGGTGGCGAGCGTGTAGCCTGATTCGCCATCGAGGAGTTTCGGGCTCACCACCGCCATGTCGGGCGGTCGCCTGGCGATCATCTCCCGCGCGCGCGTGGCGGAGTGGACGGCGATGAATGTCAGGCCGAGGCGGGCGGCGGCCGCAGCGATTTCCGCAGCAGTGTAAGCCTGCCGCTCGGCGATCAAGAGCTTCAAATTTCCCCCGATGCCCTGACGGCACGTGTGTTCATCGCGACAATCGATGACGCCGCGGCACGCGGTCAAGGACGATCGCGCCGGCAGGGCCCCGGTGCATCAGCACGAAGTCTCCGGCCCGTGGGAACCATATCCGCGTACGCGCGTACCCCCTGAAGGCGGCGTCTGATCCTCCCTGCCCACTGAGGTAACTAGAGCAACGAAGGGGTCGCGCTGCACAACAGGCTTCGCGCGTGACCTTGGGAAATGGTCTCTCACGTGGCGCCCCGGCCACGTGAGGTGCGCGATGAGCAGCACGTCGGACCAGCTCGCCCGGAAATCCGCTCGTATCGCGTACGCGAAGGCGATCGAGGGCGGGGCGGCTCCTTATGTCGCCTTCGACGTCGCGTGCGCAGCTTATCGCGTCTACGTCCCGACGACGCATCCTCAGATCCTGCGATCCATCGTCGCTCGCTGCCTTGCGGAGCAGGGGGTGGGGGGCTGGACATCGGATGACCCCCCGGCAACTCCAGCCGCGGGAAGTCAATAAAGCGTCCCGCCGGTCGGTCGCGCGGCGCGTCGTCCCTGGATCGGGTCGATGCGCCGCCAGTAAACCCTGCATGGAGAAGGGGTGATTGACCATATGCTGTAGTGCATATATTGTGCAGTAATGCCTGATCGCCCGACATGCCTGATCTTCGCGGCCGTTCCGGGGCCGCCCGGTAGGGTCCCATGAGCCGCATCGCGGACGACTGTCGCCCGGCGCGGGGTGGCGCGTCCGCCGATCCGTTCGGGCCCATCCCGACGCTGTCTTTTCTTTCGGCCACGGAATTTGCGGCAGCCTCGCCACTTCCACCACCGCTCCTCGGCCCGCTCTTCCCCGGCACCATCACCCTGATCCGGGGGCCGCGCGGGGCGGGGAAGAGCTGGCTGGCGCTGGCGATGGGGCAGGCGGTCGCGAGCGGTGGCGCGCTGCTCGGCTGGCGGGCGCGGGCGGGTGCAGTCCTGCATATAGAGGGGGCGATGGGGGCCGCGGCGCTGGGGGCGCGGCTCGCCGTCCTCGGGGCGGGGGCGGCGGAGCGGCTCCGCCTCGTCTGCGACACGCCGCTCGATCCCGGCGATGCGGACGATCAACTGCGCCTCATGGACGCGCTGCCGGAGGGCGGGCTGCTGGTGCTCGACGGGCTGTCGCTGATGATGGCGACGGGGCGCCGCGGCGCCGCGCGCTGGCAAAGCCTCTGCGACTGGTTGCGGCTGCTGCGGCGCGAAGGGCACGCGGTGCTGCTGGTCGATCATGCGCCGCGCCCCGCGCTCGCGGCCCTCGCCGACACGCTGGTCACGATCAGGCCGGCGCGCGACGGGGACGCGGCCGTCGCCTTCACCGTCGCCATCGCCAGCCGCCACGCGCTGCGCGACGCCGACCGGGCCTTCGCGGCGCGGCTCGACCTCTCCGGCGGCACCGCCTGCTGGAGCCGCGATGTGGTCGCCGATCCGGAGCTGCGCGACGTCGCCGCCGCGGCGAAGGCGGGCGGCACGGTGCGCGACATCGCCGCGTCCCTCGGCCTCGCCCCGGCGACGGCCTGGCGCCGGCTCAACCGGGCGAAGGCGCTCGGGCTGCTGGCCGATGGCAAAGCGAGTGAAACAGGTGAAACAGACGAAACAGCGTTCACCCCTCTCCCTCGGGAGAGGGGGAGCGGCGCCGGCAACACACCGCGTGAAACAGGTGAAACAGGTGAAACAGCCGGGCCGCCGCCGGAGGCGGCGCTGGCGAAAGTCTCCACCGACGTGCTGCGGCGGACGCTCACGCGGCGGCTGGAGGCGCACCGGCGCGGCGCGGCGGAGAAGGAGCCGCGCGCCGGCCCCGCCATCCTCGCCGGCATCGCCGACGCCGACATCGTCGCGGCGTGTTCGCGCCGGCTCAGGCCCGCGCAGGCGGCGCGGCTGCAGCGGGACTTCGCGCCGCTCCAGGCGGCGGCCCCTTGAGAAGCGGTCGGATGCTGGAGCCACGGCTGCGGATGTGTCGAGACGCTTTACAGTCAAGCCGTTCGGCCGCATCGGAAATTTGACGAGACGGCAACCAAAGGTCGGTTAGACTGGCTTGCAATCAATTCGGAAGACCGTGGGGCAATTCCCTGGAGGGCGGAGCAGTGGGGGGCCATCGAGCCAGCTCTCGTCATGAGTCGGTCCGCGTCCGGCCCGAACGCGCCGGTCCCGGACGCCGCGATACAGGGCCCGGGCCGCGCTAGGCCGGGCGACAGGACATGGCGCGCACTGCAAACGCCGCAGCGGGTTTGACCGTCGTCATCGCGACCCATAACGGCGCGCAGACCTTGCCGACGACATTGGACAGCTTCACGAGGCTGGAGGAGCCGGCCGGCGGGTGGAAGCTGCTCATCGTCGACAACGCCAGCAGCGATGCAACGCCGAAGATCCTGGACGGCTTCAGGCCGCGCCTGCCGCTGACGGTCATCCGCCAGCCCCGGCCAGGCAAGAACCGCGCGCTCAATACCGCCCTGGCTCATGTCGAGGGCGGCCTGATCGTCTTCACCGACGACGATGTGGTTCCAAAGCCCGACTGGCTCCAACGCCTCCAGGACTCCGCGAACGCAAATCCCGGCTTCCACATCTTTGGCGGCGCGATCGTCCCGCGCTGGGTGCGCCCGCCCGTTCAGTGGGTTCTGGAGGAATCGCCGCCGGGGCACATCTTCGGAATCACGCCTCCCGACTGGACGGACGGACCGATCCCGGGCGGCTGCGTCTGGGGCGCGAACATGGCGGTGCGCGCCGTCCTGTTCGAACGCGGTTTGCGCTTCAACGAAGCGGTCGGCCCGACAGTGGGCAACTACGTCATGGGCAGCGAGACGGATTTCAACCGGCGCGCCGAGGCGGACGGATTCAAATGCTGGCACGTCGCGGGCGCGATCGTCGAGCACATCATCCGGCCCCACCAGGTCGAACCTGCATGGATCATCCGCAGAGGTTTCCGCGCTGGCCGGCAGATGGGCATTCTCGAGGGGCGCGGGCACGGGAAAAGCGGCTGGGCCGGCCCGCCGCGATTTGGCGGCGTTCCGCTCTGGCTTCTGCGGAGCATCGTCGAGCAGTCCCTGCGCGCGGCGTTCTACCGGATGACCGGCCAGCAGCGGCTGTGGTTCCGAAGCGCCTTCGCCGCCAGCTACTCCAGAGGCGTCCTGGCGACGATGCGCGCGGCTGTTAACCAGAAAGAACCGACTGGCTCCTAGAATGATGCGGGCGAGGCCGAACACTTCCCTGACGCCTCGATCGAGGGGACCGGAATGACGGGGCGGGCGGTGCCGGGAGTGGCTGTATTACCCAGGGCCATGATCGGCCGCCCGGAACACGAGGGACTTCTTTGCCTCGGGGCCCTTGCATTCACGGTCGTCGTGAGCGCGCTTGCCTATGCCGGCTTCGTGCGTCTTCACCATTTCTATCCGTCGGCTGCACCGCTCGGTCTCGCGGCGGCGCTGGCCTTCTGCGCGGCGACGTCCTGGGTCCGGATCGCCGATCTGGCACCCGCCCTCCGCATCTACATCCGCGGCTGCGCGCTGGTGTGCGGCGCATACAGCCTGCTGCTGTTTCCCAATTTTCCGACGCCGGCCGATGATCTCGGCGGATGGACGCCGACGGTGTTCGTGGTCGCCTGGGCGCTGGCGGCACTGGCCGCATTGTGCGCGATGTGGCGGCCGACATGGCTCTTCTTTGCGAGTTTCTACATCGTCTGGGTGAAGCTCTATGCCGGGCATGCCACCGGCTTCGCCTATCATACGATGCTCGATGTCCTGCCGCTCTACCAGGCGCCTGCGATTGTGTCCCTTGTCGTCACGGCGTTCGCGATCGCCGCGCGGTTGAATTCAGGGGCCGCGGCTTTCCTGAGCCGCAACGAAAAGCTGGTGGCCGGTGCGCTCGTGCTGATGGCGATATCCACGCACGCCGCGAACTACTTCTATTCCGGATTGGCGAAGACCCTTCTCGAAGGACCGCCGCTTTACTGGCTCCTGAACAACGACCTGCGGTCCTTCCTCCGGGTCGCGCTTTACGAGGAGCAGCTGCTCTGGGGCGAGATCCGTGGCGCTCCGGAAATCCTTGATGCCGCACTCGGCATGTTGCGCTGGCCGATGGCGTTGGCCATCTTCGTGGTTCAGATTGCGGCCATCCTTGCCTTCTTCAGCAAGCGACTGCTCGTTGCGTTGTTCGTCGCATTCGATCTGATGCATCTCGGCATCTTCGTCGTCGTTGGCGCGAATTTCTGGACATGGCTGACGCTCAACCTCGTCATCATCGCCGCCGTGCGCCAGCTTCCTGCCGCCTGGTTCGGCTGGAGGACAGGGTTTGTCGGCGCAGCACTCATCCTCCTGGCGCCGTCCCTGGTCGGGGTGGCGAAGCTCGGCTGGATCGATACGCCGGCCGTGAACAGCCTCCATTTCATGGTGCGCGACGGGCAGGGCCGGGACACCCGCGTGCCATTCTCGTTCTTCGGCTTCTATTCGTATCCGCTGTCGCATATGAGCTTCGGGCTGCCGCCGGGGAGATACGTCCCGACGCTCACCAACGGCGGCACGCTCCACGCCGATGTCGCGGAGCGGGCCAAGGACTGCGCGATCGAGGCCGAGGAGTCCGCATCGCCATTCATGTCGCGCTGGAATCCTGACGCCGTGACGCGATTCATCCGCGCCTATCATCGATACGTCCTGCGGCATCACCCCGACGGCGGTCGATGGTCCCACATTCTTTACCCGCACCACTTCTGGAGCGCGCCATCCGTTTCGGCCGCGTTCGACGGGATTGACCTGAGGACGGTCGTTGCCTACGTGATGCGTATCGACAGCGTTTGCCTCACCGCGATGGGCTCGCCAAAGGTTCTCGCCGGAACCGAGTTCGTGATCGATGTCCGCTAAGCAGCCCGATCTGACGATTGTCTACGATGGCGAGTGCCCGTTCTGCGCGCGCTACGTCCGGTATCTGAGACTCCGGGACAGCGTCGGCACCGTTCAACTCGTCAACGCCCGGGACGGGGGGCCGATCGTCTCGGCACTCGTGGCGGCAGGCTACGACCTGAATCAGGGAATGGTCGCGGAGATGAAGGGCAGGATTTATCACGGCGCGGACTGCATCCATTTCCTGGCCCTGATGAGCACGCCAAGCGGGATTTTCAACAGGGTCAACGCCGCGATCTTCCGGTCCCCGACATTGTCAGAGATCCTTTATCCGGCACTCCGGTTCGGACGCGCCGCGGTGCTTCGCGCGCTGGGCCGCAGCAAGCTCCCGTAACGGATCAGTGGAAGGCCGGCTGCCCGCCTGCCCGCAGACCTATTCCGGCAGGCGGCCCTTCCAGCGGCCCGACTGCACCAGCGCGTTCACGAGGGCGGTGATCTCGGTCAGCAGCAGGCGCGTCGCGACGGTCATGGGCTTGTGCAGGGTCGCCGCCATGACGAGCAGGCGGTCGAGCGGCGGCGACACGATGCGGGCGGCCTGGAGCCGGCCGGTCGCGACATCGTGCGAGACGGTGTGCAGCGACGAGACGGTGTAGCCGCCGCCCGACGCGGCGACCGCCTTCATCGTCGACATGGAGTCGACCTCCAGCGGCACCTGCGGCTTGATGCCCTTGCGCGCGCAGGCCTCTTCGACCAGCGCGCGCAGCGCATGCGGCAGGCCCGGCAGGATCAGCCGCAGGCCGCGCAGCGCCGAGAGCTTCACGGTCTGGCCCGCGGTCACGCGGTCGCCGGGCGGGCCGATCAGGTACAGGTCCGTGCTGCACAGCACGACATCGCCGCGCTTGAGGTTCGGCCGCTTCGCGAAGAAGAGGCCGATGTCGACGCGGCCCTCGGCGAGCAGCTCCTCGATGTGCCCGCTCAGGCCCTCGACGAGGCGGATGCGCACCTGCGGGTATTTCCGCAGCAGGCAGTCGAAGAGCGGTCCCGCGAGGAACTCGGCGACCGAGGCGGGCAGCCCGATCATCACGGTCCCGGCGGGCGTGCCGGCCAGGACCTTGGCTTCGTCCTGGAGCTGCTGGGCATCGGAGAGAAGTCGTCGCGCGCGCGGCAGCAGCTTCTTGCCGTTCTCGGTCAGCATCACGCCGCGCCCGGTGCGGTGGAAGAGCTTGTGCCCCAGCTCCTTCTCCAGATCCTGGAGCTGGCGGCTCAGGCCCGAATGCGCCACGTTTAGGGCGACGGCGCTCTTGGTGAGGCTGCCGCTCTCCGCGATATGCGCGAACAGGGCAAGGCGTCTCAGATCGATCATTCCCGTGTCGTCTCAAATCAGCAATTCTGATTTCATCCTGTGCATCTAGCAGACAGCAGCGGCTTTCCACAATATGGGGCAACAAACGAGGCGGACGCTTCAACCATTCCGGCCGCACGGGACGGAAGGCAATCGAGGGAGGGACCACGGGTGAAAAGAGCGATTCCATTCCTGGCGACGGCGCTGATGCTGCTCGCCGCGCCGGCGGCCGCGCAAGGCCGGGCCGAGGCGAGCGAGGTCAACTTCGCCAAGCAGTACGGCATCGCGTACCTCCAGCTCATGGTGATGGAGGATCACAAGCTGGTCGAGAAGCATGCGAAGAATGCCGGCATTGCGCTGGAGCGCGTCTCCTGGAATACGTTCACGGGCGGTGCGGCCGTCAACGATGCGCTGCTGTCCGGCGCCGTCGATTTCGTCGGCGGCGGCATCGGCGCGTTCGTGACGATGTGGGACCGCACGCGAAGCAATCTCGACGTCCGGGCTGTCGGCGCGCTCGTCACGATGCCGATGTTCCTGAACACGCGGAACCCCAACGTCAAGTCGATCAAGGATCTCACCGAGAAGGACAGGATCGCGCTGCCGGCGGTAAAGATCTCGCCCCAGGCCGTCACGCTCCAGGCCGCCGCGGCGCAGCTCCTCGGCGAAAAGGAATATGCGAAGTTCGACCATCTGACCGTCAGCCTCGGGCACCCGGACGGCATGCAGGCGCTCGCCTCGGGCTCCAGCGAGATCACGTCGCACTTCACGACGCCGCCTTTCCAGTACCAGGAGCTCCGCATCCCGGGCGTCCGGACCATCCTGAACTCCTATGACGTGTGGGGGCCGCAGACGGCGACGATCCTGTGGGCCGGTAGCCGGTTCGTGAACCGGAACCCGCGGCTCTATGCGGCCAGCGTCGAGGCGCTCCAGGAAGCGACAGACTGGATCAACAAGAACCGGCGCGAGGCGGCCGAGCTCTACCTGCGCATGTCCAAGGACAAGGACAGCATCGAGAACATCCTGGCGATGCTGAACGACCCGCAGATCGAGTTCACGACGACGCCGCAGAACCTCATGAAGTTCGTCGACTTCAAGTCCAAGACGGGGACCATGAAGACGCAGCCGGCCTCGTGGAAGGACCTGTTCTTCCCGAACGCGCACGGGTTCGCCGGGAGCTGAGCACATGGCGGAAGGCACCGTTCCGGCCGGGGCGGCATCGAAGTCGCCCTCGGCCCAGGACGCTCTGAAGTTCCGGGGATACCGGCGTCCCGACGGCCGCGTCGGCATCCGGAACCATGTCGTCATCCTTCCGGTCGACGACATCTCGAACCGCGCGGCGGAGGCGGTAGCGGCCAACGTGCCGGGGACGCTGGCGCTGCCGCACGCCTACGGCCGCCTGCAGTTCGGTGCCGATCTCGACCTGCTGTTCCGGACCCTGATCGGCACCGGCCGGAATCCCAACGTCGCGGCCGTGGTCGTGATCGGCATCGAGCCGCAATGGACGCAGCGGCTCGCTGACCAGATCGCCACGTGCGGGAAGCCGGTGGCCGGCTTTTCGATCGCGGGCATCGGCGATCTCGACGTCGTCGCCATGGCATCGAAATGCGCGCAGCGGTTCCTCCAGGACGCCTCCGAGCTGGAGCGCGTGGACTGCGACGTGACCGACCTGGTCGTCTCCGCCAAGTGCGGAGAGTCGGATACGACCACCGGCGTTGCCTCCAATCCGACGGTGGGCTGGGTGTTCGACCATCTCGACGCGCGCAAGGCGACGCTCATCTTCGGCGAGACGGCGGAGCTGACGGGCGGCGAGCAGATGGTCGCCGCGCGCTGCGCGGATGCGAGCGTCCGCGAGCGGTTCCTGTCCACGCATGCGGCCTATGACCAGGAGATCCTGCGCTACAAGTCGAACGACCTGCTCGAGTCAAACCCGACCGCCGGCAACATCAAGGGCGGCATCACCACCATCGAAGAGAAGGCCCTGGGCGCGATCACGAAGATCGGTCGCCGGGCACAGGTCGTGGGCGTTCTGGACACGGCGGAGCCGCCGACCGCGCCGGGCCTCTGGTTCATGGATTCGTCCGGCGCCGGCGCGGAGATGCTGACTGCCTGCGCCGCCGCGGGCGCCACGATCCATCTGTTCACGACGGGGCAGGGCAACGTCGTCGGCAATCCGATCCTGCCGATCGTGAAGATCACGGCCAATCCGCGTACCGCGCGCACGATGTCCGGCCATATCGACGTGGATGTCTCCGGGCTGCTGCAGCGCAGCCTGACCCTCGACCAGGCCGGCGAGATGGTCGTCGGCATGATGATGCGGGTATGCAACGGGCGTCTCACGGCGGCCGAGGCGCTCGGGCATCGCGAGTTCGTCATGACGCGGCTGTTCCGGACGGCCTGATGCCGGCGCCGCTCGTCAGGGACCTCACGGTCTGCATCGCGACGAAGCAGTACGGCGCCGGGCTGCGCAACTCCCTGCATGCGTGGACCGAGAAGCATGCGGTGCTGGCCTTCGTCGAGACGGAGGACGGCGTCGTGGGCGTCGGCGAGGCCTGGTGCGATGGTGGCGCGCCCGAAACCGTCGCGTCGCTCATCGCGAAGGACCTCAAGGGCCTGATCGTCGGCCAGCCGGTCTGGGCGATCGAGCGGTTCCACGCGCGCGCGCTCCACACGAACCTCATGAGCGCGAAGGGCGGCATCCTTTACGCGGCGACGAGCGCCGTCGACATCGCGCTCTGGGACGCCCTCGCGCGCACGGCGGGCTTGCCCCTGTACAGGCTGCTCGGCGGATTCTCCGACTCCGTGCAGGTCTACGGCAGCAGCGGCATGTACCGCGACGGCTATGGCCCGGATGCGCTGGCCCGCGACATGGGCGAGGCCATCGGACGCGGCTTCGCGGGCGTGAAGATCAAGGGCGGCGGGGCGCCCGCGAGCGAGGACATCGCGCGCGTGGCGGCGGTCCGCGCGGCGATCGGCCCGCAGGCGCGCCTGATGGTCGACGTGATGTTCTGCCTGGGCGTGCCCGAGGCCATCCGGCTCGGCCACGCCTTGCGCCCCTACGATCTCCACTTCCTCGAGGCGCCAACCGCACGCACCGATCTGCGCGGATGGGCCGAGGTGCGGCGGGCGGTCGGCATTCCGATCGCCGGTCCGGAACTGGAATCAGGCCTTCACGTTTTCCGCAGCGCACTCGAGCTGGACGCTGTCGACTTCCTCCAGGCGGATGCCTGCGTGTGCGGTGGCATCACCGAGCTTCGGCGGATCACCAGTCTGGCGCAGGCGTTCCATCGGCGCATGACCTTGCATTGCTCAGGCTCGGCTGTTGCGCTGGCGGCGAACGCCCACGCCGCGGCTGCGTTGCATAACTGCGAGAGCATCGAGATGCACCTGATGCACCAGACGTTGTTCGAGCGGCTGTGGCCGGCGGGCTATCGTGTCGCCGACGGTCGGCTCCACCTGCCGGACGCCGCAGGATTGGGCATCGACCTGAAGCCCGACGATCCGGTATTCAAGCGGATCGGATAGCGTGGCCGCCGGCGGCGCGTCGGCAAGGCTGGAACAATCAGGGAGGACTCGTGGGCATAGATCGGCGTGAGGTCATTCCGCAGGATACCGATGTCCTGGTCGTCGGCGGCGGTGCCGCGGGTGTTGCGGCGGCCGTCACCGCGGCGCGCCAGGGCCTTCGGGTGACGCTTGTCGAGAAATACGGCTTCTGCGGCGGCGGAGCGGTCGCCGGCCTGTCGGGCACGATCTGCGGCATGTACGAGGCCTCGGACAAACCGGACGCGCGCCCCGAGCAGGTCGTGCACGGCTTCCTCGACGAGTTCGTCAGGGCGATGGAGGCGAGGAACGGCCTCGCTCCGCCGGTCCGCTATGGAAAGACCTATACCCGCGTGCACGATCCGCTGGTCTGGCGCGAGGCGGCGGACGCGCTGCTCGGCGAGGCCGGGGTGAACGTGGTCTATCACGCGGTCGCGACGTCGGTCCTGGTCGAGGGCGGCGAGCGCGTGGATGGCGCCGTCGTGTTTTCCAAGCAAGGGCCGATCCGGATCCGCGCCGGCGTCACGATCGACGCGAGCGGCGATGCCGATCTCGTCGCGATGGCGGGCTTGCCCTCGTTCATCGGTCACAACGGTACGGTCCAGAACCCGACGATGATCTTCCGGCTGCTCGGCGTGGACGTCGAGCGGTTCCTCGCGCGCTACGGGACCGACACGATCATGCCGGAGGAGATATCGGAGCTGATCCGCACGAAAGGGGCGGGCAACGAGTACCGCCTGCCGCGCGCGAAGATCTGGCTGTTCCCGACGACGCGGCCCAACGAGCTGCTCTGCAACTGCACCCGCGTGGTCGGGCGCGATGGCCGCGAGCTGAACACGCTCTATGCACGGGACTTCACCGAAGCCGAGATCGATGGCCGGCGCCAGATGCGCGAGTACGCCCGGTTCTTCCGGGACAATCTCGTCGGCTGCGAGAACAGCTTCGTCAACGACACCGGCGTCCAGGTCGGCGTTCGGCAGACGCGGCAGGCAAAGGGCGTGAAGATGCTGCGCAACGCGGATGTGACGAGCGGTGCCAAGTTCGCCGACGGCATCGCACGGTCGCCATGGCCCATCGAGCTGCACGCCGGCGCGAAGCCGAAGGTCGAGTGGCTGATCAACGATGTCTACGAGGTTCCCTACGGCTGCTTTGTCCCCGAGCGGGGCGAAGGCCTTCTGGTCGCCGGACGATGCCTGTCGGCCGAGCACGAGGCGGTCGCCTCGGCGCGCGTCACGGCGCAGTGCTTCTCGTACGGACACGCGATCGGGCACGCCGCGGCGCTGTGCGTCAGGGAAGGTCTGGCGCCGCGAGCGATATCCGGATCCGACCTGCGTGAAATCCTGAACCGGGATGGAGCCAGGCTTGACTGACCGGACCAATTCCGAGGTTGGAGGCCGTCCCGGCCCGCCTCGCCAAGGATGGAGAGCATAGGATGCCCGTCACTCAACGCCGGCCGCGCGAGGCGCAGCCCGTTCCGTCCGCCGATCCGAAGAACGCACTGCTGTCCGTCCAGGACGTGACGCTGCAATACAAGACGCGTCAGCATCTTGTGACGGCGACGTACCGGGTGAGTTTCGATGTGTTCCCGGCGGACCGGTTCGTGCTGCTGGGCCCGTCGGGCTGCGGCAAGTCGACCCTGCTGAAGGGGGTGGCGGGGTTCATGACGCCGGTCGAGGGCAAGATGCAGCTCAACGGCCGTACCATCGAGCGGCCCGGCCCGGACCGGATGATGGTGTTCCAGGAGTTCGACCAGCTCCTGTCGTGGAAGACGGTGCTGCAGAACGTGATGTTCCCGATGCTGGTCAGCGGGCGCTGCAGCCGCAAGGAGGCGCGTGACCGGGCGCTGCGCTACATCGACAAGGTGAACCTGACCAAGTTCCGCGACGTCTACCCGCACATGCTGTCGGGCGGCATGAAGCAGCGCGTGGCGATCGCGCGGGCGATGGCGATGGAGCCGGACATCCTGCTGATGGACGAGCCGTTCGCGGCGCTGGACGCGCTGACGCGGCGCAAGATGCAGGAGGAGCTGCTGCAGCTGTGGGAGGACACGCGCTTCACGGTGCTGTTCGTGACCCACTCGATCGAGGAGGCGATCATCGTCGGCTCGCGGATCCTGGTGCTGAGCCCGC